>ENA-OPCE01000089-OPCE01000089.1-human-gut-metagenome-genome-assembly--contig:-NODE-89-length-86328-cov-10.938660_pt1 | contig 86328 bp, 86 predicted proteins | sample MGYA00241247_ERZ501474 | MGnify/ENA primary metagenome ERZ501474 (study PRJEB25962, sample SAMEA2042572) | human gut metagenome | biome: human gut; feature: human-associated habitat; material: faeces... | reverse complement strand
TCTCCGTCTTCGCTTCGCTCAGCCACCTCTCCCAAGGGGAGAGGCAAGGGGTGCCCGCCGTTTCCTGCCAGTCGCCGGAGAAATCGGATATTCTGTGAACGCATTTTTATCTTTTTATGAACTTTAGCACTCGGGCCTTGACAGCGCTAAAAATCGTGGTATAGTGTAGTCGTACCAAAAAGAGGGGCGAAAAAAGGAAAGCCCCTCCGCAGGGAACATAGAAGATTTGAATGGAGGAATGACTTATGTTGCCCAGCATTTTTGGAGAGAACCTGTTTGATGATTTCTTTAACGATCCCTTTGGCATGATGAACGTATCCGAGGGCCACAATCCCCTGTACGGCAAGCACGCCAAGAACCTGATGAAGACCGATATCCGTGAGAAGGAAAACAGCTACGAGCTGGCAGTTGATCTCCCCGGCTTTAAGAAAGACGAGATCAGCATTGACCTGAGCAACGGTTACCTGACCATTGAGGCCGCAAAGGGTCTTGATAAGGACGAGGAGGACAAGAAGGGTCGCTACATCCGCCGGGAGCGTTACTCCGGTTCCATGAGCCGGAGCTTCTACGTGGGGGATGTGAAGCCCGAAGAGGTGTCCGCCAAGTTTGAGAACGGTATCCTGACGCTGGATGTGCCGAAGGCCGGACAGAAGAAGCTGCCCGAGAACAACCGCATCTGCATCGAATAACCAAAAAACGCCGCGCCACGGTTTGCAGAAACCGTGGCGCGGTTTTTTACTTTTCATACTATTTCTCGATAAAATGGTTAACACCATTTTATCCTGCGAATTCTTCGCAGGCCGCCGGTGGCGGCGAGAAATGTATGGACTTACGTTTTTTGCGGCTACGCCGCTGGCTGCTGAAACAGCAGCCGAATAAAACGGTTTTTAACCGTTTTATTAAAAACTAGTATCACCGAGAATCAGCGTGCGCAGAACAGGAATGCGCCTGATAAGCGCGATCAGCGGGGGCAGGAGCAGTGCCAGCAGCACCGGCAGGAGCAGATACATGCTCCAAACGGGGAAGTGCAGCAGCTTATCCATCCCCCACGCCAGCAGCACCAGCAGGGGATTGTGCAGAACGTAGATGCCGAAGCTGCGGCCGGCCATGTACCGGGTGAAGGCGGTCTCCTGATCCAGCCACCGCTTCCCCGCGCCCAGCACGGCAAGGCAGGCAAACCAGGCATAAAGGTTGGTAAGGGGGGCTTTCAGATTGTCGAGAGCTGCGTAATTCTGCCCCCAGAAATGCACCGTGTAGACGACGGCCAGCACACTGCTCACGGCCAGCAGCCAGGGCGCCCATTTGGCGAGCAGGGACTGGATATGTTCATGGGAAAACAGAATGTAGCCCGCGAGGAAGCAGAACAGGTAAAATCCGTTTCGGTAGACCTCGATTACTGGGGTGTTCAGAACATAGGCGCTGCCCCACATGCCGAGCACCAGAAGGCAGATGACGGGGAAATTTGCCTTCCCGCCCAGCTGCCACAGCCGGTCGTTTTTGTCCAGCTTCCGGATCAGCACCAGCACCACCTCGCACAGCAGCAGCTCGTGCAGGAACCACAGTACCCCAATGCCGGACAGACACCAGACGAGGTATTTGGCAACCAAAGGAACCTGAGCGCCATTGCCGCCGAAAATATTCGCGTACTGATCGGTGACCCAGCCGGTACTCCATCCGATGAGGAAAATAATGGCGACGGAGGGAATGAGCTGGCGGCGAACCTTGCCTTTCAGGTATTGCTTGCCCGTCTGTTTTTCCAGACTGTACCGGGCGCAGATGCCGGAGATCATGAAAAGCGCCGCCATGAACCAGGGGTACAGCACATACAGCGGCGCGTCCAGCGCCGGAATGCCGGGGATGACCACGTTTGTGATGACCCCGACGCTGTTGAATTGATAAAATACATGATATGCCACAACGGACAGCACGATGCCGTAGCGCAGATTGTCCAGAAACGGTTTTCTCATGATTTTCCTCCCCGCAGATGGCGGTTGATACGGTTGGTTCTGTGCCGGATGGAAAGCAGAATGATTCCCCAGATCAGGGCGTAGCCCACCACGAAGCACAGGGTAAAGATGCCGATACACGCCCAATTCCGGGGGATCCAGTTGTTCAGCAGATAGATCAGCAGATAGTCCAGATACAGCGCTCCGGCGTGGATCGCGGTGGCGGAAAGCAGCGGCAGACGCTCGATCTGATAGACGACGCCGATGCCCGCCGCGATGAAGGCCAGCAGCGTCACCGTCACGATCCCCATGCAGACCTCTCCGGGGGCGAGGGAAGTGACCTGGCCGTTGGCACCCAGAATGCCGTAGATCATGGCGAGGATCAGCGGCCCGCCGGATGCGGCCAGCAGACCCCGCTTCAAAAATGTCAGACAGTATTGCTTCATAGGTTATCGTACCTCCTTTTGATTTCCGCGAAGCACCGCCTGGAAACATATTCCCGGTAGCCGCTTCGGAAGACGGCGTCCACCGCGCCGTTGAAGGAAGCGGTGAAGCGCTCTAAATGGGCTTCATTGGCAAGCGCCGACTTGTTGATGCGGATGAAGGACGCGGGAAGCATGGCCTCCAGCTCGTACAGCCGCAGCTTTAACCGGAGGCGCTCGCCGCTGCAGGCAACGGCATAGGTCTTTCCGTCCAGAACGGTGATACACTCGATATCGGAGAAGGGGAGCATCCGCATACCGTCTTCCGTATAGGCCGCGACCCGGTCAGAGCCGTCGTGCTGAAGGACCAGCAACTCCATTTCGTCGGTAAAACGGCTGCGCTCGTGGACGGTGGCCACTACCGTTTCTTCCCGGGTCTTATCGATAATCAGCTTGAATTTCATGGGACACCTCCTTGCGATTACACTATACCATAAAGGGAAGCAAAAATGTTAAAAAATCCGTTCATCGGTCAATTTTGGCCGATGAACGGTAGAAAGACGTTTTATATCCGGGCAAGCAGCGCTTTTGCGGCGCTTGCAACCTGGGGCAGAAGATATTGTTCCAGTTCGCCGGGCGCTGCCCAGCGGCAGGATTCGATTTCCTTGGCCTGGAGTCTCGGCTCGCCGTGAACCTCGCCCAGAAAGAAAACGACCTGCTTTCTGGCGGCGGAGCTGAGGCGATATTCCGTGGCGGCTTTGGCGCCGGGAATCAGCCGCGTCCGGAAGCCGGTTTCCTCGAAAAGCTCCCGGAGGGCGGTTTGCTGCTCCGTTTCCCCGGCCTCCATGTGCCCCTTGGGAAAGCTCCATGTTCCGGAACCCCGCTGGAACAGGAGCAGAATTTCCGCGTTCCCGCCAAGCCGCCGGAAGGGGACAACCCCGCAGGATTTTTGGAATACGGAATCGATGGTGCTGATAAAATACTGCTCCTGAAAACGGACGGCCTGGGCGATCTGCCCCTGATGGAGCGAAAGCCCCTCCGGCGCGACCACCAGCTTGTCCTCGCAGTCGTTGTGCCGCCGGATGACGGCGATGACCCGGCCGGTAAAGCTTGACAGGGGGGTGTCCACGCCCAGTATGTAGGCGTCCTGCTCCTCGCCGTCGCCGCCCATCAGCCCCGGGACAAATCCGTAATTGACGGGATACAGGATATCGCCGTGAAGATACCCGATGGGACGGTCAACCTGCACCGTTACGATTTTTCCCAGCAGCTTCCGGGTGCTTCTGCTTCGCCAGTCCATGGCAGCCCCTCTCTTTCTTTCCGGAAGTTCGACAAAACGGTGCCATTTTACACGGAAACCGGTAAAAAGTCAAGGCTTTTGCGCCATTTTCCGGAGACGGGGAGAGGGTTACATATTTTTTACAGATCGCTTGTTTTTTTCGGGGAATCACGCTATAATGATAGGGAATATATTTTGGAGAGGATTGTATGGCAAATAAAAATCAGGACTGGGATGACCTGGGGAGAAGCATTCAGGACATTGTGGACAAGGCCGTCAATTCCCACGACTATCAGAAGCTGAACCAGACGGTTTGCCAGGCCGTGGGCAAGGCTGTGGATATGGGAAGCGAGGCCGTCCGCAAGGCGATGGAAGCCGCTGCCCGCCCTGCGCCCCAATCTGCCAGACCCGTCTATCGGGAGGTCGAGGCCACGGTTGTGGAGGAAAAGAAAGAACTTCCCGCCCTTTACGCCGGAACCGGCGGCGAGACCGCCGTGGGACTGGTGAAGATCGTAGGCGGCGGCATGGCGCTGCTCGTTGGGTTTGCGTCCTTTATTTCTCTGCTGGTCAGGCTGATTATGGGAATTGGTCTGGGAATCGCGTCTACCGTGATTACGGCGGGCGGCGTCATCGCCGGAATCTGGCTGATCGTCAGCGGCATCCGGAAACTGGGATGGGTCAGCAGGTTCAAAATGTACAAAAGAACCCTGGGAGAAAATACCCACTGCACCCTGGAGCGGCTGGCGCGGAGCGTGGGAAAAAACGTGAAGTTCGTCCGTAAGGAATTGCGGAAGATGATCGGCAAGGGGCTGTTCCTGGAAGGGCATATGGACAAGGAGGAAACCTGCCTCATCACCAGCGACGAAACCTACCGGCATTATGAGCAGAGCCGTCTGGCGCTGGAAGAGCGTCAGCGGCAGGAGGCCGCGGCCAGCGCCCCGAAGGTGTCCAGCCCCCAGGACCCCCGGATGCAGGAGGTTCTGGATCGGGGCAATGCCTTTATCGACCAGATCCGCGCCTGCAACGACGCCATTCCCGGGGAGGAAATTTCTGAAAAAATCTCCCGGATGGAGCTGATCGTCCGCCGTATTTTTGAGCGGGCGGAGGCGCACCCGGAGGTGGTTCCCGACCTGAAGAAGCTGATGGATTACTATCTGCCCATGACGGTGAAGCTCCTGAATGCCTACGCGGACATGGACGCCCAGCCCGTGCAGGGGGAGAATATTCTGGCCTCCAAGAAGGAAATCGAGGCCACACTGGATACGCTGAATCTGGCCTTCGAGAAGCTGCTGGACGACCTGTTCCGGGATTCCGCCATGGACGTTTCCAGCGACATTTCCGTTCTCAACACCCTGCTTGCCCAGGAGGGACTGACGGAGGACGGCTTATCCCAAGTGAAGAAACAGCAGACATTATAAAAAAACTAGGAAGAGGAGATCAATTATGGACGCTGAATACAAGGATATGAACGAATCTGCCCCCATCCCCAGCCTGACTCTGGAGCCGGAGCTGGAAAACACGCCCAAGCTGGTTGTAGCTGAGGAAACGAAGCTGCAGCAGACCAAGGTCGCCGAGCCGGTGCTGACGCCCCAGGAGCAGCAGATGGTGGATGATTTTGCCCAGAAGATCGATGTGGAGAACACCGCCCAGATCTTGCAGTACGGCGCGGGAACCCAGAAGAAAATGGCCGATTTCTCCGACGCCGCCCTTGCCAACGTGCGCACCCAGGACTTGGGTGAGGTGGGCGACCTGATCGTCAACGTGGTGGGCGAGCTGAAGGGCTTCGACGCCGAGGAGGAAAAGGGGTTTCTCGGCTTCTTCCGCAAGCAGGCGAACAAGCTGGAGGTCATGAAGAGCCGCTACGCCAAGGCGGAGGTCAACGTGGAGAAGATCGGCGACGCCCTCCAGCAGCATCAGGTGCGGCTGCTCAAGGATTCCGCGATGCTGGATAAAATGTACGAGCAGAACCTTGCCTACTTCAAGGAGCTGAGCATGTACATTCTGGCGGGCAAGAAGAAGCTTCAGGAGGTACGGGAAGGCAAGCTCAGGGAGCTGGAAGCCACGGCGCAGGCCACCGGCCTTGCGGAGGATGCCCAGGCGGCAAAAGACCTGGCGGACAAGTGCAACCGGTTCGAGAAGAAGATCTACGATCTGGAGCTGACCCGCACCATTTCCATCCAGACCGCGCCCCAGATCCGGATGATTCAGAACAACGACAATGTGATGGTGGAGAAGATTCAGACCACGCTGATGAACACCATCCCCCTGTGGAAGAACCAGATGGTTCTTGCGCTGGGCATTGCCCACTCCAACGAGGCCGCTCAGGCCCAGCGTCAGGTCAACGACATCACCAACGCCCTGCTGAAGCAGAACGCCGAGAAGCTGCACATGGCGTCCGTGGAGACCGCCAAGGAAGCCGAGCGGGGCATCGTGGACATCGAGACCCTGAAAAAGACCAACGCCGAGCTGATTCAGACGCTGGACGACGTGATGAAGATTCAGTCCGAGGGCCGGGAGAAGCGCATTGCCGCCGAAGCGGAAATGGCGAAGATGGAGAACGACCTCAAGGGCAAGCTCCTGGAAATCCGCGGCGGTGTATAACGCTCAAAAGACGCAGTACCGGAAATTTTCGGTACTGCGTTTTTGGACTTGACAAAAAAGGCGACCCCGTGGAACACGGGATCGCCCAAGGCTACAAAATTTCCTCAGCAGCCGAAACCGCACAGACGGCTCAGCAGCTGCCAAATGGAGCTGCAATCAGAATTGTTGGTGCTGCAATTGAAAAAGAACATCTTGCCAACCTCCTGTTTCAGTATTTGCCTCGCGAAGACAAAAGGATTGTAACCGATTCGTAATCAATTTTCAAGCTGTAAATTCTGGAAACGGAGCAAAATGAGATTAGTTGAAGGAATTATGAACGATAAAGTGGAAAAATACAATATCCCATACCGCGTTATCCGCAGCAGCCGCAGAACCATTTCGGTGCAGATAGCCCCAAGCGGCGAGGTGCTGGTGCGGTGCCCCCGGCGGATGTCCAATGCGGATATTCGCAGGTTCGTGGAAAGCAAATCCGGCTGGATTGAAAAGCATCTGGAAAAGCGGACTGCCGCGGCGCGGCTTCCCGTGTTTACGGATGAACAGCTGCAGGTGCTTGCCCGGCAGGCGCGGCAAACCATCCCGGAACGTGTCGCGCATTTTGCACCGCTGGTGGGCGTGACCTACGGCAGAATCACCATCCGCAGCCAGCATACTCTGTGGGGGAGCTGCAGCGGCAAGGGCAATCTCAGCTTTAACTGCCTGCTGATGCTCACGCCGCCGGAGGTGCTGGACTATGTGGTCGTCCACGAGCTGTGCCACCGGAAGGAAATGAACCACTCCGCCCGCTTCTGGGCGGAGGTCGGGCGGGTCTTACCGGATTATGAAATCCGGCGGAAATGGCTGCGGGAAAACGGCACGGCGCTGATTTCCAGGTTGGAAAGGTAGTTCCCAAACGGCTTTTTCGACAAACGTATGCACCGAATCGCCTCCCGAACGCTATAATGGTTACGGGAGGTGCGATGTGGAACATTATGTCTGGTTGGCGCTGATGGCGACACTGGGGACCTGGTTTGTGACGGCACTTGGCGCTGCCACGGTGGTCTTTTTCAAATCCCCCAGTGCCAGGGCGCTGAATCTTATGTTGGGGTTTTCCTCCGGCGTGATGATCGCGGCCAGCTTCTGGTCGCTGTTGCAGCCCGCCATCCAGCGGGCGGAAGCCGCGGGAAATACCCCTGCCTGGCTTGTGGCGGTATCCGGGTTCCTGCTGGGGGCGCTGTTTCTGTGGGGGTCGGATAAGGCCGTAGGCCTTGCCAGAAAGAGAGCGGGCATGGGAATGCCCGGGGAACGGTTGAACCGCATTATCATGCTGGTGCTGTCCATCACCCTGCACAATATCCCCGAGGGGCTTGCCGTGGGCGTGGCCTTCGGGGCGCTGGGAACCGGCGCAAGCCCGGACGGGTTGATGGGGGCGGTGTCCATCGCCGTGGGCATCGGTTTGCAGAATTTCCCGGAGGGGGCGGCGGTGTCCGTGCCGCTGCGGCGGGAGGGCTATTCCCGGCGCAGAAGCTTCCTGCTGGGGCAGGCTTCCGGTCTGGTGGAGCCGGTTTCCGGAGTGATCGGCGCGCTGCTGGTGGTGACGGTGGAAGCGATCCTGCCTTATGCCCTTGCCTTTGCCGCCGGGGCGATGATTCTGGTTGCGGTACATGAGCTGATACCGGAGTGTCAGCAGAATCAGAAAGAGCAGCCCTACTGCGCCACTATGGGCATTATCCTGGGGTTCGCGGTGATGATGCTTCTGGATGTAATGCTGGGGTAGAAACATGACCAAACGGTCTGCTGCGGCAGACCGTTTTTTGTTGTATTCGTGCATTGACAAATCATTGCATGTTTGTATAATTGTATACATTGAAACAGAAAAGCGGAAAGGGGCTTCCTCTATGCTAGAGATTTCCAGTAAGACCAACCTGTTGGAGCAGAAATCCTACAAATATTCCCTCCAGGATGTGGCGGAACCGAATTTGCAGCGGGATGTGTATTCCTACGGCACCATTCCCAAGGTGGCGTTCAACCACCGCCGGGTGCCCATGTCCATGCCCGAGGAAATCTGGATTACGGACACCTCCCTGCGGGACGGTCAGCAGTCCGTGGAGCCGTACTCCGTTGACCAGATCGTGAACATCTACAAGCTGCTGAGCAAGCTGGGCGGCCCCTACGGCATCATCCGCCAGACGGAGTTCTTCATCTACAGTAAAAAAGACCGGGAGGCCATCGAAAAGTGCATGGCGCTGGACCTCAAATTCCCGGAGATCACCAGCTGGATTCGGGCGACAAAGGAAGACTTCCAGCTGGTGCATGACCTGGGCATCAAGGAAACCGGCATTCTGGTCTCCTGCTCGGACTACCACATCTTCAAGAAAATGAAGATGACGAGACGTCAGGCCATGGATTACTACCTTGCCACGGTGAAGGAGGCCTTTAATGCCGGCGTCATTCCCCGCTGCCATCTGGAGGACATCACCCGGGCGGATTTCTACGGCTTCGTGGTTCCTTTTGTCAACGAATTGCAGCGGCTGAGCCGGGAAGCGGGGGTGCCGGTGAAGATTCGCGCCTGCGACACCATGGGCTACGGCGTTCCCTTTACCGAAGCGGCGCTTCCCAGAAGCGTGGCAGGCATTATCTACGGCTTGCAGCACTATTCCGACGTCCCCAGCGAGCATCTGGAATGGCACGGACACAACGATTTTTATAAGGGCGTGGCCAACGCCTCCACGGCCTGGCTCTACGGCGCCTGCGCGGTCAACTGCTCCCTGCTTGGCATCGGCGAGCGGACGGGCAATGTGCCGCTGGAAGCCATGGTGTTCGAGTACGCGTCTCTGCGGGGTTCTCTGGACGGCATGGACACCACGGTCATCACGGAAATTGCCGATTACTTCAAAAACGAGATCGGCTACAATATCCCGCCCATGACGCCCTTTGTGGGCAGTGCCTTCAACGTCACCCGGGCGGGCGTCCACGCCGACGGACTCATGAAGGACGAGGAAATTTACACCATTTTCGACACCAAGAAAATCCTGAACAAGCCCGCCACGGTGCAGATCAGCAAAACCTCCGGCCTTGCGGGTGTCGCCTACTGGATCAACCAGACCTACTGCCTGGAGGACGGCGAAAAGCTGGACAAAAAGTCGCCGCTGGTGGTCGCCATGAAGGAGTGGGTAGACCGGCAGTACGAGGACGGCCGCCAGACGGTCATGACGGAACGGGAGCTGAAAGAGAAAATCCGGCAGCTTGCCCCGGACTTTGCCGAAAGAGGGTAAGGAGAAAAATATGAATCAATTCAAAACCACGTCTCTGGCCGATCAGGTCTTCGAGAAGCTGGAGAATGACATCATTCAGGGCGTCTATCCCCGGGGAGAGATTCTGACGGAGCTGAAGCTGGTTGACCAGCTGGGCGTCAGCCGTACCCCCATCCGGGATGCGCTGCGCCGCCTGGAACAGGAGCGGCTCATTGAGGACACCGGAAAAGGCTCCCGGGTGGTGGGCATCACCGAGGAAGACCTGGAGGACATCATGAACATCCGTCAGCGCATCGAGGGGCTTGCCGCCTACTACGCCGCGAAGAACATGACCCCCGAGGGACTTGCCGAGCTGACCCACATTGTCGACCTTCAGGACTTCTACTATGACAAGGGGGACGCGGAGCAGCTGCGGCAGGTGGACGAACAGTTCCACGACCTGATCTGCTACCTGAGCAAGCGCACCGTAATCATGGACACGCTGATTCCGCTGCACCGGAAAACCCGGCGCTACCGCCGCATTTCCATGGAGGACTGGTCCCGCACCGTCAACACCCGGAAGGAACACAAGGCGATTTTCGACGCCATGGCCTCCGGCGACGCGGATTTGGCGGAAAGCCTGATGGCGAAGCATATCGAAAACGCGAAAAAGCACATGTTGGGAGGATTCATAAATCATGGGTAAGACAATTGCACAGAAAATCATTGCGTCCCATCTGGTCTCCGGGGACATGACCCCCGGCAGCGAGGTGGCGCTGCGCATCGACCAGACCCTGACCCAGGACGCCACCGGCACCATGGCCTATCTGGAATTCGAGACCATGGGCATCCCCAGAGTGAAGACGGAACTGAGCATCGCCTACGTCGATCACAACACCCTCCAGTGCGGCTTTGAAAACAGCGACGATCACCGCTATTTGCAGACCGTCACCGCAAGGCACGGCGTGTATTTCTCCCGCCCGGGCAACGGCATCTGCCATCAGGTGCATCTGGAACGCTTCGGCAAGCCCGGTAAGACCCTCATCGGCTCCGACAGCCACACCCCCACCGGCGGCGGCATCGGTATGCTGGCCTTCGGCGCGGGGGGGCTGGACGTGGCGGTGGCCATGGGCGGCGGCGCGTACTACATCACCATGCCGAAAATGTACAAGGTGAACCTGACGGGCAGGCTCAGACCCTACGTCACCGCCAAGGATGTATCCCTGGAGCTGCTGCGGATTCTGTCTGTTAAGGGCGGCGTGGGCGCGATTATCGAGTGGGGCGGCGAGGGCGTTGCCACCCTGTCCGTCCCGGAGCGGGGTACCATCACCAACATGGGTACCGAGCTGGGGGCTACCACTTCCATTTTCCCCTCCGACGAGGTCACGAGAAAGTTTCTGGCAGCGCAGGGCAGGGAAGGGGACTACGTTCCCCTGTCCAGTGACCCGGACGCGGAGTACGATAAGATCATCGACATTAACCTGAGTACCCTCAAGCCCATGATCGCCTGCCCCCACAGCCCGGACAACGTGGTGGCCGTGGAGACGCTGAAGGATGTGAAGGTCGATCAGGTGTGCATCGGCTCCTGCACCAATTCCTCCCTGTACGACATGCTCAAGGTCGCCGCCATGCTGAAGGGGAAGACCGTTCACCCCTCCGTCAGCCTGTCCGTGTCCCCCGGCTCCCGGCAGGTGCTGACCATGCTCAGCGACTGCGGCGCATTGTCAGACATCCTCGCCAGCGGCGCGCGGCTGCTGGAATGCGCCTGCGGCCCCTGCATCGGCATGGGCTTCTCCCCCAATTCCGGCGGCGTTTCCCTGAGAACCTTCAACCGGAATTTCCTGGGCCGCTCCGGAACACGGGACGGGCAGGTGTATCTGGTTTCCCCCGAAACCGCCGTGGCCTCTGCCCTGACGGGGTACATCACCGACCCGACCACCATTGACCAGCCCCTGCACGTGACCATGCCGGAGAAATTCCTTGTAAATGACTCTGCCGTGCTGCCCCCCCTCCCCGCGGATAAGGCGGCGGACGCTCAGGTGCTTCGCGGCCCCAACATCAAGGAATTCCCCAAGAGCAAGCCCTTTGCCGACAGCCTGACGGCGAAGCTGGTGCTGAAAGTGGGCGACAACATCACCACCGACCACATCATGCCCGCCGGCGCGAAGATTCTGCCCTACCGGTCGAACATCCCCTACCTGAGCAAATTCTGCTTCGAGGTCTGCGACCCCACCTTCGCCGAGAGAGCCAAGGCGGCGGGAGACGGCATCGTCGTGGGCGGCAGCAACTACGGGCAGGGTTCCTCCCGGGAGCACGCGGCGCTGGTGCCGATGTACCTGGGCATCCGGTGCGTCATTGCCAAGTCCTTCGCCAGAATCCATGTGGCGAACCTGATCAACGCGGGCATTCTGCCGGTGACCTTTGAAAATCCGGGGGACTACGACAGGCTGAGTCAGGACGCAGTTCTGACTATTTCGGATATTTCCGGCGGCATGGAGCGGGGCAGACTCGCGGTTACTGCCGACGACGGCTTTGCGTTTTATGTAAACTGCGCTTTGACGGAACGTCAGAGGGCGATTCTGCTGGCAGGCGGACTGCTGAACTACACAAAGGAGGGCGGACAATAATGAAGGAAATTACACTTGCCTGTGAGGCGTTTCAGAAGCTGCTGGAGGAGCAGCTGGACAGAATCCGGAACATGAACGGGGAAAAGACGGATTTTTCCACCAAAAAGCAGGTCACCATCGGCGTCATTGACGGCGACGGCATCGGCCCCATCATCACGGCGCAGGCCACCCGAGTGCTGGAAAAGCTGCTGGCGGAGGAAATTGCGGCGGGTTCCATCGTTATCAGGCAGATTGAGGGGCTGACCATCGAGAACCGCATGGCCTGCGGCAAGGCCATCCCCGATGACGTTCTGGCGGAGATCAAGACCTGCGACGTGCTGCTGAAAGGCCCCACCACCACCCCCATGGGCGGTAAGATGGAGAGCGCCAACGTGGCCATGCGCCGGGAGCTGGACTTGTACGCCAACTGCCGTCCTGTGTGTATCCCCGAAAAGAACATCGATTGGATGTTCTTCCGGGAAAATACCGAGGGCGAGTATGTTCTGGGCAGCCGGGGCGTGGAGCTGCCCGGCATGGCGGTGGACTTCAAGGTGACAACAGACCCCGGCACCCGCCGGATTGCCAGAGCCGCCTTTGACTATGCCAAAAACAACGGCAAGACTCACGTGGCGGTGGTCACCAAGGCCAACATCATGAAGAAGACCGACGGAAAATTCACCGCCATCTGCCATGAGGTCGCCGCCGACTATCCCGGCATCACCGTGGACGATTATTACATCGACATTATGACGGCGAATTTGTTGAAGGAGCCGCTGCGGGAGCAGTTCCAGGTGGTGTTGCTGCCCAACCTCTACGGCGACATCATCACCGACGAGGCCGCCCAGATTCAGGGCGGCGTGGGCACGGCGGGCAGCGCCAACGTGGGCGACCGCTATGCCATGTTCGAGGCGATTCACGGCTCCGCCCCCCGGATGATGGAGCGGGGCATGGGGGATTACGCCAATCCCGCCAGCATCATCAAGGCCGCCGCCATGCTGCTTCGCCACATCTGCCGGGTTGACGCCGCCGCGCGGCTGGAAAAGGCCATGGAGGCGTGCAAGGTGGAAGTCAGGAGCGACGGCACTGCGGCCACTGCCGCCCAGTACGCCGATGCCGTGATGGCGCTGCTGTAAAATTGGATATGGTGATACTAGTTTTCAATAAAACGGTTAAAAACCGTTTTATTCGGCTGCTGTTTCAGCAGCCAGCGGCGTAGCCGCAAAAAACGTAAGTCCATACATTTCTCGCCGCCACCGGCGGCCTGCGAAGGATTCGCAGGATAAAATGGTGTTAACCGTTTTATCGAGAAATAGTATGAAACGAACGATGCTTCCCCGGAAGGGGAAGCATCGATTTTACATAATAGGAGACAAATAAAAACGCCGCTGAAAATTTCAGCGGCGGATTTATATGCCAGGATAATCAGACGGCGCGCTCAACCTTGTTGGAGCGGAGGCATCTGGTACAAGCGTACACATGGCAGGGGGTCCCGTTAACGACAGCCTTGACGCGCTTCACGTTGGGCTTCCATGCACGGTTGGAACGTCTGTGGGAGTGAGAGACCTTGATACCGAAGGTTACGCCCTTACCACAAAAATCACACTTAGCCATTTTCTAGCACCTCCCATCCGATAATGACTCGATAAATACGCCAATTCACAGGCGCTTAGATATGATATCAGATTTCGCGGTAAAATGCAAGTGTTTTTTTCAAAATAATTTGTTTTTTTGAAATGTATTGATATTCCCGCCCCGTACGGGTATAATGGTGGGGAAAAGCTTGCTTTCGGGGTGAAAACCATGACGGATACATACAGTGTGCCGCTGAAAACGCTGGTAAAGGAATTTAATCTGGAAGTCACCTATGCGTCCACGGATTTTGACGCCATCCGCATCACCGTCGAGGACGTGGCAAGACCCGGCCTTCAGCTGGCGGGCTACTTTGACCATTACGAGCCTATGCGTCTGCAAGTCATGGGCAACGTGGAAATGAGCTATGTGGACAAATTGCAGCCCAAGGAGCGGGGCGCAATCTTCGACCGGCTGTTTTCCTACAAATTCCCGGCGCTGCTCATTGCCCGGGACATCCCGCCTCACGCCGAGTGCCTCCAGATGGCGCAGAAGCACAATGTTACCGTCCTGCGCACCAAGGAAGCCACCAGCACCATCGTTTCCACCATCATCACCTACCTGAAAGCCGCGCTGGCGCCCCGGATCACCCGCCACGGCGTGCTGGTGGAGGTCTACGGCGAGGGCATTCTCCTGATCGGCGACAGCGGCATCGGCAAAAGTGAGGCCGCCGTGGAGCTGCTCAAGCGCGGCCACCGGCTGATCGCCGACGACGCCGTGGAAATCCGCAAGGTCTCCACAAACTCGCTGGTGGGTACCGCTCCCGAGCTGATCCGCAATTACATCGAGCTGCGGGGCATCGGCATCGTCAACGTGGCGAAGCTGTTCGGCATGGGCGCCGTCCGCACGGAAAACGAGATCAACCTGATCGTGAACATCGTTCCATGGAACACCCAGGAGGTCTATGACCGGCTGGGTCTGGAGGAGCAGTACATGGAGCTGCTGGGGGTCAAGGTTCCCATGAACACCATCCCCATCACCCCGGGGCGGAACCTTGCCATGATTCTGGAGGTTGCCGCCATGAACAACCGTCAGAAAAAGCTCGGCTACAACGCCGCGCTGGAATTCACGGAGCAGGTCAACCAACATTTCGACGAAAACATGGGAAGAAACACATGAAAGAGTTTACCATCGGCCGGAACGACGCAGGGCAGCGCCTAGACCGCTTTCTTGCGAAGGCAGTTCCGCTGCTTCCGGCGTCCCTAGCGCAGAAATATATCCGCATCAAGCGCATCAAGTGCAACGGCAAGCGCATCGACCGGGACACCCGGCTGCAAGAGGGCGACGTCTTGCAACTGTATATCAACGACGAGTTTTTTGACAAGCCCCGGGAGGACAACGCCTATCTCACCGTGGCGAATCCCAAGCTGAGCATCGTCTACGAGGACGAAAACATTCTGCTTGTGGACAAGCGCCCCGGCCTTGCGGTGCATCCCCACGACGGCGCGGAGTACGGCCGAACCCTGATCGACCACATTCAATCTTACCTGTACCAGAAGCGGGAGTGGCGTCCCCGGGAGGAAAACGCCTTTACCCCGGCGCTGTGCAACCGCATTGACCGGAACACCGGGGGCATTGTAATTGCCGCCAAGACGGCGGAAGCCCTGCGGGTGATGAACCAGAAGATCAAGGATCGGGAGATCGACAAGCGGTACCTTGCCATTGTGGAAGGGACGCCCAAACCCAAAGAGGGGAGCCTGAAAGGGTATCTCTTCAAGGACGCCCAGAAAAACCGGGTGTACGTCACGGACACGCCCCAGCCCGGCAGCAAGACCTGCCAGACCAATTACAAAACCCTCGCAAGCGCGGCGGGGCTTTCTCTGGTGGAGTGCGAGCTGATCACCGGTCGGACGCACCAGATCCGCGCCCAGTTCGCCCACGCGGGACACCCTCTGCTGGGAGACGGCAAGTACGGCAAGCTGGATAAGCGCTTCGACCGGAACTACCAGGCGCTGTATTCCTACAAGCTGACCTTCACCTTCACCACGGACGCCGGGTCTCTGGCCTATCTCAATGGCAAGTCCTTCCGGGTGGAAAAGGTGGATTTCGCGGAGCAGTATTTTCCCGATGTGAAAATATGAAAATGGCATCCCGGATGGGATGCCATTTGGCGTATTTCAAGGGTCTTGCGGAGGAAAGGTGTAAGGGAAAAACGGTCAGTTTTTGAAAATATCAGAAAAAACAAACTCTGATCAATCCTAATATAAATAGGTGTACAGGATAGAAGAAATAAAAGAACCACTTAGAGAATTTCTTTCCTTTATTCATTCGTTTGCCATTATAAAAATATATGATTGCAATTCCGGCAAGTGCAATACCCAACATACTTCCTATTGCATAAATTATATTTGTTTTTATAGAAAATCTTCCAATACCGCCTAAGAAATTGAAAGTTCCAAATAACAACATTGAAACAGCAAATGCATATTTGATTTTAATTTCTGAATTACGACTCCAAATAAATAACAATGTAAATATAGGTGCTAATAATGCCCAGTCCGAAATCAGAGAGAGCAGAATCAACCCTAGCACACAGATGATTTTTAAAACTATATTTGACACTTTTTCAACTACAGTCAGAATACAAAAACAAATTAATAGGGTAAATAGCATATTAAGTCCTTGAAATTCCAATATTCCACTTTCCGTAAAAGCAAAACAATATGGAAATTCAGAGATCAAAGCAAAAATTAACAATCTGATTGCATAGTTCTTTTTTGAATGCGTATATTGATATCCTTCAACAAGAAAGTAACACATTACAATTGCTGTAAAATATCCCAAATCTATAAAAAGCTCTGACCATAATTTTCCTGACTTCATAAAAATCGTTGATATATGATTCAACAACATTAAAAACATAGCAATATACTTAATAGCATCCCGATTAAGTATTTTATATTTATCCATCATACCATTTCCACCTTTTGTACGAATCTCCGCTTTTTTAACAAAAGCAACATGTCACACATATCTTTACCCTGTGGGAAAAACCTGTAACATATTTTAATTTCTCTAAAAACAGACTCCAAGAGAATAAATTTAAATTTACTGTTCCTTACAAATTCCGATTTATTGAACTGATACTATTTCCTGATTAAAATCTTTGATTTTAATCAGGAAGGCATCGCCTAATGGCGCTGCCAGTTTTGTGATTTATAAGGAAAGAAATCACAAAACAAGTCTCATATGAACTCCTTGCCCTTCGGGCAATTAAAATCTTTTCTAAAGATTTTAATTGGAGTTCAGTATGACATTCAGTATAGCACACACGAAACCCGATAGCAAGGGCGCATACCCTTTTCGACAGGCAAAATGGCATCCCAGAGGGATGCCATTTTCCGTATGCAGTTATTGCCAGCCTGCGTCCTCGGATTCGGATTTGCGTTGGCGGGAGAGAAGCGCCTGAACGGCGTCCTTCACGTTCGCGCCTTCGTAAAGCACCTTGTAGGCGGCGTCGGTGATGGGCATGTCAATGCCCTTTGCCTTGCCCAGTTCATAGGCGGATTTGGCGGCGTAATAACCCTCCACCACCGCGCCGACCTCCTTCATGGCGGTCTGGGGATCCTTACCCTGACCGATGAGGATGCCAGCCCGACGGTTGCGGGAGTGCATGGAGGTGCAGGTGACGATCAGGTCGCCCACACCGGCAAGCCCGGCAAAGGTTTCCTTTTTCGCACCCAGCGCCACGCCCAGACGGGCGGTTTCCGTCAGACCCCGGGTCATGAGCATGGCCTTGGCGTTGTCCCCGAAGCCGAGACCGTCGGTGATACCGGCGCACAGGGCAATGACGTTTTTCAGCGCCGCGCCCAGCTCCGCGCCTACGGGGTCGGGGCTGGTGTACACCCGAAGGGTGTCCGCCATGAAAGCGTCCTGCACGAATTCCGCAAGCGCCTGATCGGTGCTGGCAGCCAGCAGACCGGTGGGTAGATTGATGCAGACCTCCTCGGCGTGGCTGGGGCCGGTGAGAGCGACAACGTTCTTGCCGGTCTCCTGGGCGACCACCTGGCTCATGCGCATGTGGGTGTTCTGCTCCAAGCCCTTGGTGACGGAGACCACCACGGCGTCACCGTCAATGTAGGGCGCCACGCCCCGGCTGACGGCGCGCAGAGGGAAGGAGGGGCTTGCCATGACCACCAGCTTGCAGCCCTTGACGCAATCGTAATCGCCGCTGATTTTTAAGGCTTCCGGCAATACCGCCGCGGGAAGGCGGGGATTGTGATGGGTTTCCAGCATTTCCGGAATCTTGTCCTTTTCGTACGTCCACATGGTCACGTCGTGACCGTTTTTGCACAGACGGACGGCCAGAGCGGTACCCCAGGCGCCGCTGCCAACAACTGCTGCTTTCATGATTTGCTTCCTTTCCCAAAGAGATTGGTTTTCCGTTCCTCGCCCCGAATCAGGCGGAGGATGTTTGCCCGGTGCATGAAGACGCACAGCGCGCCCATGAAAATACCTCCGGCCATAACGTACACGTGGTCATGCTGAAAGACGACAAAGCCGACGGCGAAGGTGATGGAGGCCAGCACGCTGCCCAAAGAGACATACTTCGTGATGAGATAGGTCACGAAGAAAACGACGCCGATGAGCAGCCCGATGCGCCAGTCGATCGTCCATGCGATGAACCAGCCGCTTAAAATGCCCTTGCCGCCCCGGAAGCCCTGCAAGGCGGGAAAATCATGCCCCAGCATCACGCAGGCACCTGCAAGGGTCATGCCTTCCAGACGCAGACCGTAAGGCTCAAACACAAGAGCGCCCAGCAGACAGGCAAGGACGGCTTTCCCTACGTCAATGGCAATGACCATCGCGGAGCGCCCCGCGCCGTAGCTGCGGATGAAATTGGTCAGTCCCGCGTTGCCGCTGCCATGGCTGCGCACGTCGTCGTGAAGCATGGCGCTGACGCAGATGGCACCGTTATGGTTGCCGAGAAAATAGGAGACAAGGGCGGTAATAAGAATTCTCTGGAGCATCATTCGTCCTCCTTGTCGCCCCGCTGCCGGATGGTGATACGGATGGGGGTGCCGTTCAGGCCGAAGACCTCCCGGATCTGGTTTTCCAGATAGCGCTGATAGGAGAAGTGGAACAGCCGGGCGTCGTTGCAGAAAATGACGAAATGGGGCGGTTTGGTGCTGGCCTGGGTCATGTAGAAAATCTTCAGGCGGCGGCCCTTATCCGTAGGCGGCTGCACCCGGGCGGTGGCGTCGGCCAGGACGCTGTTCAGCGCGCCGGTGGTGATGCGGCTGGTATTCTGGGCGTGGACGTCCTGAATGACCTGGAAGAGCCTGTCCACCCGCTGTCCGGTGAGGGCGGAGAGGAACAGCACCGGGGCGTAGAGCATGTAGCTTAAGCCCTGACGAACCTTTGTCTCCATGTCCCGCATGGTGTTGGTTTCCTTGTTCTCCACCGCGTCCCACTTGTTGACCACGATGACGGCGGCTTTGCCCGCCTCGTGGACAAGACCGGCGATCTTGGTGTCCTGCTCGGTGACGCCGTCGTTGGCGTCAATGAGAATCAGACATACGTCCGCCCGGTCAATGGCGCTGATGGAGCGCATGTTGGAGTATTTTTCGATGGCGTCGTCCACCTTGCTCTTCCGGCGCATACCGGCGGTGTCGATGAAGCAGTATTTCCCGGTCTCGTTTTCAAAATAGGAGTCGATGGCGTCCCGGGTGGTGCCTGCCACGTCGGAGACGATGACCCGTTCCTCGCCGAGGATACGGTTTAACAGGCTGGACTTGCCCACGTTGGGCTTGCCCACGATGGCGACCTTAATGACGTCGCTGTCCTCCTCCTCGCCGGAATCCTCCGGGATGTTTTCCAGAACCCAGTCCAGCAGATCGCCGGTGCCGTGGCCGTGGATGGCGGAGGTTTCAAACAGGTCGCCGATGCCAAGACTGTAAAATTCATACACATCGGGATTCACGGGGCCGACGGAGTCGCACTTGTTCACCGCCAGGGCGATGGGCTTGCCGGACTTGCGCAGCATGGTGGCCACGTCCTGATCGGCGGCGGTGACGCCGGAATGCACGTCCACCACCATGATAATGGCGTCGGCCAGCTCAATGCCGATTTCCGCCTGACGGCGCATGAATTTCAGCATTTCACTGTCCGTACCCGGCTCGATGCCGCCGGTGTCCACCAGGGAGAAGGTGCGCCCGCACCATTCGCAGCTGCCGTAAATCCGGTCCCGGGTGACGCCGGGGGTGTCCTCTACGATGGAGGTGCGCTGCCCTGTGAGTTTATTGAAAAGCATGGATTTGCCCACATTGGGTCGCCCGACGATGGCGACCAGAGGTTTTGCCATGGTAACACTTCCTTTCCATGTGACCGATTAACTTACTTATTATGACACATCTGCCCAGCAAAAGCAATGCAAAAAAGGGGATTCATACAAATTTAACAGAGCACTTTTGGTGAATATTGCTTTTGGAACACGCAAAATAGCATGGAAAAAGAGGAAGGCGCGACGCACCTTCCTCTGCTTTCCGCTTGTTGGCTTACTCAGCCTCGACAGCCACGACCTGACGGCCATTGTAGGTACCGCAAGCCTTGCAGGCTCTGTGGGGCATGACGGGCTCGCCGCACTTGGGGCAAACCGCTACGCTGGGAGCGGACAGCTTCCAGTTGGAGCCACGGCGCTTATCGCGGCGGGCCTTGGACACTTTACACTTAGGAACAGCCATGGTGACACCTCCTTGGTCAAACTGCTTTTTACAGCATTCATTTTGGACTTACTTCTCAAGAAGCTGCTTCAAAGCAGCAAATCGGGGATCCAGCTCCTTCTGGCAATTGCAGGGGCCGTCGTTCAGGTTTTTGCCGCAGCGCTGGCAAATGCCCTTGCAGTCCTCCCTGCACAGCAGCTTGGAATCCAGACTCAGGACGAAAACCGTCCGCACAATGTCGTCCAGATCGGCGCTGTCTCCCTCCAGAGGGAATACCCACTCGTCTTCGTTCTCTTCGTCGGCCAATTCCGTCACCAGAACCACATCGATGGGGAAGCGGACTTCCCGGTCAAAGTCTCTGGCGCAGCGGTCGCAGGTGCCGTGGATGCAGGTGGAAATTGCACCGGTCATCACGAGAACGCCTGCGGTGTTCCGCACCGTGCCTTCCGCCGCAACCGGCTCGGACACAGGGTAGCTGACACCGTAACAAAGATCACTCAGGTCAACGCTTGTGGAAAAGGAAACCGACGCGCCCGGACAATCAATGATTTTAGAAAGCCCCAGCAGCATACTTTTCCCCCTTCTCACAGTCGTGCCTAGATATTATATAGGCTTTTGCGTCATTTGTCAAATGGTTTTTTCATAAAATCCGGGCGTTTTCGCGGGTATTTCCTCCGGACGGCCATGGCGGGGAGGGACGGTCACTTTTTTCGGGCGACGACCACAAACCGGCCGTTCTCCGTCTGGTAGGCGCAGGTGACCAGAGTGATCAATTCGTCGCCGCATTGGGCGGTGACGCCGGTATCGTAGAGCGCATGTTCCCGATAATAGGCCATGGCCTCGTCGAAGCGGCTCTGGTCGGAGGTGTCGTAAAATTGATAGAATTTGAAATTGGTGTCGGTTTTCTTATAGACCTTGTCATAAAAGGCGGCCACGACTTCGTATTCCTGTTCCTCGTAAAGGGTGCTGAAGGAAATCACCGGGTTGCGCTGCCAGAAATCCTTCTGCTGGTATTTCAGCAGCGTGCGGAACATGCTGCCGTCCAGCATGTTGTGGGCATAGATGATGCGGTTGCCGCTTTCCGGGTCGCAGGCGGCGTCGAGGAAGGGAAGCCCGGCGAAGCTGTAGCTAACCTCAAAATTGGCGTGGAGATACCGCTCTGGCTCGTCGGGGGAGTACATGACGGGGTAGTCGATTCTGGTTCCCGGGACGGTGAGCCAGCCCGCGAGGTCGGGATTTTTCTCGTGCTGCTCCTGAAGGCGGGGAAGGACTTCTCTCGGTTCCGTGGGCGGCACGGTGGCGGCGGTGGTGGGCGGGACGGTGGCTTGGGTGGGAACGGTCATCTCCGCCGGGGCGGAGGTGGAGACTGGCGTGGTTTCCCGGACGGTCTCCGCGGCCATCCGCTTCAAGGCAATCTGGTTGCGGAGGGCAATGAACATCGTCCCGGCGAAGATCAGCGCCGACACCAGCGCGACAACGACAAGAAGCCGGGATACGGGAGAATTTTTCCGTCCCTTTTGATTTTTGGGGCGGCGGGGGAGGTATTTCCCATTGTTTTGATTGGTCATGGTAAATCATCCTCTGAAAAAGGCGGTGACGGGAGTACCGTCACCGCCGTGGTTGGGGTTAGAGATTCTTTAGAAGAAGCGCTTCCTGGTGAAGACAGCCGCAACGCTCATCAGGCCGGACAGAATGGCCACGGGAGCCATCACGTCGCCGGTTTTGGGAACGTTATCCAGAGTGGGGTCCTTCTTGCCGTCGTTGCCGCCGGTGGTGCCGCCGCCGGTAGTGCCGGACATCTTGTGACCGCACTCGTCGCACTTGCCATCCTTGTCGTAGTCAATATGAGGGTATTTGCCCGCATTCTCCTTGCAGTCGGTGCAGACCCGCTCATGCGTAGTGTCATCAAAATCTTTGCAGACGATATTGTTGTGAAATTCCCCGTTGCAGATATCACATCTGCAATCCTTGGGGTCGTTGTCCACACAAAGGGAAACAAAACTACAACCGGGGTCGGTGCAATTGTGAGTGCCGGAGGCGTAATGATGTTCTGCGTTTGCCGCATAGCCGCACTTGTCGCAAACGCCGTCATCCATCCCAATATGCTCGCTGCTGTCAAGGAGAGTATTACAATCATTGCAGAAGAAGGTGTGGTAATAGGCGGAATATTCCAAGACTGTATGTTCATGACTACAATCAAATTTGTCAAAGCCGCAGAGATCGCATTTGTTCCCAACCTTGTGGTGGGGTTCCACACCACTGAGGTCGACGAGACAGTCAGAGCAGTATCTGACATGGCCTTCGGTTCCGAGAGGCTTGTAAGCTGTGTGCGTATGCGTACATTCCAGATTCGGGTTAAGCCTGCCACACACGGTGCAGTGACCAGTACTGTCATAATCGTGTGGTTGGTAAGGAGAGAGTGTTCTGTAGCAGTCTTTGCAGTATTGGGCATGACCGCTGTTCTCATATGGCAACCAGCCAGTATGCTCATGTCTGCAGGTTGCGGGGGTGCCGGTGCCAGTGCCTTCGGAGGTGCCGGTGCCTTCGGACGTGCCGGTGCCGGTGCCTTCGGAAGTGCCGGTACCAGTACCCGCGGGCGCACCGGTGCCGGTTCCTTCGGACGTGCCGGTGCCAGCGCCTTCAGAAGTACCGATGCCGGTGCCTTCCGCTTCGGTGGCGGCTACTGCTGTCGGGACAAGGGCAATCACCATGACCAAAACCAGCAGCAGTGCGAACAGTTTTTTCATTGTTTTCAACCTCCATTGGAGTAAATTTGGGATGAGTGGTAATTTTTTCACCTATCCGCAATTATTATAGTCTTTTTAACGACTATAGTCAAGATAAAACTTATCCTCTAGAATAAAAAAGTTACAACCGGAAAGCATTGCCAAAAAGGAGACTCGATAGTGTGATTGTTTACGACCCCTTCTGGAAAACCCTGAAAAACTCGTCAAAAACCACATATACGCTCATAAAAGATTACCATATATCCAGCTCCACCATCGACAAGCTGCGGAAAAACAAGCCTATCACCACCACGACCCTGAACGACCTCTGCCGGATCCTCGGCTGTGGGGTGGAGGAGATATTGGAATACGTCCCTTCGCCGGACGACCAATGCCTTTGAACCGGGACAGGCAGAAGCCGCTTACACACAAAGCGGCATTTTTTTTGACGCCATAAGTTTACATAACAACATAAAACCGCAATTGGAAATTCCGGCCGCCGAAGCATTTTTGTTCCTCCCGGGACATACTCTGTTCCAAACCCATGGCAGGAGCCTTTCTCCTGCCGAGAAGGAGGCTGGCTATGGATCAAATTTATGCGGACATTGCTGCCAGAACCGGCGGCAATATTTATGTGGGCGTGGTCGGGCCGGTGCGTACCGGAAAATCGACCCTCATCAAACGGATTATGGAGGAGCTGGTGATTCCCGGCATCTCCGACCCCTATCGCAAGGAGCGCGCCAGGGATGAGCTGCCCCAGAGCGGCTCCGGGAAGACCATCATGACCTCGGAGCCGAAATTCGTCCCCGAGGAGGCGGTGGAGATTTCCCCGGACGGGGTTACAAAGCTGCGGGTGCGGCTGATCGACTCCGTGGGCTACATGGTGGACGGCGCAGTGGGCGCGGAGGAGGACGGCGTGCCGCGGATGGTGACCACCCCCTGGTACGACCACGAAATTCCCATGACGGAAGCGGCGGAGCTGGGGACGAAAAAGGTCATGGAGGGGCATTGCTCCATCGGCATTGTGGTGACTACCGACGGAACCATTACGGAAATTCCCCGGGAGGATTACGTACAGGCGGAAAAGCGCGCCATCACCGACATGCAGAAAACGGGGAAGCCCTTCCTGGTGATCGTCAACTCCCGCAACCCGGCGGGGGAGGCGGCGGGGGAAGTGAAGGCGTATCTGCAAAGCACCTTCGGTCTGGAGCCCATCGTGGCGGACTGTCAGGCGCTGGACGCCGAGGGCATCGGGAAGCTTATGAAGGCGCTGCTGTACACCTTCCCCATGAGCGAGCTGCGGGTGCATCTCCCCCGGTGGATGGACGCGCTGGAGCCGGAGCATCCCGTGAAGGCGGCGCTGTATCAGTCGCTGCTGGAAATGGCGGAGGAGATACACACCCTGGGTCAGGCGGAAGGAGTGCTGGCCGGACTGCGGGAGCTGCCCCAGGTGCAGGACTACAGCCTGCGCAGTGTGGATTTGGGCAGCGGCAGCGTGATCTGCGCCATCGTTTTCCCGGAGGCGCTGTTCTATGAAATCCTCAGCGCCCGGGCGGGAATGCCCATCCGCAGTGACGCCCAGCTGCTGCAGCTGCTCACCGAGCTTTCTCAGGTCAAGCAGGAATACGATAAGATTTCCGACGCCCTTTCCGCCGTCCGGGCGACGGGCTACGGCGTGGTGATGCCCGCGGCGGAGGAAATGAAGCTGGAAACGCCGGAGATCATCCGCAAGGGCGGCGCCTACGGCGTAAAGCTGAAGGCGGGGGCGCCCTCCATTCACATGGTGCGGGTGGACATCGACACGGAGATCAACCCCATGGTGGGGGACGAAAAGCAGTCCCAGGATCTGGTCAATTCCCTCATGGGCGAGGACCCGGAAAAGCTGTGGCAGAGCAACATTTTCGGGAAATCCGTGTACGACCTGATTCAGGAGGGGCTGACCACGAAGCTGCTGGGAATGCCGGAGGAGGTCAGAGGCAAGTTCCGGGGGACACTGACGAGAATCGTCAACGAGGGCGCGACGGGGCTGATCTGTTTGATTCTGTAGGCGAAAATGTGGGCGTTCCGGCATTCCTTTCTTGACATTCCCCGGTTGCAGAGGTAAACTAAAGAAAAAAGGGAGGAATGCACAGTGTCCATTACCATTGAATACCTTTGGAAAGACCGCAAGCGTCATCTGGGGATGCCCCTGTCCTTTACCCGCTACCAGATGTCCGAGGATCGGCTGTTCCTGTCCCAGGGATTTCTGAACATCAAGGATGATGAAGTCCTTCTTTACCGGGTGCGGGATATCGACACCAGACGCAGCTTGTTCCAGCGCCTGTTCGGCGTGGGAACCATCACGGTGCTGTCCTCCGACAGAACCACGCCCACGCTGGTGCTGAAAAACGTGAAGAACCCGCTCTTTGTCAAGGAGCTGATCCACAAGCAGGTGGAGGAAATGAAGCTGAAGCGCCGGGTTCGCTACGGCGAGATCGCAACCACCTGCGACCATGACGACGATGACGATCTGGACGATCGATAAGGCTTTTGCCCCGCCGCTGCAAAGCGGCGGGGGGGGATTAGACAGTTAACAGGCACGGCGGTATAATCTGCCGTGCCTGCCCTTTGTATTGTGTAAAGCAGATTCATGCGAGCACCCCTTGCCTCTCCCTATGGGAGAGGTGGCCGAGCGAGGACGGAGAGGGTAAACATTGACCGTACCCAAAGACAACACCCAATTAGAAAATGCCCGGCGGCTCCGCAGGGAAATGACACCACACGAACGTAAGCTCTGGTATCTTTTTTTGCACAAATATCCGGTGAAGATTTACAAACAACGGATTGTCGGCAGATTCATTGTAGACTTTTACTGCGCTTCGGCCAGACTGGTCATTGAAGTGGATGGATCTCAGCATTATGAAACCCAGGGGCTTGCTTATGATGCTGAACGTTCTCAATTCCTGGCGGGTATTGGCTTGGAGATTTTGCGATTCTCCAACCGGGATATCGACATGGATTTTCGCGGCGTGTGTACACGAATTGATCTTATGATTCAAAAAAGGCTGCAAGACCCTCTCAGTCACCTGCGGTGACAGCTCTCCCAAAGGGAGAGCCAAGGGGCTGTACCTACATGTTAGCACGAGAAATGGGGGGTATCTGTACGGATACGCTCTATTCACCGCCTTACGACCACCCACCAAAGCGGCGGGGCAGTTTTGCGCATTGGCTTCCTTAAGAATTTCTTTGCCCGGTAAAATAAATGTTTACCCTTTGGGAAATTCGTGTTACAATATGCTTTACGATTCAACTGTTAAGGGGGAGTCCCTGTGAAGCGAACCGGCAAAAAATTCCGGTGGAATTATACGGCGCTGGCCTTTGCCATTCCCTGTGTGGGAATGCTGTTTGTCATGCTTATCAGCAAATACGAGCCGTTCGGCAAGTATTCCATGCTGTATTCCGATATGTACCACCAGTATTATCCCTTCTTTGTGGCGTTCCGCCGCGCGATCCGCAGCGGGAGCGGGCTGCTGTACACTTGGAGCGTCGGCATGGGGATGGATTATCTGGGGCTGATCTCCTACTATCTGGCGTCGCCGCTGAATCTGCTCAGCGTTCTGGTGCCGGAGGTGTGGCTGCTGGAATTCTTTTCCCTGCTGGTGCCGGTGAAGCTGGGATTTGCGGGGATGTTTTTCGCCATTTTCCTTAAAAAGCTGTTCGGCAAAAACGATGCGTCCATTGCGGTGTTCGGGGGCTTTTACGGGCTGTGCGCCTGGGCGCTGGGGTATCAGTGGAACGTGATGTGGCTGGACACCTTCGCCCTGCTGCCTCTGGTGGCGCTGGGGACGGTGTGCCTGCTGAAGGAGAAAAATTTCTTCCTCTACACGGTGACGCTGTTTCTGTCCGTCTACTCCAATTATTATATCGGGTTCTTTACCTGTATTTTCGTTTTCCTGCTGTTTTTTGTGTATGAAATCTGCCGCTGGGGCGGGTGGAAGAAGCTGTTTGCGGATTTCGGAAGAATCGCCCTGTTTTCCGTGCTGGCGTTGGGAATGACCGCCATTCTGACCTTCCCGGCGCTGTCGGCCTTGCAGACCACCCAGTCCAGCGTGAACAATTTCCCCACCGGCTTCCGGCTGAACATCGCCAAGGAGAATACCGTCAAGGGGCTTCTGGACGCCATGCGGCAGGTGGCGGGGAACATGGGCGGCAGCATCGAGCCGACCTTCAAGGAAGGTCTGCCCAATGTGTACTGCGGCATTTTCAGCATTCTGCTGATGTTCCTGTACCTGATGGCAAAGGATGTCAAACCCAGGGACAAATGCTGCGCCGTGGGGCTGCTGCTGTTTTTCAACGTCAGCTTCATCATCCGGCAGCTGGACTTCATCTGGCACGGCTTCCATTTTACCAATATGATTCCCTACCGCTTCAGTTTCCTGTACAGCTTCGTGGTGCTGTACATGGCCTACCGCGCCTGGCTGATGCGCAGGAGATTCCGCCCGGCGCAGATCGTGATTGCGGGGATGCTGACGGCTGGGGTGCTGGCCTGCTCCAATGCGCTGTTTGAGACGGTGCCGCTGGAGCTGGGCAGCCTGACGCTGCAAATTCCCCTCTACTTTATATATAATCTGATATTCCTGGTGCTGTATCTCACCGTCATGCTCTACGGTCAGCTGGAGGTGCCGGAGGGAATTACGGAGCGTCAGAAAATCCGCGCCCGCGCCAAACGGAATCGCCAGCGCGCCCGAACCCGGATTCTGGCGCTGTCCGTCATGGGCGTGGAGCTGGTCTCCACGCTGGTGTGCTTCGGGCTGTATTTTACGGGTACCGGCGTGTCCAACTATCCCAAGGGAACCACCTACACCGCCTCCGTCATCCGCTACATGTACGAGCGGGAGGACGACAACCTGTTCTTCCGGGCGGAGACCACCCATTCCCAGACTCTGAACGACGGCGCCCTCAACGGCTACAACGGCATTTCCGCCTTCACCAGCTCCGCCAATGTCAGGGTGACGGAATTCATGCGGGCGCTGGGCTACGGCGCGAAGAACACCTATAACCGCTACTGCTTCGAGGAAAGCTCCCCGGTGGCGAACCTGTTTCTGGGCATCAAATACATGATCGAGCGGGACGGGAAGGACAAGTCCAGCACCTATTTTGACGAGGTAAACCGCTTCGGTGTGGCGTCCTTGCTAGTCAATACCGCGTATCTGCCTTTGGGCTTCCTGACGGAGCCGGAACTGGCAGACCTGGATTTCTCTGCCAGCAACGGAACCTTCCAGTTCCAGAACGATCTGTTCACCGCGGCCACGGGGATTGACGAGGAGGTCTGGCACAAGCTTCAGGGCGAGAATCTGACCATCACCGGCAACGGCGCGGACATCACGGAGAGCAATTCCACCGGCTACTGCAAGTATTCCGGCTGCGTTTCCGGCGCCAACGTGACCTATACCTACACCGCCGACCGGGACGGCTTCGTGTGCGTCCATCTGAATCTGCCCAAGCGGAACGATTTCTACGTCAGCGTCAACGGCGTGGAGCTGTACAAGGAGACCATCAGCCTGCCCCAGATGATCGCGGTGGGGGATGTGAAGACCGGAGATACCATCGACATCCGCGTCGAGTGCGACAAGGACGAAAGCAGCACCATGACCCTCAGCGCCGCCGTCCTCAACGGGGAGCGGTTCGCCCGGGGCTATGAAATTCTGTCAGCGTCCCGGCTGAATCTGACCAGATTCCGCTCCACGCTGGTGGAGGGAACCATCGACTGCAATCGGGACGGTCTGCTGTACACCTCCGTTCCCCAAAACGGAAATTGGAGCGTCAAGGTGGACGGCAAGCCCGCCGGGATCAGGCTGGTGGGGGACTGCATGGTTGCCGTGAATCTGACGGAGGGCGTCCACACCGTTCGGTTGACCTACCGCAACGCCGCGTTCAGCCTGGGCTGGAAAATCAGCCTTGCCTGTGCCGCCGTCTTTGGGGCGCTGTCGTGGAGCGTCTACAGACCGGACGAAAAGAAGCGCAAAAAGTAACAAATACGCTGCCATCTCCCAATCGGGGATGGCAGCGTATTTGCTATTTATCTGATTGCTTCCGTGATGGTGCCTCCGCCGGCCACCAGATCGCCCTGATACACCACCACCGCCTGACCGGGGGCGACGGCGCGCTGTGGGATGTCGAATTCCACCCGGGCAAAGCCGTCCGCTTCGGGGTAAATGGTTCCGGGCTGTTCCGTCTGGCTGTGGCGGATCTTGACCGTCACTTTAACAGGCTCGGTCAGTTCAGGGAAGGGATACCAGACCCAGTTGTTTCCCCGCAGGGCGGAGGAAAACAGCGCCTCATTCGGCCCCACGGTGACGGTATTCTTCTCCATATCCTTTCCGCAGACGTATACCGGCGCGCCCATGGCCAGACCCAGCCCCTTGCGCTGCCCCAGAGTGTAGCACACCGCGCCCCGGTGTTTCCCCACCACGCGGCCGGTTTCGTCCAGAAAATCCCCGGCGGGGTAGTGCTTACCTGTGTAGCGTTCCAGAAAGGCTGTGTAGTCGCCGTCCGGGACGAAGCAGATGTCCTGAGAGTCGTGCTTCCGGGCGTTGACGAAGCCGTTTTCCTCCGCGATGGCGCGCACCTCCTGCTTGGTCAGGCCGCCCAGGGGAAACTGAATCCGGGAAAGCTGCTCTTGATTCAGACAGGCGAGAAAATAGGTCTGATCCTTGGCCTTGTCCGCCGCCTTATATAATAGGTATCGGTCGCCGGATTTCCTTACTTGCGCGTAATGCCCGGACACCACATAGTCGCACCCCAGCTCCAGAGCGCGGCGGAGAAGCCGGTCGAATTTCAGATACCGGTTGCAGTCGATGCAGGGGTTGGGGGTGCCGCCGCATTCGTAGCAGCTGACAAATTTTTGGATGACCTGCCGCTCGAAATCGTCCTTGAAGTTGAACACGTAGTGAGGAATTCCCAAACGTCTGGCTACGCTGCGGGCATCCTCCACGTCGTCCAGACTACAGCAGGTGTGACCCTTTTCCAGACCGATCATATCATTGTCGTACAGCCGCATGGTCGCGCCGATGCACTCGTAGCCCGCGCGGAGCATCAGCAGCGCCGCCACGGAGCTGTCCACGCCCCCGGACATGCCGATCAGCGCCTTCTTGCCGTCCATAAAATCCCTCCCGGTAACGTTTTTTTGAGTATATCAGCGGAAAAGAAGAATGTCAACGGAGAAAACCCGACAGGCAGGAAAAAAGAATGACATTTTCTGCGGTAAAAAGCGGCGTTTTTCAGGATTTATGACAGAAACGGTATACAATACGGGAAGAAAAGAGAAGGGGAAGCTATTTGGTAAAACAAACTGTAACAAAAATGTAATTTTTTTCAAAAAAGGGGTTGCAATTTGTAAACACCTCTGTTATAATATGGCTACTTACATAAGAGCAAAGGAGTAAGTAGCTATGAAAAAGAGAATTGTGTGTGTATTATTAACTCTGATCATGCTGGTCAGCCTGGTGCCCGCCACCGCTCTGACCGCGTCTGCTGCTTCGCTGAAGACCAGTGAGGCCGCGATTACGATCATGAAGAAGCTGGCTATTTTTAAGAGTAAGTGCTATCAGGTACCCGGTACCAATGAATTCCGCATTGGTTACGGTACGATCTGCTCTGAGAAGCATAAGACGACGTATAAGAACGGAAAAGTTGAGAACAGCGCGGATGCAGGCAAGCACTCCATCACCCAGGCGCAGGCCGATCAGGCTCTGCGCAAGCTGATTCTGGATCTGGACGCGAAGGTCAACTCCTTTGCTTCCTCCAACAGCCTGACGCTGTCCCAGTGCCAGCATGACGCTCTGGTTCTGTTCACCTTCGACGTGGGCGATTCCTGGATGAGCGGCAGCGGCGTTGTCAAGAGCGCCATCGTCAGCAAGGCCAGCACCAATGACCTGCTGAAGGCCATGAGCGACTGGGCGGGCAATCAGGATGATTTCCGCCGCAGAAAAATTGAAGTCAATATGTACAAGAACGGGGTTTATTCCGATGTAACGCCCAGCAGCTTCGGCACCGTTACATACAATCCCAATGTCGGCACCCTTCCGCAGAACGGAACGGGCGCCTACAGCGTACTCTTTGACACGACGAAAACCTCTGCTCATATTCCTTCCCCCACCCGCACCGGCTTCAAGTTCATAGGCTGGTATACCGCAAAAGAGGGTGGCGAACGGGTTCCCGCTCTGACGGCAAGCTGCAACGGCAAAGAGCTGTGGGCTGCCTGGCAGGATACCTCTCTGACAGCCAACAGCGTTGACAGTGCGAGCTATGTGCATAGCATCAATGAGACATTGAAGGTGTCCCAGCTGGTTTCTCTGGATGTCTACCCCGTTCCTACCAAGAAGAACGTGAAGCCTTTCCGCACCATCAATAAGGACACTGCCACCGTTACCGCGATCAAGGACTTTATCGATGACGATGGCAACAGATGGTGCAAGCTGTCCGCCGCGGGAGACGGATGGGTTCTGCTCAAGACCTCCGGACAGAGCAGCGGCAATACCGAATACACCGGCGGCAAGATCGATGTGACCGTCACGGTCACCAACGCCTATGTCAACAGACGTGCCAACGACAGCGCTTCCAGCGCCCTGACCGGTTCCTACAAGGCCGGCACAAAGCTGAAGATCGTCGCCACCAACGCAGCCAAGACCTGGGGTCAGGTGGAAGAAAACGGCGTGGCGGTTGGCTGGGTCGCCCTGATGTACACCGACTGGAGCACCGTCTATGACGGCTCCGCTCCCAGCGACGCCAACAACACCACTCCCATTGCCACGGCGACCGTTACCTATAACGGCTACCTGAACGCCCGCAGCGATCCCGGTGTGGACAACAAGATCGTCGGCGGCTTTGCAAAGGATACCACGGTCAATGTTTTCGAGATTCGCACGGTCAACGGCCACCGCTGGGGTCGTACCTCCTCCGGCTGGATCTGCCTGACCTACACCAATGTTAAGATGCTCACCGACAAGAACGTTTCCGACACGGGCGTTCTGGACTACGCTTTCGAGGTCACTCTCGTGAACGCCGGCTCCGATCTCCCCACCTATGTGCAGCCCACTACCAGTTCCAACAACAGCGATACCATCAAGGCGGGTACCACGGGTCTTAAGATCACCAACGCGGCGGTTGCTGACGGCGTGATTTGGGTGAAGGCACACTGGACGGTCAAGGAGACCGACAAGGACGGTAAGACCAAAGTGATTGCCAAGTCCGGCTGGACAACCTACAGCAACTTTAACCTTGTCCCGACCAAGTTCACGGTTGTCAGCGACAGCCTGAACATCAGAAAGGCTGCTGGCAGCGACAACGAGTTCGTATTCAAGCTCACCAAGGGCGTGGAAGTGGAAGTCCACGAGATCAAGCTTGTCGGCGAGGAAATCTGGGGCAAGATCGTGGGCTATACTCCGACGACCGGCAGCGGCATTGAGGACTACGACGGCTGGATTAACCTGGCCTCCAATTATGTCAAGCGTTCCTCCAAGATCGCCATTGACGGCGGCACCAAGGCAGCCATCGGCACCGGTACCGTTGTGAACGCGGATTCCGTCCGTGTCCGAATCACCGGCGCTCTGTACGGCCAGGTTCTGGGCAGCATCAACCGCGGCACCAAGGTGGCCGTTCTGGGTGAGAAGGATGGCTGGTACATGATCGACTACGACGTGGATAACAACAAGGAGACCGACAGCTGGATTTACAGCCAGTATCTGGAGGTCAAGATGGGCGTCGTGGAGTCCGGCACCGGCAGCACCGGCGGTACCGGTACGACCCAGAAGACGGACGGCACCGGCAAGGGCATCATTGCCAACACCTACAGCGGCGTTAACGTCCGCAGCGGCGCAGGCATCGCCAACGCCATCGTTGGAAAGATCCTCAATGGCACGGAAGTGACCATTCTTGAGGTCAAGCTCGTCGGCGCCGCCAAGTGGGGTCGTGTGAAGCAGGGCTGGATCTGCATGGACTACGTTACCATGATCTCCTACGACGAGATTCCCGGAAACAACAGTAATAACAGTGGCGGAAACAAGGGTACCGGGGTTAGCTCCTTCGACGAGGCTGAGAGAACCACCACCACCGCCGTTTACACTGGCTCCATCAAAGCTGATACCACCGTTTACAAGACGCCCAATCCGAATCTGGAAAACAACACGGTTCGTACCATCGGCACAGGCGAGAACATCACCATCCATGAGCTGACGGCTGTCACCCTTGAGATTTACGAGGGTAACACTGAGAATGGCGATAAGGACGAGCAGACCGTCGTCAAGCAGACCTCTTACTGGGCGCGTATCAACGACGGCTGGATTAAGGATCCGGATGCGAACATCACCCTGAACGCGCTTGACGAGAAGGTTCACACCCTGACCGGCGCATCCGAGCTGAATGTGCGCAAGGCAGCCGGAACCGGCAATGACAGCCTTGGCAAGCTGAAGAAGGGCGATCAGGTTCCCGTGACCAAGCTGGAGATCGTTAAGGACTCCGGCGCCAGAACCCTCACCGTTTGGGGTCGTGTGGAAACCAGCGACGGCATCGTGGGCTACTGCGACCTGAGCTACATGTCCGAGGGCGCTCTGTATGAGAAGAAGGAAGAGGCCACTACGCCTACGACGCCTTCCACGCCCACCATCGGCAGCACCGGCAACACCGGCAACGGCGGCTTCGTGAACAACGCCGGCGGCTACAAGTACACCGGCAAGGTCATCAATACCGAGTCTCTGAATGTCCGCGTCACCGCCTCCACCGGCGCCAAGAAGGCTACCACATTGAAGAAGGGCGCCAACCTGGTGATCTACGAGACCAAGATCTCCGAGGATATGGCTTGGGGTCGCTGCGACGCAGGCTGGGTCTACCTGTACTACGTTGATCTGACTCCCGCCGGCGGCAGCAGCGCCATCGACGCCCGGGTGGTGTACACCGACAACACCGTCATCTACACGGATAATGCCGCGTCCTCCGTCGCAGGTACCTATTCCAGAATGTCCGTTATCGACATTTACGAATACGTTGGCGACATGGCCCGCACCGATCTGGGCTGGGTCAGCACCGGCAATCTGCTGTAAGACAGCACTTCTATCTCCCCGCGGGAAACCGCGGGGAGATTTTTCTTGCCAGCTTGGCGGGATTATGATATGATACTTCCAACAGAAATCGGGAGGAATCCAACATGAGCTATGCTGACGAAGTGTATAAGAAAACGTGCCGGGACATTCTGGAAAACGGCTTTTCCGACGAAAATCTGGAGGTTCGCCCCCACTGGGCGGACGGAACACCGGCGCATACCATTAAAAAATTCGGCGTGGTGAACCGCTACAACCTGGCTGAGGAATTTCCCATCATGACCCTGCGGCGCACCTACTGGAAAAGCGCCGTGGACGAGCTGCTGTGGATTTGGCAGAAAAAGTCCAACCGCGTCGCAGACCTGGGCAGCCATGTCTGGGACGAATGGGTGGGAGAGGACGGCACCATCGGCAAGGCCTACGGCTACCAGCTGAGCATCAAGCATCAGTACAAGGAGGGCATGTTCGACCAGGTTGACCGGGTGATCTACGACCTGAAGCACAACCCCGCCTCCCGCCGGATTCTGACGAACATCTACAATTTTGAAGACCTGCACGAGATGAACCTCTACCCCTGTGCCTACTCCATGACCTTCAATGTCACCGGCGACACTCTGAACGCCATTCTCAACCAGCGCTCTCAGGATATGCTCACGGCCAACAACTGGAATGTGGTGCAGTACGCCGTGCTGACCCACATGATGGCGCAGGTGGCGGGACTGAAGGTGGGCGAGCTGGTTCATGTCATCGCCGACTGCCATATTTACGACCGGCACATTCCCGCCGTCAAGGCCATGCTGGAAAAAGACGGATATCCTGCGCCCACATTCCGGATGGATGAGAGCGTCACGGACTTTTACGCCTTTACCAAGGACAGCTTCTCCGTGGAAAATTATCAGTTCCACCCCTTCAATTTTGAAATCCCCATGGCGATCTGAGGTAGGACGATGGAACTGATCGTTGCGGTTTACGACGACTGGGGAATCGGCCGGGACGGGACACAGCCCGTTGCCCTGTCCGCCGACCGGAAATTTTTCCGGGCGACCACCCGGGGGGCAATGGTAATCGCGGGCAGACGCACCATCGAGGATTTCCCGGGAAAAAAGCCCCTTCCGGGTCGGGTCAACGTGGCGCTGAGCAGAAGCGTGACGGCACTTCCCGGCTTTACCGTCTGCGGCAGCGCCGAAGATGCGGCGGCGCTTTCCCGCACCGCTGAGCGCTGCTTTGTCATCGGCGGCGGCAGCGTTTACCGGCAGATGCTGCCCTTCTGCGACGCCGCTTATGTCACGAAGGTGCATGTGACGCCGGAATCCGACACTTTTTTCCCAAATCTGGACGAGGATAAGGACTGGTATCTGGCGGAAACGCTCCAATCCGGCGAGGAAAACGGCATTGCTTACGAAATGTGCCTGTATAGAAGAAAGTAAAAACACGCTGCCACTTGAGACAAACCAAAGTGGCAGCGTGTTTCTTTACTTGGACGGCTTGCGTTTTCCGTTTGCCTGTCCCGGCTTTTTCCTGACGGGGCGGGGCGGCGCGGAACGGATGAGGCATTTTGCTCCGGAACCGATCAAATCCTCCCGGTGTACCTTGATCAGCGCTTCCCGCACGAGAGCGTAGTTTTTCGGGTCGCGGTACTGAATCAGCGCCCGCTGCATGGCCTTCTCGTGGGGGTCGGTGGGGACGTAGACCCGCTCCATGGTGCGGGGGTCGAGGCCGGTGCAGTACATGACGGTGGACAGCGTGGAGGGGGTGGGGTAAAAGTCCTGCACCTGCTCCGGGTTATAGCCCATGTCCCGGATGTACTCTGCCAGTTCCACGGCCTCCTTGAGTGTCGAGCCGGGGTGACTGGACATGAGGTAGGGGACAAGGTACTGATTCATGCCGTACTGCCGGTTCAGGGCAAAATATTTTTCCACAAACCGGTTATATACCGCGTTCCGGGGCTTGCCCATCCGGGCGAGAACGGCGTCGGATACGTGCTCCGGGGCGACCTTCAGCTGGCCGGAAATGTGATACTGTACCAGCTCCCGGAAAAAGGTGTCCTTTTTGTCCGCCAGCAGATAGTCGAAGCGGATGCCGCTGCGGATGAACACTTTTTTGACCCCGGGGAGCTTTCGCAGCTTGCGAAGCAAGGCAACATAGTCCGAGTGGTCGGCGTTCATGTTCTTGCAGGGGGTGGGGTACAGGCACTGCCGCCCGCCGCAGGCACCCTTACTCAGCTGCTTTTCACAGGCCGGGTGACGGAAATTGGCGGTGGGGCCGCCGACGTCGTGGATGTAGCCCTTGAAATCCCTGTCCTTCACCATGATTTCCGCTTCCCGGAGGATGGATTCATGGCTTCGGGTCTGGACGATCCGCCCCTGATGGAAGGTCAGGGCGCAGAAGGAGCAGGCGCCGAAGCAGCCCCGGTTGGACACCAGGCTGAACCTGACCTCTTCAATGGCGGGGACGCCCCCCGCCTTTTCATAGCTGGGATGATAGGTGCGCATGTAGGGAAGGTCATACACCGCGTCCATTTCGGCCGTGGTCAGGGGCTTCTGGGGCGGATTCTGCACCACGAAGAAATTGTCGTAAGGCTCCGCCAGCCGCTTGGCGGTGAAGGGGTCGCAGTTGGCGTACTGGATTTGGAAGCTCTCGGCGTATCTGCGCCGGTCGGCCTTGATCTCGGCGAAGGAGGGCAGGGTGACGGTGGGGAGACTGTCGTCCGGCTCCCTGGTTTTGAACACCGTGCCGTCGATGTAGGTGATATCCTTAACGTCCAGCCCGGAATTCAGGGCGTCGGCCACCTCCACGATGGTCTTTTCCCCCATGCCGTACATGAGCAGGTCGGCCTGACTGTCCAGTAAAATGGAGCGCTTCATGGTGTCCGACCAGTAATCGTAATGCCCCAGCCGGCGCAGACTTGCCTCAATACCGCCGATGAGGATGGGAACGTCCTTGTAGGTCTGACGGATAAGGTTGCAGTAGACCGTAGTGGCGTAGTCCGGGCGTTTGCCCATGACGCCGCCGGGGGTGAAGGCATCGGTTTTCCGGCGGTGCTTGGTGACGGAATAGTGGTTGACCATGGAGTCCATATTGCCGCCGGAAACCAGAAACCCCAGCCGGGGACGGCCAAAAACGTCGATGGACTTGGGATTTTTCCAATCCGGCTGAGAGATGATGCCAACATTGTAGCCGTGGCTTTCCAGAACCCGGCTGATGATGGCGTGGCCGAAGGACGGATGGTCGACGTAGGCGTCGCCGATGATGTACACAAAATCGCAGACGTCCCACCCACGGTCAAGCATTTCCCGTCTGGTAATGGGCAGAAATTCCATATACTGCCTCCTGAAAGTACGTTTCTTACAGTATAGCAGACTTTTGGGAGAAAGGGAAGTGGAAAAACCGTCCCGGAAAGAAGCGGATGCGGGGCAGCCTGCCGGAATTGCAGACCGCCCCGCTTTTATGTTGGGTTATTGCTCAGGAACGGGCAGCTTTGTGCCGTCGGGGAGGAGAACATAGTCTACCTGCGTAAGATCGATGGCGCTGTCATTTTCCTGATCCCACAGTTCAATTCTTGTGCCGTCTTTCATGACGACACAAATGAAGTGACCATTCCACCCATAAAAATCCGTATAGGACTCGGCGCGCTGTTCCTCGGTCTCGGCGGCGGTATCTCGCACGATCTTGCTGCTGAATTTGCGAAGTTTGAAGGAGGAAACCGGGAATTCCATGACAACATCCGTTCCGTCCGGCAGCCAGCCCGTGCCGGCTTTCATGAGGATGGGACTGGTGAGCAGCTCAAGCTCCCGATCATCGCAGTTATCCGCCCCGAAGGAAATGGGGAATTGCCATTCTCCCTCGGTCAGGGTTTCATCTGTGCTGCTGTAAACCAGGTCAACCAGATAAAGAGTCCATGTGCTTCCGGCGGCAAAGGGGGCATCCGTATTCTTTGCGGTGACGGATTGCGTCAGAAGAACGTCTATGGTGTTGGCCTTTCCGTCACCATCGTCGAGAGTATTAACCGGGCCGAAGGCTGCCTCAGAGCCGTCGGCAGGAACAAGCATACCCCGCCAATTCGCAAAATGCAAAGGCTTCTCTGTGGAAAGAACGATATCCTCCGGGGCGGTGATGCCAATAAGAATCTGAGCCACATAGCCGTCGGTTTCCACGGATTTCAGCTTCAGGGTGTAGCCGTTCTGGGTCGCTTCCTGAGGCGGCGCAGGCTGCGCGTCCACATCGGCCTGGGTGGGGATGTTCGGCTGGATGGCAAAGTCCAGAGCGTCGGCAACCATGTTCAGCTGCCCCTCCGTCATGTGCAGATATTCAGCGGATACCACCCCGGAATCCTCGCTGAGAATTTCGGGGTTTGCGTCCAGCCATACGGTCATCAGGGCGTCTCCCCGATTGCAGAGAATGTAGCCCCGCTCCTGGCTGGGAGAGGTCAAAATCAGTACGGTATTTCCGGCGGAGGTGGTGTAGTTCCGCTCCACCCAGTCGCCCCGGTCTTCCAGCGTGACATAATCCCGACTGAAGGTGTCCTGCCGGTTCCAGTAGAGCGCGCCGTTGGTTTGGGTCACCTCATAGCCCTGATCTTCCGGGAAGACAAATTTCATCCACAGATAAAAGTTCCCGGTATCGTCGCAAGAGCCCTCGATGATATCAACGCTGACGTCCTGACTGTCCCGCGCGAACCGCTCCACGCCCAGGGCGTCGCACATGTTCCGGGTGGTGCGGAATTTCAAACGCTGTCCCTCCGGTTTCAAGCTGTATTGTTCTGCCAGTTCCTGCGCTTTGGCGTCCATGACATCCCTGTAGGTGTCCCAGTAGCCTTCCGGCAGGGTGCCCGCTTTGCCCATTTCCTCGCCGTCGGCTGTGTATTTGGTTTTGAAGGCGTAAAAATCTGCGCACGCCTTATAGGCGTTGGAGCCTTTCAGTCCGGCCATGCTCAGGGTGGTGGTGTCAACGGTGTGGGGGTCTTCCACGTATACCCCGTCTACCAGAGAATAGTCCCGCTGTTCCGTTCCCGTTCCGATTTTTACGTTTTCCAGTTTCAGCACGTAGACAACGGCGCACCCCACCAGCAGAAGCAGCAGCGCGATCAGCGCCGCAATTAGCAGGGGACGGCGGATGGGACGTCGCGTCTTCCCGCTCCCTTGATTCTGGGCGGGGAACTGTCCGGTTTCCGCGTTTTCAATGAGATCGTCGCCGATATACTGTAGACCCCGAAAAATATCCCTTCCGTTCATACGCGAATGCCCTCCTTTGCAAGATATGCCGAAAGCTTTTGCTTCGTCCGGTTCAGCCGCATTTGTACGGCGCTTTCGCTGATGCCGTACCGGGCGGCAATCTCCGCGATGGTATCCACGTACCAGTACCGGCGGAGAAAGACCATCTGATTGTCCGGGGTCAGGGTTCGGAGAAATGCGTCCAGAAGCTGTCCCAGCTCCCGGGCGTCTGCGGCGCTGTCCCGGTAGGTATCCGGAATGCAGTTTTCCATTTCCTGGGTCAGGGTCACGACCTCCGCCTTCCGCTTCTGGGCGTTCTTCCAGACCACCTTTTTCAGGGCGAAATTCCGGCAGATCTTGGCGATGTACGCGAAGAAATGCTCCGGACGCTTTGGCGGGATCGTGTTCCACGCTTTCAGGTAGGTGTCACTGACGCTTTCCTCCGCGTCCTGACCGTTTTCCACGATCCGGTCTGCCAGATGATACAGCCGTCGCCCGTAGGCGGCATCGGTATGCCGGATGGCGTCCTCATTTCTGGCGAAGAACATATCTATGATTTTGCCGTCATCCATGTTTAGTCACCTCACTTGTAGTTTGTCCTTCACCCCTATAGATCGATTTTGCACGCAAAACCTCACGCATTTTTCAAAAAATTTTGAAAAATGGCGTGGCCGAAGCCACGCCGCTCAGGATTTCTTCTCTACCTTCCGCTTGACACCGTCGGTGCCGATGATGTAAGTGTTTTCCAGCTGACCCACCAGATTGGCCTTAACGGAATCGATGTAGATTCGCCGCAGCTTGTCCCGCTCTGTCAGTTCTTCGGGAGTCAAGCCCTCTGCTTTTGCTTTCTTTGCCAGAACGTTGATTCTGGCGATCACTTCGTCCATTTTCATGTTTTTTGTAAAACCTCACACATACCGGTGGATGACCACCGAAATTCTGTCCTTTTTTGTCCGGCCGTTGATGGCCGCAAGCTTGATTTTTCCCAGACCCCGGACGGAGATTTTCGCGCCCTCCGGGACGGGCTTGTCCGGCTTCTCGCAGGGCAGACCGTCAATGGCGGCTTTTCCGGCGGTCACGTACTGGGCGGCGAGACTCCGCCCGATGCGAAAGCCGGAGGATATCACGCTGTCCAGCCGCAACGACGCCAGCGTGTCCCGGATCTCCATGATTTCCGGCTCGGGGATGTGGACGCCCGAAAGGGGAATTTGGCGCAAATGCAGCTTCGTCCGTCCGGCGGAGGTGAAGTTCTGCAATAAATAGGGGGCAATCTCCGCCGTGACGAAAAAGTCGCAGCTGCCCTTGTCCACGCAGATGTCGCCCACCGTCTCCCGGCCGACGCCCGCGCCCATCAGCGCCCCCAGAAAGTCCCGGTGGCTGGGGCTGTCCCCCTGGAAAAACGCGGCGCGCAGACATACACAGGGGCTATTTTCGCCGTAGAGACTGGCTTCGTCCAGATAGTCCGGCAGAAAAATCAGCATTTTCCGTTCCGCGTCCCCGTAGCCGCCAAAGGCGTACAGCCCCTCCTGCTCGCCGAAGAGATATTTTGCCATTTCCAGCTCCCGGGGGGAGAGAAAGCAGGTGGCGGCGGGGATATTCTTCCGCATTCCCGCGTTCATTTTGTCCCAGAGCTTCGCCAGAAGCAGCCGATCCTCGGCGGACTGGGCGATTTTTTCAATGTTGCTTCGTTCCATGCGATCACCAATGGTACTATACCACAACTTTTGCCGTGTGGAAAGAAGTTTTTCTTGTATGACGGCGGCGGGTAGAGTATAATAGGGGAAAAGAACGCCCTCGGGCGGAAAGGAATCGGACATGGTGACAGGAATCATCGGCGCGGGAGCGTCGGGAATGGCGGCGGCGCTGGCTGCGGCGGAAAACGAAAGCGGGCAGGTCGTCCTCATGGAGCGTCAGGCGAGGGTCGGACGCAAGCTTCAGGCCACCGGCAACGGGCGCTGCAATTTATCCAATCTCCACGGGACATCTGGCGGCTACCACGGGGAAAATCCGGGATTTGCCGACTATGCGCTGGGGAAGCTTCCCCCCACGGCGGCGCTGGAATGGTTCCGGAGTCTGGGGCTTCTCACCGTGGCGGAGGATTCCGGGCGGGTGTACCCCTATTCCGATCAGGCAAATTCCGTGGTGGATGTGCTGCGGTTTGCCCTGGAAAAGCCGAATATCACGGTAAAACTGGGATTTGAAGCGAAAAAAGTGAAGAAAACGGCTTCCGGCTTCCGCATCGTTTCCGGGGACGAGACGGTGGAATGCGACCGGCTCATCGTCGCCTGCGGCGGCCTTGCGGGGACAAAGCTGGGGGGCAGCATGTCCGGTTATCAAATTCTGCGGAGCTTCGGCCACAGCTGCACCCGGCTTCGCCCGGCGCTGGTGCAGCTGAAAAGCAGCTGGAACGCGGCTGCGAGCCTGAAAGGCGTCCGCGCAAACTGCCATGCGATCATTCTCCACGACGGAAAACGGTTTTCCGAAAGCACGGGGGAACTGCAATTTACCCAGTACGGTCTCAGCGGGCCGGTGATTTTTGAGGTGTCCCGGGACGTCTGCCAGGGCGGCGGCGAGTGGCTCTGCCGGCTGGATTTTCTGCCGGATATGACAGAGGACGCCTTGATATCCGAACTAAAACGGCGCAGAACGACCAATCTCCCCGTCTCGGAGCTGTTCACGGGAATCCTCCACAACCGCCTTGGCCGGGTGCTGACCCAGACGGCGGGAATTTCTCCGAGCGGGGCGGTTGCCGACCTTTCCGACGAGGAGCTGCGGCAGGCCGCTCAGGCGGCGAAGGCGCTGGCTGTCCATCTGACCGAACCCATGGGCATGGACAGCGCCCAGGTGACGGCGGGGGGCATCCTCACGTCGGAATTTGACGAAACGACCATGGAGAGCCGCCTTGTCCCGGGGCTTTATGCCTGCGGAGAGGTTCTGGACATTGACGGGGACTGCGGCGGCTATAATTTGCAGTGGGCGTGGAGCTCCGGCCGTCTGGCCGGACAGAGCGCCGGGAGGAACGACACATGATCCGTTTGAGCGATATTTCCCTGCCGCCGGAACACAGCGCCCACCAGCTGCCCTTTGAGGCGGCGCGGATGCTGCGGATTTCCAACTCCAAAATCCGGGGCGTGCGGATCGTCCGGCGGAGTGTGGACGCCCGGAAAAAGCCCAACGTGCGTATTATTTACACCATTGACGTGACGGTGGATGGCAGCGAAAAGAAAATATTGAAGCAAAGCGGCTGCAAGCGGGCGTCCATCGCCCCGGCAACCCGCTACCGCCCGCCGAAGTCCGCCGGTTCGCCGGAAAAACGGCCGGTGGTGGTGGGCTTTGGCCCCGGGGGGATGTTTGCCGCGCTGATTCTGGCGCTGGCGGGCTGGAAGCCGCTGGTTCTGGAGCGGGGAGAGGACGCCGCGTCCCGCCACGCCAAGGTGGAAAAATTCTTCCAAACGGGGGAGTTGGACACGAAAAGCAACGTCCAGTTCGGCGAGGGCGGCGCGGGGACGTTTTCCGACGGCAAGCTGAACACCGGGGTCAATAACCCCAGAATCGGCTGGATCCTGGAGCAGTTCGTGGCGGCGGGGGCGAGGGAGGACATTCTCTACGACGCCAAGCCCCACGTAGGCACCGACGTGCTGCTGACCGTGGTGCAGAACCTGCGCAAACGCATTATCTCCCTGGGGGGCGAGGTGCGGTTCAACACCCAGGTCACCGGCCTGTGTACGGAGAACGGCTGCCTGACCGGGCTGAAAATCGCCGACGGGACGGTCATTTCCTGCGACCGGGCGGTGCTGGCCATCGGACACAGCGCCCGGGACACCTTTGAAATGCTGGACGCCTCCGGCGTTCCCATGGAGCCGAAGCCCTTTGCTATGGGCGTGCGTATCGAGCAAAAGCAGCGGGACATCGACATTGCCCAGTACGGCGGCGAAAATCCCGCCCTGCCCCCGGCGGATTATAAGCTGGTGGAGCATCTGGACGGGGAGACGGTGTACACCTTCTGCATGTGTCCTGGCGGATTCGTGGTGGCGGCGGCCAGCGAGGAAGGCCGGGTGGTCACCAACGGCATGAGCTACGCCGACCGGGACGGGGAAAACGCCAACGCAGCGCTGCTGGTGACGGTGAACCCCGCTGATTTCCCCTACGAAGGTGTCCTCAGCGGAATGCGCTGGCAGCGGGAAATCGAGGAAAACGCATACCGCGTCAGCGGCAGCTACCGCGCCCCGGCGCAGAAGGTGGGAGATTTTCTCGCGGGAAGACCCAGCGACCGGGCGGGGCGGGTAACGCCGACCTACCGGCCGGGGGTGACCTGGTGCGACCTGCGCGGCGTGCTTCCCGGGAAGATCACCGACGCCATTGCCCGGGCGCTGCCCCGGCTGGACGGGAAGCTGAAAGGCTTTGCAGACCCGGACGCGGTGATGACCGCGGCGGAGACCCGCAGTTCTTCCCCGGTGCGGATTATCCGGGATTCGACCCGGCAATCTTCTCTGCGGGGGCTGTACCCCACGGGAGAGGGCGCGGGCTATGCCGGGGGCATCATGTCCGCGGCCATCGACGGCATTATGACGGCGGAAGCAATCATTATGGAGGAAAGCAATGAACGAGAAACAGATCAACAAATGGCTCCGTAAGCGCTTCAGCCCCATGGGCTGGACGCTGGTGGGATACTATGTCCTGATGAATGTTCTGGTTTCCGTGGCGATGCTGCGGGATGTGATCGCGGGATACCTGAATGCTTTCATAGAGGGAAACGATCAGTATGTCCCGGACGTGTCCGCTCTGACCGGAAACGCATGGGGATACATCGCCGCCGTGGCCGTCGCTCTGGTGATCCTGTACGCATGGAAGGGCAGAGAATTCTGGGGCGGGGAAGTGCTGAGACGGGAAAAACCCATGAAACCGGGAACTTTGCTGTGCATGGTGTGCCTGTGCGCCGGAACGCAGATGGTAAATTTTGTCTGGATCAATCTTCTTGAGCTGGTGATGAACTGCTTCGGCCGGTCTGCCACCGGGACGCTGGACGCCGTTTCCGGCAGCTCGGACACCGTCAGCATGTTCCTGTACGCGTCGCTCCTGGCGCCTATTTCGGAGGAGCTGATCTTCCGGGGCTTCGTCCTGCGGTCGCTGCGGCCTTACGGCAAGCGGTTTGCCATCTTGGGTTCCGCATTTCTCTTTGGTCTGTTTCACGGGAACCTGCTGCAAACGCCCTATGCGTTTCTGGTGGGACTGGTGCTGGGATATGCGGCGGCGGAGTATTCCGTCGGCTGGTCCATGGCGCTCCATATTTTCAACAATCTGGTGCTGGCCGACCTTCTGAGCCGTCTGACGGCAAGCTTGCCGGAAATGGCGGTATCGGCAGTGAATCTCACGGTTTTCGGCGGATTTTTTGCGGCGGCGGTGGCAATCCTGATCGCCAACCGTGTCCGTGTCCGGGCGTACATCCAAAGCGAATGGATCGACCGCCGGTGCCTGAAATGCTTCTTCCTGAGCGCAGGCGTGATTGCCCTGACGGTTCTGATGGTAATAAACATGATAATAGCGCTGTCCGCATGATACGGACAGCGCTATCATTTTACGCAAGTATTCCCGGAAATTTCGCCATCACCACGACGGCCGCAATGATCTGAAGCGCCAGAAGCAGCGGAATGCCGACGGTGAACTTGGGGTGCCTCGTCTTATGGCGCACCGTGTACATACCCAGCAGGCTGCCCACGCTTCCCCCCAGCGCCGCCACGGTCATCAGGGTCGCTTCCGGAATGCGCCAGAGGTTTTTCTTCGCTTTGCGCTTGTCCGCAAGCATAAGCACAAAACCGGCCGCATTGATTATAACGAGGTAAAGAAGGAGAAGATCTTTCATACTGATTTCCTTTCGGGAGGGATTTTTGTGAAAAAGCTTTGGATTTTACTGGCATTGGTGCCGCTTTTGTGCGGCTGCGCTGCGGAGGAAACGCTGGAAACCGTGTCGGACGATATCATTCAGCCGGTGATGGCGCAGCCGGGGGAAATTTCCGTTCGGCTCCCGGACAACGCCGTGGCGCCGGTGCTGGAAAGCGACTCGGAGCAGGTCTACCTCAGCGAGGACTATGAGATCATCGTCGAGACCGTCGGCGGCGGGGATTTAAGCGCCACCATTCAGCGGATCTCCGGCTACACCCCGGACAATCTGACGGTGATGGAAACGGCGCAGGACGGGGCAAAGCGGTATGATTTCGTCTGGGCATCGGCGGGGGAGAACGGCGACCAGCTGGGCAGAGCAGTCATTCTGGACGACGGGAACTACCACTACTGCCTGTCCGTCCTCCGGGACGCGGACACCACGGAGAAGTCCCAGATCGTGTGGCGGGACGTGTTTGATTCATTCTGCATTGTCTAGATATTGCGCCATGGCTTCCCGGCACATCTGCACGCAGGCATCGGCCACGCTCTGGGGATACAGGATTTTCGCCTTGCTGCCAAAGCCGATGACCCAGCTTAAGAACATGGGAGACACCGCCACGTTGACGGTAAAGACGAAATGATCGTCCCCGTCGGGAATTAAGATAATGTCCTTGCCGAAGCGGTCAACCACCACGTTGATGAGACTCCGGTCGAAGCGCAGCTTCACGGCGGTTTCCTCCCCGGAGAACATCTGAAACAGCCGGGAAGCGTGCTGCGCCAATGCCCTGCCCGTCAGCTCCGGGCAGGGGGTGCGGCTTTCCTTCGCCAGGCGGATATTGCTCATGCGGTCAACGCGATAGGAGGTCACGCCGTGGCGCAGGGAGTGGGCGAGCAGGTAGCAGTTTTCGTTGTCCTGACACAGACCGTAGGGGCTTGCCTGATAGCTTCTGTCCCGGTATTTCCGCTTGCCGCCCAAGTCCCAGTCAAAATACCGGAAGGTGATCTGCCTGTTCTGGGCGATGGCCTCCTGAACGGCGTCCACGTTAAAGTAAATGGACTCGTTCATGCTTTTGACCCGCCCGGAAACCAGCACGTCCCGGCGCATGAGCCTTGCGTCGTGGACGCTGCACTGGCTGCACAGCTTTTCGATCAGCTCCCGGGATTTTTTCTCCGTGAGGAACCGGCTGGATCGGACGGCATCGATGAGCAGCTTCAATTCCGGCAGCTCAAAATTCCGGGAGGCAATGTAGTAGCCGCCGTTCTTCCCGGGCAGAGAGACGATGTCCACGCCGTAATCCTGCAAAGCCGCGACGTCCGAGTAGACGGTCTTGCGGTCGCAGACAATATCGTGCTCTTCCAGCATGGAAAGAAGCTCCGACGATCTCACCGGGTGATCCTGGTGAGAATTTTTTTGCAGGTAATCGAGGATATAGAGGATTTTCAGCTTCTGATTGTCTGACTTGGGCATGTGGATTCCTCCCGACGGTTATTTCTGACATTATAGCACAGCTGAGCTGCCCAGGGAAAGAGAAAATTTGCTTTTTCCTCTGGAATATGCTATAATCCCCAAAAAGGAGGGACCGTTTTGGGTTATTTTGGCTGTCATCTTTCCGCATCCGGCGGGAACGCGGCGATGGTGAAGACCGCGCTGTCCATCGGGGCGAATACCTTCGCGTTTTTTACCCGGAATCCCCGGGGCAGCAAGGCCAAGCCGGAGGATCCGGCGGACACGGCAAAAGCCGCCGCCATGCTGGAAGAAAACCACTTTGGTAAACTTGTCGCCCACGGGGCGTATACCATGAATCTCTGCACCGCCGACGCGGACGCCAGAGCCTTTGCCGCAGGGATTCTGGAGGACGATCTGCGGCGCATGGCGGCGCTTCCCGGAAATTTCTACAATTTCCACCCCGGCAGCCATGTGGGGCAGGGAACCCAGGCGGGAATCGACTACATTGCCGCCGCCCTGAAAAACGCCCTGCGCCACGACTATCCGGTGACGGTGCTGCTGGAAACCATGGCGGGGAAGGGCAGCGAGATCGGCGGACGGTTTGAGGAATTAAAGGACATCCTGGACGCCGTGGGAAGCGAAAATGTGGGGGTATGCCTGGACACCTGCCACGTCTACGACGGCGGCTACGACATCGTGAATGACCTGGACGGCGTGCTGGCGGAATTTGACCGGGTGATCGGCCTTGGCAGGCTGCACGCCCTGCACCTGAACGACAGCAAGAACCCCTTCGCCAGCCACAAAGACCGCCATGAATGTCTGGGAAAGGGCAGCCTGGGGCTGGAAACCTTCCGGCGGATTGTGAATCACCCGCGGCTCAAGGACAAGCCCATGATACTGGAAACCCCCAACGAGCTGCCCGGCTACGCCGGGGAAATCAAAATTCTGCGGGAAATGGAAGCTTAAGGCGACACTGCGGCTCGCCTTAAGAAAATGTTCATTTGACATCTGGACGAAAATGTGTCATTTTATTAAACATAAGAATTACCCGAAGAAAGGAGGGTGATGGTATGCAGAATATTCTGGAATCCCTGACGCTGGCCCAGGAAAATTACGCAGGCTCCTATGTGGGGGTTCTGCGCTATGCCGTGCCGGTGCTCAGCGCCATACTGCTTCTGCGGTGCGTCCTGCCCCTGCTGACCTTCCGGCGGGAGCCGGAAATCTGGGCGTGGCTGAACATGACCGACGGCAGCCAGATTCCCATCACCCATTGGGAGAACGTCATCGGCCGGAGCAAGTCCAGCGACGTGACCATCGACTTTCCCACCGTGTCCCGGAACCACGCGGTTCTGACCCGGTACGACGACGGCAGCTGGACGATCACCGACGCCGGTTCCAAGGACGGAACCCTGGTCAACGGCAGAAAGGTTCAAATTTGCGCCTTAAAGCCCAAGGACCGTATCTCCATCGGCGGCGTGGAAATGCAGCTCCAGCCCATTACGGAGCATCAGGAGGCGCGCCAGGCGGAGCTTCGCACCAAGGCCGCCAGCGGTTGGGACAGCGTGGCGAACCTGATGATGCTGTCCATTTTGCAGTGCCTGATGCTGCTGGGATTTCTGCTGGGCAGTCAGCAGGAGACGATCCCCAGCGTTCTCATGGGTTTCGGCGGCATTTTCCTGGGGCAGTGGCTGCTGTACCTGTTCTACTGCGTGATTCGTCGGAAATCCTTTGAGGTGGAGACCATGGCCTTCTTCCTGTGCACCATGGGCATGGCCGCCATCGCCACGGTGAAGCCGGGGGAGACCATGAAGCAGCTTGCCGCCTTGGCGCTGGGCGTGGTGACGTTCCTCGTCATCGGCTGGTCGCTGCGGGACTTGGAGCGGGCGAAGGTCGTCCGGTATCTGGCCACGGTGGCGGGCGTGGGCTTTTTGATGGTGACGCTGGTGTTCGGCACCGAGTATTACGGCGCAAAAAACTGGCTGGTCATTGGCGGCCTGTCCTTGCAGCCGTCGGAGCTGAGCAAGGTCTGCTTCGTCTATGCCGGCGCGTCCACCATGGACAGAATCATGAGCAAGCGGAATATTTACATTTTTATCGCCTATTCCATTCTCATCTGCGGCCTGCTTGCCCTGATGAACGACTTCGGCACGGCACTGATTTTCTTCTGCGCCTTTCTTGTGATCGCGTATCTTCGTTCCGGCAGTATGGGTACCGTGGCGCTGGCCGTTACGGCGCTGATCTTCGCCGGGGTGCTGGCGCTGAAAATCGCGCCCCACGCCCTGCGGCGGTTTTCCGTCTGGCGGCATGTGTGGGACGACCCCCTGAATGCCGGTTATCAGCAGGTTCAGGCGCTGATGTGCGTGGCCTCCGGCGGCCTGTTCGGCCTGGGGCCGGGACAGGGCTTCCTGAAGCACGTGTTCGCGGCGGATTCCGACATCGCCTTCGCCACCATTTCCGAGGAATGGGGGCTGATCGTGGCGGTGATGATGGTGCTGTGCGTGGCGGCCTACGGCTTCTTTGCCATCCGCACCGCCCGGGTCGCCCGGAGCAGCTTCTATTCCATCGGCTCCTGCACCGCTGCCAGCATCCTGGTCATTCAGACCATTCTGAACTGTCTCGGCACGCTGGATATTCTGCCCTTCACCGGCGTGACCTTCCCGTTTCTGAGCAACGGCGGTACCAGCATGGTCGGCGCCTGGGGGCTGCTGGCCTTCGTCAAGGCGGCGGATACCCGGCAGAATGCCAGCTTTGCCGTCCGCCTGAACAAGAAGGGAGCGTGAGCGGATGAACCGCGTAACCAAAAGAACCTGGATCATGGGCTTGTTCCTGGCTGTGCTTCTGGGGGGCATGATGTTCTTCCTGTGGGAGTACGTGACCCAGGCGGGGGAATGGGTGACCTTTCCCGGCTCCCCTCATGTATATAACAACGCCAACATCGGCTGCGGCACGGTGACCGACCGTTCCGGGAACGTGCTGCTGGACATTACCGAGGAGCGCACCTATTCCTCCGATGAAACCACCCGCAAATCCACGCTACACTGGCTGGGCGACCGGAAGGGCTACATCAGCGCCTCCGCCGTCTCCCACTACGCGGGAAAAATGGCGGGCTTCGACCTGGTGAGCGGCGTATACGACAGCAGCGGCGAGGGGGGCGAGATGAATCTGACCCTGTCGGCCAGGGTACAGAACGCGGCGCTGGAAGCCATGAATGGCAGAAAAGGCACCGTCGGCGTGTACAACTACAAAACGGGAGAGATCCTCTGCGCTCTGACCACGCCCACCTACGACCCGGACAATGTGCCGGACATCGCCTCGGACACCTCCGGGCAGTATGACGGCGTGTACTTAAACCGCTTCTTACAATCCACCTACGTCCCCGGCTCCATTTTCAAGGTGGTCACCACCGCCGCGGCGTTGGACTGCGTTCCGGATATTCTGGACAAGACCTTCACCTGCTACGGCGCTTACGAGTACGGCACGGAAAAGGTGACCTGCGAAAAAGCCCATGGCACCCTGACCCTGAAAACCGCCCTCGCCAATTCCTGCAACTGCGCCTTTGCCCAGATCGCGGAGCTGGTGGGAAAGAAGAACATGGTGAAGTATGTGAAGCAGTTCGGCGTCACGGACAGCCTGAGTTTTGACGGCGTCACCACCGCCGAGGGAAATTACGACATTTCCAACACCGCTCCGGTGTCCTTTGCCTGGAGCTGCATCGGCCAGCACACCGACCTGATTAACCCCGCCCGCTACATGACCTTCATGGGCGCCATTGCCGGGGGCGGCGTGGGCGCGGAGCCGTATCTGGTGTCGGAGGTTCGCAGCGGCGAAGAGCTGACCTACGAGGCAAAAACGAAAACCACCGGCCGCATTATGTCTCAGGACGTGGCCGACCAGGTCAAGGCCTACATGCGCAACAACGTGCAGAGCGTCTACGGCGACTGGAATTTTAACGGCATGAACGTCTGCGCCAAGTCCGGCACCAGCCAGCTGGGCGGCGGACAGAAATCCAACGCCATGTTCGCGGGCTTCGTGGAGGACGAGCAGTACCCCCTGGCCTTCATCGTGGTGGTGGAGAACGGCGGCTACGGCAGCGCCACCTGCGTGCCGGTTCTGAGCAAGGTTCTCGCCGCCTGCAAGTCCGTCCTGGACGGGGAATAATGTCCTTGGGAACTTCTGATGAAATCACCTTTGACCGGCGGCGATTTCATCGGAGGTTCCCTTGTGCGTTATACACAAAAAAGGCGAAAAAACGCAAAAGATTCTGTAATCTTTTTCTCGTTGACAAATGTCTTTCTGTGGGATACAATATGCTAAAATTCTTCGGGAGGTACATGACGATGACGGCACGGTTTTCTACCACTTACAGCTCTACCCGCTGCACTATGGCAGCGGCATGTTCCTCTGCGCGAATTAGCCCCATCCTGGACACTGCCATGATTCTGGCGGTGTCCATTTGCGTTGTACGACTGCTGCTGGCAGCAGCGGCGTGACCGGGGCTTCACATGGTATGAAGAAGCGGTTACGCCCTGGGCGAACCGCTTTTTTATAGTAAGAAATGAAAAAGGAGAATACTATCATGAAAAAAGTACTTGCTATGCTGATGGCTGCCCTGATGGTAGCCGCAATGTTCACCGGATGCTCCTCCAGCAAGCCTGCGACGGAGACCACCGCCGCTGCTGCCGATGCTTCCAATGCTGCCGGCACCGTTAAAATCGGCATGTCCGGCCCTCTGACCGGCGGCGCTTCCGCCTACGGCCTGGCTGTGAAGGCCGGCATGGAAGTGGCGGTTGAGGAGATCAACGCCAAGGGCGGTCTGCAGATCGAGTTCAACGCCCAGGATGACGAGGCCGACGGCGAGAAGGCCGTGTCCGCTTACAACGTCCTGAAGGACTGGGGCATGCAGGTCATGGCCGGCCAGGTTACCACCGGCTCCGCTCTGGCTGTGGCTCCCGAGTCCACTGCCGACAACATGTTCAACCTGACCCCCTCCGCCTCTGCTGAGTCTCTGGCTCTGTCCGGTGCCAACATCTTCCAGATGTGCTTCACCGACCCCAACCAGGGCGCTTCCGCCGCTGAGCTGGTCTCCACCAAGGCGTTGGGCACCAAGGTCGGCGTGATCTACGACTCCTCCGACGACTACTCCTCCGGCCTGTACAAGGGCTTCTCCGACAAGGCCGCTGAGCTTGGTCTGGAGATCGTTGCCACCACTTCCTTCACCGCCGACAACAAGGCTGACCTGTCCACTCAGGTGACCCAGTGCCAGGATGCCGGTGCGGATCTGGTGTTCCTGCCCATCTACTACACCGAGGCTGCTCAGATTCTGTCCTACGCCAACAAGATCGGCTACGCGCCCAAGTTCTTCGGCTGCGACGGCATGGACGGTATCCTGACCGTGGAAGGCTTTGACACCACCCTGGCCGAGGGTCTGGTTCTGATGACCCCCTTCGATGCCAACGCTTCCGATGAGGCTACCCAGTCCTTCGTTGCCAAGTTCAAGGAGAAGATGAACGGCCTGGTTCCCAACCAGTTCGCCGCTGACGGCTACGACGTCATCTATGCTCTGTACAACGCCATGACCGCCGCCGGTGTCACCGGCAATGAGTCCGCCGAGGAGCTGTGCACCATCCTGGAAGGCCAGTTCGCTACCATGACCGTTGACGGCCTGACCGGCACCGGTATGCACTGGGACGAGAACGGCATGATCTCCAAGGCACCCGCTGCCGTGGTGATCGAGAATGGTGTTTACGTTCCCATGGCCTAATGGCCTGAAATAGATTCCCTCAAAGGGGATGGGGCGGTTTGCGCCCCATCCCCTAGCGAGGTATCATCCATCAGCAGTCTATGAAAACCTCGTTGGCGGACGGGGCTTTCATAGACTGTTGAGTAAAGGAAGAAGAAAGAGAGGGACAATCATGAAAATTATTCAGTACCTGATCAACGGCATCAGCATTGGCTCTGTCTACGCCATCATTGCCCTGGGGTATACCATGGTCTACGGCATCGCCAAAATGCTGAACTTTGCCCATGGCGATGTGATCATGGTGGGCGCATACATTTCCTTCTGCGTCACCAACTATTTGGGGCTGCCGGTGGCGGTATCCATCCTGGCGGCTATGGCGGTGTGTACTTTGCTTGGTGTGCTGATCGAGGGACTTGCCTACAAGCCCCTGCGGGGAACGCCCAGTCTGGCGGTTCTGATCACGGCCATTGGTGTCAGTTATTTCCTGCAAAATGCGGCGCAGCTGATCTGGTCTTCCAGCCCGAAGAACTTTACCAGCATCGTTACCTTCCAGCCCCTGCGTCTGGCGGGGGGGCAGCTGGTGGTTACCGGCGAGGTGATCTATACCATTGCCGCTTCCATCATCATTATGCTGGGTCTGACCTGGTTTACCACCCGTACCCGTACCGGCAAGGCCATGCGCGCCGTTTCCGAGGATCGGGATGCCGCCCAGCTCATGGGCATCAACGTGAACCAGACCATTTCCATGACCTTTGCCATCGGCTCCGCTCTGGCGGCCGTCGCCGGTGTGCTGCTTTGCTCCACCGTTCCGACCTTGCAGCCCACCACCGGCTCCATGCCCGGTATCCGCGCCTTTACCGCGGCGGTCTTCGGCGGCATCGGCTCCATTCCCGGCGCCATGCTGGGCGGCATTCTGCTGGGCGTCATTGAGACCTTCAGCAAGGCCTATCTCAGCCCCCAGTTCAGCGACGCGATCGTGTTTGCCGTCCTGATTGTGATTCTGCTGGTGAAGCCCGCAGGCCTGCTGGGCAAGCAGGTTCAGGAGAAGGTATGAGGTGGAAGATATGAAAAAAAGACTGACTAAGGACAAGATTATGAACATGTCCACCTACACCCTGGTGACGGTGGCGTTCGTGATTCTCCAGCTGCTCATGAGTCAGGGCAAGCTGAGCAGCACCATGAAGGGCTTTCTGATACCTGCCTGCGCCTACATCGTGCTGGCAATTTCCCTGAACCTGCTGGTAGGCATCTGCGGTGAGCTGAGCCTGGGTCATGCGGGCTTTATGGGCATCGGTGCGTTCACCGGCGTGATCGTGACGGCGCTGCTTTCTACGGCGGTTCCCAACGGCATTATGCGTCTGGTGATTGCCATGGTGGTCGGCGGTGTGATGGCCGGTGCCATCGGCTTCCTCATCGGCATCCCGGTGCTTCGCCTCCGGGGCGACTATCTGGCAATTGTGACCCTGGCCTTCGGTGAGATTATGAAGAATATCTTCGGCAATCTCTATCTGGGCATTGACGAGACCGGACTTCACGCCACCATGAGCTCCGCGGGACTGACCCTGGGCGTAGGCGGCCAGATGATCGTCTCCGGCCCCAGAGGCGCTACCGGCATTACCAAGCTGTCCACCTTTGCCATGGGCTTTGCGCTGATTCTGTTCACCCTGTTCGTGGTGCAGAACCTGATCAACTCCCGGGAAGGCCGGGCGATCAAGGCCGTCCGGGATAACCGGATTGCCGCGGAATCCGTGGGCATCAATGTCACCGCCTTCCGGATGAAGGCCTTCGTGGTCTCCGCATTCCTGGCGGGCATGGCCGGTGCGCTTTATGCCATGAATTACGGCTCCATCACCGCCAGCAAGTTCAATTTCAATACCTCTATTAACATTCTGGTCTTCGTGGTTCTGGGCGGCATGGGCAACATTCTTGGCTCCATTATCTCCGCCACGGTGCTGTATATCCTGCCGGAGGCCATGCGCGGCTTGCAGGATTACCGGATGATTCTCTACGCCGTGGTTCTGATCGTCGTGATGCTCTTTACCTGGTCTCCCAAGGTGAAGGAAGCCATGTCCGTTGTCACCGACAAGCTTGCCGGTATTTTCAAGAAGAAGGAGGCTGGGACAAATGAATGACTATTCCAAGAAAATCCTGAAAGTTCCCACCGTGACCTTCGTCCGTGAGCAGGATCAGGGCAAGCAGCCCGTTCTGGACGTGCGGAACCTGGGTATCGACTTCGGCGGCCTGACGGCTGTGGACAGCTTCAACATTACCATCGGCCCCACCGAGATCTCCGGCCTGATCGGCCCCAACGGCGCGGGCAAGACCACCATTTTCAATCTGCTCACCGGCGTCTATCAGCCCACCCGCGGCTCCGTGCTGGTCAACGGCATCGACATCAAGGGAATGCCGGTATACAAGGTCAACAAGCTTGGCATTGCCCGAACCTTCCAGAATATCCGCCTGTTTACGGACATGACCGTTCTGGACAACGTCAAGGTCGGCCTGCACAATTCCATGAGGTGCTCCTTCTTCTCAAGCGTTCTGCACCTGCCCGGCTACTTCAAGGCCGAGAAGCGCGCCAATGAGAAGGCCATGGAGCTGCTGGATTTCATGGGGCTTGCGGAACATGCCAACGAGAAGGCGGGAAGCCTGCCCTATGGCGTTCAGCGCCGGCTGGAGATCGTCCGGGCGCTGGCGACCAATCCTTCCGTGATTCTGCTGGATGAACCCGCTGCCGGCATGAACCCCAGCGAGACTGCCGAGCTGATGCATCAGATACGGCGGATCCGGGATACCTTCCACGTTGCCATTTTCCTGATCGAGCATGACATGAACCTGGTTATGAACGTGTGCGAGGCCATCGCCGTGGTGAATTACGGCCGGATCATTGCCAAGGGAACCCCTGAGGAGATTCAGGCGAATCCCGCGGTCATCGAGGCCTACCTTGGCAAAGAGGAGGGGAAAGCAGATGCTGAAAATTGAAGACATGCACGTGTATTACGGCGCAATTCACGCGGTGAAGGGCGTGTCCTTTGAGGTCGGCGAGGGTGAGATCGTGGCGCTGATCGGCGCCAACGGCGCAGGCAAGTCCACCATTCTGAAGACGGTGTCCGGCCTGATGCACCCCCGCAGCGGCTCCATCCGCTTCTTTGACCAGGATATCACCCATGTGGAGGCTTATAAGCTTCTGCGCACCGGCCTGGCCCACGTCCCGGAAGGACGGCGGATTTTCCAGCAGATGACGGTTCAGGAGAACCTGGAAATGGGCGCTTACATCAAAAAGGACGTGTCCCAGGAGGACTTGGAGACGGTGTTCAACTACTTCCCCCGCTTAAAGGAGCGGCGCAAGCAGATCGCGGGAACCCTTTCCGGCGGCGAGCAGCAGATGCTGGCCATGTCCCGCGCCCTGATGAGCCATCCCAAGCTCATGATGCTGGACGAGCCGTCCATGGGTCTTGCGCCCATTCTGGTCGATCAGATCTTTGACATCATCAAGGAGCTGCACAAGGCCGGCACCACGATTCTTCTCGTGGAGCAGAACGCCCGGAAGGCGCTGCAAATCGCCGACCGTGCCTACGTTCTGGAAACCGGCAGCATTACCCTAAGCGGCACCGGCGCGGAGCTTGCCAGCTCCGACGCGGTGAAGAAGGCCTACCTCGGCGGTTAATTCTCTGGCACCCCCTGCATAGGATAAGCAGGGGGTGTTTTTATGTGCCGGAAAAACCACCTGCATGGGTGCTGCTGCCTGTTTTTCGGACTGGGGCTGATTCTGGGGCATTGCGTTTCCAGCTGGTTCGTCTGCTGCTGCGGCGGGATCGCGCTTCTGGCGCTCGGTTTCTGTATTATGCGCAGACGGTAGTCATAAACTTGTCCCGCGCTGAATAGACTGTATCGACAACGTGGGATAAGGAGTGATCCAACTTGGAATTTGAGTTTCAGAAATCCGCCTGCCCCTGCCTGGAAACGGTGCTGCGGGAGGTTCAGAATGTGGAGCAGACCCAGGAGATCAAGCTGCCCGACGGGATGCCGGACATTGGCAGAGTCCTTGCCGCCTGGGGGCAGACCATCCTCCGGGGGAAGGAATGGCGCAGTGACAGCGTCTCCTTTTCCGGCGGGATGATGGTCTGGATTCTCTACGCGCCGGAGGATGGCAGCGAGGAGCGGTGCATCGACGGCTGGATTCCCTTCCAGATGAAGTGGGATCTGCCCGAACGGACGGAGGAGGGGAGCATCCGCATCCAGTGTCTCACCCGGTTCGTGGATGCCCGGTCGGTGTCCGCCCGGAAGCTGATGGTGCGCGTGGGTGCCGCTGCCATGGCGGAGGCCTGTGTGCCGAAGACCGCGGAAATCGCCGCCCCGGCGGAACCGATTGAGGGCGTGGAGCTGCTGACAAGCAGCTATCCGGTCAGAATGCCAAGAGAAGCCGGGGAAAAGGCCTTCGCCCTGGATGAAGAGCTGACGCTTCCCGAGTCCAGCCCATTGCCTGAGAAGCTGGTTTACTACTGCCTGCACCCCAAGGTGACGGAGAAAAAGGTGCTTTCCAACAAGGTGGTGTTCCGGGGAAACGGGAACCTCCACGTGCTTTACCGCTCCGAGGAGGGACAGCTCCACGGATGGGACTTTGAGCTGCCCTTCTCCCAGCTGGCAGACCTGTCGGGGGAACACAGCGGCGACGCCCAGGCGGACATCCTGCTAAGCCCCACAAGCCTGGAGCTGGAGGTGGACGACGAGGGACATATGCGCCTGAAATGCGGCATTGTGGGGCAGTATCTGATTTCCGACCGGGAAATGCTGACCCTGACGGAGGACGCCTACAGCCCGGGGCGGGAGCTGTCCACGCAAACGGAGCAGCTGGAAGTCCCCGCCATTCTGGAAAGCCGCCGGGAGAGCGTCTATGGCGAACAGAGCATCCCCGCAGAGGCCAACCTGACGGTTGACGTCAGCTTCCTCGTGGACTTCCCCCGGCAGCGCAGGACTCAGAAGGGCGTGGAAATGGAGATTCCCGGCTCGTTTCTTGTGCTGTACTACGGCGAGGACGGCATCCTCCATTCCGCCACGACCCGCTGGGAGGGGCAGTGCGTCCTGAACGCGGACGAAAACACCGTGATCACGGCAATCCCCATGCCGCCGGAGCAAATGCAGGCCAGCCTTGGAAACGGCAGCGTGACCGTGAAGGGGGAAGTTCCTCTGGAAATGACGTCGGAAAGCAGCCGGGGCTTTTCCATGATTACCGGCGTGGAGCTGGGGGAGGAAAAGGAGCCGGACGCAAACCGACCGTCCCTGATTCTGCGCAGAGCGGGAAACGGACGGCTGTGGGACATCGCCAAGGAAAGCGGCTCCACCGTGGACGCTATCCGCAAGGCAAACGGTCTTCAGGAGGAACCGGCAGCAGGGCAGATGCTGCTGATTCCGGTATCATAAGCAAGGTGCGCCGCCCCGGCAAACGCCGGGGCGCATTAGACAGTTAACAGATGCAGTGGGATAATGAACTGCACCTCTTGCCTCTCCCTATGGGAAAGGTGGCCGAGCGCAGCGAGGACGGAGAGGGTATACCAGGGTGCAAGGCCCTCTCAGTCACCTTCGGTGACAGCTCTCCCAGAGGGAGAGCCAAGGGGCTGTACCTCGACACGAGAAATGGAGCGTATCTGTACCGATACGCTCCATTCACTGTTTCACAACCACCCATCAAACGCCGGGGCGGCTCTTTTTGCCTGCAAAAAGAGAAAATATGGAAGAAAATTTACTTGTAGCAGTTGACAGGAAGTGATATAATAATCTTTAGAGAATTTTATACAGAAGGTGTTTTTTATGACAAAAATTGATATTTTCTCCGGCTTTCTCGGCGCGGGCAAGACGACCCTGATCAAAAAGATGATCGCTGAAAGCTACAAGGGGCAGAAGCTGGTGCTGATTGAGAACGAGTTCGGCGAGATCGGCATTGACGGCGGCTTTTTGCAGGATTCCGGCATCAACATCACCGAGATGAACTCCGGCTGCATCTGCTGCTCTCTGGTGGGCGATTTCGGCAAGGCGCTGAAGAAGGTCATCGCCGAGTACCATCCCGACCGCATCCTCATCGAGCCCTCCGGCGTTGGCAAGCTGTCCGACGTCATCGCCGCCGTGAGTAAGGTGACGAACGACGATGTCACCCTGGGCTATACCGTGGCCGTGGCCGACGCGGGCAAGGTCAAGGTGTATATGAAGAACTTCGGCGAGTTCTACAACAACCAGATCGAAACCGCCTCCACCATTATCCTGTCCCGTACCGATTCCATCCCTCAGAGCAAGCTGGACACCGCCGTTGCCATGCTGCGGGAGCATAATTCCGTCGCCACCATCGTCACCACCCCCTGGGGCGAGCTGACGGGCGAGCAGCTGATCGAGGCGCTGGAAGGCAAGGCATCCGTCGCGGCGGAGCTGGCAAAGATGGAGATAGAGCGTCTGGCGGAAGAGGACGAGGAAGAAGAGCATCACTGCTGCCATCACCATCATGACGAGGATGACGATGAGGAACACGAGCACCATCACCACCATGATGATGACGAAGAGGAACATGACCATCACTGCTGCCATCATCACCATGATGACGAGGACGAGCATGACCACCACTGCTGCCACCATCATCACGATGATGACGACGGGCATGAGCATCACCACCATCATCACCATGCCGACGAGGTGTTCACCTCCTGGGGTGTGGAAACTGCCAAGAAGTTCGACAAGGCTTCCGTTGAGGCGGCGCTCCATGAGCTGGATTCCGGCAAGTACGGCACCATCCTCAGAGCGAAGGGCATCCTGCCCGCCGTGGACGGCACCTGGATTCATTTCGACTATGTGCCTGAGGAATGCAGCGTCCGTACCGGCAGCGCCGACATCACCGGCAAGCTCTGCGTCATTGGCTCCAAGCTGGATGAAGCGGGCGTAGCCGCACTGTTCGGGGTGTAAACATGGTGCAGATTCCCGTATATGCCTTTACCGGCTTCCTGGATTCCGGTAAGACCAAGTTTATTCAGGAGACCCTGGAGGACGAGCGCTTCAACGCCGGCGAGCGGACGCTGCTGCTGGTGTTTGAGGAAGGGGAGGAGGAGTATGATTTCTCCACCTACCCCCACAAGAACGTGTACCTGGAAACCCTGGATCAGCAGACCGTCACCACCAAGGAGCTTCAGGCGCTGGCGAAACAGTACAAGGCGCAGCGCGTGGTCGCCGAGCTGAACGGTATGCAGCAGGTGGGCGATCTGTATATGCGCTTCCCGGAGAACTGGGCGGTTGCCCAGGAGGTCATGTTCGCCGACTCCACCACCATCATGACCTATAACGCCAATATGCGCAATCTTGTGATGGACAAGCTGGTGGGCGCCCAGATGGTGGTATTCAACCGGCTGGAAAAGGGTGCGGACGTCATGCCCCTGCACAAGCTCGCCCGGGCGGCCAACCGCCGCATCGACATTCTGTACGATTACACCGACGGCTCCACCTCCTATGACGAGATCGAAGACCCGCTGCCCTTTGACATCAACGCCCCTGTCATTCAGGTGAAGGACGAGGACTATGCCCTGTTTTACCGGGACGTGACCGAGGAGCCGAAGAAGTACGACGGAAAAACCGTCAGCTTCAAGGCTCAGGTGGCCATGCTCCGCCGGGACAGGAACGGCATGTTTGCCCCCGGCCGGTTCGTGATGACCTGCTGCGTGGAGGATATCCAGTTCTGCGGCATTCCCTGCCGGTACGATCAGGCGGGGACACTGGAGCCTCGCTCCTGGGCCATGGTCACGGCGAAGATCACCGCGGAGAAGCACCCCCTGTACAAAGGGGAGCTTGGCCCCGTTCTGACGGCGCTGGAGGTCACGAAAAACGCCCAGCCCGCCGACCCGGATGTTGCGACATTCTGACAGGAAAGTCCCCTCTGAAAAGAGGGGACTTTTTTGAACAAAATTTCGCAAAAAAAGATCGTGCAATTTCGCCGGGGATATGATATAGTGTAAGAAATAAGCACAGGAAAGGGCATCCATATGTATCAACCACTCGCCGATCTTTTGCGGCCGCAGACACTGGACGAGGTCTACGGTCAGGAGCATATTCTGGGCAAGGGCGCGGTGCTGCGCCGCCTGATCGATTCGGGGAATATCCCCAATATGGTGTTCTACGGCCCCAGCGGCACGGGAAAGACCACCGTTGCCAATATCATCGCCAAGCAGACCAACCGCACCCTCTATAAGCTCAACGCTACCACCGCTTCCACAGCGGATATCAAGGAGATCGTGGCGCAGCTGGACACCTTCATGGCGCCCAACGGGGTGCTATTGTATCTGGACGAGATTCAGTCCTTCAACAAAAAGCAGCAGCAGTCCCTGCTGGAACACATCGAAAACGGCAAGATCACCCTGATCGCTTCCACCACGGAAAATCCCTATTTCTATGTGTTCAACGCGATCTTAAGCCGCTCCACCGTCTTTGAATTCAAGCAGATTTCCGCGTCCGCTGCCTTGCAGGCGGTACGCCGGGCGGTTTCCTTTATGGAACAGCGTACCGCGCTGACCGCCGTTCCCGAAGACGGGGCGCTGGAATACATTGCGTCCTCCTGCGGCGGCGATCTGCGTAAGGCCATGAACGCGGTGGAGGTGCTGTTTTCCGCGGGGATTCCTCAGGACGGGAAACTTCCTCTGACCCTGGCGGACGCCAAGGAGGTCACCCAGAAAAGCGCCCTCCGCGCCGACCGGGACGGAGATAACTATTATGACCTGCTGTCCGCCCTCCACAAGTCCATCCGCGGCTCCGACCCGGACGCCGCCTGTCACTATCTGGCAAGGCTTCTGGAAGCCGGGCAGATGCCCTCTGCCTGCCGCCGCCTGATGTGCGTCGCGGCGGAGGACGTGGGGCTGGCCTATCCACAGATCCTGCCCATCGTCAACGCCTGCGTGGACATGGCGCTGAAGCTGGGAATGCCGGAGGCGCGGCTCCCCCTGGCGGATGCCGCCGTGCTGATGGCCACCAGTCCAAAGTCCAATTCTGCCTATCTTGCCATTGATGCGGCGCTGGACGACGTGCGCAAGGGAAAGTCCGGGGATTTCCCCCGGCATTTGCAGAACGTCCACGCGGATACCTACACCATGGAGCGGGAGCAGGGGTATCTCTATCCCCACAACTACCCCAACCATTGGGTGAAGCAGCAGTATCTGCCGGACGAGCTGGCGGGCACGCGCTATTACGAATACGGCCCTAACAAGCTGGAACAGGCGGCAAAACAATACTGGGACAGCATCAAAAAGGAGTAAGACATGGACATTCGCGTCAACGACATTCTCGTCATGAAAAAGCCCCACCCCTGCGGGGAAAAGCGCTGGCTGGTTCTGCGCACCGGCGCGGACTTCCGCCTGCGGTGCCTGGGCTGCGGTCACGAGCTGATGACACCCCGGTTCAAGGCAGAAAAAAATATCCGCTCCGTGGAGCGGAAGGAAACCTCCGACAGCTAATGTCGGAGGTTTTTCGTTCCCTGCCGCCGATGCCGCCGAAAGTACGGCGGGGCGGGGGAAACTTGCGGCGAACCCGGGACATGGTTGCGACCGACTTTTCCCGGGGGAGGAGGTATACTGCTACCATACCGGCTGGAGGTGATGTGTTGAGAATCTATCTGGATTTGGTGGTAATACTGAACTTCTTTGTGGATTTTTTGCTGCTTTTGGGGACAAACCGTTTGTCGGGCTTTCCGGCGTCGCCTCTTCGGGCGGCGGCTGCGGCGGCGCTGGGGGCGCTCTACAGCGGAGTGTGCATGATGCCCCGGCTGCGGTTCCTGGGAGGACTGCTGTGGCGGATCGTCAGCCTGGCCGGGATGGCGGCCATTGCCTTTGGCTGGGACAAAAGCGCCTGGAAGCGAAGCGGCGTATTCGTGCTGCTCAGCATGGCGCTGGGCGGCGCGTCATTGAGCATCGGCCGGGGGAATTTTCTGACGCTGCTGCTCACCGCTGGCGGGGTGTGGGCGCTGTGCATCGTGGCCTTCGGCGGACGGGTGGGGGGCAGAGAGTATGTCCCGGTGGAGCTGACCTACGGCGGGAAATCCGTCAGCATCGTCGCTCTGCGGGATTCCGGGAACACCCTGCGCGACCCCATTTCCGGGGAGCAGGTGCTGGTGGTTTCCGGGGAGGTGGCGGAAAAGCTGACAGGCTTGACGCAGAACCAGCTCCGCGCGCCCCTGAAAACGCTGATGTGCCGGCCGGTTCCGGGGCTTCGCCTGATTCCCTACCGGGCGGTGGGGCAGGCGGGGGACATGCTGCTGGCCATGCGGTTTGACAGGGTAAAAATCGGCAATCGGACGCAGAGCGCCGTGGTGGCCTTTGCGGCGGAGGGACTTGGCAGGGGAGACGCATATCAGGCACTGACAGGAGGGGTCATATGAAGCTGTTGGACATTCTGCGCAAGCTGGGACTGATTCGGGAAAGCGGCATCTTTTACATCGGGGGCAGTGACGTGCTTCCCCCGCCGCTGAAGGGGGCGGAGGAGCTTCAGACCCTTCAGGCGCTGGAACAGGGAGACGAGGACGCGCGGCAGCGGCTGGTGGAGCATAACCTTCGGCTGGTTGTGTATATCGCCCGGCGGTTTGAGAACACCGGCGTCAATCTGGAGGATCTGATTTCCATCGGCACCATCGGCCTCATTAAGGCCATCAGCACCTACAGGCTGGACAAGAAGATCAAGCTGGCGACCTACGCCTCCCGGTGCATCGAAAACGAAATCCTCATGTACATCCGCAAAACCGCCAACCAGAAGACGGAGGTGTCCCTGGACGAACCCATCAACATGGACTGCGACGGCAACGAGCTGCTGCTTTCCGACATCCTCGGTACCGACGAAGACATGATCATGCGGCCGCTGGAGGAGGACGTGGACATCTGCGTGCTGCGGCAGGCGCTCCGCGACCTGCCCGACCGGGAGCGGGAGATTGTGCTGATGCGCTTCGGTCTGGAGGGGCGGCGGGAGCTGACCCAGAAGGAGGTGGCGCAGAAAATGGGCATTTCCCAGTCCTACATTTCCCGGCTGGAAAAGCGAATCATGCTTCGGCTGAAAAAAGAATTCCTCCGTCAGACAAGCTGCGCTTGATTTTTCGGAATCGGTATGGTATAATCGATAAAAGAATTATCGATATGATTTCGTATCGATTATAATCGAGGTTATTATGGAAGAGAAGAAAGTTTCCAAATCGGTTCTAAAACGCTTGCCGGGGTATTTGGCGTACCTGAAAAATATGCCGGAAAACGCCCCTACCCATATTTCCGCCACGGCGCTGGCCAACGCTCTGGGAATGGGAGAGGTGCAGGTTCGCAAGGACCTTGCTATGGTCTCCGACGGGGGGCGCCCCAAGATCGGCTATCTGCGGGAGACCCTGATCGACGATATCGAGCAGTTCCTGGGGTATGACAACACCACCGACGCCGTGCTGATCGGCGCGGGCAAGCTGGGGCAGGCACTGATGGGCTACAGCGGCTTTAACGAGTACGGCCTGAACATTCTTGCGGCCTTCGACGCAAGCCCCAAGGCGGAGAAGACGGAAGAGGGCAAGCCCATCTACCACATTTCCCAGCTGGCGCACTTCTGCCGCACGCACAAGGTGCTGATGGGCATTATCACCGTTCCGGCGGAGGCGGCGCAGCAGGTGGCGGACCAGCTCATTGCCGGTGGAATCAAGGGCATCTGGAATTTTGCCCCCACCCATCTGGACGTGCCGTCCAACATCCTGGTGCAGTATGAGAACATGGCGACGTCTCTCGCGGTACTGTCCGTGCATCTGCAGGCGCAGATCAAGGAAGAAAAGGAAGTCAGAAAGTAATCGGAAGAAATCTGCCCCGCGCTGTAATGGGCGCGGGGCGCGTTTTTGCTTCCGGCGTGGTTGACGGTTTCCCGGAAAAGTGGTAAACTGACGGAGAAAGTAGAAAACAAAACGCGAGGTTTCCCTATGAAGAAAATCCTAGTCTGCCTGCTGCTCACGTTCCTGACGGCGGCGCTGTTGGCGAAAGCGGCGCCGGAGGCGGCTGCCTACGAACCGGGCGACCCTTACAGCCCCGATCTGTCCGAGCTGATCCGCGACGCCGATCACCGAACCTACGTGGAAACGCTGACCGACTATTATATGCGCACCAACACCCGGGTGTGGAAGGCTTTGCGGAAGGGGCAGTGCGCCATGTTCCTGTTTGAGGGCTGCTCCGACAATCTGAATGACAGAAGGCTGACGGATCTATCCTATTACCGGGTCTCGGCGGTGTGCCTGGTGGTGCGGCTGGACAAGGCGGGGGAGCCGTATATCGTCTATTTCAACCAGAATTGCAGCACCATTCCGGATCGCCCCCTGGAATACGGCGCCTGGGAGCTGGAAGACGTGGGCGAGGTCGGCCCCGCCACGGTTCGGGACGGCACCTATGAACTGTATTCCGTGAAGCACATGGGCGCGTACGAGGCGCTGCACCTCCGGGACAGCGAGAGAGACGAGAAAATTTCCGCGGTCTACATGACCCCGGAGGGGTTCGTCACCACGGAAGCCGACTGCATCAACATCCACACCCGCACCGGCAATCACGTAGCCGGCCGGGGAATGTGGTCGGCGGGGTGTATGCTGGTGGGGGACGGGGACTTCGGCCAGTTTACGGAGCTGATGGATTCCACCTACTATACGCTCTATGACGAATTTGACGTGGGACAGAAGGTGGGCGTGGCGGTCGTCAACCGCCAGCGGATGAAAAACAAGCTCTTTGCCCTGTACCAGAATTGGGATGCGGTGAACAGAATCCTGGAAAATTCCCAGAGAACCCTGCCGGAAAATTATCTCGCGCTCTGCACGGAGCAGCCCCTTACCCCCCAGGGGGAAACCCTGCGGACGGTGCGGGAGACAAAGCTGATGACACTGCCCTGCAGCAATGAGACCGACGCCAGGTCGGTGGCGGTGCAGACACTGCCCAGGGGTACGCAGCTGGAGATTACCTCCGTCATCCACAACACCCGGGGAAGCGAATGGTACGCGGTGAACTTTGGCCTGGAAACCCGCTACGTCTACAGCGGCGACACGGAGCCGTCCACCTGGTTCAGCAAGTTCGTGGATTTCTGGGCGAGTAAGTGGCGAAAGAATACGGAAAGTTGAATCGGCGCGGCCAATTGGCCGCGCCGATTGCGCGTTATAGCTCGTGATAGTAAAGACAGATATTCTGATACGTGCCGTCCTTCATCCGGAAGCCGCCGGGGATGGTTCCAACCTGGGTGAAGCCCAGCCGCTCGTACAGATGGCGGGCGTGAATATTGTTCTCCACAACGGCGTTGAACTGTAAAAGCCGGAAGTGGAGCTTCGCGGCCTGCACGAGACAGTCGGATACCAGCTTTTCACCGATATGCTCGCCCCGACACACGGAATCCACGGCATAGCTGGCATTTGCGATATGGCCGCACCGGCCGATGTTGTTGGGGTGGAGAATGTAAAGCCCCACGACCCTGCCGTCCGCGACGGCGACGCCGCAGCAGCTTTGGGCGGCAAAGAAGGCACGCCCGCTTTCTTCGTCCAGGAAGTCCTCCTGGGGAAACGCGATGCCTTCTTCCACGACCTCGTTCCAGATGCGCACCATGGCGGGAACGTCGTCTTCACAGTATTTTCTGACTTCCATAGGATGCCTCCGTATGCAGGATTTCTTTGCCACGGATTGTATCACAATCGCGGGAAAAATACAATCGTCTTTGTCAGAAAAAAGCGTTTGTCGAACCCGTTAAAGCGCGGTACCTTTCTTTGGCACGAAAAAGCGGCTCATGTCGGCGCGCTCCAGTTCCAGCAGCTTTTCTTTTTTACCGATTCCGCCTGCGTACCCCGTCAGACTGCCGTCTGCGCCGACCACCCGGTGGCAGGGAATGATGATGGAAATTTCGTTATGTCCCACCGCGCCGCCCACCGCCTGGGCTGACATCCGTTCGAGTCCCTGCTTTTTGGAAAGCTGCCGGGCGATTTCACCGTAGGTCGTGGTCTGCCCGTAAGGAATCTGCAAAAGAATTTCCCACACAGACCGCCGGAACGCAGAGCCGATGGGATGCAGCGGCGGCGTGAAATCCGGCGCTTTGCCGGTGAAATAGATATCCAGCCAGCGCTTGGCCTCTGCGAGAACGGACGTTTCCTGCTCAATGCGTTCGTTGGACAAGCCCCGCGCAAAGTATTTCTGCCCGTCAAACCACAGCCCGGTCAATCCCACATCGTCCGCAGCCAGCAGAATGCCGCCCAACGGGGAATCGTAATGTTGGGTGTATGTCATGATTGGTACCTCCGTTTCCTGTTTCGTGACCTTGCGCCTTTGTGAGAATTATACCATAATTTGGCGCAATGTGCTATATAGTGCGACCAGTCAACGGTCTGATTTTCGGTATTCGGTTGTTACGATAACTTGTGAATTATTAGCTTTCTGCGTCTGTAACCTCAGTCAATGACATTTGCAGCTGATACATATTATCAGTACCACTCTTGTCTGTTGTGGTCAACTCCAAAACTTTATGTTTCTTTTTCAAACTTGCTGGCGGCGAACAGCATTTTATGCTGTTTGCAGACGGCAAGTCCACAAGGGATAGCCGCATAAGCGGCGCAAGGGAGTGTAGTTCCCTTGACGGAACGAAGTGACGAAACATTCTCGGTCGGGCAGTTTTCTTCTGCTGACTGGGAATGAAGCTCCGCAGGACGCACATACTCCCGATAGGAGAGTATAGAAGTGCGCCCTTTAGTTCCTAAAGGGATTTTTCCTTAATACTTTTTCATCAGCTTATTAAAAATGACAATTCCTGCGATAACTTGAAACAGTAAATATCCGCTGAGATAGAGTACAATCATGCGAGTATTATCAATGACTTCCAATGCTCCGAGAATACCGAAAACCAAAATAGAGAAACAAATAACCAGCAGTCCTAAGCTGTAAGTATATCTTCCGGCTCTATCTCTGATTTTTGTTTTTAACTCGTCATGCTGTTCAATTCGTTCGTTTTCCAAACGCTCTTCGTATCGCTCTCTATTTTTGGGGGAACTCCAATAAAAATATTTGCATATCATCATAATTCCTGGGAAGATACCTGCGCCAGCAAAGCCCCATAAAATGCCCTCTAACTTTGTTTCAATCAACAGCGCAACAATCAAACAAGCCACACCGAAAAGCACATATAGTATCCCGGTTATCAAATTACTCTTTTTCATTTTCTGCACCTCTTTCATAGATAAAGATTTCTTCAATCCGCTTGCCAAAAAAGTCTGAAATTGCAAAAGCTAATTCCAATGATGGATTATACTTTCCAGTTTCGATTGAACTAATGGTTTGTCTTGAAACACAAAGCATTTTTGCAAAATCATCTTGATTTAATCCTCGCTCCTTTCGTAATTGCTCAACTTTATTCTTCAAAAAAACGCCTCCTTGCATGACAAGTTTCCTTTACAAACTTACTATAGCATGACACGCTCATCTTGTCAAGTTTCCTTTACAATATTTACTTCTTTATCATGGGAAAATTACAATTTATTCATACAGTAAGAGCGCCCAAACATTTTTCGTCCGGGCGCTCTCAGTATCAGTCATAAATCAGCTCAAACTTCACAACTTCCTCTGCCTGTGCCTTGCAAGCGTTCATCTGCCGCACCCATTCCATTTGGTTTTCGGCTTTCAGTTGCTCGGTCACGCCGTTTTGCTCTGCCAGTGACCGCACGATCAGCTCCATGCGGTTTCGTGCCGCTTCGTCGATCTCGGCGCAATGCTCAAAGAGCCTATCGGATAGCACCAGCTCATTGAACAGTATCGGGCGGTGCATTTCCAGATACGCTTTGCGGAGTCTGCCGTAGTGTCCGAGGGGCTTTGTCTTGCGGATAACGATGTTCGGGATAAGATAATCACCGTTCTGTGTGTAAGTGATATTCATGCTGTTTGTACTCCTTTCATCGGCTCTCTCTGCGGTAAACTGCTGACAGGGACGAACACGCCCTTTGCAATGTCCTCTGCACGAATGGCGGCTTTCTTGGCTTCGATTTCTGCTTTTTTTCTCCCCTTGATTTTGTCCTCGTATCGCTTCTGCGCTCCGCTGGCTTTCCGCTTCAAGTAGTTCTGATGAAGCCTGTCCTTGCGTTCCTCACGCTTGCGGATTTCCTCTAATTCCTCCGGGGTAAGCTCCACTTCGCCAAACGCCGGGGGAACGAAACGCCCAACAAAATTGAAGTAATCATGGTTGTATTGCATTGTGTAGTAGTGATCTATTGTGGACACGGAGTTGAACAGGGCCGCCAGCAGGTAGGCTTTGGTATTCCGGACCTGGGTGCGGTTATCTGCGATGCCCTCCAATACACGCTCTATGTGCGCAGAGGTGATTTTCCGGAACCGCTCCTGGACATATTGGGTGGGATACTCTGCATCCCTGCCGATACAGATGGTTTCGCTGCGATTCATAGCAACCTCCAGCATGATTTCCAGCAGCTCGTCCACCTGTTCCTGCCGGAACTGTCCCCGCAGCCAATCGTATTCAATCTGATGCTTGATGCGCTCTCTCACATCCCGTATTTCTGTCTGTCCTTCGTTTTGGGCATGCCCGTCTTGTTCATGGTGATGACTCCGCTCTCTAAACTGCGGCAGAATTGCAGATCCGGCTTTCCGTTGCGAAGGAGAAGCACATCGGTAGTATATCCGCCGATATCCACGATAAACATCCGCAGCGTTTTCAATAGCTGTCCGCTTTGAGGAACAACAGCGGCATACGCCTGCGGATACACAAAGACATTTCGGATCACAATGCTCATAGGACGGTTGTTGTAAGCAAAATTCACTGTTCCAAACCGCCTGAAATACTGCGCGAAGCGTTCTCTCAGCATCCCGTAGTGTCCCGGCGGCAAGCCAACCGCAAGGTCGATCTGCTCAAACGCCGTATTGGCACCGGCAGCGGAAAGCTCCTTAGCAATGGCAAAGAGCGACAGGATAAAGTATCGATCATCTCTGGTCTTGTCTCTCATATAGGGCAAGCGCTGCCCGGTGAGCGACCAGTATTTCCCGTTGTACTCCAAAACCTCCTCTGCCATAGGCGGTTTTACGGTGTGTTCTGTCAGCCCGGAAATGAAGGAGAAATGCGGGGTTTTAATGGCATAATTTCCATGATCAATGGCGATCAACATAAGAGTACCTCCCATTTTGGTTTATCTAATTACACGGTTTAGCATGCGTATTTACAGCAGAAATACGCATTGAGTCAATAAATACGCGCGAAACGAAGGATCAGGCTTCTGGCTCTCCGTGGGGAAAAAGTCTCTGTTTCTCTCTTGGAAGAACACGATTCGACGCATTTACATCATTTCTTCCATAAAAGAAACTATTGATATTTCCAGCTGCTTGTGCTATGATAAAAGAAAACTCCGGAGGTGACCTGCCATGATCGTGCGTGAACGATATATGCGGCTGATCCGTGATTTTATGGATAAGCCTGTGATTAAAATCATAACAGGAATGCGGCGGAGCGGCAAAAGTGCTCTCTTGGAGCTTACGCGTCAGGAGCTGCTCGACCGCGGTGTTGACAGGAAGAACATCATTTTCATCAACTTTGAATCCTTGCGCTATGAGGCGCTCAGGGACTATAAGGCGCTGTACGCAGAGATCATCAAAATCGCTGGACAGACAGAAGGACGGATCTACGTCCTTCTCGATGAAATCCAAGAAGTGAACACTTGGGAGCAGGTCATAAATTCCCTCCGCGTAGATCTTGACTGCGATATCTATGTAACAGGCTCAAACGCAAAGCTCCTCTCCGGGGAACTCGCCACGCTGTTGGCTGGGCGGTATGTGGAGATACAGGTCTATCCGCTGGATTTTGAAGAATATCTGGCATTCGCAGCAGAGAATGAGGACGAGGCAAATCTCTCGAAGCGGGAACAGTTTGCTAACTTTCTCCGTTTTGGGGGACTGCCCGGCATCCATCAGCTGAAATGGGATGAGGATCGCGTCATGCAATACCTTCATGACATCTATAATTCCGTTCTGCTGAAGGATGTGATTGCACGAAACCGGATACGCGACACGGCATTACTGGAGAGTATTGTCCTTTATCTCATGGACAACATTGGAAACACTTTTTCCGCAAAAACAATCTCTGATTTTTTAAAAAGCCAAGGGCGAAAGCTAAGCACGGAAACCGTCTACAATTATCTGAAGGCATTGGAAAGCGCCTTCCTGATCCACAAGGTCGTCCGCTTTGACATCAAGGGAAAGCGGATACTGGAGACGCAGGAAAAATACTATCTCTCCGATTTAGGTCTGCGCCACGCCGTTATTGGCTACCGGGACAATGATATTGCCGGCGTTCTGGAGAACACTGTATTCCTGGAGCTGCTGCGCAGAGGTTTCTCCGTCAACATCGGAAAGCAGGATGTGGCAGAGGTTGACTTTGTCGCAAACCGGGCTGACGACCGGCTCTATATCCAAGTCTGCTATATTCTTACGCCGGAAAATACAGATCGGGAATTTGCGCCGCTGGAGGCCATCTCGGATAACTACGAAAAGCTTGTTCTGTCCACGGATACGCTGCTGCGGGTCAATCGTGGCGGGATCCGTCAAAAGAACATTATAGACTTTCTGTTGGAACATTAAATATGCGATAACGCAGGAACGAGAAAAGGACGGTACAGCCGAAGCTGAACCGCCCTTTTTCACTAAGATAATTGCCGCCGGAAGCAGTGCTCCCAAACATAATCATCAAGACCTTTGTATCGGGGATCCCACAGATAGGTGCCATAGCGAAAACCTGCATCCGAAAGCAGTGAGACCAGCGTCCTGTATCCGCCTTGCACATGGGGGTTCTCCATGAAATCCATGTCGAATGCAGTCATGATACGTTCTACACCTTGCTCGTGCAGCTGCGGCAGGATAAGCTCCAATTGGGTCAATGTATTTACCCCCGCAACTGCGAGTACCGTCTGTCCTGTCAGGTAATGAATGACATCCGCTTTCATGGGGCCCTCTGTGAGCAGCACTATAGCGCGCGGTTCCCCCGCAATATGTACCCAACCCTCTGCCTTACAGCCGTCTGTGCGGCCGGTGCTGGATACCCAGCGAAATTTGCGCCGCGTCGCATTATCCCGGCGAATCTGCATGCCTTGAATGCGGCCTTTGCTGTCTCGCACCGGAATCAGAATACCGCGGCTCTCACAGGCAAAGGACCATTTCCCGTCTTTTCGGTAAAAGCCGGGAACACCGGACAGATAATATCCGCTGGATTGAAGCTGCCTTGCAATGGTTTGCATCCCCACCACCGGAGTGGTACGGTACCCAAGCCTGTCGATTTCCTCATCTGATAGGCCCCGGTTTCGCAGGTTCTGCCGATGGTCGGAGGCCAGCGTCAGCTTGGACAGAAGCCCGGTATAGGTGTCGCTTCGTGATGCAATATCTGTCGGTGGGACTTCTGCAACCACGGGCACAGGAATGTGCTCCGGCTTCGGTATACTGCCCTGCACATCCAAGCGTGCAATCAGAGCATCACGGACCTCCTCGCGGGCAATCCCCGTATAGTATGCATACAGATCGAAAATGCCGCCGGAGAACCCACAGCGCGGACAGCGAAATACATTCTTCTGCAGATTGATGTTGAGATGTTTTGCGTGCGGCTCGTCATCACAGCACGGGCAGGGCACATTGTAGTTGCTTCTTCCGTATGGCGGGTATGGAAGCCCAATCAGCGGAATGATGTCTGACATATGAAAGATGTCCATACAGCCTCCTTTCCGGGGGACGGAATATCCGTCCCCCGTGATGATATCCGCATCACACGGATGCCTGCTGCATGGCATGTTCACAAATCAACCTTGCCGCGTCAGACAGCTCCTGATTGTCTTTGTATTTATTGGCCACCCATGCAATCGCGTTTGGATCCATCGCTAACACCTCGCCAAGCGTCTTGCCGCTGTACTTTTTGATGGGGCACGGCTTCTGGAAAGCCTGCTCCAATCTCTGCTCCTCCGTTAGAACTGCCGGTTCGTATGCCGGCTCAATCTCTGCCTGTACAGGCTGCTCCATAGCCGGCGACTCTCGGCTCGTGTCCATCTCGCCGGCAGGCAGTTCGTCCGGAGCCATGTCGGCGAAATCGTCGCCGGCCGCTGAGAACTGAAGCCCAAAGCCTGCGTTTCTTAGTGCAATGCCTACCGCTGCCGTCTGCGCCCATTCCCGCGGTGACACAGATGGCTTGGAGGCATCCGGACCCCTTGACGCTGTAGCTTCTGCGAGATAGCAGTCAACCGGGTCCTTGTAGCTGGGATAGATGCGCGCCGTTGCCACAAAACAATCCTTGCCGGGCGACACCTGGATGGCGATACGGCCCTCAGGGTATTTCAGGCGGAACCATGCCATTTGGATCATGACAGGAAGACGCTTTCGCGTCTCCTGCGTATTTAGATCTGTATAATCCACGGCAAACGGGGATGGGTCAAAGCCCTCCACCTTGTGGATGCTGTCCAGCTTTGCCAGCATAGCTGTTTTGGCATTCGAGTTGTTCTGACTCATGATAATGGCAACTTGGCTCAGTGAGTACAAGAACTTGAAAAACGAGATGGAAAAGCAAATCGGTGCAGGACATGCCTCCCTGGAGCAGCTGATGCTGTATCAGGAGCTGCTGTATCGTATTGAGGTGCTTTATGCAAGTCAGGCATTCTGCCAGACGGCACCGGTCACGACGGATGTAGCCGTTCTGTCCGGCCATTACCAGCTGGTAGACGCCTATATCCAGTGCCTGACCAAGGAACGGCGGCTGGGACTGCCTGCAGATCAGAATCTGAAGGCCAAGCGCCAGACGGCGTCCGAGACCCTTGAGAAGGTCGTCCTGGATTGCCGGAAGCGGTTTTCCAGCTTCACCCCAACAGATCAGAACCAGTATCGCAAGGGAGTAAGCAGCCTGATCAACACCGTTTTACCGGTTTGGCTGAAGCTGCGCAATACCTATATCAACATCAGTAAATAAGAGGAGGGCTTTTGTCATTTTGATCCTCTTCCTTTCAAAATATCGATTGCCAAATATGTGCTAAGCTGTTGGCAGCCTTCGTTTTCATATACCGGTGTGCCGGTTGCCGTATATACCGTGATGATGTCGCCCTCATCAACATTTCGAAGTTTTCCGGCGATCTGTATTTTCACTGTATGTGGGTCTGACCACAGATAGAGCGTTTTGATGCGGCGGCGCATCGGAGTTTTTTCCAGCCCGGTACAGTGACCACGAATTACCACTATTTGATCGGTGACTGCTCTATACAGCAGTTGCAATGCACTGAACCCATAAAAGGCGAAAAAGAGCAGGACGGAAAGAGACAGATAAAGGTTGCCCTCCAACAACAGAGACACCACCATCAATAAAAGGCTTACCAGCGCGGCTCCACATCTCATTATAATCTGTTTTTGCAGCGGCGGTGGGATTTTTTCGAATTATTCTCTCATTACGCACCTCACAGCAGAAGGATTCTCTTTTTCTTCAGTAGCCTGAGCAATGCGGAAACGACCTCATCCCGCACTGCGGCGTGTTCCATTTGGGCTTCCAGAATGTTATCAAAAATGGTTTCCTGCGTATAGATTGTTTCCGTCAGGTTCTGCCTGTTTCTATCCCCCAACAGGTTTATTTGCGGTGCTACATGATGTTCTGTCAGGAATACCAGTTCTGCCGTGGTGAGCCGAAGTCCGGCTTCTGTCAGCCATAGCAGCAGTTCTTTTTGGCGTGCGCTTAGAATCGCACGAACTCCTTGCGGCTTCGCAGGCGTCAGAACGCACTGCGTCAATGCACGATACTCAAAAACGGGCTCATCACCTTCTGTAATTTCAACAAGCCCCTGACGTTTAAGCTGCTGCAGGGCTTTTACCTCCGGCACATTCTCGCGGTTTTTTGCAAACCCAAATCTGCCGTTAAGCCAGAGCGCAGCCTGTTCCCTGGTCAGCTGAAAATCTACGCCGCAGCGGGTCACGAACAGAAGATCCTCTGTGGAGGCTCTGATTACCATACCTTTGGATATATATTTCATTTTGCTCACTCCTTGTCTGTCCTTTTCCCATATTACACGGCAAGGCGGCGCGAATTACAGCACTCACAGCAAATACATTGCGACAACGCACAGAATAACAATCAGCAGCATGACTCCCGCCACGGCGGAAACCTTCTTCACCAATTCCATGTCAGGCCCCTCTTTCAGTTTTCCTGCATCTGAAGGCAGAACATCGTCATAGTAGCCGTCATATCCATCGTCCTTTGGATGAAAAGCTCCTCCCATGTGTTCGCCGACAGGCTTTTCATGTTTTTTCCGTGGCTTGGGGGACGGGTGCTTGCGCTTCTTTTCCATACGCTTTTGAGACTTTACGGGTTTCTTTTTTGGCTTTTTCTGACCATCTTCCGCAATCGGCAGACTCTTTCCGCACTCCATGCAGAAAGAAGCGGCGCCATCTGCAAAATCGGCGCCGCAATAGGGACAATATTTCATATTCAGCACTCCTTTGGGCAGTATTCGGCATTCATGCCGGGTTTCACGACCCATTGGGGGACGATACGATTATACCACAGCGTCTTTTTCGTGTCATCGGCGCAAACCCTGCCATTTAGTCTGCCATTTCGTGAGACATTTTGTATTCCTCAATAGTCGGGAGCGGCAAAATCGTATGTATTTATTTTGCGCTACGGGGCTCATCTTCCCCGCCGCCGTAGCTTTTGTTAAGAGGTATCCGCACACCATACATGCTGCTAATTTTGTGGGAGCAAAGGGGCAGGAAGCACGGTGGGGAACGGCAACACGCAGCAAGGAGTTTCTGCACATGACAAAAGGCACCCATACGGACATGAAAGCCCGCATGGGTGCCTTGAAGAAGAGCAAAAGCGTATAAAATATAAGGGCTGCTGCTGGATGGTGCGATAACCAAAAGCAAAAAGGTGACAATCTTAGGAACGCGGAAAAGTTGCTGCAAAACATAAACGTTGCAGCGGCTTTCCAAAATTAAAATTGTCATTTGTAGAAATGTATTTTTCCCGCGGTATCGTGCCGCGTTAGATACACCTCCTGTCGAAATATACTCGCATATGATAGTTCATCCTTGTTTGTTAGATAAGGTTTAGGCAATTGTACTTTTGTGCAGGAAAATGGAGGGCAAGGGACGATCCTTACCCACCGTTACTTTTTTCTCATGGATTGGTGCTCGCAAAATCTTTCAGATTAACGAATTGAGGATCATAATCTACTGTGCTACTTTCCATGCCTTTGCGTTCTGGCGAATATTCCAGTATTTCTGATAAATACCCTCCTGTAAAACAAGCTCGTCATGCTTTCCATGCTGAACAAGTTTCCCGTTGTCGATGACTAAAATCTGCTCTGCGTCCCGAATGGTAGACAGGCGGTGTGCAATTACAATCAGTGTCTTATCTTTTACTAAAGTGCTGATTGCCTGCTGCAAATACACTTCATTTTCGGGATCAACGCTTGCGGTGGCCTCGTCCAAAAGGACGACAGGGGCATTTTTCAGCATGGCGCGGGCAATGGATATTCTCTGTTTTTCACCGCCGGACAGAGTAGAACCGCCCTCTCCAATCATGGTATTGCAGCCCTCCGGTAATAAGGAAATAAAGTCATGGCAGCGTGCCTTTTTAGCCGCTTCTACAACCTGCTCATGGCTTGCTTCCGGGCAACCAAACTTAATATTGTTTTCAATGGTATCTTTGAATAAATAGACATTTTGGAATACCATGCTCATATTTTTCAAAAGGCTGTCAGATGTAAATTCCCGAACATCTTTGCCACCTATGGTAATGCTACCGCCTTGAATATCCCAAAAGCGGGAGATCAGACGGGTAATCGTTGTCTTTCCACCGCCGGAAGGCCCGACTATGGCGGTCATTCCTCCCTGCGGAATGGTAAAGCTGACATCATCAAGAATTTTCGTTCCCTGTTCGTAGGAGAAGCTAACATGATCAAAGACAATATCATAACTTTTTAAGGAAATATCTCCGCCCCCGTCATCAATATTCTTTTCTCCCTTAATCCGTTCCACACGGTCAAGGCTTGCTTCCATGGAGCGTATCATGGCGGTCATTTGCCCCATTACCTCTACAGAATTGAAAATAGAGAATGAAGCAATGAGGATAACCGCAAGGCTTGAAAAATCCAGTTCCCCGCCTAAAGCGAAAATCTGTGATACTAATATGATAGCGCAACCTGACTGATACTCATAAAAGGATAGCAGTGCTTATACCATGCGGTAGTAATGTCCCGCACTTTCAATACTGCTCCCTTAAACCGTCCCATCGAAGAAGCAGTCTGATTAAACATACGGATAACTTCCATACCATTTACATACTCAACAATGGTTGCGTTCATATCTCCATTCGCGGACATATATTCTTTCATCCTCTCGCTGCGCCCTATCATCATGCTATAATAGATAACATTTCCCAAAACAGCCGAAGCAAGAGAAGCAAGCGCCATACGCCAATCCACAAAAAGCAGATAGGCAAACACAAAAATCGGAATGAGAATGCTTGCTGTCATTTCGGGAATGGCATGAGCAATCTGTCCTTCAAGTCGTTCCGTATCATCAATGACTAATTGCTTAAATTCGCCGGAAGATTTTTCCTGTATTGTCCCCATAGACATTTTTGACATCTTCCGCATAATTGCGCAGCGGATATTCTGTATGATTTCATACGCTGCCTTGTGGGAGCATAGGGTTGATTTTGAATATAGAAAGTGTTTTAGAAAATATCCTGCTAAAGCCACCAAGGTCAAGCTGACTGCCCATTCTATGGTCAAAGCATTGTCTAACGCTTTCCCAAGCAACACAGCTACAGCAGCGTATGGAACCATACCAAACGCAGAGGACAGAACAGAAAGGATAACAGAAATCCTCAAAAGTCCTTTCCTCTGACTGGCAAACTGCAAAATACCCCTTAAAGGCGATTGCTGTTTTTCTCTTTTGTCCATGTTTTCCTCCTTATTTGAAATAGTCAGTAATTCATCTGTTAATCCTTCAAGAAATTCTGCGTCATGGGTTACAATGAAAATCAGCATTCCCTGTTTTTTCAGTTCACGCAGAATATTCTTTAGACGGAGCATATTCCGTCCGTCAAGCCCACTCGTCGGCTCGTCCAAAACAAGAATATCCGATTTTGCAGCGATGGACGCAGCAATCGTGACCCGCTGCTTTTGTCCGCCGGACAAGGATAGCGGGTGTCTTTCGGAATATTCGGCCAAGCCGAACCTGTCAAGAATGTTTGTTGTTTCCTCTTTTGAAGCATGAACGTTTTTTTGCTTATTTTTTCGTGCCGCCAATTCCATTTCATGGGCAACGCTTTCCGTAAAAAGCTGATAATCCGCGTCCTGCATAACAAAGTATGTTTTTTTCAGCAGCTCTCTATGGGTCATTTTTTTGCCGTTCAGACGAATTTCCCCAGTTCGCGGTGCCATAAGTCCGCACAGCACTTTAGAAAATGTTGTTTTCCCGGAACCGTTCGCACCGACAATTCCAATAATCCGACCTTCTTCGCCCCATGTAAAGTGAAAATTCAAATCATGGATAATTTCCTGCTTTCCGTAGTAAATACAGAGGTTTTGACACGTCAGCTCGTTTGCATCAGACCTCGCAGGAGTTTTCTTTGTAGGAAAAAGCACATTTTGTATGCTGCGTAAACCGTATTCTCGCAGCACATCGGGCGAAAGGCAAGCAGCCTCCGCCGCACCCCATATTTTTTCAATTCTCCCTTTGCGCATATATACATATCGGTCGGCAATTCCTACAAGCCAGGAAAGGCGGTGTTCAGAAATAATGAGAGTTTTCCCCTCGGCTTTTAGTGTAAATAAAAGCTCACGGAGATTTTGTATTGTTTCTCCATCAAGGTTTGCCGTCGGTTCGTCCAAAACAATGACATCGGTATCCATTGCATAGATAGAAGCAACTGCCAGCCGCTGTTTTTCGCCGCTGGATAACCCAAATAAACTCCGATCTCGCAGTATGTCAATATTCATTCGGGAGAATGCGGCGTCCACGTTCTGATTTATCCGCTCCGTGGAAAAGGCAAGATTTTCACACCCGAAAGCTACTTCGTCCGTTGTGTTTACTGCAAAAAATTGTGAACGGGGATCTTGAAACACTGTGCCAATTTTGCGACTAAGCTCATACTGTTCCAATTTGTTTACTGGAACACCCTCGTACAATATTTCTCCTGTAAGTGTTCCTTCAAAAAAGTTGGGTATTAAACCATTGAGGCATCGTGTTAAAGTTGTTTTCCCGCAGCCACTTTCTCCCGTTAAAATAATGCACTCTCCTTTACGAATTTCCAAATCAATTCCATAAAGAGCATTTATCTCCGGGGTGGCATCATATTGAAATTGTAAATTTCTTATTGTGATCATACTCATTCTGAACCTCCGCGCTACCCGCACAATGAATAAAGAAGTGTTCCGATATTAGCGCAAATCACCATCATCAGATACACAATATCCTTTATTCTGATTTTCAGAGGAACTCTCATCCCTCTTGGCACAGGATTTTCGATTGCACGAGTAACCGCAGCCGCAGACAATTCATCCGCTACCTTTATACAGCGCATGATAAAGGGAATAATCATGTATTCTGTGGTCATGGCAGGAGCTTTTACAAAAGTAATCACATTTAAGGGGACGCCCCTTGTTTTCATGCCGTTTCTAATCTGTTCAAGCTCATGGCGAATAGTGGGAATAAATCGCAATGCGACAGCAAGCGCAAGCGTAGCTGATTTAGGGCAATGTAATTTTTGAAGCCCCATGAACAGCTCACTCACGGTCAACGCCTTTAGTGACAGAACCATTACGCCCAGTAAGGGAGAGAGCTTGCGTAATAGGAAAACGGGCTGGACTATGATTTGCGGAGCGTTGCTCTCATTCAGTAAGGCATACAATCCGACAAGGAACGCAAACCATACTCCCAGCCGCAAAGCCTCCTTCGGGTGTTGCAAATATAACAGAAAGCTCATCAGAAAAATCACTTCACAAAGCATGGCTAACGGCTTAAAAATCCAAAATGCACATATCCCTGAAAGCACAATCTGAATAATCACTATCCGGGGGTCTATGCGGTGCATTAAATCACTCCTGCTTTTTCAAAATGCTTCTTCAACATTCTCTTTGCAATTACAGCACCTATCACAATTGCGATCAATGTAACCGGAATTGCAGCAAGCCCAGTCGTAGAATGTGCTGCTGCAATCATTGCATCCACGGTTTCCTTTGGACGGTCAAATCCATACCAAAATGCGGGATAATAATAGAGGGGTGCGATGGCACCTAAATAATATCCAACTGAATACAATCCAAAAGAAACGGTAAGCATTTTGTAATTCTGATACTTTGATTTGCTGGCAAGGACTTCGCCTACAACGCCAAACCCTAACATCCAAATCAAGACAAAAATACCGCCAAACAGCCCCCATAGAATGCCGACAATAGCAAAAGTCAATAAGACTGCGCCTTTCTTATGTACTTTTGCCATAATCAGCATATAAAGCGGCGCAGATAAAACGGCAACAACCGCAACGGAATACATATTCAACACCATGCTAATTCCCATCAAAGCTCCTGCTACCATTGTCACCACAAAAAGGAGTGCGCTAAAGATGCCTATGGTTGCAATGTCCTTCATTTTTAATTTGTTTTCATTAGTTCTGCTCATAGCAATAACCTCCAAGTTTTTGGTTAGATAACGCTAACTGCTATTAGTATAGCACGATGATTTTCTGCATAGTATCACTATCGGAAGTTCCTATATCACAAAAGAAAGAACTTCATGCGGTCTTTTCAGACTTACATGAAGTTCTTATCTGTTGTTTTTTAACATTTCGCCGGGGGATATTCCATAATGCTTCCGAAAAAGCTCGATGAAATATCCCGTATGAGAATACCCCACCAGCCATGTCACTTCCTGCACAGTATGTTTTCCAGTTTTCAATAATCGTATTGCTGCTTCCAGCCGTTTTTCTACAACATAATCATTAACTGTAACTCCAAAGCACCGCTTAAATCCATCCTTTAATTTTTGCTCGTTGATAGCAATCGCCTTTGCAACAATTGGAATTGTGAGGGGGTGGGCGAAGTTCTCACCAATAAATTCCCGTGCCTTCAACAGCGCATTGTAATCTTCCACACTAATACGGATGCCAAAGTCATTTGTAGGAGATTTGCAAATAACCTCGTCGCAGTAAACAGCAATTAACTCAAAAATTTTTCCTTGCAGGTAGAGCTTTTTCATTTCATCACAAAAGTGGCAAGCAAGGATTTCAGAGAGAATTTTACTGATGTTTGGTGTGTAGGTGTATACTCTTACGGGCGCTGTTTTTCTTGTATCATATAATGCCCCCCTTATTTTGATACAGGTGAAAATCTGCTCAAAGATTTTTTCATCCAAAGTAATGCTGATGCCTTTGAATTTCCTGTTTCCGCTTATTCTACTTCGGCACTCCTTAAATGTTCCGTAGCGTACTTGGCTCTGCTGTGCCGCAATTTGAAATTGATGAACAACCTCGTTATTGATGTAAGACCACTCCATATTGCCATCAATGCAAAAGGAAATCTGAAACAGGCTCAAATCGTCGTGTGTTGTTGTCATTTCAATATCTTCCTGTGAAACAAACTCTGATGTTGTCAACAATATTCCATCGGTAATATCAATGTTTTCAATAGTACCATCTATGAGGGGAATGAGATATTGATTATCGGCTGTTTTATTCGCCTGCATAATCTGACTTGATGCAGCAATGCTTACAGAGGTGGGAACAAAACGAGCCTCAGGGTATGAAATAATAATAAGTCAACACCTCCTTGTGGTTAGCTGCCTCTAACTAATGCGCAAAAATCAATCTGCCGAAAGTGCAGGCAGATACTTTTGTATAAGTATAGCATTTTTTTAAGTTGTATTCAAGAGCAAGAATGTAAATGTTTTTCCGCCGGTTGGCAAAATCCATTTTTCTTGTGGTATAGAGAATGAGGGAATAACTTTCGCAGCAAGCATAGGAAGCGGGTACCCACTTCCGTATTTTCGACCTCCCGCGCTGCGGCGCGTCGGTTGAAAATTGCTTGTACCCTCACAGACTATCGCCTGTTGGGGCAGACCCTTGGGAAGCATCCCAAACCCTCTATGAACGGAAAGGAGCGTTAGAGCATGGACGGACGGAAAAGGACGGTGCAGCTACGCGATTTGATATTCCGGATAATTTCTTGTTGCATTTGGTCAAATTGAAAAAATACGTTTTCCCATTTTTAGACGAATCAAATTTCACTTTTCACGGCTTTTGCGCTGCTTTGCAATTCTTTTCCTCTTAGCTCGACCCATGAACAATTTCCTACCTTTGGTTTAAAGTAAATTTCTCTTACGCCTTAATATACCGTGTCGTCCGTCCTGCGCCGATCCGCTTTACCGAACCGGCCTTGACCATTACCCCAAGGACGGCCTCGACGGTAGTAGGGCTGACATCGGGGAGGATTTTGCAAATTTCGGCTTTGGAAAGCGGGGTCAGGCTGTTCAGAACGGTCGCCTCCACACGTGCCTTCTTAGTGATCTTTTTGCCATGTACCACGGCAAACCGTTTGTCCAGCTCCTTATAGCACATATAGAGCGTGGACAGGAAATTCTCAATAAAGGGGAAATAAGAGTTCTCATTCGTTTCCCAACCGGCAGAGGACTGCCGCAGGGCTTCGTAATAATAAGCCTTGGAGTTGTTGATCTGTTCCTCGAAAGACACATATTTCCCGGCGTCAAAGCCGTTTTTATATAGCAGAAGCAGCGAGAGCAGACGGGACATTCTGCCGTTGCCGTCCCGGAACGGATGGATACAGAGGAAGTCAAGAATCACGCAGGGGATCAGAAGAAGCTGATTGATATTTGCCTCGCTTCGGGCAGCCAGATAGGCAAGCTCCAACTGCTCCATTGCCTTCGGCGTTTCACTTGCAGGTGTGGGATGGAAACGGACACGGCGGTTTCCGTCAGCGTCGATCTCCAGAATCACATTATCGTCCGTCTTGTACTGCCCACCATATTCATAGCCCGCAAAGCTCATCATCATTTCGTGCAGCCGCAGAATGTCGCTCTGCCGAAAGTCGATGTGTTCATAGCCCAAGTGAATCTCATTCAGTGCATCTCTATACCCGGCAATTTCGGCCTCGTTGTGGTTCAGCGGCGCGCTGTTCTGATTGACAATGGCGGCGATACGCTCATCGCTAGTCACAATGCCCTCAATGGCGTTGGAGCTTTTGATGGACTGTACCTTTGCGACAGCCTCAAGCTCCGTGAAAATCTGCGTGTATTCGTCCTTGCGCACGCCTGCCATAGTTTTGAGCGCTGCAATATTGGAAGTGAGGTTCACAAGGTTTGCCGGCAGCATACCGTTATTCAAAAAGGAGTAATCGAATTTTCTCATACAGCACCAGCCTTTCTACATATAATTATAGCGTACTATATGCAGAAATGCAAGCGGTCATCTGAATTATCTGCATATTCTTTTCTAAAAATATATGCAGATTAGGATTTGGAATATGCAGTATAATAAAAAACGGCACGGAGTTTCCGTGCCGTTTGCGTTAGTTCGCTTTGATTTTTGAAGTAGGCCACAGCATCAACACTTCCGCAGAAGTAAATGTGCTGCAGCTTCATATCCGAACCGCGGTACGGTCAAGCCTTTGGCGCTGGTTTCTCCGGGACCGCTGTCAGCAACGAAAAGATAATCCGTCTTACTGCCGCAGACGAGCTGCGCCGTCCGGACAGGTTTTTGCCATCCGCTCGTGTCCGTCTGTATCTTGCTGATCATGGGGGCGACATCCTTCTGCACAAAGCGGCAAAGAAAGCCTTTGACGAACTGGGCGTCAAAAAGCTCCCCACCGTCAAGAGCTTGCAGGAGGAATATGCCAAGCTGCTTGCCGAAAAAAAGGCGGCGTATGCCGAATACCGGCGTTCGCGCGATGAGATGCGCGAGCTGCTGCTCCACAAGCAGAACGTGGATCGTATGCTGGGCAAAAACGAGCGCGAGGAGGAGAAGAAAAAGGAGCATGACCGGCAATAACGGTCATACTCCTAAGCGTTTCGCAGAAACGCGCAGCCGCGCATATTGCGCGTTCAAACGGGGCGTTGCCCCTGACAAGCAGAGGGGAGTTTTCGCGGCGGCGAAAATTCCCCGAAAATGCAAAAGAGGGACCTCTTTGCCCCGCTTGCCGATCTACGTTTGCTGCGTTTGTAAATTTGGGCTTAAAATAGCACTGCTATCTTGACATTAGGCGCAACCTGTGTATAATGTAAATAGCGGTGCTATTTTTTAGAGAGGTGCTTGTAATGAGTAAGAGTGAAGATACAAAACAACTGATTTTAGACACAGCCAAAAAAGAGTTCATGGAAAAGGGATATAACGATGCTTCCGTTCGCAGTATTGCAAAACAAGCTGGGCTGACTACTGGCGCAATTTTTCGGTATTTTGCCGATAAAGAAAGCCTGTTTGCCGCACTTGTGTCACCAGTTGCGGATCATATGTTGGATTTGTATCGCAAAGGCGGAGAACGGGGCTTCGCTTCTCTGACAGATGGCCATCCGGAAAATATGTGGAATATTTCTGATGAGGTTATTTCCGTACTGGTGGAGTACATTTTCGCAAACAAGGACGCTTTCTACCTGCTTATCAGCCAGTCTGCCGGAAGCGCCTACGAAAGCTTTGTGGATCAGCTTATTGAGGAAGAAGAAAAACAGACTTATGCCTTTCAGCAGGAGATGATTCGCCAGGGCTATTCGTGCCGTCCATTGACGCTGGACGAAATACATATTCTATTTTCTGCACAGTATTATGCGTTCTTCGAGATTGTACGTCATAAGCTGGAAAAGGACGAAGCACTTGACAGAATACATCTCATTGCAGATTTTTTCGGTAGTGCATGGAAATTGTATTTTGCGTAAGGAGGTGTTTTTGCCCGTTGGTTAGCCTACTCTAACTCATTCTTGTAAATCCTACAGACCTATTTTTTTGAAAGGAGTTTTTCTATGAATACTACGACTGAAAAGAAAAGATTTACCACGCGGGACGTGATGGTAATTGCAGCCATGATGGTCCTAACATTTGCAGTATATGGAGCGGTTGGTGCTCTGACACTTCCGTTTCCATTCCTGTACCTTTACTGCTCTGCCGGTATTCAAGAATTTTTCTGTGCAACCTTTTATCTTGTTGTTGCTAACCGACTGAACAAACACGGGATTTTGATGGTGTGGAGCACCGTGTTTGGCATCATCAGTGCCTTAGGCGGCTATGTATTCCTGCTTCCTTATTTTCTGCTGGTAGGTGTAATCTGCGAGCTTGTGATGCTGGGCAAGGACAGCTATCGGAAGCCTTTGCGCAACGCCATCGGGTGGTCTTGTTATGGCCTCGGCATGATTATCGGAAACACTGTTCCGATCTGGGCTGCTTGGGAAAGTTATGTGGCAAAGGCATCCACGGAAGGCTTTTCTCAGGAGGTCTTTGATATGCAACTCAATATGCTCTCCAGCCCGTGGCACATGATTGGAGCCTGTGCGATCACGGTAGCTCTTGCCCTGCTTGGCTGCCTCTTTGGACAGCGTATTTTGAGACGTCATTTCCAGAAAGCAGGAATTGTAAAGTGATGGAAGCCGTAATTAACAACGCAAAACTGATCCGCCGCGTCAACATTTTTACGCTTTTGATATTGGCTGTTTGTGTCTGCGCCGTGGCTTTTCTCTGCAAAAACATGTGGCTGCATATTGCCTGCACCGCCGCACTGTTTCTTGTGATGACAATATTCGGGTATTGGGGAAAGGGACTGAAGTTCTTAGTAGCTTTCCTCATTAGCTACGGATGGCTTACATTCAATGTGCGCCATGGTATCAATATTCCATCCCCCATGCTTTTTACTTTCCTGATCGAACTGATCCCCGTCTTTATGGCGGTCTATCTTGTTTCACAGGCTCCATCGGGCAAGCTGACTGCTGCCCTCCGGCAACTGCCGCTTCCGTCCTCCGTAAGGCTGACGGTGATTGTCATACTGCGTTTTGTTCCAACGGTGGCTTCGGAGTTTTCTGATGTGCTGGATGCCATGAAGACGCGCGGACTTCTGCTCTCTCCGCTTCAAGTGGTTTTACATCCGCTTAACACCTTTGAATATGTGGTCGTACCGATGGTGTTTCGCTCCTTGAAAATTGCAGACGAGTTGGCGGCATCCAGCGTTGTTCGCGGGATTGAGAGTCCCTACAAGAAGGAAGGCTACTACTTAAACAAGATGATCTCGTCACCGATCCGTCATAATAGGAGCATCGTTTTTGTAGTAGGCGATGTCCGCCTCCGTGAGCTGCTCGATCAGTTCGCGCATCCGTTCCAGATTGGTATTGTTCTTTTCTCGCATAATGCGTCTCCTTTCTGTTAATAGATTTTGCTGAGATACTGCCGGACAGTCTGAAGCCGATTCTGTGCGGCATTCTCTGCATCAGGGTCGGCTCCGTTAAAATCCATGTCCAAGACCTCAACATCGAATTTGTAAGGGCAGGCTCCGAACACTTCCCGAACCATTCCGTCCTTGACAACGATGACGACCTTATCCGTTCCCATCACCCCCTTCCTTAGGATGAGCGCATGGGTGGACCGGCATCCAATCACCGCATTTCCGGCAGTACAGCTTACCATTGCTTCTGTCACGGATATTTTTGAGCTGCGTTCCTGTCATTTCGTGGCGTTTTCCGCACCCGGAACACTTGACCCATAAGCGCTTTTGGACCCAAGGATCCCAGATATGAAATTGTCAGCAGGGAGGGGCATACTCCCCGCCGTCCCCGTCTGTGCCTCTGTTTGTGAGAGGCAGAAGAAACAAAAAAGTGCCTGAAGACTTTCATCCTCAGGCACTGTGTTACTCATTCACTGTAATT
>ENA-OPCE01000067-OPCE01000067.1-human-gut-metagenome-genome-assembly--contig:-NODE-67-length-96445-cov-16.223540_pt1 | contig 96445 bp, 87 predicted proteins | sample MGYA00241247_ERZ501474 | MGnify/ENA primary metagenome ERZ501474 (study PRJEB25962, sample SAMEA2042572) | human gut metagenome | biome: human gut; feature: human-associated habitat; material: faeces... | reverse complement strand
CCCGCGATAGGACGGAAAGACCCCGTAGAGCTTTACTGTAGTTTAACATTGGATTCCGGTAACATATGCACAGGATAGGTGGGAGGCGGAGAAGCAGTGATTTCGGTTGCTGCAGAGCCGACGTTGGGATACCACTCTTGTGTTACTGGGGTTCTAACCTGTGGCCGTGATCCGGCACAGGAACAGTGTTAGATGGGCAGTTTGACTGGGGCGGTCGCCTCCAAAAGAGTAACGGAGGCGTCCAAAGGTTCCCTCAGAATGGTTGGAAACCATTCGAAGAGTACAAAGGCAGAAGGGAGCCTGACTGCGAGACCGACAGGTCGAGCAGGGACGAAAGTCGGGCTTAGTGATCCGGCGGTATAGAGTGGAATTGCCGTCGCTCAACGGATAAAAGCTACCTCGGGGATAACAGGCTTATCTCCCCCAAGAGTCCACATCGACGGGGAGGTTTGGCACCTCGATGTCGGCTCGTCGCATCCTGGGGCTGGATTAGGTCCCAAGGGTTTGGCTGTTCGCCAATTAAAGCGGCACGCGAGCTGGGTTCAGAACGTCGTGAGACAGTTCGGTCGCTATCCATCGTGGGCGCAGGAGATTTGAGAAGAGCTGTCCTCAGTACGAGAGGACCGGGATGGACGCACCAAGGGTGTATCAGTTGTCACGCCAGTGGCACAGCTGGGTAGCCAAGTGCGGATCGGATAAACGCTGAAGGCATCTAAGCGTGAAGCCGACTTCAAGATAAGATCTCCCATCCGCAAGGAGTAAGGCCCCATGTAGACCACATGGTTGATAGGTCGCAGGTGGAAGTGCAGTAATGTACGCAGCTGAGCGATACTAATAGGCCGAGGGCTTGATCAAAGTGAATTTACCGAACTTATGCAGTTATCAAGGTTTTATGAAAACCAATCACCTTTCCGGTGGTTAAGCTGAGGGGTTCCACCTGTTCTCATTCCGAACACAGAAGTTAAGCCCTCATACACCGACAGTACTGTGCTGGCGACGGCATGGGAGGATAGGCAGCTGCCGGATCCCAAAGAAACAGTCAAATGACTGTTTCTTTTTTTTGTTCCTGTTTTTATTTGCATTTCGACTATCATTTAAAAGGCACTACGCAAAAAAATATACACGCATTTTTGCTTGACTTCACAACGTTAGAATGCTATTATGTGTATACCGAAAATCGAAGAGAGGCATGTATTTAATGGAGAAAAGAAAATATGCAAAGAGAACTGTTCTTTGGAAAGTAATTCCCGGTTTTGTTATCGTTTTGCTCATCGGCTGCATTGTTTACCTTTGCGCTGCCGTGAAATCAAACACTGCCGCACGCATGGATTCAATGCGGTACAGGATTTTGCTTGATCGAGAGTGCACGGGCAGCGAAATTGTTAAGGCTGCGGAAGAGCGCGATTATGATATCATTGTGCTGACAGGCGAACAGGCGAAAGAAGTAGGCGAGGCTATTGCGCCGTTTGTTACCGAGAACTGCCTTGTTGTGTTTGAAAACATGACGCTTGAACAGGTCCAAAAGGCAACCGGGCTTGCCGAAGGGTTTTCGGATGAGAAAAGCAGCAGGAACGCAAGCATCGGCCTGATGATGAAGGGCGGCGCGCTCCGTTTGTGCGGCTTTGAATCCAAAAACGGAATTATTGACAGACTGACAAACGCAAGCGCTGCGGATGCGGCAGCGGATATGCTCAGCAACAATAAATAAGAACTCGATTATGACTTGAAGCTTATGCTTCGGAACCGAAAATGAAACGCAGCACGGCGGGGTTTTCCCTGCCGTGCTTTTTGCTGCAAAGTTTTCCGCAAGTTATATTTATTTGAGGAAATTATGAACCGTACCGAAAAATGTTAATTTGCCGCCTTTTTTCAGAAAAAGAAACAATCGGATACTTTTCGAATGTTGTTGACAGCCTCTGAATACTGTGTTAAAATGTAAATAATTGGAGCGCAATTTAAATTATTATTTAAATCATACTCCAAGGAATAGTTTTTGCAAACAGACGATTCGGACTCGACTGCGGTCGCGGTATGAATGACGGAAACGGTGCAGCGCGTTCTCCGAAATCCGATGCTTGAGCTTGTGACCGATATCAGCGCTGTTCATTCGAACTGCGTGATATAAAAAAATCATTCAGGAGGCATTATGAAAGGAACGAATTTCAGAAGAATACTCTGTATTCTCATTGCAGCGATGCTTTGCATCGGGCTTTTGCCCATCGGTGCTGCGGCAGACAGTTATGCGGCAGCAGCTGAACTTCGCAGTATGCAGAAGGTTCGTCGTGAAATTGACGGCGAGCTCTTTGAACTCGAAAGCGAACTTGACTCCGACCTGTCCGCTGTTGACACGGTTGACAGCCTGTTCGAATATCTTGACGGAGATTCACGAATCAAGAGCATCAACCGCCAGAACGGAACAACTTTCGGCTACACTCTGAAATCCGGAATGACCGTTGTGTATGATTACAATATCGTTCACGGCATCAGAGAAGGTTCCGAACCTGTTAAAATCGAGCTTTCCCCTGTGGAAGAGGTTCGCGGAATTTTGAATGACGGTGCAGTTACGGCCTCAAACAGGAATGTTGCCGTTTATGCGCCCTATTTGGGAATTGATGGGGGTGTCGGCGCTTACTATTCGGAAACTTTCGCTCCCGTGATCAGCAGCTACACGGGCGGAACTTTGACCGTGTACGGGGGCAACGAATGTGATGTTACCGATTTGACAGAGATGTATAAATACGGTGTGATCATGTTTGACTCGCACGGTTTGGAATATGACGGGCTGAGCTATATTGCGATTCACAATGAAAACGGTGTCACGGCAAGCGATTACAGCAACGGTTGGGTTGTGGAACTTGCCGGCGGCGGCATTGCCGTGAACTATCTCTATCTGAATCACTATGCAACCGCAACCATGCCGGGCAGCTATGTTCACCTTGCAACATGCAGCGGCGGCAAGGACGGCAATCTGCTGAACTATTTCACTTCACACGGTGCTTCCGTTGCTTTGGGTTATGATGAAACCGTGACCGTTGCATATGATGTTTACATCTTCCAAGATATTTTGAACTCCATGCGCGGATTGGGCGTGTCCGAATGCTACAATATCGGGCAGGCACTTGACTATGCGAAGAGCCGCCGCGGTGAATACGATCCTTATTATTATGAGGATGAGGGTATATACACCCATCCCGTACTTGCGGGCAACAGGAACTGGTACTTCCCTCCGCTTTACACGGTGAACTTCATTGTTGAGGGACAGACTGCGGCGTTTGAATCCTTTACGGTAACAAAGAACACGGTGCTGAACCTCAGCGACTTCCCGACGCCGCCGACGATTCCGGGGAAAAACTTTTCTCATTGGAGGGGTCCGAACGGAGAGACCGTTACCGGAAGCCTGACAATAACAGCCAACACAAATATAATTGCTTCGTACACCGTTCCGACCTGCACCGTGCAATGGGTGGACGGCGCGACGGAACAGGTGCTGAAAACTCTGAATATGTCCATCGGAGATACCGTTATGGCAGAGGCTTTTCCCGAGCCGCCGGAGCATGAGGGCAAAACGTTTGAATATTGGTCGGTTAACGGTTCCGAATTTTTCGGCAGCAGTTACTATCTTACGGGTGATACGACTTTCCGCGCAGAATACAGCAACGAAGTCTACACGGTAAGCTTTTATTCGGGACTCACCGGCGAACTCATCGGAACACGCACCGCAGAATACGGCACGGAAATTCCACTGTCCGAATTCCCGAAAGCTCCCGATGCAGTCGGATACAATTTTGCCGAATGGCAGTATGCGGACGGAAGCGCCGTTTCGGGAAGCATCAATGTTACGGAAAATACAAGCTGCTATGCGGCTTATGAAGCGAAAATGTACACAGTCAAGTTCTGGGATGATCACACCGACGTCATTCTTCGTACCGATACTGTGCCTTACGGAACAGTGATCAAGGCGGAAGATTTCCCCGAACACATTGAACATGAAGGCTATGATTTTAAGGGATGGTACGGCTACGGCGGGTTTCTTGACGAAGTTACGGTCGTGTCAAACGTTATAATCTACGCTACCTATGAGCAGCACCCTTATACGGTCACGTTCGTTGACGGTTACACCGGTGAAACGCTGCAATCCGTAACCGTGCTCTATGACAACGGCCTTTACAGGGACGAATTCCCCGTTCCGCCCGTTCATGAGAATGCGGACTTTGTCGGCTGGTATGTTGAAGGGACCCTGTTTGAAGGCTCCTATCTCAGAGTGTTGGGGGACATGACGGTTACAGCGGTTTACAGCGGGTTCGAAACGCATACGATCACGCTTGTTGACAGCGATACCGGCGAAACATATGAGACTTACGAAGTTCGAGCCGGAACGGAAGTTGACCTCGCGGACCTGCCCATGCCGCCCTATCGTGAGGGAATGGTGTTTGTGGGCTGGCTTGTAAACGGCGAACTGATGGAGTCGGGAACCGTTATCGTAAACGAGGATATGGTCATTACGGCGGTATTGAGGAAAGAGACTTTTACCGTGAGATTCTATGATACCATGGCTGACAGCTTTTTTGTGACCATGGAGGATGTTGAGTACGGCACGGTGCTGAGAGTCAGCGATTTTCCCGCGCCGCCCGTTCACGAGGGAATGGCGTTCGCAGGCTGGGATTGCAACGGACGCATAATAACCGAAGAAACCGTAACGATTACCCGGCCCATGGTTTTTGCGGCGGTTTACGCTCCGCGCACGTGCAATTTGACGGTGATTGACGATTACACGGGAGAAACGCTGCTTGATACCCCTGTCAGTGTCGGCTTCAGCTTGGAAGTCAGCGAAATACCCGTTCCGACCCATGAGGGCATGGTATTTGTGGGTTGGTTCATCAACGGAGAGCTTGTCGCGGATGAGATAATCACCGTTGCGGAGGACACGGTTATTCACGCGGTTTTCGAACCCGAAGCCCCCTTTATCGGCGATATTAACGGCGACGGCACGATTGGAATTGACGACGCGCTTATGCTTATGCGCTATGCAATAGGAACGGAGGGCCTCACCGATGAACAGGCTGCACGTGCGGATCTTAACGGCGACGGTGCGGTTGACGTTTTCGATGCTCTGCTGGCTCTGAGAGCGGCACTTAACGGTGAACAGCCGCCGTGCATAAAACCGCAGAACACGGCGGACAAGGCGGAGGCATAATAAATCCGAAGAAGAATAACGTTTTGCACTAAAGCGAACGGCGCGGCAGGAATAAAATTTCCCGCCGCGCTTTATGTTAACTCGTCCGTTGAGTCGTTTTATTAATGTTAAATCAAATATATTGGGGTTTGCAGTGCATATGCACTTGACTATTTGCGCTTAAAAATGTATTATACGACTGTAAAATGCGGCACACAATGTTTCTTTGTGTGCTTGGGTTATGTAAGGACACTTTATCATAATAATGAGAGGTCAAAGTGATGGATAAAAAGACTCTTGTTATCGGCGTTATCGGCGCCGATGTTCACGCGGTCGGCAACAAGATCCTGTATCATGCATTCACCGATGCGGGTTTCAATGTTGTCAATCTCGGCGTTATGGTTTCTCAGGAAGAATTCATCAACGCTGCAATTGAAACGAACGCCGATGCAATCGTCATCTCCTCACTCTATGGTCAGGGTGAGCTGGATTGCCGCGGTATGCGTGAAAAATGCGATGAGGCAGGTTTGGAAAACATCCTGCTCTATGTGGGCGGCAATATCGTTATCGGCAAACAGCCGTTTGACGAGGTTGAAAAGCGTTTTAAAGAGATGGGCTTCGATCGCTCCTTCCCGCCGGGAACCCCGCCGGAAGTTGATATCGAGGCATTGAAACAGGACCTGCACGTTGAGGAATAACCTGCGGCTCTGATTGTTTACTGATTACGATTGCAAAGCGGGGAAAAAACATGAAACCTGTTCTTTTGATCGATTTCGGGAGCACATACACAAAGGTCACCGCGGCGGATGTTGATGAATGCAGGCTGTTGGGCACGGCAAACGCCTACACGACCGTTCAGTCGGACATTAACAACGGACTTTCCGACGCGCTTTCAAAGCTTGAAAAAGTGACCGGAAAACTTGATTTTTGCGAACGCTACGCCGCCAGCAGCGCGGCGGGCGGTCTTCGTATGCTTGCAAGCGGGCTCGTTCCGGAACTGACGGCGGAAGCCGCAAAGTGTGCAAGCCTCGGTGCGGGCGCAAAGGTGCTGAAGACCTACGCCTTCAAGCTCAATGAGGATGATGCGGATGAGATAAAGGCGATAAATCCGGATATTTTCCTGCTTGTCGGCGGCACGGACGGCGGCAATACCGACTGCATTCTGCACAATGCGCACGTGCTTGCGGATATAGGCGGAGATTTTCCCATCATCCTTGCGGGCAACCGAAATGCCGTGCGGCAGTGCGAGCGCATTCTCGAAGGACGCGAAGTGCACATTTGCGAAAATGTTATGCCGAAATTCGGCACGCTTAACATTGAACCGACCCAGAAAGAGATTCGCGAAGTTTTCCTTAAAAGAATCGTGCAGGCAAAGGGACTTACCAAGGCGAGCGAACTTATTTCCGGCATTATGATGCCGACGCCTTCCGCAGTTATGGCGGCAATGAAGCTGCTTGCGGAGGGAACGGATAATTCCCGCGGGCTTGGGGAACTTGTTGCCGTTGATGTCGGCGGCGCAACAACGGATGTTTATTCCGTTGCAAACGGAATGCCGACCGACCCGCGAACCATGCTCAAGGGTTTGCCCGAGCCGTATATCAAGCGCACGGTTGAGGGCGATATCGGCATGAGATACAGCATTCGCGGAATTGTGGATGCGGCGGGAATAAAAACGATTGCAGAGCTTGCAGGCATGAGCGAGGCGCGTGCGGAGAAAATCATCAGTATGTTTGCCGCAAACACGGACCTTTTGCCGACGGACGATGAAACCGAACGGTTGGACGAAGCTCTTGCATGCATGGCGGTGCGCACGGCGGTGACAAGACATGCGGGCCGCATCGAAGAAGCGTATTCAATGATGGGCACGACCTATGTTCAAACCGGCAAGGATCTGCGTAAAGTGCAGAAGCTCGTTGTCACGGGCGGTTCACTGATTCACACAACAAACACGGCAAAGATCGCGTCATTTGCGCTCTATGACCAAAAGGATCCGACATCGCTGAGGCCGCTCAGGGCGGATGTGCTTGTCGACAGAAAATACATTATAGCCGCAATGGGTCTGCTTTCCGAAAAATATCCGGAACAGGCGTTGAGCATAATGAAACAAGAACTATGCAGAGCCTGACGAAAACAGGTTCGGTGCCGAACCTGCCTTCAGGCGATTTCCCAATAAAAGAGGAGCATTTAAACAATGAACAACCCCAATATCAAAAACAAGCGCATTCCCGATGACGAATTCAACGCGATCCGTGCCGACGTGCTCAAGCAGTGGCCGACCGGCAGGGAAGTTGATCTTAAAGAAGCCATCGAATACCACAAGGCCATGCCCGCTCACAAAGTTTTTTCAAAAAAACTTGTTGAAGCAAAGGAAAAGGGTATCACTTTGATTCAGCCGCGTGCGGGCGTTGCGCTGATTCCCGAACATATCAAGCTGTTGACTTATCTTCAGGATAACGGCGAAGCCGATCTGCTTCCGACAACCATTGACAGCTACACCCGTCAGAACCGCTATGAAGAAGCCGAAAACGGCATAAAGGAGTCCCAGCGGCTCGGCCGTTCCCTGCTTAACGGCTTTCCCGCCGTCAATCACGGCGTCGCGGGCTGCCGTATGCTCATTGAAGCATTGAACACTCCCATTCAGGTGCGCCACGGCACACCCGATGCGCGCCTTTTGACCGAAATTGCCTATGCGGGCGGTTTCACAAGCTATGAAGGCGGCGGCATTTCCTATAACCTGCCCTATGCAAAGAGCGTCCCGATGGAGGAGACGATCCGCGATTGGCAGTATGTTGACAGGCTTACTGGCATCTACGAAGAAGCGGGTGTTTCCATTAACCGTGAACCCTACGGTCCGCTTACGGGAACTCTTGTTCCGCCCTGCGTATCCCATGCGGTTGCGATTATTGAGGCTTTGCTTGCGGCAGAGCAGGGAGTTCGCAATATCACCGTCGGCTACGGCCAATGCGGCAACCTTGTTCAGGATGTTGCGGCGATCCGCACCCTTGAAGAGCTGACAAACGAATACATGCATAAATACGGCTATGATGATGTTATCATAACCACGGTTTTCCATCAGTGGATGGGCGGTTTCCCGCAGGACGAAGCGAAGGCATTCGGCGTCATTTCCTGGGGCAGTGCAACCGCTGCACTCTCAAAGGCAACAAAGGTCATTGTCAAAACTCCGCATGAAGCGGCGGGTGTTCCCACAATGGAAGCAAACGCACAGGGTCTGCGCTGCACAAAGCAGGTCATCAGCATGCTTTCCGACCAGGTTTGCACCGCGGCCAACCTTGAGGAAGAAAAAGATATTATCCGCAGAGAGACGCGCTGCATTGTCGATAAGTGCTTCGAACTGGGCGAAGGCGACATCGCGATAGGTTCCGTTCGCGCTGTGCTTGCGGGCGTTCTTGATATTCCGTTTGCGCCTTCCCGCTACAATGCGGGCAAAATGCTTCCCGCACGCGATAACGACGGTGCGATCCGTATTCTCGACATGGGTGCGCTGCCCTTCACCGATGATATCAAGGCGTTCCATCGCGCAAAGATCGAAGAGCGCGCAAAGGCCGAAAAACGCAATGCAACCTTCCAAATGGTCATTGATGATGTTTACGCGATCAGCAAGGGTCGCCTTGTCGGAAGGCCGCAGGCTCTCCGCAGATAAACGAACGCAAATCGGCTTCGGCTGAAAATGCACGGCGGCGCGGAATGCTTTCGTGCCGCCCGAATACTTAAATTTCTTTTTTGAAATAAAATTTTGAAGAACTGAAAGGATACTTTTATGAAAATTATCGATGTTATCTGCTCCGCAGGCAGAACAGGCTTCTATTTTGACGATCAGCGCGCCATTAAAGCGGGCGCAAAAAGCGACGGCGCCGCATACGTCGGCGAACCCAAAACCCCCGGCTTTACCTCCGTTCGTCAGCCCGGTGAATCCATCTCCGTGATGCTCGTTCTTGAGGACGGCCAGATTGCGTACGGCGACTGCGCTGCCGTTCAGTACAGCGGCTGCGGCGGACGCGATCCCCTCTTCCTTGCAAAGGACTTCATTCCCGTTATCGAAAACTATATCAAGCCCGAACTCGTCGGCAAAGAGGCGGACAATTTCCGCGCACTTTCCGAAATGGTCGAATCCATCCATGTTGACGGCAAACGTCTGCACACCGCAATTCGCTACGGCATGACTCAGGCGATTCTTGACGCTGTTGCAAGGTCCACCGGCAGAATGATGTGCGAAGTTGTTGCGGACGAATACGGCTGCACCATTTCCGACAAGCCCATTGATATTTTCACCCAGTCCGGTGACGATCGCTACACCAATGCGGATAAAATGATTATCAAGGGCGCACAGATTCTGCCCCATGCGCTTATCAACAACGTTAAGACCAAGCTCGGCGAACACGGCGAACTGCTCGAACAGTATGTTGCATGGCTGCGTGACCGCGTGCTTCAGCTCCGCACGGATGAAAATTACAACCCGATTTTCCACATTGACGTATACGGCACAATCGGTGCTGCATTCGGCAACGATAACTACAAGGCAATGGCCGATTACATGGCGCGCCTTGAAGAAGCCGCAAAGCCCTTCCACCTCCGCATTGAAGGCCCCATGGATGTTGAAGACCGCGAAAAGCAGATGCGCGCGCTTGCAGCAATCACCAAGGAACTTGACGACCGCGGAATCAACGTTGAGATCGTTGCGGACGAATGGTGCAACACTCTTGAGGACATCAAGTACTTTGCCGACAACAAAGCGGGTCACATGGTTCAGATAAAAACTCCCGATCTCGGCGGTATCAACAACACGATCGAGGCTGTTCTTTACTGCAAAGAAAAGGGCATCGGCGCATACCAGGGCGGCACCTGCAACGAAACCGACCGTTCCGCACAGGTTTGCACCCAGTGCGCAATGGCAACCCAGCCCGTTCAGATCCTTGCAAAACCCGGCATGGGCGTTGACGAGGGCTATATGATCGTTTATAACGAAATGCAGAGAATTCTTGCGGTTCGCAGGGCAAAACAGGCAAAATAAGCCTTAGCAGCAAAATCCGAAAAAAAACATAAAAAGCGGCTCGCCCCGACACATTGCGAAATGCAAACGGGATGAGCCGCTTTGATTATTTCGATTCTTTATGAATGCAAAGGAACCGTTGTTTTGCCGGCAAAGGCCGATTGAAGAAGTGCTTCAAAAAATCGCCGCAGACATGATTTTGCCTGCGGCGATTCGGACACTTTGGCTTCACATTAGACGCAAACAGACTGCCGCACTATAGATAAAGTTAAAGTGCAATTGCGTGCGAACGACAATAAACAATAGATTGCCGCAAAAGTATGAAAAGTCATATTCTTAATCCCAATTCTCCTCGGAGGGATCCAACGGAGAGAGGCTGCTTTCAGGAAAAATCGTCAGCTTCTCGACCAAACGGACTTTGTTCGATTGAAGCAGTGCCTGAGCCTGCGCACCTGTCAGCGTCAGTTTAACTCCGTATATGCGATATCTGCCTTGCTCCATTGCTTGTTTCAACATGACAAAGTTATCATGGGATTCCTGCAAGTCAGCCAAGTCTTCTGCCAGCTGGAAGTCTGTGTCATCGTTGCTGTAGGAGCTTCCGGGGACTTTAATATCGGATGTGTCTATATCCTTGCCGAATGTGTCAACAGGGGGCTGCGTAACAAAAGGCTCGACAGTCTCATCATACATATAAGACTCCCGAATTTCCGCAGCCTGTTGATCATAACTGTCCAACTCGGAACAGATGCTGTCGTAAGTGTCCGCATAACACTCGGCGGCAAGCTGCGCCGCCGTTTTGCCTTCACAGTCGAGATAACCGCCGTACATCGGGTCGTCAACGCCTTCGGTTATACAGTCGTATACTTGAGTGAAGCCGCTGCAGCCGGTGAAGAGCTGCGTAAACTCCTCCGTTGTAACACTGTCGAGCGAGACAAGAACGGTATAGGTCTTGTTCGGGTTTTTGCTGAATTCTTTGTAACATGACTGCGCATATTCAATGCGCTCCTGCGTGTTGTGAATCATTTGGTCTTCCGGATTTATGCGCTTTTTAAAGGCCTTGTAAAAGAAGAACACGCCGACTGCCAATGCCGCCGTAAGCACAACGGCAAGGGCTGAAATGAGAAATTTGCGTTTTGATTTCATAAGATTTAACCTCCTGTCATGAAATCGTCGAGCGGGGGAAACAATGCCGTGAGCGGACAACCGAAAGATTGTTCGGCGGTAAACACGAAATTACGCGGAGAAAATCAAATGCGCTGTCCTTGCTCCTTCCCAGTATAACACATATACCCGATATTTGACAACAAAAAACAAGGCATTAATAAAATATATCAACTGCACAACAGAGATATTTCAACGGATATAAAAACGCCCCAAAAAAAAATCACCGCAAACATGATTCTGCCTGCGGCGAAAATATCAAAAGCAAAAAAGCGGAACAATCATTTTCAGCGGGCAAACTGACTCTCGTAAAGTTTTTTATAAAAACCGTCGGCACGGAGCAATTCATCATGAGTTCCGCTTTCAACTATACGCCCGCTGCGCATAACAAGGATAATATCCGCCTCGCGAACGGTTGAAAGCCTGTGCGCAACGATAAAGCTTGTTCGGCCGTGCATAAGCTTTGCAAAAGCATCCTGAACGAGAAGCTCCGTGCGCGTATCAATGGAAGAGGTAGCCTCGTCAAGAATCAGCATCGGGGGATTCAAAAGCATAACGCGCGCAATGCAGAGGAGCTGCTTTTGCCCTTGGGAAAGGCTGCCGCCCGCTTCGTCAAGTACGGTGTCGTAACCTTTCGGAAGACGCATTATGAACCCGTGCGCGTGACAGGCCTTTGCGGCGGCGATGATTTCGTTTTCCGCTGCCTGCGGCCTGCCCATTGCGATGTTTTGCCGAACGGTTCCCGCCTGAAGCCATGTTTCCTGAAGAACCATGCCGAATTTTTTGCGCAGCTCATGGCGGGGCATGGAACGGGTTTCCACTCCGTCAATAAGAATTTCACCTGAGTTAACGTCATAGAAACGCATGAGCAGGTTTATAAGCGTCGTTTTGCCGCAGCCCGTCGGGCCGACGATTGCAACGCGCATTCCGCTTTTTACCTCAAGCGAAAAATCGCGGATCAGCTCCGTGCCGGGCGTGTAGGAAAAACAAACATTGCGGAAGCTGATATTGCCGGTGCTTTCAGCCTTTTCATTGCGTTGAGCAGGGTTCGGCGCAGCGGCGGCATCGACTTCCGCAGGGGTGTCGATAAGCTCAAACAGCCGCGCCGCACAGGCAAACGCGCCCTGCAATTCCGTAATGACTCCGGAAATTTCGTTGAACGGCTTTGTGTATTGGTTGGCATAGCTTAAAAAAGCGGAAAGTCCGCCGACGGTCAGGCCGCCCGCAAGCACGGAGAATGCGCCGGAAACGGCAACACCTGCATAGATAACGGCGTTCACAAAGCGCGTACACGGATTTGTGAGAGAGGAAAAGAATACGGCGCGGAGGGAAAACTTTTGCAGCCTCTCGTTAACTGCATTAAAGCGTTCTTCTGCGCGGGCTTCGTATGAAAATGCACGGATGAGCTTTTGTTCGCCGATAAATTCATCGATCAGCGCAGTTTGCTCCCCACGGGTCTCGCTTTGTTTGCGGAACATGGAGTAGGTTCGCTTGGAAATAAAGCTTGCGACCGCAAGCGAAAGCGGCGTCACGGCAACAACAACAAGGGTTATCAGCGGGTTGACGGTGAGCATGAACACGAGTGTGCCGATAATGGTCATAATCCCCGTGAACAATTGGGAAAAGCCCATCAAAAGCCCGTCCGCAAGCTGATCGGCATCGCTGAGCATACGGCTCACGGTTTCGCCCGCCGGGTGCGAATCGAAATAGGCGAGGGGCAGTTTTTGAATGCGGCGGAATGCTTCTGCACGGATATTGCGAACGCAGCCGTAGGTTATGCTGTTGTTGCAAAGGCTCACAAGCCATTGAGAAAGTGCGGCTCCCGCCGCAGCTGCACCGAGTTTCAGCAAAAACGGTGAGATCTCGGCAAAGTCAACCCTTCCCGCGCCGATGATGCAGTCAATAATTTTTCCGGCGAGAACGGGGATCAGAAGCGTTAAAAACACATACACGAGCGAAAGCCCGAGTGAAAGCGCGAATTTAAAACGATAAGGTTTCAGCCGGCGCAAAAGCTCCGCAGCGGTGCCGCGTCCCGCTGAATCGAGTGTAAAACGTAATTCTTCTGAGTGCGCAGATTTTCCTTTTTTGTTTAAACCGTTTTTGCTCATTTTGCCGCATCTCCTTCGGGTGTGTTGTTCGGAATGCTAAGCTTTGCCGCTTCGTCCGGGAACTGAGAGGCATAAATCTCGCGATAAACAGCGCAATTGCGCAAAAGCTCTTCATGCGTGCCCTGTCCGACGGCGCGTCCTTCGTCCAGAACGATTATGAAATCCGCAAACATGACCGAGGCCGCGCGTTGGGACACTATGAAGGTCGTCGGCGCGGGGGAAAGCTTTCGAATTGCGGCGCGGAGTTTTGCATCCGTCGCAAAGTCCAGAGCGGAAGCACTGTCGTCAAGAATTAAAATTCTTCCGCCGTGAACAAGGGCGCGCGCAATGGACAGCCTTTGTTTTTGCCCGCCGGAAAAATTGCTGCCGCCGCGCAAAACGGGTTCATCAATGCCGTTCGGCTTTGTGCGGACGATTTCCGCCGCCTGAGCGGTTTCAAGCGCCGAAAAAAGCTCCGCTTCGGAGGCATTCGGGTTGCCCATTAAAAGATTGCTGCGAATCGTGCCCTCGAAAAGCACTGCTTTTTGAGGAACAACGGAAACTGCGGAGAGCAGTGCGGCGCGGTCGTATTCATCCGCATTCACGCCGTCAATAAGCACCTGCCCCTTTGTTGCGCTGTAAAAATTCGGAACAAGGTTCACAAGCGTGCTTTTTCCGCTGCCGGTGCCGCCGATAATGCCCACGGTCTGCCCGGGTTTTGCAAAAAAGCTTATGTCGAACAGAGCTTCCGCTCCGGCGTTTTTGTATTCGAACGATACGTTTTTAAATTCCACACTTCCGCAGGGCGAACCGTTCGCAGGCAGCTTATTGCCGCCGTTCGCACCGCTGTCAAGCTGCATGACTGCCGCAACTCTGTCAGCACAGGCGAGGGATTTTGTGATGGTTATGAACAAATTGGCCATTTTTATCAGTTCAACAAGAATCTGCGCCATAAGATTATACAGCGCAACGACCTGCCCCTGAGTCAGAGAGCCGGAATTAACTCGAATTGCACCGCTTTGCAAAAGAATTATAACAGCGGCGTTGATAATTATCAGTGTGAGCGGGTTCATCAGCGCGGAGAGTTTGCCCGCGTTGATTTGAAGGCCGAGAAGCTTTTCACTTCGCCTGTCAAACGTCCGAATCTGCTCTTCCTCACGGCAAAAGGCACGCAGAACACGAACGCCCACAAGGTTTTCGCGCACGGTGCCGGTCACGCTGTCCAACTCCGCCTGAACTTTTCGGTATTTCGGGATGGATGCCAGCATGATCGAAAAAACAACGGCGCAAAGCAGCACTATAACGCCCGCAAAAATGAGTGCGCAGCGTGTGTCGATTGTGAACGCCATTATCATTGCACCGAAAACAACAAACGGGGAGCGCAGAAGCAGGCGCAGAGAAAGGTTGACGCCCGTTTGAATCTGGTTGATATCGCTTGTCATGCGCGTTATCAGTCCGGAAACGCCGAGAGTATCAAGCACGGTGTAGGAAAAACTTTGGATTTTTTTCAGCAGAGCGGCGCGAAGGTCGGTGCAGAAGCCGATTGCAGCCTTTGCCGCGAAAAATTGTGCCGTTACGGAACAGAGCAGGCCGACCGCCGCAAGTGCCAGAAGCAAAAGCCCCATATTAATAATGAAGCTTTTGCTTTTGCCGTCAATGCCGTTGTCAATAATTGCAGCAACGATGAGCGGCACAAAAAGCTCAAATGTTGCTTCCAAAAGTTTGAAAAGCGGAGCCAGAATGCATTCCTTTCGGTATTTTTTCATGTATATCAAAAGTTTCTTCATTTTCACTTCCACCTTTACATTCAGCTTTTGCGGGAGGCGGTGCATCCCGACGGCACAATGCGGCTGCATCCGTCTGCGCGGCGGAATTGTGCCTTATTTGAAACATTATACAGCAAAATCAAGGCTGTTTCCATATAGAATGAGGCAATGCCGCAAGATAAATTCAATTCGTGCGGAAATAGACAAAATTAAGCCTTGCGAATGCTGTAAATAACCAATATAATATTAACAGAGACGGAGAAGAGCGGCTTTTGCATCGAAACGGGCTTTTCCGCAGGAATAACGGAAACGGAAAGGATGAACCGAATGGTAAAGGAACACAAAAAACACGGACGGCGGGTGCTGTGCATTTTCACGGCGGCGGTGATTGCGGCGGTTTCAATGCTTTGCTTTGCGGGCTGCGGCTCAAAATCAACCGAGGAAAAGACGGTTTCGGGAATTATCACCGTTATTGCCGACGTAAAGTACACTTTGCAGCCGGGGACGATCGAAAGCACCGAAAATCAATTCCCCGGCGGACCGAATGACGGATCCCGCCGTGACGGTTCGGCTCCGGCCGCACCGAACAACAACGGTAAAATTTCGGATAATGACGGCGCCGAACCGGCCGACAGCAGCGCGAAAGATACAAATACAAACGATAAGAACGATACAGGCAAACAGAGTGAAGGCAATCCTCCCGAAGGGAATCCTCCGGAAGGGAATCCTCCGGAAGGGAATCCCGGTTCGGGCATGAACCCGGGCGGCAGCAAAATAAGTTTCACCGAAAACGGTGAAGCGGCGATTGAATTCACCGTTGCAGAGGGTGCATATATTGCGAGCGGCACGGGATTCGTTTCGGCGGACAAACTTGCAGTCGGCAGCATTGTGACAGTTCGATTGAACGAAAAAAACGAGGCGCAGGCGATGATAATTTGCAGCGCCGAGGCGGGCGGTGCGGATGCAGCGATTCCGAACGATCCGAACGGACAAAAAAATACAGCGGCTCCGAACACACCGACGATGAGCGATGAGCCGACGGTGAGCGATGAACCGACGGTGAGCGATGAGCCGACGGTGAGCGATGAGCCGAGTTCCGAACCGAACACAACGAACACCGGCTCAGTCAGAGAGAAAAACTGATTTTAAAGTATATTTCTTCATGCCTCCTACACCATAGACTAAAGAGCCTGCCGAAAAAGCAGGCTCTTTTCCGAATCCAGTGCGGCCTAAAGCTTTTGATTACAGCTCATTAAGCATTGCGCAAACAAAATCCTTTGCAATTTCGGAAGCACGGGAACAGTTTTCTTCAAATGTGCCGACTCCGCTGTGTTTTGCAGTGTCTGTGATGCAGCGCACCGCGATGAAGCGAACGCCGTTCAAATAGCAGACATGAGCAATCGCAGCGGATTCCATATCAACCGCAAGCGGTGCAAGGCGGGAATTAATATCCGCACGTCCCTCGTCGGCAATGAACGCTTCACCTGTTGCGGTACGCCCGAAAAATATTCGCTGTCCGCGTTCGGCAAGGGGTTTTGCTGCGGCTTTAGCTGCCGAAACAAGCTCCGAAGAGGCGGGGAAGAACTGTGTTTTCATAAACGGGTGATAATCGGTCAAAATACGTTCGTGAACATCGTGATAGCAGGCTTCGGCTGCAACAACAGTGTCGAACAGTTGAAGCTCTTCCGCCATTCCGCCGGAGGCTCCCGCACTGATGACGGTGTCCGCACCGTAACAGTCTATCATAATTTGTGCGGCTGCGGCGGCATTAACTTTGCAAACGCCGCAATAAACCGCCGCGACTTCAAACCCGTTCAGCCTGCCCTCGTGAATGCGCAGCATCGCCCGTTCGGAAATTGTCGGGTTTTCAATCAACGGAAGGAACGGAGCAAGCTCACGCTCGCTCGCACAGATAATTGCAATCTTTTTGAATTCGGATTTCATGATCATAACCTCATTTTATAAATTACTTTAAATTAAATATTACGCACAAAGATATATTTTGCAGACTAAGACGTAATACGCGCCGCAAAACGCAAAATCATGCTGCGGGGCTCGTCAATCAGCCACGCGGGCAAATCTTCAACATAGACCGTGCGTTCAACGGAAAGACCCTTTGCTTCTGCAAGCTCAACAAAGCGTTTTACCCACGGCGAGATATAAAAAATCTGCTCATTGTCCGCCTCGTGCAGGAACATGCAGGCATATTGCCCGGCGGGAAGGAACGCATTGGCGGTTTCCGAACGGCAATGCTTAAAAAAACGGCGCGGATGAAGGGCTTCGGCATCCTCTTCAACCCCGAGATAATGACCGAGGGAGAAGTAGCTTATGCCGAGGGAATGATTGCTGCCGACATTATCGGCGTTTATTGCGGAGATTGGCAGTGCGGGCGCATTTTCCGTAAAAATCTCGCCGGGCGCGTGTTCAAGATAACTTTTGCGCAGGGCAATTCTCCGCTCAATATAGCAGAGTCCCGCCTGCATATCCGCCATTTGCTGCATGACGCGCTGACGGCAGTCGTTTACAATGTCGATATTATGTCCGCTTTCGCAGAGCAGCATGGATTTGATTTCACGAAGATTCAGCCCCGCCGATTGCAGCAGGCGGATGGATTCCATGCGCGGCAATTGCGAAAAATCGTATTCACGGTAGCCGTTGGGCAGTATGCGCGCAGGCTTGAGCAAATCGATTTCATCATAAAAGAACAGCGTCCGCTTTTCAACTCCGCAGAGCTTTGCAAATTCCTTTGTTGTCACGGCGGCTCCTTCCGCGGCTGAATGTTTTCGGCATGAAAACATTGCGCGTCCAAAAAATTTTTTGAAAGGGCTTGACTGTAACGTTACGTTATACCCTATATTGATTGTATCACCGAAATCGACATTATTCAACCCCAAAACGGAGGTTTTTTCGGGTCGCGCGGTTCGAGTGCGGCCCGGAGCTCCTCCGAAAACGGTGATGAAGCATAAGGCTGATAAAAGAGGCGGGGTTCCGTGCTTTTTTTGCATAATCAGATGACTCCTTTCGGAAACGGGGCGGCGCGGCTGCCTCGTTTTCGAGTTTGCATAACGGGACGCGGAGTGGCAGGCTTGCAAAGGTTTCGGTTAAATCCGCCGAAATTGGGGCGGCACCGGGCTGAACCTGCCGCGAAACCGCACCGAATTAAAACCGAGATTATTAAAGCAATTATAAAAACAAAATGAAAACTCCGCATAAACGGCGGAGTTTTTCGCATGAACAAGGGGAGATTATTCCGATTGAATTGATGTATGCTGCAAGAATAACAGGAAATATAATTTACTTATTCTTTCCCGCGTTCCTTTTGTCCGCGGAACGCTTGCTCCCTGCGCTCATTTTGTTGAGTGCGGCAACGCAAAGAATCAAAACGCCCGTAACAACAAAGATGATGATAAGCCCGAGCAGCATGACCTTAAGCGAATCGACAAAGCCGAAATCATCCTTGCTGAAATCGAAGAATCCGTTCATAACGAGTGAATTTGTGCTGAATAACGTCATAATATTCGCTCCTTTCCGTCAACCGAGCATGGAACCGAAAATGCTGAGAATCAAGCCGCCGGCAATGACGGACGCAATCTGACCGGAAACGTTTGCGCCGACAGCGTGCATAAGCAGAAAATTCTGATTATCCTCTTCCTGCCCAAGCTTGTGAACGACCCTTGCAGACATCGGAAAAGCGGAAATGCCCGCCGCACCGATCATTGGATTTATCTTTTTCTTTGCAAACAGATTGATGAATTTTGCAAAGAAAACGCCTCCGACCGTGTCAAACACGAATGCAACAAGGCCAAGCCCCAGAACAAGCAGCGTCTGCGGACGCAGGAATTTGTCCGCGCTCATCGTGGCTGCAATGGAAAGCCCGAGGAACAGCGTGATAAGGTTCGCAAGCACCTTCTGTGCCGTTTCGGAAAGTGCATTCAGAACGCCGCATTCGCGAAGCAGATTTCCGAACATCAGGCAGGCAATGAGCGGCAGACCGCCCGGCGCAACGATGCCGACCACAAATGTGATAACGATCGGGAACAGAATTCGGGTCAGCTTTGAAACATCCCGCTGTTCGTATTCCATGCGGATAAGCCGCTCGTGCTTGGTTGTGATAAGTTTTATTACTGGTCGCTGTATAATCGGAACAAGAGCCATATAGGAATATGCCGCAACAACGATCGCACTGAAAAGCCCCGGGTTGTTTGCGCTGATGCCGAGGTGGTTTGCAACAACAATGCTTGTCGGGCCGTCCGCCGCGCCGATTATCGCAATGGAAGCGGATTCCATCGGCCCGAACCCGCAGAGGGTTGCCATGCAGAGCGTGAAAAATATGCCGAACTGCGCCGCCGCACCGAAAAGCATAAGTTTCGGGTTGGTCAGCACGGGGCCGAAGTCGATCATTGCACCGATGCCGATGAAAAGCACCAGCGGGAAAAATTCGTTTGCAATGCCGCAGTCGTAAAGAATGCGGATGATTCCGCCGTCCGCCGCAATTGCGGAACCCGGCAGGTTCACAATGATCGCGCCGAAGCCCATCGGCAAAAGAAGAGTGGGTTCCATATCCTTTTTGATTGCAAGATAAATAAGGATCCCGCCGATGACCCACATAATGGCGTTGTCCCAGTTCGCGACGGCAAAATCGCGTGCGATTTCCAAAAGACCCATAGATGCTCCTTTGTTTTTTGTTTTTGCGGCTGCGCACTGCGCATCGCCCAGTCTGCATTATACCCTTTTTTATATTCACAAACAAGTGCAAATTTGCAGCTTTTTTCCGAAACGGCAAATTAATGAAAAATTTACGCTTGATAAGGCTTGACGGATGTAAATGTTTTCGGTATAATATCAAATGTGACAACACAAATATGTTGATATTGGGAGGTTTATGATGAAAAAGAGGCTGCTTTGCATTGCGGCGGCGGTTTTGATGGTTCTTGCTGCGGTGTTTGCTTTCGGCTGTGAAAAACAGTTCCCGAGCGAACAAGAGGTGCTGAAATCGCATCTCGATAAGTATTGCAGGGAAAACGGCGAAAAAATCATTGAAAAATACAAAAACTATTTCAGCGGCGCCCAATGCTCCGCCTGCTATGTTGACAATTCGGCTCTTGTGATCGAGTTCAGATTTGACGAGAAAATATCCGATCCTGAGTTTCAGCAGAGGTTTGCTCCGGATACGGAAAACATCATTGCCGAGTTCCGGCCGATCGCTCAGGAGATTGCCGATGCATCGGAAATCACATATACAGGCGTTGTCCTGATGTTTTTGGACAGCGAAGGCCAACGGGTTCAATCAATTCCGATTGGTGCAAATAATTCGAATATGATTGTCGATTTTTCGGATTAGGGTAATAAACCGACACGGCATGTTCGATTGAATAAAACATCGGGCAAAAGAAGAATCGGGCAGGCGGTGAAAGCCGTATGTACGATTCTTTTATTTTTATTTTGGATGAAAGACTGAAAAAGCATTTAAAATATATTATTGTTTGACGCGATATGATACTTGTCGGATGTCAATATTTGCTGTATAGTATCAGATGTGATCACAAAAAATAAATTTAGAGGAGATTTTCATTAAGAGAATCATATGTTTCGTTATGATGGCAGCAATGCTGCTCTATGTGTAGGTTTCGGCACAAAGTCGAACGCAGCCGCAGAACCCGGCCAAGAGCCGAACTTTGAACTTCAGCCCGTAGATCTCGATGCCTCAGATCCGGGTTATATCAAGGATCGAATGTTTGTTCATGATGAGAATTAAACCGCAGACAGCGGACTTAAACTGAAAAACGGCAATCAAGCATGAACTTTTCGGGCGGACGGCAAAAGCTGTTCGCCCGATTTGCTTGCTTTTGAGGGGCGGCGAATGTATAATGAAACAGAGAAAGCCAAAAGGGAGGGATTGAAAATGATGCAAAGCGGTGCGGACGAACGAATTCTTGATATAACGCCCGAACTCAGACTGCGGAGGTACGCGGGCGAATGCGATTTTGCACTTGAATGGTATTCGGACCCGGAACTCGTGTTCCTTGTTGACGGCGTTCGTGAACCGTATACTTCGGAAAAACTGCACAGGATGTATGATTATTTGAACGTTCACGGTGAGCTGTATTTTATTGAAGCAAAGGAAAACGGTGAGTTTCGCCCTGTTGGGGATGTTACGTTTTCCGTGCAGGATATGCCGATTGTGATCGGCGCGGCAGAGTATCGCGGGCGCGGCATAGGCAGGGCTGTTGTAAGCTTTCTTGCGGCAAGGGCGAAGCGGAACGGCATTTCGGAGCTTTTTGTTCAGGAGATTTATTCGTGGAACATCGGTTCGAAACGCTGCTTTGAGTCGGTGGGATTCATGCCGTATAAGCCGACGGAAAAAGGGTTTTCCTATCGGTTGGAGTTGCGGCAGTTTGAACCGAAAGGGCTTTTGCCGGAACAGGATTATGCCGAAACAAAGTGAACAAATGCAAACAAAACCCTTCCGTCAAACGTTCGGCGGAAGGGTTATTTGTCGGGCGCGGTGCCGAAAGCGAAAAGTCAATCGCTGTGTTCGGCGACAAAGCGTTTAATTGCCTCAAAGGTTTCATCGGAAATAACATGCTCGATTTTGCAGGCATCCTCTGCGGCAATTCCGGCGGAAACACCGAGCTTTGTGAATACTTTTGTTAAAACGCGGTGACGTTCGAATGTTTTCTCGGCGACCGAACGCCCTTCATCCGTGAGATAAAGATGCCCGGAACCATTCATGATGATATAGCCGTTTTTCTTCAATATGCCAACGGCGCGGCTGACGCTGGGCTTTGAATAACCCATTTCTTCCGCAACGTCAACGCTGCGAACCTTGTTCAACCTGCGGGAAAGCACAAGAATGGTCTCAAGATACATTTCACCGGATTCCTGCAAATGCATTCGATTCACCCCTTTCAAAGTTTTTTAATTCAGTTGAACCTTACATAACTGCGGTCAGAAGGTAGATGATATAGGCATCGATCCATTCGGAGGGATCGCGTGACAAGCTTGACGCATAGTCGGCATAGGTAACATCCTCATCGTTTGTGAGCATATAGCCGGAGCTGAAAACCTGCGTTGAAGTGCCTCTTACGCGGTCAATGGCAACGAGATATTTATATTTGTCGTCAAATGCCTCTTTTGTGCCGTCCTCGTTTACCTGTTCGTAATGCGTGCGATAAACGCCGTCCTTGTATTCAATATCGACAACGACAAGCTCCGGCTCGCCGCCGGTGACAACTTTTTCATAGTAAGTTGCAACGCGCAGAAGTGCAGGGCTGCCTTTTTTTGTTGTTTTTGCAAAGTCGGTCATGACGGTTGAATTTTTGATGGTTCCTTGGCTTTGGTAAACAACAAGGCAGCCATCCGCCTCGGCCTGTTCGGGTGTGTAATCGGCAGGAATCTCGGAATAGGCGCAATAGTCGGTTTCGATCGTCTGCGGAGTTTTTTTGCAGGCGCAAAGGCTCAGCGCAGCAGACACGAAACAGAGTGCAAGTGCAAAAATTATAACATTGCGGAAGGTTTTTTTCATTGTTTTTCTCCTTTTGCGGTTTAAGTTTAAACGGTGTCGGGCGCTTCAGCGGCGGGTGATGATAACGTTGCGGAGCCTGTCATCAAAAACGCGTACGCAAAGCGTGAAAACAAGTTCGTATGCGATAAAGAAAATCTCAATCGCAGGAATAATAATGTACAACGGATAATTCGGCAGCTGAGCGATTATGTCAAGACTGAACAGCTTGCCTGCGCCGAATATCACAAGTGCAGCAAGGCCGTTGCAGAGGATAAGCTTTGCGGCAAAGGCAACAAGCTTGTCGCGGATAACGCTGTCTATGCCGAGCTTAATCATTCCGTAGCAGCCGAAAAACAGGATGTACGCTGCAAAATACAGCTTGTTCGGAATCAGAAAAAAGCATATCGCGCCCGTTGCCGCATAGCTCAACAATGCGTAGACGAACCCGCCGCGTTCCCTGAGGGGTATCCACGGCATGAGCGATGTCAAAAAGCACAGCGCAAGCTTTGCCGTCGGAATGACGGATGCCGCATAAAGAAACACAACGCTGAGCGCGGTGCTCATGGCGGAAAGGGTCAGTTTTGTTGTTGCAGAAATTTTTTTCATGTTTATAAAGCAATTGCAAAGCCCCAAAAGCGGCTGAAAAAGCAGAAAATCAGCAGCAGGGAATCAGATCTCCGCCCATGCATTCGCAGCAGGAATCCGCACAAAGCAAAGTCGAACAGCAGTTGCAGGCAGTGTTCACGGTTGCTCCCGTATCGCCGTTGTCATAGGTGTGGTAGCTCCGCGTGCTGCGTGCGTTCAGGGAATCCCTTGCGCGGCGGTACTCCGCATTGCCGGGTTCCATCGAAACGGCTCTGTCAAGATAATTGCGGGCGGAGGAGTAGTCGCCGCCGCGGAAACAGACGATACCATAAAGATAATGCCATTCCGCATTGTGCAGCGGTATGCCGTCCAGTATTGCCTGCGCTTCATACAGAGAACTTGTGTTTATGCATTGCCGCACACGAGCGAATTCAGCCGAAAAATTGCCGGAATAACCACTGCCGTAATTTCCGGAATAACCGCCGGAGGAAGTGCGGGAGCTGCTGCCCGAATAACCTCCGAATCCGCTGCCGGAATAAGTGTTTTGGGAAGCGGAGCCGTTTTTGCGCATGTTTGTTATTGTGTCATACGCCTCGTTGACCTGCTTCAGCTTGTCGTTTGCAAGATCCTTCAGGTCACTGTCCTGATAGCGATCGGGGTGATATTTTTTAACTAATTTAATGTAGGCGGAACGGACCTGCTCATCGGTGGCGGTTTCCGAAACGCCGAGCACCTCATATGGGTTCACGGGTTCGTCCTTTCTAATATACAGGCAGAAAAAATCAGGCTTTGTGCGCCGCCGTCGTAATGCCGTCGTTCGGCAGCGGCTGTTTTTCCTTTGCGAAAACGGCATCGGAAACGGCAAAAAGCCCCTGGAACAGAATGTTGTCGAGAATCGCCCTGTCGCGGCCGGTGCTCAACAAATTATATGCCGAAATTGCAGAATTTATCGAGATATTAATAATAAATTCTGCATCATCGCGGGTGCAGCCGCAGATATTGAACGGGTTGAAAAGCGAATGCTTTTTGTCGCTTTCGCGATCGTCCCATGCATCGCAAAGGTAGATGAACCTTCCGATAAAAAAACCGGTTTCCTTCAGCGCGGGGATTTCCTTTTCGGGAACGGGTGCCGACGCAAGCACATCGCGCAGCATTTCCCCGAAAATATTTGCGGGAAGATCCGGCGAACGCAGCGTTTGAGAACGCAGTTCCGCCGCTGAATCGTTCTTCGCGGCTTTGCGGCGGGGAAAAGCTCGACTGCCGCGATAAGGTGCTTCAACGGAGGCAAGCTCCCGCATACGCTTTTTTACCGCTGCATAAACCTCCGGCCGGCGCAAACGTGCTTTTTTGAATGCGCAAAGCAGGGGGAGTTTTGCGGCAATTCGCAGCGGCTTTCCGTCCGCAATATCGTCCGAAAGCTTGAATTCGGAAAGAATAACGCAGACATCGGCTGCAAAATCGAGGGCGGCGGAAGGCGAACCGAGCATTGCCCGCTTTTTGCCGAAGGGCTTGAACGGGCAGCGCAGCAAATCTTCAGGCGAATCTTCGCCGCTGACGGAGGCAGCGAGCAGCGCAAGGAAGGTGCAGTCGAAGCTCAGCAGCGCACGGGCTGCCGTTCCGTACCGCGCCCCGAGACGGCGGCATAATCCGCAGTACCATGCATCATAGCGCGCTTTTTCGCGGACCCGAAGCTCCGGAATGTTTGGCTTTATGTATCCGAACAAAGTTTTTTCCGCCGAAAGTTGATTTTGCGGGCAAATCGCAGGTGCGGCGGATTCCGCGAACGATATTGCCCATATCGTATTTTATACCAATACGGACTTTTTTTCAACCGTCCCGAGGCAGGATAATTAAAGAAAAACGCGGAAAATTGTGAAATTAACGCGGCAATCGGTGCCGCAGCCCGTTTTTAAAACACACTCAACACGCGCATATACATGAATATATAGCCGGCATATGCAATCGCAGAGACTGTAAAAATTGCAGCGGTTCTTTCTTCCGACTTGCAGCTCATTGCAATTGCAGCGATAATTGCGGGAACAACGCTCAGATAGCGCATTGCGGAAAGCAGCCACGTGCAGCCCATTGCAAGCGCGAAATAGGCGAGAAAATGCAGTGTGTATGCGGCGGGGAGCTTGCGGGCGCGGCGAAGAATCAGCAGCGGAGTCAGCACAATCAGTGCGACCGTCGGCAGTAAGAGCACAAACACGGATGTGATGTTCGTTCCGTTAAACGCTCCCGAACCCAATGCAGCCTTCAAATCACCGATTGCCCTTTGATACATGTAGCGTGCCGTATCAAAGAAAAAGCCGAGACCCTGACTCCAGTTGGATTTTTGGTACACGGAGAACATAAACCAGTCGCCCGCAACGACCTTGTTTATGTAAAGATAGGCAAGCGTGCCGAAAGTCGATATAACAAGCGAAAGCACAATTTCCGCAATCGCCGAACCGATTTTTTTTCCGCTGCGGGCTCTGCGGACACAGTACCCGATGCCCTCAATCGCGAGAGGAACGGCAAGCAGCACGCCCGGCGAACGGGTGAATCCGGCACATGCCGCGGCTATGCCCGCCGCAAGGTATTTCTTTTTTTGCAGCGCATAGAAGCAAAGCACGGTGAAAAGCATGAACAGCGGCTCCGTCATTCCCGAATTCAGGAAAATCGAGCCGGGCAGCATCAACCATATGAAGGGCGCAAGGCGTGCCTTTTTTTCACCGAGCAGAGGCCGAAGCGTGAGATACAGAACGCCTGCCGCCGAGCAGGAGGCGAGCGTGTTGATTATTTGCGCGGAAACAAAGCTGTTGTGAGTCAACAGGTTGAGCCCGCGCATAAGCAGCGGAAGCATCGGAAAAAACACGATAAGCAAGCTATCTTCGCCGGTTGAAGCATACCAGTTTTCGGCTATGTTGCAGTAATGCGGGGCGTCCGTGTTGACTTTTGTCCATGCAGTTTGCCAAAGGTTGAGCAAACTGCCCTGAAACTTAGGATTAAGACAGTAAAAAACGACCATTCCGAATATTGTCAGTGCTGCACGAAGAACGAATGCGGCAAGAACGATTTTCAGGAAGGTTTTTCCGTTTGCCTTTTCGATGCCGGACGGCACAAGCTGAGCGTCGTCCCCGCTGAAAACTTTGATGATCTGCGGGACAGCCGCAATGAGCACTGCGGTAAAAACGGCAAGCGACACTGCCGAAACCGCAAGACTGTCGATTTCGAAATTTGCACGGTTTTTGACACAGTACACAGCGAACAGCACGGAGCAAGCAATTACGATGAATATGCGAACCAAAAGCACGGCGCGTTTTTGAGGATTCATGCGCCCGATTTTATTGAAAAAGTTAAGCTTTTTCGGTTTTTCTTCTTCAAAAGTCGATTGAAACGGTTCGCCTGCCGGGTCTTGAAGCATATCGCCCCGGGGCAGCTCATTCGTTATATCGGCTGCCGCGTAATCAAACGCATTTTCGGCGGAATTTTGAGGATTATTTGTTTCGCCGCTTCGGTTTTCCATAAAAAAGGTTCTCCTCCCGCAAAGATTTTAATCAGGACTTTTTTAAGTATATCACACTATGCGCACTTATTCAATGCGAAAAACAAACAAAAATGCGAAAGGGAAACGGGGAAAGAGCAAAATAAGCATAAAAAACCGGACAGGCTTTCGCCTGCCCGGCCGGGGTTCATGCTGCCGTAAACTTGTGAACCGAATCGATGAACGAATTCCGTTCACGGCGATGACTGCCGATTGTTACATAATGTTGTCGTATTCGTTTACGATGATGCTGTGTGCGGGCATTGCGGAAGTATCGTCGGATACTTTAACGGTGCCGTCGAACATGCTCTTTACAAGGGCCTTATAGTCGTCCTTTGTGAAGGTGTCCGTCCACTGAGTGGATTCCATGGGGATCTGAACGTAGTTAAGTTCGGGATCGTCGCCGGATACGAGGCCGAGGGTTGCGATCTTGCCGCCGTAGTTAGCCCAATTGCCGTTTTCGATAACGTCTTTGAGGGTTGCCTTGACGGTTGCGCCGAGACCCTTCATTGCGGAGGTAACGGTCATGCCTTCGGTGCCGAGCTTGTTGATGGTTGCTGCCTGGTCGGTGTCAACGCCGATAACCTTGCCGTTTGCCTTCTTTGCAGCTTCGGTTGCGGAGGTGTAGATGCCGCCGCCGCATGCGAACACAACCTGAACGCCCTTTTCCTGATACCAGGTGTCCATATAAGCGGTGATTTCGGGAGTGCCTGCGAACTTGTTGCCGTAAACATATTCAACGGTGATTTCATCGTTCATTTCTTTGCCTGCGTCGTTGCAGCCCTGAACGAAACCGTAGCCGTAGCGGATAACAGCGGGAACTGCCATGCCGCCGAGGAAGCCGAGGTGGGTATAGCCGAGCTTAACCGCTGCATAACCTGCCATATAGCCGCAGAGTTCTTCTTTATAAACTGCACAGTATACGTTTTCGCTGATGTGTTCCTTGTTGTTTTCGTCGATGAGACCGGCTCTTGCGCCGGTTTCGTCATGCTTATAGAAGCAGTCGAAAAGGTCGTATTCGGAAACATCGAGAGCGATGAACTTAACATCCTTGTACTCTTCCTTGTCCTGAACCTGATAAAGCGTTCCCGCAAAAGCAAAGCCGGGCATAACGATGATGTTGTAACCGCCGTCGATGGCTTCTTCAACTTTTGCAACGCGCTCTTCGGTGGAGTCGCCTGCGGGTTTGAAGTACTGGAAGTCAATTTTGTTTGCATCACAGTATTCCTTGCAGGCTTCATAGGTGGTCTGGTTGAAAGACTGGTCGGTGATGTCGCCGTAGTCGGTGATCATTGCGACTTTGTAGTCGCCCTTCTGCGTTCCGCTCCGGTCACATGCGGCAAGCATGGGAACGAGCATCAGTGCTGCAAGAATGATTGCAAGCAGTTTCTTCATGGTATTTACCCTCCATGTGGAAAATTTGATTATATACGCGATGCTCGGCGGAAATTCCGCAGATAAACCGCGTATATATTCATTATAACAGACTTTCCAGCAAAAGGGAAGAGGAAAAATGAATCGGAAGTGTTTTTTTAGGAAAAACTTTGACGGTTTTTTCGGAAGCACCGTTTGGTGCTGTGCCGGATCGGTCGTGCTGAAAGCCTCGGAGGGAATTTTACCGACTTTCCATATCCATGGAACAAAATCTCGAATAATTGTTCCATATGTATGGACTTTTCTTTTTTTATGTGTTAAAATGCATATACACGCATGATCGAGACATCGTGCGCAGAAAAAAGAGAAAGAGGAACAAAAATGAAAAGTATCAAAAGACTCGCGGCTGCGGTTCTGGCTTTTGTGATGCTGTTCACCGCCGCAGTCGGAATGACGACCGCCGCAGCGGAAGACGCAGCAATCCCGGGCGCGGCGGCGAAAACGGCTCCGACGCTTGACGAGGCCCTCAACATTGCGGGCGGCACACTGCATTTTGAACCCTATATGCCCGGTGAAGTTGTATGGCCCGAGTGGACGGTTCAAACCGGCAGCGAACAGGGACATGAGGCTTATGCAATGAGCAGCACGGAGGACAGCACATATCTTTGCCTGAAGAATGTTGAACTCGGCGGCAACGAAACGCTGCAGCTGGACTACAAGTGGTTCTTTATGTATAACGGCACCAGCAATCTGCAGGTTGAATTCGGCCCCGCGGGCGATCCGTACAACATGTTTGCGCTCACCGTTGAAAGCCCTGTCAATCAATACGACGGAACATGGCATGCGGGCAATGTTGACCTTGCGGAAGCTCTTGAACTTATGGGCTGGGAACCCGGCAGCTATGATATCAACATCAACTTCTCCAAGAACGGCGACGACACGAGCTATGCCTGCATCGACAACATCCGCCTCGGCGAGCGTGTTTCGGTAACCGGCGTTTCCGTGGAGGACGCTGAACTTTACGTGGGAACGAGCCGCAAACTGACCTGCGTCGTTTCCCCCGTTGAAGCAACCAACAAGAAAGTCGTTTTTGAAAGCGATGACTGGAGTGTTGCGGAAATTAATTACGAAACCGGTGTTGTTACCGGTATCGCGCCGGGCACAACGACCGTCACCGTCACAACGGAGGACGGCGGATTTACCGACAGCTGCACCGTGACCGTCAGCGAACTTGGCGAGATCACTTTTTACGGCAACAGCATCAGCAGCTCATCCGGCACATATGCGGGCAATTGGATAAGCTTTACCAATCGGAGCCTTGAAACGGAGGCTGCAAACCTCGGACCTGCACTTCCCACGGGTTATGCGGCGGAATATGTCGGCGGGGTTATTTACGGTTACGCGCTGACGGAAGGCGGGATGCAGCTTTATACCTGCACTCTTGACAATCTGTCTCCTATTCCGCACGGCGTGCCCAACAATCGCAAGTATGTCATGGATATGGCGTATAACTATGCGGACGGCACGATGTATGCGCTGAACGTGCATTCCCACCTTGTGGGCGTTCAAACGGTGAAACGTTTCCTGTGCAAAGTCGATATCGTTTCCGGCAAGCTTTACGATGAAAAGCTGATTGACTGCGGCGACGGCGTTGAAGCGGTTGCCCTTGCAATTTCCGCCGACGGTGCGGCATATGTAATGGATAATTTAGGACAGCTCCGCACGCTGAATCTTGAAACGGGCACAACAAACGCTATCGGCTGGTCGGGACTGAATACGAGTTCACATGTTCAGTCAATGGCATTTGACCACGATACGAACACGCTGTACTGGGCAAATGTTATGGACGATCAATCCGCATTCTATCTTATTGACACCGTGACAGGTGCAGGCACATGCCTCGGCATGATCGGCGGAAACCCCACCGAAATTTCCGGTCTGTTCACCGTCAGCGAGAGCGTTTCCGCAGAACCTCCCACACCCCGCGCGGTGACTGTTGCCTTTGTTGACGAAGTCACGGGCGAAACTCTCGGCACGGCAGAAAAACTGCAGTGCGAACAAATGACGGCCGAGGATTACCCCGAAGCTCCCGCGCATGAGGGCTTTGAATTCCGCCGTTGGAGCGTTGAAGCGGGTGATGAGGTCTATGAAGACACCGTTGTGAAAGCAAAATACACCCGCCTCCGCCATGAGGGCGATGCAGCTGTTATTCTGCGTGCAGCGGATGTGTGGGGCAACGGCGGGGGCTATCAGATGCTTCTTGACGCGGATCACAACACATATTATTACGATGGCTTTGCCGATCCCGATGATCTCGGCGAGACTCAGGTGATCCCTCCGTTCGGCGGCTTCACGGAATTCGGCGATGCCGATCCCGCAGACTACGAACTGTTCGAATACACCCTTCCGTTCGATGCGGACGGACGCTGCTCAACGGAAAAAATCATTTGCGATGATATGATGAAAATCTATATCCCTGCAGGCGTTTACGATTGGTGCATCACGAACCCCACTCCCGGCGACCGCATTTGGATCGCAAGCAACGACGGCAGCTGCCGCGGCAGGGAGGACGATTTTGAGTTTGAAGCCGGCAAAACCTATGTATTCGATGTTAAATTCGAAAACAACGGCGACAGGGTCGATCTCACGGTTTACGATGATGAACAGTACGTTGTAAGGTTTATTGACGGTGCAACCGGGGAAACCATCGGCACGCAGCTCGTTGCCGGCGGTTCCGCCGCGGAACTTCCCGAACTTCCCGTTCACGAGGGCTGGTTCTCCTTCGGTTGGAATGCTGATGTTTCATGCGTTACCGAAGATATGACCGTTACGGCACTGTTCGCATTGCCGGGCGACCTTGATATGTCGGGCACCGTGGATATTTCGGATGCGATTCTCATCCTGCGTCATGCAATGGGCGCGGGCGAGCTTACCGAAATGCAGCTTGTTCTCGCCGACATTGACAACAGCGGCGATGTTTCCGCAGTTGATGCACTGACGGTTCTGCGCAGAGCAATGGGCATTTGAATGGGCATTTGAATGGGCATTTGAATGAATTGAACCGGGGCATGTATCGCCCCCAAACAAAACAATAACAGGCATTGACACCGGCGGGCGGAGCGTTCATTCTCCCGTCGATGTTTTTATAAGGCTTTGTCCGCCGCTTCCGAAAACATGCCGAAAACGCAACGAACACATGCCGAACGCCGCTTTCTTCAAAATCCGGCCGAAAAAATCCCGTTCGACAGTTGAAAGAAACCGCGCAGGGTATTATAATATGGTATGAGTATGCGGAGCGGTACGGAGTTTTTGCGAACTTCGGAGGATTTGCCTCTGCACCGCATCCGACACGAAAGGAGAAAACGGAAAATGAGGAGAAGTATGCTGTTTTTGCCCGGCAACACGCCGAACATGATCATAAACGGCGATGCGCTCGGTGCCGACAGTATCATTCTGGATCTGGAAGATGCAGTCTCGCCGGATGAAAAGGATTCCGCAAGGCTGCTCGTTCGCAGCGCAATGAAAAATATGGGCTTTGCGGGCTGTGAAATCACCGTCCGCATAAATTCAATAGATACCGATTACTGGAAGGACGATCTTGAGGCCGTGATTCCTCTTAAGCCCGACCTTATTATGCCCCCCAAGGCAAGCTGCGCGGAGGATATGCGCATTATTGATGAATACATTGCGGGAATCGAACGCCGCTGCGGCATGGAAGTCGGAACGGTAAAACTTATTCCGCTTATCGAAACGGCTCTCGGTGTTGAAAACGCATTCAATATTGCTTCGGCCTGTCCACGCGTTGCGGCATTATTCCTCGGCGGCGAGGATCTGACGGCGGATCTGCGCTGCAAGCGCACAAAGCAGGGCAACGAGATAAACTATGCCCGCACGCGGCTCGTCTGCGCCGCCCGTGCGGCCGGGGTCGATGTTTATGACACTCCGTTCACCGACGTTAACGACGATGAGGGCATAGTGCGCGATGCGGAATATGCAAAAAGCCTCGGCTTCAGCGGCAAATCCGCGATTGCACCGCGCCATGTGCGCGTAATAAACGAAGTGTTCAGCCCGTCCGCAAAGGATATTGAATACGCAAGGCTTGTGTTCGAGGCGATCCGCATCGGCAAGGAACAGGGCAAGGGCGCGGTTTCGCTGCGCGGCAAAATGATAGACAAGCCCATTGTTGAGCGTGCAAGGCAAACGCTTGAAATCGCAAAACAACTCGGGCTGGACGGAGGTGCCGAATAATGAAAACAAAGCTTACCGAATCTGTCAAACAGGCAATTGTCAACAGCGGACTCCGCAGCGGAATGACAATTTCGTTCCATCACCACCTGCGCAACGGCGACTATGTTTTGAACATGGTGCTTGAAGCGATTGCGGAACTCGGAATCGGCGATCTGACGGTGAACGCAAGCTCACTCTTTGATGCGCACCGTCCGCTTAAGGAACATATCAAAAACGGTGTTGTAACAACGCTTCAAACGGACTACATGTCCCGGGAACTCGGAAGATTCATTTCTGCCGGCGGAATGAAAAACCCCGTTCAATTCCGCACGCACGGCGGCAGACCCTGCGATATTGAAAACGGAAAAACTCCGATAGATGTTGCTTTTATCGCCGCGCCTGCTTCGGATGCAATGGGCAATTGCACGGGCAAAATCGGCAAATCCGCCTGCGGCTCGCTGGGCTATGCAATTCCGGACGCAAAATGTGCAAAGCATGTTGTTGTTATCACCGACGAACTGCATCCCTATCCGCTCATCGAATGGTCGATCCCCGAAACGGATGTTGATCAGGTCGTTGCGGTGGAGTCAATCGGCGACCCGAACGGAATCGTTTCCGGAACAACAAAAATCACCCGCGATCCCGTCGGTTTGCTGATGGCAATGACGGCTGTGGACGTTATAAAAGCTTCCGGTCTGCTGAAGGAAGGCTTCTCGTTCCAGACGGGCGCGGGCGGAGCATCCCTTGCGGCGGCAAAATATCTTAAGGATGTTATGCTTGCCGAAAAAATACGCGGCAGCTTCGGCCTCGGCGGCATCACGGGCTATATGGTGGATATGCTCAACGAAGGCTGCTTCGAATCCCTGCTGGATGTTCAGTGCTTCGATTTGAAGGCGGTTGAATCCATAAGGAGCAACCCGCGCCATCGTGAGATTTCCGCAACGCACTATGCTTCTCCCGGTGCAAGCAGCGCGGTGACGGACAGCCTGGATGTTGTTATTCTCGGCGCAACGCAGATAGACACGGATTTTAATATCAACGTGCATACGGATTCCGACGGCAGGATAATGGGCGGCTCGGGCGGACACAGCGATACGGCGGCGGGTGCAAAACTTGCAATGATAATCGCGCCGCTTTCCCGTGCAAGGCTTCCCATCGTGACGGACAGGGTGAATTGCATATCCACTCCGGGCAGCACGATAGACGTGCTTGTCACTCAAAAGGGCGTTGCCGTGAACCCGAAAAACACGGAACTGCATGACAGACTGCGTGAGGCAGGCATAAAACTTGTTGACATAAACGAGCTCAAAGCCCTGGCGGAACGCACGAGCGGCGTGCCGAAAAAGCCCGCTCTCGGCGACAGAATCGTTGCAAACGTTATCTATCGCGACGGAACGGTTATCGACACGATAAAGCAGGTCGCGGACTGAGCGAAACTGCGGTCCGAAAACTGACTGAACAGCTGCGGGCGAGCGTTGCGGCAAAACAAAACAGCCGCGTTCGCCCGCACAAACAGAATACATAAATGCCGGTTCGGATCGTTCGAAGCACAAAGTGCGGAGATTCGAAGTCCGTGCGTTCCAAAAAATACAGCATAAGGAGATAAACCATGCGGGAAATTAACGCGCAGCTCATAACCGATAAGGTTGCGGAGCTTTGCATTGACGCCAATTGCAGCCTTCCCTGCGATATCAGAAAGCGCATTGAGGATGCAAGGGCAAACGAACCGTGGGCAACGGCTCAGGGCATACTCGATAAAATTATCGAAAACTATAATATTGCGGATGAAAACCGCGCACCCATCTGCCAGGATACGGGCGTTGCCTGTGTGTTTTTGAAGATCGGGCAGGATGTCCATATCAACGGCGACCTTACGGAGGCCGTCAACGAGGGTGTTCGCCGCGGCTATCGCGACGGATATCTGCGTAAATCTGTCGTCAAAGACCCGCTGCGCAGAGTCAACACGGGCGACAACACTCCCGCAATGCTCTATATCGAGCTTGTTCCGGGCGATAAAATCGAGCTCACCGTTGCACCGAAAGGCTTCGGCAGCGAGAACATGAGCCGTATTGCAATGCTCAAGCCCTCCGACGGCATTGAAGGCGTGAAGAATTTTATTCTTAAAACGGCGGAAGAGGCGGGTCCCAATCCGTGTCCTCCGATCGTTATCGGCGTCGGTATCGGCGGAACGTTCGACAAAGCAGCATTGCTTGCAAAAAAAGCACTGATGCGCAGCACCGACGAGCGCAATGCGGATGAGTTTTATGCGGAGCTGGAAAATGAAATGCTCCGAAAGGTCAATGCGCTCGGCATCGGGCCGCAGGGCTTCGGCGGAAAAACCACTGCGCTTGCGGTCAATATCGAGGCTATGCCCACGCATATTGCGGGCTTGCCCGTTGCGGTGAACATCAATTGCCATGTTACAAGGCATAAGAGTGCGATAATCTGAGTTCGGGAGGAACAAACGAATGGAAAGACATATCACCCTGCCGTTAACGCGTGAGGAAGCGCGTACCATTAAAAGCGGCGAACAGCTCCTGCTGTCCGGCGTTATATACACTGCGAGGGATGCGGCGCATAAACGGCTTTGCGAACTTGTTGAAAAGGGCGAACCGCTGCCCTTTGATGTTAAAAACGCAACGATTTATTACGTCGGCCCCACTCCCGCAAAGCCCGGACAGGTCATAGGTTCGGCAGGCCCGACAACAAGCTACCGCATGGATGCGTATTCGCCGACGCTTATCCGCGAGGGCGAAACGGGCATGATCGGCAAAGGCAAGCGCAATGCGGAGGTTATCGATGCAATGAAAAAATACGGTGCGGTCTATTTTGCCGCAATCGGAGGCGCAGGTGCGCTGCTTTCAAGCTGCATCAAAAAGGCGGAGATAATTGCATACGAGGATCTCGGCGCGGAGGCGCTCCGAAGGCTTGAGGTTGAAAACTTCCCCGTGGTTGCGGTTATAGACAGCGAGGGAAACAACCTTTACGAAAAGGGCCGCAGAGAGTATCTTGAGACCGTTGACGCAAACGGGAATGCATAATTCGTTATGCTGTGCCGTATCGGCACAAGAACGATAAAAAACTTTTTAAAACAGCCGGAACATCATCCGTCCCGAAATTGCAGGGCAGCGGGTGGTGTTCCGGCTTTTCCGCGCAGTGTCATTCGCGCGGACGATCGTCGTTTTGTTCAATCCCCATTCGTCGCTTTGCTGCGACAAGGTCATCGATAATAACACGGATATGTGACAATTCCTCCGTGCTCAGCCCGTCAACGATTATGGATGTTCGATTGTCCAGCCCGAGCAGAAAATCCGTTGATACGGAGAAGAAATCCGCAATTTTCATAAGCATTTCGATCGAGGGCTGAATATTTCCGTTTTCCCAGTTTGAAATGCTCTGCTTGGATACATTAAGTTTTTCTCCGAGTTCAACCTGGCTGATGCCGCGAACGCTGCGCAGCAGCCTTATGTTATCACCCAACATGGCATGCAGTCTCCCTTCTTTGCTTTTTTTGTTGTGCAATTGTATTTTTATACGGATTCATGCGCCGTATACGGCAGGGCTGCACACCGACTTCGGATTTTACCGTAAGAAGGTTCGCTGTCTCCTGAATACAACCGCAGCCGTCTGTTCAATTTTAAGGTCAATCTTTCCGATGCATAAATACCATGGTATTGCATTAATGGACAACGGACAACTTCGCTCAAAGTGATGAAAAAAAGGGACAGATAAAGGCATTGTTTGCATTATTTCACCGAATGGAAGATAATTATGTTTCGACGGCGTTCCAATGTCAAATTTGCTTTCAAAAACGAATAGATTTTATATTGAGCCGCATTTGCTGCATTTGGGTTCACGCAGCCGGAGAATTATGTTATAATATGCAGAATTGCTGCGGTTCTTAAAATACATATGCGCACCGCTTTGCAGCGGGAATGCACTGCATGCCGCCTGAAAGGAAATAAAACAATGAGCAATATGACAAAAGTCATCATCGGCATCGTTCTGCCGTTTCTCGGAACAACGCTCGGTTCCGCAACAGTCTTCTTTCTGAAGAAAGAAATGAATTCAAAGCTTCAAAACCTTCTGCGCGGTTTTGCGGCGGGCGTTATGATCGCCGCTTCGGTATGGTCGCTGCTGATTCCGTCAATAGACATGGCGGAGGCTGCGGGCAAAACTGCGGCATGGCTGCCCGCCGTTGTCGGTTTTCTTATCGGCATCGGATTCATGCTGCTGTTGGACAGCCTGATTCCGCATCTGCATACGAATTCCGCCCGCCCGGAAGGCCGCCCCTCCGCAATGGGAAAAAACCTTATGCTGATGCTTGCCGTAACGCTGCATAATATCCCCGAAGGAATGGCCGTCGGCATCGTCCTTGCGGGTATGCTTAACGGAAACAATGCAATAAGTGCCTCCGGCGCAATAGCTCTCGCTGTCGGTATTGCGATTCAAAATTTCCCGGAAGGCGCAATAATTTCAGCCCCCCTCGCCGCAAGCGGAACCCCGAAAGGCAAAGCCTTTGCCTGCGGGACCCTCTCCGGTGTTGCCGAGCCTGTCGGCGCAATACTGACCATCCTCGTAACCTCTCTCGTAACACCCGTGCTGCCCTATATCCTCGCTTTCGCCGCCGGTGCAATGATCTATGTTGTCATCGAAGAACTTATCCCCGAGTCCCGGTCCGATGAGCACAGCAATGTCGGCACCGTTGGTGCCGCCCTCGGGTTCGCACTGATGATGCTGCTCGATGTCGCCTTGGGGTGAGGGAAGATTTGGGAAAGCTGTTTCAACAGCATAAAAATCAGCTTGACGGAAAAACTGAAGAAAAAAATATGCCGCAATAAACGAAACAGCCGTCGCATGACGGCTGTTTTGGCATCCCCGGCGCGATTCGAACGCGCGACCTTCCGCTTAGGAGTAGTCTAAAAGCTACACTCAAAAAAACTAGATAAATGCTGATTTTTCTATATAAACACTGGCTTTTTTGAAAGCCTTAAAACTGTCCAAATTGTTCATTATGTCCCTGTTTCCGGACATATGTAAATTAAGAATGTGTGAAAAATGTGTGAAAGCAATGCAATCCTCACGCAGCTTCATAAACGCGGCATACCACAAAGACGCAAACTGGTAAATGGATGAGAAAAGATCAATTTTCCATTCGAGCTTTTCGTAGACGTCCATGAACGCATATGGAACTGTTTTCATCGAAGCTTATACTCCTCCGAAAGCAAATTGGGTATGCTTGGCCAATTAATAAGATTGAATTTTTCACCTAACATCTTCGTATCCTTAATTGGAGACAAACTCCAAATAACAGGTGTACGGTTAACAACTTCATTCAAAATTTGAAGGTCAATTTTGTCTTGAAGCTCCTTTGCCATAAAATAATCTTCGGTATAAAGGAAAATGAGATAGTTAATCAGGCCAAGTTTAGATTCTTCATCCAGCTTTTCAAACTGTTTTCTAAACTTGCGGTATCGTATATCCTTGTTTTCAACGAATAGTATTATTGCAGTTTCTCTCTCCAACGGAAGAACACACAAGTGAAGATCAGAAGGATGAAAACTTTTGCTTGAATTGAAAACATCGTTTACAATGTTTCCGTTCAAATCAATCGATACAGTAATTGGAGCTTGAATTGCTATAGGTGTAACATAATCAAGCTTACGATAGTAAAACATATAATACCCAGGACCTTTTCCAGATTCTACAGTCTTTTTAGCTTTTTCATAGTCCAAGGTATATGTTATTAGGTCGAGTTTACTGACTTCCAATCTTCGTGCAAACTCTTCGAGTGTTAAGGCATAGAAGAGATCATTATTAGGTATTTGCTTTATGCTGTGTTCAAGCAAGGCGATTTCAAGTTTTCTCTTATGAATAAACTTTAAGTAGTTCTTCAATGCTATTTGGGCAAGCATCTTTTGAGAAGGCTTCTTATCAAGTTCATAATTACTCGGATTTTCGTAATCTTGAAAAATGACACTGTCACATTCACGACATATCAGGCTGAACGTTCCTGCTTCATTTATCCCAAGGTTTTCCTTCCCAATTGAGACACCCATTTTAGGAAGTCCTAGAATAGCATTTGGTCCGACGACCTCTCCATCACTTCCTATATTTTTCAAGCAGAATCTTGGAATATTATGCGAATTGCAATAACTGTCCACGCTTTTACCACAGTAAAAGCATTGGCCTGATTTGATTTCTCTCCGTATCTCAGCCATGGCTTTGGACATTTTCTTGTTAAGTTCTATCTCTAATGCTTGATCTATTGTTCCCTTTTGGTATCCCTGATCTAGTCTTTCGAAAATCATAACAAATCCTCCGGATAGGTTTCAGCGTGGCTCGGTGGAACTAGCATGTAAATGAAATAAAGAAGTGCCTCCCTTCATTTTTCCTGCTTCAGCTTTTCTCTAACTTCCATCAGCGCACACCCTAGTATGTTGTCTCTTTCCCAATTTGAGGCATCGAAACGTTTCTCATCATTCAAACGTACTCCGCAAGCCCAGACCTTATCCGATCCGGCGCATTCGATCAAGAACGCGTCTCCCGTAGCGAGCAGTTTTCTCTTGAGATCCTCGTTCTGGCTGAACTTCGCCATAAGTCCGCGGTATGCGACCATCTGACGCATTCCTGCCCAAATATGATCGTTGTATCCTGCCGCTTTTTTGCCGATAGCCTGCTGCTGTGCTACATCATCAGTTGCAAGAACAGCCGAAGCGGACGCTTCATCACCGAACAACATGCACTTACGGTACATGATGTACTGCTCAGTTGACGTGAAGTGCAGACCATCAAAATCAAACGGCGACGGAGACCAGTTGCTGAGGAAACCGTATGGTTCATTCGGCTTATGAAAAAACACGGCATCAACTTTCTGACCGTTGATAGTTAACTTGTCAAACACCGTTTCGGATTTCTCTATCGCATTTACTGTCTCCGAAAGCCATTCGTTATAATAATCATAGTGAGACTGCGTCCACCAATCCAGCAGTTCGTTTAGCGTCTGCCTGTCCTCATCTATACTCGTACATGAATACTGTTCCGGATCGCGGTTGACTGTCACGGCATGATTGCCGTCAGCTTTGAAGTCGATCCGGTAGATACAGATCCCGGTCCAGCTCCTGTGAGCATACAGGGTATCTCCTTCCATGAACCAGAACCATTTATCTTCCATCTCCTGAGGGATGTTGCCTTTTCTGAGTGCGGACATCTGTTGAGCGGTTATATCCCTCAGCAGTATAAAACGCTCGCATTTCCCAGGCATATCCAGAGTCTTCCAGTCATTGCGTTCCGCCGCTTTATAACGGGAAGCAGAGCTCTCACGCAACACTTTATTGCCTGCGTCCATGATATCGTTGTTCAGTACGGCAAAGACGATACTCATACAAGCTTCCTAATGCTTGTCGAGGAAGTCCGAGCATGCGCTCATAGCTTGCTGCCATGCGCCTTGCAGCGGGTAACCGAATATGCCCGCCGAGAGCAGCGGGAACCCGATCGACCTGCACTTGTTTTCCAGAGCAAGCTCAAGCGAGCGATAATACGCATTATACAGAAGTTCCGGCTCACCGTGTCTGCCGTCCTTCCATCTCGGTCCGACTGCATGGATTATGTATCTGGCTTTCATGTTGAAGCCGGGAGTGATAACGGCAGAACCGGTATCACAGTGTCCGATCTTGCTGCAGGCATCCTGAAGCTGTTTATACCCTGCGGCTTCGAATATCGCTCCGCACACGCCGCCGCCTGCCCAAAGACCGTCATTTGCGGCGTTGACGACAGCATCTGTGCCAAGGTCGGTGATGCTTATTTTTCTGATTTCGATAAGACTCATATAATACTCCGTTCCAATAATTCATACATGAAGATTATAACACATCAGTTTGTGGAAATCATTACTCCGTTTTGATAGAATCCAGCGTCTCAAAAGTATTGAATAAGAAGTGCATCCTGTCGATCCGTTTGTTTGTATGCCAATGCCCGCAATACCATGCCCTATAGTCGATACTTTCCTCAATGGTATCGAGCCAGCGTTCGGTACTGGCATCCACTCCTGCCTGATCAACGCCGGATAGAAACATTTCCCGCGGTTCGTATTTATACGGACAGGTATGCGAGAGTATAACGTCGATCTCATGAGCGCGGAGCTGACTCTCGACGTATGCCTTTATCTCATCGGAGGGCTGTTCGTCCTCCCACCAGCCGTAACCGTGAGCAAGCCTGGATGGCTTGTCGACGCTGTACGCTCCGCCTATCACTATGCAGCGACTACCTTCGAGTTCGAAGATCTCTCCGTCCTTCGCGAAAAGCAGGTTCGGGAAATTCTCCTGCACCCAGACCTTGCCGCCGTTCCATTCCTTGAGTTCATACCCCGGCACGTTCCACGGGCGCATCTCATGATTGCCGTGAACACAAAGAAGTTTCGGTCCGCACATGTCGAGCATGGCCTTGACCGATTCATCGTGCCTGCCGCCGTAAAAGTTTGCACCGACGTCGCCGAGCATGACGATCACGTCCTCGCCGCCGTGACGAACCCTGCGGCAGAAGTTCACTATTCTCCACGGATCACCATGTATGTCCCCTGTCAAATAGATCATGCGCAGAAGCCTCCCGGATCATTATACCATCTTCCGAAGCCATTGTCCCTGTTTTTTATGAAATCATAATCGAAAATCGCGAAATCGTAATCAAAATGCGCGCCGGAAAGCAGGGCTTGAAGCAAGCGGTTTTCAAGCCCTTGACCCTCAGTGTATTCAGATTAACCCGCCGAAGGCGCTATACTCTCAGCGGAGATACCGTCCGTTTGAGCGAAGGATGCTCTTCAGCGCCGAAACAAGGTCAAGTATCACCATGCGCTCGTACTGAGTGCAGCCTTCAAGATTGATTTCACGGACGGCGGTCTGTCCTGCGTTGTGGATGCTGTCTCCGAGAAGCTCGTCAGCTGACGTTCCGAGGGCGTTCGCGATGTCAACAAAAGTCTCAAGGCTCATGCTCTTGATACCGTTCTCTATGTAGCTGATGTAGGTAGGCGTCTTGTCTATCCTCTCCGAAAGAACGGATTGGGACATGCACCGTTTGCTTCGCAGAGCTTTTATGCGCTGACCGATCGCAATGTAGTTTAGGGACATAAGGGACCTCCTTAAATAAAAATGCGATCTGATTATAGTCTAACGCATAATGTATAGTCATTAGTTTATATCAAACCCGCGAGGGAAATGATATTCTTTTGATGAAAGTATAGCCGTTAGGCGAAAACGGAGCTGCTTATGAACGATCAGGAAACAGCATTATACAAGGCAATCGGATGCCGCATACGGGAAGCCAGGCTGAAGCTCGGCATGAGTCAGGCTGCGCTTGCGGAGAGGAGCCGCATTTCCCTGCCCCATATAAGTGACGTCGAGCTCGGGAAGAAGAAGATGCAGGTCGCGACATTTATTCGCATCGCGGAAGCGCTTCAGATCTCGACCGATGAGCTTTTGCGCCCCGATATTCCGGAGGTCAGGAACATCTATTCCTCGGAGCTTGCAGAAGCTCTCAGCGGCTGCACACCCGCCGAAGCAGATTCCATTCTCAAAATCGTTAGGCAGTTAATAGAAACGATGAAGCATCCCGCGGAAGAATGAGTTGTTTGCTCCGGCAGAGATCGCATTTAAAAAAGCAAGACCTTCTGTTTTTAACAGCAAGGTAAAATATTAAACATAATTGCACCTCTTTAAACCACCAGTCATTAACTTGACCCGTGGTTTATTTCTTTTGTGCATGCGGTATTCTATAATCCTATTGAGAATCGGTCTGTATTGGAGGAAGTATGGCGAACGACGAATTCTTTGGCAAGCTGCAGCGCATCGAGACAGAACAGATGGTGATTGAATCATACAGCAGCGAACACGAAAAGCTGCTGGACGAGCATAGGAACTGGCTTAATTCTATTCGCCGGGAGCGGCCCAGCAAGGCGGCGCATCTTCGTGTCGCGGTCTATATCCGTTACTATAACCAGACACGGTACGATAATTACCTGGAGTTCCACAAGAAGCAGTTCCTCGACAGCCTGGCGCTTGTTCCCAACTGGACGTTTGTCGGTTTCTATATAGACGAGGGAATGACAGCTCCGAATATGGAGAATGCCGAGGACTGGAGCAGGCTGCTCGATGACTGCATGACTGGGAAGGTCGATCTGATCATAACCCAGAAGATCTCGAACGTTTCAAAAAAGATATCCGAGGTCACATGGTGCGCAAGGCTGCTCGCGTCGCTTGAGAAGCCGGTCGGTATTTATTTTGTTTCCGAAGATGTTTTCACACTGGCGTCGTACTATATGCAGGATCTCAGAGATACCGTCTTCCTTCCGGAGGGCTTTGAATACAATAACAGACTGGAGCAGGCAAATGATTGACACGAATAAAAGAGAGGAAATACGACGCCAGAAGGATAAGGTTCGTCGCAGGATCAGAGTTGAAGTGGATCCCGACAACTACCAATACATACCTGCCAAGAAGCAGGTAGACTTTTATGACGAGGAGACTCTGCACAATGTCGCAGTCTATGTGCGGGTCTCGACTGATGATATCCGGCAGACCACTTCATATGAGCTTCAGAAAAAATACTATGAGGATTTTGTCTTGCGTCACCCCAACTGGACGCTTGTGCGGATCTATGCCGACGAGGGCATCAGCGGGACATCCATGAGCCACAGGGATCAGTTCAACCGTATGATCGCCGACTGCAAAGCCGGAAAGATCGACCTTATCATAACGAAGAGCGTGTCCCGCTTTGCGAGAAACGTTCGGGATTTTATCGGCGTTGTCAGGGATCTCGCTGATCTTGAGCCCAAGGTCGGTGTGTTTTTTGAGTCGGAGTGCATTTTCTCATTGAATGATGATTCGCAAATGGCGCTCACCTTCCAGGCAACCATGGCGGAGGAAGAATCGCACACACGAAGCCGCAGCATGGAGGCATCGCTCCGCATGAGGCTGGATAACGGGCTTCCGCTTACTCCGAAGCTTTACGGCTATACCCATGATACGGACGGGAACCTTGTTCTCAATGAAGAAGAGGCACCGACCGTAAAGCTGATTTTCTATATGTACCTTTACGGCTACTCATCCAAGCAGATCGCAGATACTCTCATCCAACTTGAACGAAGGCAGTATTACGGAAAAATAGACTGGACCCCGTCGGGCGTTACATCAATACTGCGGAATGAGCGGCATTGTGGTGCTGTGCTGACTCGGAAAACCTATACAAAGGATTATCGCACCCACAAAAAGCGGAAGAACCGCGGGGAGAGACCTCAAAGCTGGTACTATAACCATCATGATCCCATCGTCACACCGGATGATTTCATTGCCGTACAGCATTTGCTCGAGAACGCCAAATACAAAAACAAGGGTGTGCTCCCCGAGCTCAGGGTCATTGACAGCGGGCTCCTCAAAGGCTTTGTTGTGATCAATCCGCGCTGGGCGGGCTTCAAGGCCAAAGATTACTACCATGCTGGAAGCAGTGCTTACAGTGATGATGACAATGAAAGCAGCAGCGACGGAGAAAGCTTTTTCACGGTGGAAGCTGGAGATTTCGACCTCCGCGAGTTTGAAGTTGTTAGGTGCGAATTGTTCGATACAGCAAAGCAGCCGGCTTTAACTATATCCGTTGACAAGCTTGTTTTCAGCAGAGACTGCGTTCAGAAGATCGGGGAAAAAGGAATCGCTGAGCTGTTGATAAACCCCGTTTCCAAAAAGCTTGCCCTTCGACCGACGCAGGAAAGCAACAGAAGCAAGATCGTAGTTTCAAAGAAGTCGTATAAGAGCATTCACCCGCGGGCTGTGTCCTGTGCTGCATTTGGCGAAACGCTTTTCGAGCTTCTGGGGTGGAACTGCAGCTATAAGTATAAGATAATCGGCTCCGTATTTGAATCCGGCACGGAATTCGTCTATGTATTCGATACGATAGACACCGAAGCGCTGATCAAGCCGTACATGCTTGAAAATGCGGAATGCGAGACGGCCGCTGTTCCGTTTATGTCATCCGGCAGCTACGTAAGAGCCGTTCCCGAAGGCTGGATCGATGGCTTTGGAGACCAGTATTATCTGGCCGAGCAGTCATATGCCGCTCTGCACAGGCAGACTGAAGAAGAATGGAAACTTCGTATAGAGGGGCGTCTCTTCGATAATACGCTTAAGCTTAAAGTGACCGATTTTGAAACGCTTCGTGCATATATCGAGCAGGAAACAGCCGGGATAAACATGGAGGATGGACTCGATGATGAATGAAGATAACTACGTAAGAAACGACCGAAGCGATGACGAATACGGCGGTGGGAACGAAGTCAGGCCGAGCATATCGGAGGATGATCTTCTTATCGACCTTGGCGACGAGTATAACTTCGATGATTTCGAGGTTGTAAGGCGTGAATTCTTTGCGCATATGAACGAGCCTGCAGTAACGTTCAACGACTGCAAGTTCTATGCCAACGCCGCCTGTTTTAAAAAGTTCCCGGATACCAGATTCGTTCAGGCACTGGTAAACAAAAGGACAAAGGTGCTTGCACTTCTCCCCTGCAGCGAATATGAACGCGATTCCTTTCAATGGTGTAATGACTCCAAAGGCAAACGCAAGCCCAAGCAGATAACCTGCAAACTGTTTTTTGCCAAGATAGTCGCTATGATGGGGTGGAATCCGGATTACAGGTATAAACTGCTTGGCAAGCTCGTCCGTGCCAACGGCATGTACCTTCTTGCGTTCGACCTAAACTGTCCCGAGGCATATCCCAAGACGTTCGCAGAGGGAGAAAAGCCGAAGGTGTCCCGGAAGCCAGTATATCCCGAAGGTTGGCAGAATCAGTTCGGACTTCCATACAGTGAGCACAGGCAATCGCTTCAGGTCAATATTTTCGATGGGTACGCAGTGTATGCCATTAAAGACAATAAGGTGGTTGAAAGCAGCAAAAGTGTCCAAGCATCAATTCCCAAGGAGGACTATCCGCGATGAGTAGCAATACTCCCGATGTCAATATGACAATAGATATAAAGAAACACAGAATAAGGATACACAAAGATACGGTCCACGGATTAGGTGATCCTACGGCGATCCAGCTTCTCATAGATACTAAGAAGCTCGTTTTCGCAATTCGGGCCGCAAGCGCACAAACCCCGCGTGAGCATACACATATGCTTTATCCCGGCAGGATCGGAACAGACTCTTCATATGAGATCTACAGCAGAGCATTTGTCGAGGAGTTTTGCCGCCTTGTGGAAGGGCTTTATCACAGCTGTTCTTACAGAATGACCGGAAGGCTTCTGAAAACGGATCGCGCCGCGGTTTTCGGTCTTGCGACGCTGCACAAGGTTGAGGGAATACAGTGAAGAAGGAACTAAGGCAATTAAAGATCGATCCGGAATTCCGTTCGCTGATCCGTCCATTGAACCGTCAGGAGTATCTTCAGCTTGAATCAAACATAATGGCGGACGGATGCAGAGAGCCGATTGTCACTTGGAACGGCGTTATCATTGACGGACATAACCGATACGAGATCTGCCTCAGGCACTACATTCCTTTTGCGATCGAGGAGATGAGCTTTGAGTCAAGGGACGAAGCGATCCTGTGGATATGCGTTAATCAGCTTGGCCGGAGGAATCTTTCGGAGGAGACTAGGAAATTTCTGATAGGCCTCCAGTAAGAGAAAGAGAAGATAATAGTAACCCAAAGGAACCGCCTCGGAACAAATCAGTACACCAGGGAGCAGCAAGGCAAGTATCCGGAACCGATATCAAAGCACGCCACCGCCGAGAAGATCGCCGAGGAAAACCACATATCGCCGGGTACGGTTCAGAAATATGCCAGATACGCCCGGGCGCTTCAGGCTATTGATGAAAGGAACCCGAGAGTTTTGCCCAAAATACTTGCCGGTGACTACAAGATCTCTCACGAAAACGTGATAGAAATGGCAAGACTCCCATCGGCTGAGTTGAACAAAGTCAAGAAACGGCTGGACTCAGGCGAAGCGCCGTTCTCGCGCTATTCTGAAACAAGGAATGCTATCAAAAAGGGGGTCGAGAGACAGAAAATGGAGCTATCTGAACCGCAGAGGCCTTCGGTCAAAGACATGCCTTTATATGACCCTGACGCGGAAACAAACAGCCTCTGTTTCACTATACCGTCGTGGATCGGAACAATTGACCGGACGCAAAGATCGCTTGACAGGGAACGGGTATCTTCCGAAGCGAGAAAGCGTGTTAAGGCATCACTGGAAGCACTGATAAGCTCGGCAAAAACAATGCTGATATTTTTAGAGGAGTGTTAAATGAGCGACTATAACGAATTCGTCCCTAACGTCCATTTTGAGCAGATACCGATCAAAAACCTGGTGTCCAATCAGGAGTATCAGAGGAATCTGTCCATGAAGCACGTCGAGAGGGCTGCCGCAAATTTCGATCTATATCAGATTAATCCTGTAAAAGTAAGCCGCAGGGACGGTATCAACTTTGTTTTCAACGGACAGCATACGATCGAGATCGTGGCGCTCGTATCCGGCTCAAGGGATACGCCTGTTTGGTGCATGGTGTATGACGATCTCAGTTATCAGCACGAAGCGGATATTTTCGCAAACCAAATGAAGTATGTAAAACCCCTCACTCCGTACGAGATGTTCATGGCAAATGTTGAGGCGGGAAGTGATAAGCAGATCATTATCAAGGAGCTTATAGAGTCATTTGGTCTTGAGATATCCGCGGGAAACGGTCTCGGGCATATCGTAGCAGTCTCGGCTATAGAACGTATCTATGATAAATACGGATATCATGTGCTTTCAAGAGCATTAAGGCTTTGCATCGGAGCATGGGAAGGCGATTCTGGATCCTTTTCCGCAAATATTCTGACAGCAATAGCGCGTCTTGCTGCCACATATGGGGATGATCTGGATGACACCGCTTTCGTGGCTAAGCTCGGTGCAGTTTCTCTCAAGACGCTTGCACGGACTGCGAAGGAAAGGCGGCCCGGCTCAATGGGATATGCGGAGGCAATGATCCTCGCGTACAACGGAAAACGCAAAAATGCATGGAGCAAACTGTCCATGGCTAAGCTTTATTCAAAACGAACCGGTGCCGTCAGCGAGACAAACGAGGAAAATGCCGCTGCTTATGACCCTGAGGAGGATCCGGAACCGTTCCGTGAAGAAGCGGACGGCAGCAGATTTCATCTTCCCTTCTTCACCGTAATCGAAGAAAACCCTGATTAGCAAAGGAAAAACAGGAGGTTACGCTGCATTTCATATGCGTAACCTCCTAACAGCACATCAGGATTCGCTCACCGGCTCCTCAAAGGATCTGCCCGCCAGGTTATCCAGATGCTCATTCAGGGCACCGATAGCCTTATCCTCCTTGTACTTTGTCAGGTGAGTATAGATGCTGAGGGTAACTTCGATATCGGCATGCCCCAGGAACTTCTGTGCGGATTTTACGTCCACGTTTGCGTCGAAAAGCATCGTAGCATACGTATGGCGAAGCATGTGGGCCGTGAACCTGTCAAGAACCCAGATGGTCGGGATCTGTTTGCATGTGCCTCTTCTGCCGCCGGCGCATTCATTAAGGTAGGACATGTAGGAATCCCATCCTCTTTTGAACCCCATCTCGTTCATTGGCAGCTTGCTTGCGTTAAGGCAGACCGAGCCGGAAGGGCGGCTGCATTCGATCAGAACCGGAAGCAGCAGGTTTGGTATCGGCACGTCCCGCGTGCCCGCTTTCGTTTTAGGAGGCTTGATAGTGCTCTTGTTTTTCAAAGTGCTCATTGATTTGTTCACGCGAATAACGCGCTTTTCCAGATCAATATCCTCCCACTGCAGTGCGAGCAGTTCTCCCTTGCGCAGCCCTGCGTACAACATGATCATTGCCCCGCAGCCCATACGGTGTCCGCGCCAGTTTTCGGTTACAAGCTTTATCTGTGCCGGGGTCAGCGGTTTGCGTTCGTTTGCCTCCTTTGACGGAATAAGAACACCCGAGAAAGGATTACGCAGAATGAGGTCTGACTCGACCGCTACTCTCATTATGCGAACCGCGGTCTGTTTTATCTCTTTCATTGTGCGTGAAGCATAGTCCTTCTTGGCAAGGTTGCTGATTATCGTCTGAAGGTGCAGCTGCCTGAGATCCTTTACCTTGAATGAACCGAGTGAAGGCAGTAAATGCTTGTTTATAATGCCGTGATGCAGATACTTCCAGCGCTCTGTTGCCATCGGGTTGTATTGTTCGATCCAGATCTCCGACAGCTCTGCGAAAGTAATGCCATTCTCCCAAACTGCGATCCCATTCTGGAGCTGCTGTGTGATCTCGGTAATCTTGAGCTCAAGCTCTTTCTTGGTCTTTCCGTAGATGTTCTTGCGAATGTAACTCCCGTCGGGATTTCTTCCCATCACAATGTTTTTGCGGTATAGCCCGCGATCTTTCTTGTTTCCTTTTGCCATTATGAATCGCTCCTTTCAATCGGCGTCCCCTTCGGGGGAACAGCCTTGCCCGAGGAAAGCATAGACCTTTTGCTCCGAAAGTTTGAGGATGTCGAGGAACTTTATTATTTCCCGGTCCCCTGTTCATGAGCAGCAAGCCATTGAAACAGTTTTTCCTTGTTTACAAGGCGGCGCTTTCCAATGACTATCGAAGGAAAATCATCGGCGCGAAGCATGTAGTAGACGTTGGTTCTCGATAATCCGAGCAGCCGCATAAGGTCATTGGCGTCAAGGAGGAGAGGAAGCTCATCATAGTTGCAGAACCTCTTTCTTTCATTTTTCTTTTCGGTGACTTCGTTATTCTCCATTGTGCTCACCTCTCAACACAATCAAGCATTTAGTGTAAAGATCCTGGCAGATCCTTTTTGCCTTTCTTTGCATAGGCTCCACGGAGACGCCAGTAATTTTTGCACATTCACGCAGGCTCTTTCTTTTAATAAGCAACAAATCAGCTATTTTACGCTGGCCTTCCGGCAATGCGTTTATCTGTTCTAATACTATTTGGGTGATTCTTTCTGCGTTTATTGTACCCGCTTCATCTGCGATATAGGCTTCTTCTGGTGACGCACCAACAAAGCGAGGATGCAGCTGCTCAACAAATGCGCAGTTGTAATGCTCATCTTTATACGCGTCAAATGAGAATGCGCGGTGTTCTGCCTCGCGCGAGTCAATATAGCGCTGTCTTCTTCCATTTGAAGCCATAAATCGGTACACTTCCTCTGATACTTTCACCCACTGGCTAAATCCATAGGCAAAGTACTTTGTAGTGCCATCGACGATCTCTTTCTTGAGACCGCTGAATCTTCTTTTCATGTTTTCCCTTTCCGCCTGTAAGGTGCTTCGGGAAAGGACAGAATAAGAAGCATTGCTTCCGAGCTCGCTTCAATACCACATATTGGGTGCATTTAGACAAGGGTATTGAACCTCGGTTCCCCGATAAATATCGTGTACCTTATTCATATCCTTTGCCCTTAATGCATATCAGGCATTGAATTATTGTTATTTATCAGTGGTCTGTTGGTGTACTGAACGCGCCATAATCGCGCAGGAACGATTATTCTTTACTGCTTGTCCTCCTTCTTTGGCTTGGAGAAAGCGATGAGTATCTGTTCCATCGTCTTCTGTTTCTCCGGGGTGAGACACGAAAGCAGCGATCGGAGCAGCGCCTCCTGATCGGCGTGGAGGTATCGGTGGGTGAGATACCAACCGTCAACGGCCTTGACGCCACCCGCACCGGTTGTCTGTGTATAGATGGGGTAAGAACATGAGAGAAGCTGCACATCACGCAGTGCGGTCCGCCTGCTGATTTCAAATTCATCCATAATCTGCTGGATTTTCACGCTGCGATGATCGCTGATATACTCAAGTATCAGCTGTCCGCGTTCAGTCGCGCTCTGCATGTTCTCACCTCCTTCCGCATCCCTTGATCTCAGTTTAAGAAATGTTGGTGCCACCTAATGGCACAAACATAAACGCTTTTTAAATAATCATAATAAAAAATACCGCCGGCAGGATGCTCAAGAGATCTCTCTCTTTAAGCTATCCTGCCGGCGGGATCATTTCGATTCAGCCGGATCCCGGAGACCTGGCACAGGTCTTACGGTCTTTCACTGCCTGTCCGTCGTTCCGCGAGCATCAAGATAAGTTTGGCATGTGACCGGGATCGGGTCTTACGGTCTTCCACGGCCCGTCCGTCGTTACGCCAGAGTTTTCAATTGTCGCTTTGCCTATTCCTGTGCGAATACTTCAATGGTTTCATGCGTCGGCGTTTTTCTGATCCGCACCATGCTGGCTTTGCATCTGCTGCATTCTCCCTTTATTGAGCGGCTGTCATTCTTAAAGCCTGTTACTAATGTGCCGCAGTTGGGACAGTGCCACTTAAATATCTTCCACTCATCATACTTTGCCACCTTGCATCGTCTCCTTATAAACTGATCCGCTTACACGGCGGCTGTCTTTAAAAACATGGAAAGCTTTTTTATGTCGTACAGCGGGATAGGTTTGATCCTGCTTCCGATCAGCCCCGGGAAACAGGACTCCGCCCCGCAATGCTCACAAATCATCCACCCGTTAGTTTCCTCAAGATACAGACCCTTGTTCACCGTGCCGCACACCGGGCACATCACGTCATACTGCTTCATTTCATTCTCTCCTTCTTACAAGTCTATGATCTCAATTGAATAGATATCATCGAACAGTATCCGCTCGTCATCGAGCTTCAGCCGTCGGTAGGTTGTGTTTATATCCGTTACTCTGCCGGTCCGTTCGATATCGTGGAAAGCACAGTAATACGATACCCTGACCTTCATCCCGCGCTGAAGTTTCATCATGACACGGGAATTGTTTTCGGCAGCTTCCTCGGATATGCCGTGTTTCTCAACGCGAAGATGACGTTCTTCTCTGTCACGCAAGGCTTCCTGAAGGCCCTTCATCGCGTCAAATGGGGCGAACTGTTTAGCCCTTTCCGCTCTTGTCATCATATCCGGCTCTGTGACCTCCGATAAAAGTGTTGCGTTCCCTTTGTGTACCTTCAGGGAACAGGTTGATTCCGTTCAGCACAGCATTCTTCCCGAACCGCTGTCTGATGTCGATCACGGCTTTCTGTGCTGTCTTCTCGCGCTCGACCTCTTCGAAATTGGTGAAGAGGTCATAGCCCTCACATCCCTCGTCGCAGACGTCTTCAAAACCTATTCCCAGCCTGCGGATCGGAGTGGAACGATCCGTTGTTCTGTCGTAAATGTCGAGAGTTGCTTCGGTTATGAACGACGCCAGCGCGGTGGATACGCCAAGTTTTCTGCTGCCTTTCGTCGGGGCTGCTTCATCGTGAGAATATCCGACGAAAATGCTGACCTTGCCTGTAATGACCTTGCGGCGCATTAGTTCTGCAGAACCGTTCAAAGCCATTTCGTGCATGACGATCCTGGCTTCCTCAAAGCAGTAGTCGCGAGGCAGTATTTGCGAAAAAGACACGGACTTCGATTTGCTCTTATACCCCTTGATGTCGGAGATAAGGCAGGGCTCCCGGCCCCATGCATGGTCTATCAGCAGTTCGGCGTTTTTGCCGAAGATACGGTACATAAGATCTGTCGGCAGGTTCGTGATGCCGCGCATATCAAAAACGCCGTATCTTTCAAGTCTGCGGGCTGTTCCTCCCGCAACCATCCAAAAGTCTGTGATCGGGCGGTGGTTCCATAGTGTCCTCCTGTATGTTTCTTCATCCAGAAATCCGATATGGTCCTTGGAGTGCTTTGCCGTTATATCCAGCGCTATCTTTGCCAGGTATAGGTTCGTCCCTATGCCTGCTGTTGACGGAATATGATACCGGTTGGCGATCTCGTTCATAAGAAACCTGGCAAAGCCCACCGCGTCCATATGATAGGTCGGGAGAAAATCCGAAACGTCAAGGAATGCTTCGTCTATAGAGTAGACGTGAATGTCCTCCGGCGCGATGTAATCAAGATACATTGAATAGATATCAGCGGCATATTCGATGTACAAAGCCATTCGCGGCGGGGCGACTTCATAATGTACATCCTTCGGAATATCCGACAACCTGCAGCGGTTCTTAATACCCAGCGTTTTCATACGTGGAGTAATTGCAAGGCACAAGGCGTTTCTCCCGCGGGTGAGATCCGCGACGACAAGGTTTGTCTCGAAAGGATTCCAACCACGTTCAGCGCATTCCACTGAAGCGTAGAATGATTTCATGTCTATGCAATAGTATGTGCGCTGTCGTTCCATGTTCTTTACTCAATATCCTTCAATACCTTTACCGCAATTCCTTGTATTTCGCAGTTGTCAACAATGTAATCCTCCATCGAGGAATTCTCCGGATGCAGGCGGATACGCCCATTCTCAGGGTAGAAACGTTTCAAAGTTGCTTCATCATCTACCAGGGCAACTACCATCTGCCCCTCATTGGCCGTGTTCTGTTTGCGTATGATCACGAGGTCTCCGTCGTTGATGCCGGCTTCGATCATACTGTCGCCATTCGCGCGGAGGATATAGAAGTCTCCTTTTCCGATGAGTGAGAGAGGCAGAGGAAGATACTCTTCTATGTTCTCTTCCGCAAACTTCGGAACGCCGCAGGCGACGGAACCGAGAAGCGGTATCCGCGCGACCGGAACCTTAGCTTTGGTTGAGACCATGGTCCGATAACCGGAATAGTCAAGGATGCCGTCCTTTCGCATCTGCACTATATAGCGCTGTACCGTCGACTTTGTCGATCCAACCCCGTCGGCGACTTCCTGCATTGTTGGAGAGACGCCTTCGCGGTCTGTGAAGCTTCGGATGAACCTCTCGATCGCTGCAATCAGCTCCTTATCTTTGCTTCTCATGTCAACTCCTCCTAAGTGGGAAACGTGTACCGTTTACGGCCTTATTATATTCATTCCCCCATCGACCGTCAATAGGGTAAAAGCAACTTTTTGCCGTTCCGGGAGCAAACTTGACATCTATGTCAAGTTCAATGCTTGCAATGAAGCGCAAGGTACAGTAAAATATAAGCGGAAATCCATATGCGCAAAGGAGAAATGCCATGCCTAAGAATGCTGCAAACATCAGGATGATGAAGCTGTACGAGATCCTCTGCCGGGAGACGGATGAAGATCATCCCATCACCCGTATGGAACTGTCCGAAAAGGCAAGGGAACATGGCGTTGCCTGTCATGACAGGACGATCGCCCGCGACGTTGACGTTCTGAATGAGGCCGGATATGAGGTCTGCTCGATAATTCGGGGCCATAAACGGTACTACTATGTACCTGAGCGAGATTTCTCAGTGCCGGAATTAAAAATACTGATCGATGCCGTCCAGGCAGCAAACTTCGTAACAGAGAAGAAAACCAAAGAGCTTATTGACCGTATCGCGTCGCTTGGCGGTTCTTTCCGCGGTGAGTTGCTGAAGCGCAACATGGCATACTTCAACTCGAGGAAGCACTCCAATGAGGCGATCCTTTACAGCGTGGACGCCATAGAAGACGCTATCATTCGCAAGAAGAAAATTGAGTTCTACTACTTTGACCTTGACGAGGAAAGGAACCGCTTCTACCGCTCTGACGACGCCGGAAACAGAAAGCATTACAGGGTCGAGCCAATAGCTCTGATACTCAGCGAGGATAATTACTATCTTATGGCCTACAGTGACAGGCATCCGGAATCGACGGCCACCTATCGTGTTGACCGTATGGACATCGTTCAGGTCGTCGAGGATTCGGAGCTGTCCGCAGAAGCGCTCGCTCATATTCCGGGTGTTGCCAATTACACTGAACAGGTGTTCAGAATGCACAACGGCGAGCCGACTACTGTCGTGCTTCGCTTCAGGAAAGGGCTTCTCGGCCCACTGTATGACAAATTCGGAGAGAAGACTGATGTTCGTGCAGTAAGTGAAACTGAATGCGAAGCAATGCTTCCCGTTCGCGTGAGCAAAACGTTTTTTGGTTGGCTGACACAGTTCGGATCGGATATAAAGGTTATTAAACCCAGGGAAGTCGCGGATCGGTATTTCGAACATCTGAGAGAGATTCTGCTTGATGTAGATCAATAATGGATTAGGGTATGATCGGAAAAGATTATCGCCTAACGAAAGGTTGATAATAGGTTCGTTTTTTGGTATAATTATCTAGATTTTGGCGAGTCATATTGTTTAAGCCGTATGATATGCCAACGATAATTCATTGGGAAAGGAGGCAAGCTATGTGGTGTAAGCAGTGCAATATCGAAACTAATGAAGAACTGTGCCCAGTCTGCGGTTCAGAAACAAGTGAGGATTTGCCTGTAGAAGTCTATTGGTGTTATAATTGCAGCATTCCTATAATTCACCAATCGACAGATGCCGATAAAGGTGTTTGTCCGATTTGTGGCAACAAATCATGTTATCTTTCCTCCGACTTGCGTCCTGTGTTTCCGGAAGAACGCTTATTGCTGGCTTTGCTCCTCTTGAAAGAGCCGGCCACATATATGAATAAAGCAGTCTGGGCGGCCAACAGCAGGTACTATATTGAAGGTAAGCCGACGTCTATTTCAACTAAGACGTTTGCTAGCGCAGACACAGATGTGCTAGCAGAAGAAGTTAAGCGTTTCAATGCGTTAGTCGATTATGACTATTTTGATAAAAACATCTCAACTTTCATAACAGCTAACAGGCATAGATTAGCTTATTTGAAGGATGAGGCGTTCACTTTTGTTCGCAAAGCGTCTGAACGATACAGTGAGGAGAACATTGTCCTTTCCTTTTCTGGAGGAAAAGATTCTACTGTAACTGCTGATGTGGTAACAAAAGCGCTTAGCAATCCGAGCTTAGTGCATATTTTCGGGAACACCACATTGGAGTTTCCCTCCACCTTAGAATACGCAAACAGATACAGAGAATCTCACCCATTGGCTATCTTCCAGACAGCGAAAAACGATGAACAGGTTTTCTATGATGTGTGCGAGGACATTGGACCGCCCGCACGAATGATGCGTTGGTGCTGCTCGATGTTTAAGACCGGCCCGATTACACGCGTAATTAACAGCATGTATAGGAGCCAGCAGATACTGACTTTTTATGGTATCAGAAAGTCGGAATCTGTCATGCGCAGTAAGTATAACCGAATAGAGGATGATGCTGAATCAGTAAAGATACAGCAGCAGACAGTAGCATCACCGATTTTCTTCTGGAAAGACATTGATATCTGGCTTTATATGCTTGCGGAAGGAATAGATTTCAACATGGCATATAGACTTGGATATGATCGCGTGGGTTGTTGGTGTTGTCCAAATAACAATCAAAGAGCTCAGTTCCTCTCACGGATCTATATGCCAGAAGAGTCAAAACGGTGGCGAGAATTCTTGATAGGCTTTGCAAAGAAGATAGGAAAGCCCGATCCCGAAGTATATGTCGACAGTGGAAAATGGAAGGCTCGCCAAGGCGGGAACGGTTTAGACGCTTCTGGAGATGTGAAGATTCGCTATACTAACTGCACTACAGAGGATCATGCCAAAATCTATCGTCTAGTGAGGCCATTCGATGATGAGCTCATAGGCATGTTCGTTCCATTTGGAAGAATTGCGCCGGAACTTGGTAAAAAGCTGCTGAGAGAGACAATCGTTCTTGATGTCAGAACCAATGTACCTATTCTCTCTATTCAGCCGTTCAATCAGGATGGTTTTGATTATGCAGTTAAAGTCAGGACGATGAACGTAGCCAATCATGATGATCTTCAAAGAATGGTCGGCTATCAGATAAGGAAGTTTAATGCCTGTAGAAAGTGCCTTAAATGTGAGTCGATATGCAGACAAGGCGCTATCTCAATAATTGGTGACAGCTACTACATTGACCCTGAAAGATGTGTTCATTGTAAAATGTGCATGACCGCTAAATACCTGGATGGCGGATGCACAATGGATAAATATCTGCGAACGAAGTAAGGGCCTGGAGGGTGTAATGATGCAAATGAAATTTAGAGCGCACGATACATTCTTTCTTAGGAAAGGTTGGCTCAGCAAAGGTATGCGCTGCGTGGCTAACAATCCCGACGTCTTTGTTTCGCGTGATGAGAATCCGATGGATGTTCTGGGTATTGGAGCCAATATGGTAAAAGCTTTACGATATTGGCTTCAAGCTGTAGGGATTACTGAAGAACCCAAAAGTGGGAAAAGGAGTCAGAAGTTTACCAAACTTGGAGAGCTGATTTATAATCACGATACCTATATTGAAGAATTAGGTACTCTCTTTCTTTTGCAGTATAAGCTTGCCTCTCAGAAAGAAGAAGCTTCAGCATGGTATTTCTTCTTCAATGAATTCTCAATGTCTGAGTTTTCAAGGGAAGATTATGTGTCTGCACTTCAAAAGTACATTAAAATGAATGATGCGAATACCGAAGTTGCGATCCGTTCACTTAACGATGACTTTCAGTGTATTATCAATACGTATCTTCCGAGATATAAATCGAATCCTGCACGTATATCCCCGGAAAACAATATTGATTGTCCATTTGGGGAACTTGGGATGGTCGATGTTCTGAATAAAAGAAAAAAGACTTACAAGAAGAGCATCCCCGCAAGCGATTCCTTGGATCCGTATGTTGTCCTTGCCGTAATTGCTGATAATGCAAATGGAAGAAAAGAAATCGGATTAAATGAGCTGCTTACTGGTTCATGCAATATAGGAAAAGTGTTTAATCTTGATTCGATCACAATGCTCGATGTGCTCTATAGGATCGAGAAAATGGGCTACATAAGAATCAACCGTACAGCAGGCTTGGATGTTATTACTCTGCAGGAAAACCTCGATTTCTATGATTGTGTCGAGTGCTTTTATGCATCTATTGATGGGCAGGGCAAGGAGACGGCAATATGAGAGATATGATTTCGGTTGCTTCGGGCTTTCAATATTCCGTAAATATAGGATATGATATTGGTGCCGATGATAAACTAAAGAGCTATATCCCAACGAAATCCTCTCTTCAGTTATTAGAGGACATCCTTTCCAGTACAAATCCAAGTTCAACCGATCGTGCGAGAGTCCTTATTGGTGCTTACGGTAAAGGGAAATCCCATATCGTGTTGACGATCCTTTCCATGCTCATGAAGAGGGATTTGTCACTGTTCGAAAAGCTGGTGCCAAAGATTGAAGAGAACCCGAGGCTTTACCAGCTTGTTAAGAATTATTATGAAAGTGACAACAAGATACTGCCTGTCGTTGTCAGCGGTAGCAACACCAGCTTAACGCAGGCGTTCCTTCTTGCATTGCAAAGGACGCTTTCCGAGAACAACTTAATTTCCGCAATGCCGGAAACCAACTATAAAGCAGCCGTTGGGGTTATTCATCGCTGGGAGAAGGACTTTCCTGACACACTTACAAGATTTCAAGAGGAAATCGATGAACCGGTTAAGCTTTTCATAGATCGGCTTGAAAACTATGATGTCACGGCTTACGAAGCATTTGAAAGGATCTTCCCGGCATTAACTGCAGGCAGTGTATTCAATCCATTTCTTGGCTTTGATGTTGTTGAGCTTTATGAAAGTGTAGCAAAGAGCATAAAGTCAAAGGGCTACTCCGGGCTGTTTGTTGTTTATGATGAATTCAGCAAGTATCTTGAAGCGAATATCATAGACGCTTCCGTTAGCGATACGAAGATGCTTCAGGACTTTGCCGAGAAGTGCTGCCGAAGCGCATCGTTGCAGCTGCATCTAATGCTGATTTCTCATAAAGAAATCGCGAATTACATAGACAAGCTCCCCAAGGAAAAAACCGATGGATGGCGTGGAGTTTCCGAACGCTTCAAGCACATTCATATGAACAATAACTTCACACAAACATACGAGATCATTTCATCGGTTATTCAGCATAATGAACCTAGCTGGAGCAAGTTCTGCAGGGCACACTCCGCTGACTTTGATGCACTGCTCTCTCGTTATAAGAAGCATACGATGTTTACAGATGCTCAAGGTGAAGTGGATACTGCAATTTATGGCTGTTTCCCTCTTCATCCGGTATCAACTTTTATTCTGCCGAGACTTTCTGAAAGAGTAGCCCAGAATGAGCGTACGCTTTTCACTTTCCTCTCTGCCGAGGGTGCTGCAACCCTTCCGGCTTTTCTTGATAATTACAAGAACGATTTTACCCTTGCAACTCCAGATCGGATTTATGATTATTTTGAGCCTCTGTTCAAGAAGGAAGTGTACTCAGGTGATATTCACGACACTTTCGTTCTGACGAGCACAATTCTAAATCAGATTCCGGAAGGATCTTTAGGCAGCAAGATTATAAAAACGATTTCGCTGATCTATATCCTTCAGCAATTTGAGCGCCTGAGTCCTACAAAAGAACAGATAATAGGGATCTACTCCGGTTCATACGAAGTAGTTGAGATCGAACGCACAATCAGCGAGCTTATCAATGATGAGTATGTGGTCTATATTAAGCGAAGCAATGATTATCTCCGTTTAAAGCAAACATCAGGCGTTGATATTCAGCAGAAGATCCACGACTTAATGGAGGTTCAAGAGGGAAAAGTTGCTGCAAAAAGCGTATTAAATAGCTCGAATATCGATAACTACATGTATCCGTCGCGGTACAATGACGAGCATGAAATGACTCGATACTTTTCGTTCCAGTTCATATCCGGTTCTGAGGTTGCCGGTGATGTTGATTGGGATGTAAAGAGCGAAAAGATTGATGCAGACGGCGTTATTTACGGAATCATTCCCGAAAGCGAATTGCAGCTAGACGAGCTGAAAAAAGTCATAAAGCAATCAAGCAAAGGCTTTAACAGATACATTTTTGTTGTTCCGAAGCACTTCAGGGAGTGTGATAAAGTTGTACGCGAATTTGCTGCTGTCATGCAATTGAGGGAGCAGGCTGTTGACGATCCGGTTTTGTTCGATGAATACGAAGTGGTTTTCGAGGATTTGCAGGAGGTTATTCTAAGCTTCATTGGTGCATACACACATCCCGAAAAGAATCTCTCGGCATACTTTTTTGACGGCAATGCCATTAACGTTCATAGGAAAGCTGGGTTGACTGAGGTGATGTCAAAGATCTGCGATCAAGTATACAGCTTGACGCCGGCAATCAACAATGAGTCTGTAAACAAAAATGAGATCACCAGCATCTCACAAAACAGCCGCAATAAAGTGATCGGCTCGTTGCTTCGTAGTGAATTAGAACCAAACCTAGGACTATCCGGTACAGGACAGGATGTTTCTATAATGAGGAGCATTCTGATTCGAACGGGCATCTGGAATGAGAATGGAGGGATTCCCGAGATAAACCTGCATCCTGCAGATGACAGAATAAGATACATGTTGGAAACAATAGAGGGTTTCATATTAGAGGCAAGGCAAAATGGACGCATTAGCTTTGCTGTGCTCTATGAAAGGCTGGTTGCGCCACGCCATCATATCGGATTGCGTTATGGCGTAATCCCTGTGTATGTGGCAGCTGTTTTGCATAATTATCGCCAGCAAACGATAATCAGTGACCGATTTGGCGCATTGCAGACGAATGTGGACGTCCTTGTTCAAATCAACAGTGATCCTGCCGGATTCTGGCTTGAATACCTGGATTGGAACCCCGAAAAAGAAGAATACATTGCAAGACTCGCCAACGCTTTCTCCGATTATGTAGTAGATGCAGAGCGCACGGGAAACTCATATGACTATGTAGCTAATGCGATGCATCGGTGGTATATGGCGCTTCCCAAGTATTCAAAGGATTGCACCATCCGACCTTCTGGAGATAAACTAACTCGCAGACAGATCGAGATGATAAAGTTGCTTCGTCAGAATACGAGCAGCTCGGAACTCCTTTTCAAAAAACTTCCCGAAGCCTTTGACTACCATGAGGAGTATGCAGATGCTGCTTCTGAAATTATTAAAACAAAAGGGCTATTTGATAGTCTCTTGGCCGAGCTAAAACAGACACTAATTAAAAAAACCAAGGAAGCCTTCCTTCCCGATAACGACAAGGGATTAAAACTCAGAAACTCGTTGATGGATGTAGTCAAGGATTGGTGTGATCAGCTCGATCCGAAGAGCTTTGAGCAGCTATTTCCTGACGGAACAGACCGTTTCTTGCAGCACTTGAAATCTGCAACTAACGATGAGGATCTGTTTATCTCCAGACTTGCAAAACTGGCAACTGGTTTGAGGATAGAAGACTGGGATAAGAAAACTGAAAAGCTGTATATGGATTCTCTTGCAAAGTTTATGAAAACTGCAAAAGATTTCCATAGCAGCGTTATTGCTGAGACGATAAATGATACTTCAAGTTATCAGATCACCTTTGCTGACGAAGTAGGCTGCCGCACTACTAGGAGATTTGAAAAGGTTGAAGTGTCTCCTCGAGGCAAACTGTTGTTTAATCAAATAAACGCATCGCTTGATGCAATGGGTCATTCAATTTCCGAACAAGAAAAACGGCAGATTTTAATGGAAGTGCTTAAAAAGCTTTGCCGATAAGGAGAACATAATGGCGTACTTTGATAATGCAGCAACTTCATATCCGAAGCCTGATGAGGTCTATAGCTTCATGGATACCTTCTATCGCAATTACGGTGGTAATGCGGGTAGAGGCAGTTATTCATTAGCAAAAACCGCCAAAGGTATTATAGACGAAACCAGAACTTTGATCTGTGAGCTGCTTCACTGTCCAGCCAAGCAGATTGTGTTTACTCCGACAGCGACCATTGCTCTCAACATGATTATTCAGGGGATTATCTCGAAGGGCGTTCATGCTATATACATCAGTCCTTTTGAACACAATGCTGTGACGCGTACACTCCACCATTTTGAGAAAACAGGTCAGATAACAGTAACAGAGTTGTCTGTTTCTGATACATTTGAGTACGACACCGAAAGGATACAGTACCAATTTGATTCGCGTCGTCCGGATCTTGTCATTATTAGCCATGCGAGTAATGTAACCGGCTTGATAGCTCCTGTTGAGACGATATTTGCGCTTTCAAAAGAATATGGAGCAATAAACGTTGTTGATATGGCACAAACAGCGGGGCTCGTTGATCTGAATATTGGACTTGAGACTATAGACTTTGCAGTCTTTGCTGGGCACAAAACGTTGTATGGACCTACAGGTGTTTCTGGATTTGTGATGAAGCCTGATTTCGATTTGCCTACAACTCTGTTTGGTGGTACAGGTTATGACTCTGCAAATCAGAATATGCCGGCTAGTGTTCCAGAGAGATATGAGATGGGAACACTGAACATTGTAGGGATTGCGGGTCTTAATGCGGCACTTAGATGGATCAAAAACCAAACGATTCCTAAACTCTTTGCAGATGAACGGAATAAGCGCAACAACCTATTGACAATAATCCAAAACTATCCTTTTCTTAAGACGATCGGGATTGTCGACTGTAGGGAATACGTTGGGATAGTATCATGCTTGATGGATGGGATAAGTAGCGACAGCCTGGGTGGTATTTTTGCTGAGAGAGGAATCGCTGTAAGAAGTGGGCTACAATGCGCACCAAGAGCACATAGATTTCTCGGGACATATCCATCAGGTACGATCCGATTCAGCGTAAATGCACTAACACAGGATAAAGACTTTGAGGAACTTAAGGATGCACTAGATGATATTAGGGATTCCTTATAATATGGAGGAAGCACTGAAATGAGCTTGGAGGATGTAACCCTAAAAAAAGAGTACCGCTCTCTGATCGATAATGTCGTTCAGGATTTTTACTTGCCTTTATTAAAAGAAGCAAGGCTTTATCAGCGTGCGGTTGGTTTTTTTTCCTCATCTTCCTTGGTGGAGATATCAAAAGGTATCGCCCAAATGGCCTCTAACGGGGGAAAGATACAAATTGTTGCATCACCACATCTTTCTGAGGATGACGTTGCTGCAATCAGGAAAGGATACGCAGATAGAAACGAAATTATAGAGAGAGCTTTGATTGCGCAGCTTTCTGATACGCAAGCGGACTACTATTCTATGGAAAGGCTTAACCTATTGGCTAACCTTATCGCCGATGGTGTGTTAGACATTAGGATTGCATACACTGAAGACGAAAAAGGTATCGGTATGTACCATGAAAAAATGGGGATCATTACGGACCATGATGGAAACCGAGTTGCTTTTTCTGGTTCTATGAACGAGTCAGCTACTGCAATGTTAGTAAACTATGAAGCTATTGACGTATTCAGAGATTGGGCTGATAGTGACGAAAAAGAAAGAGTCATGTTAAAGGTTGAAGCCTTTAATTCATTATGGAATGATTACGAGCCTAATGTGCACGTGTTGGAGTTCCCTAACGTAACCGATGCTTTTATTGAAAAATACAAGAAAAAAGCACCGAGTTTTGATGTTGACGAAAGACAGTATAGTTCAGCAAACAAAACAAGAGTGAATGGCCGTCATGAAAACCCGATTGGTGCAAGAGTTCCTGTGGGCTTTAAGTTCTATGACTATCAAGAGCAAGCGATTACCACATGGGTCGGAGAAAACTATCGTGGCATATTCGACATGGCAACTGGCACAGGCAAAACATACACCGGTCTTGGCTCAATTGCAAAATTATCTCAAGATCTCGATGATGAGCTTGCAGTAATTATTGTATGTCCGTATCAGCACCTTGTGGAGCAGTGGGTTGAGGACATAAAAAAGTTCAACATGAGTCCTATTGTTGGTTATAGCAGTTCTCCTCAGAAGGATTGGAAAAAAAGACTGTCCGATGCCATTAGAGACCAGAAAATACGAGCAGATAAGAGATTTTTCTGCTTTGCGACAACAAATGCCACCTTTGCAAGTGACTATGTGCAGAACCAGATTTCAAAGATTAGGAAGCCTATACTGCTCGTAATTGATGAAGCACATAACTTCGGTGCGCCTACTTATGCAAGTTGCCTTGATGATAGGTTTACGTATCGTCTTGCTTTATCCGCCACACTTGATAGGTATCGTGATGATGAGGGGACTGCCCTGTTATACCGATTCTTTGGGAAAAAGTGTATAGAGTACTCACTGAGTAGAGCCATCGCGGAAGACAAACTTACGAGGTATAAGTATCACCCTATTCTGGTTTTCCTAAACGATGATGAGAGGCCCGAATATGAGGAACTGTCTTATAAAATGAGTAAATGCTTAACTCGGGATAAGAACGGACACATTAAGCTTAATAGATCTGGGGAGATCTTAGCAATTGAGCGTTCACGAATCGTTGCAGGAGCAATTGGAAAACTTGCAGCTCTGCGAGAGCAGATGCTTCCCTACGTAGATGATAACAATATTCTTGTCTACTGTGGAGCGACTAGCATCCTGTCAGAAAAATCTGACCGATCGGAAACGGATGAAAGGGATATAAGGCAGATTGATGCAGTTACGCATCTTTTAGGTAATGAGCTTGGTATGTCTGTTTCCAAGTTTACTGCAGAGGAAAACATTGAAACAAGAACGCTAATTGTTGACCAGTTTCAAAAAGCAGGAAGACTGCAGGTAATTGTTGCAATTAAATGCTTGGATGAAGGTGTAAATATCCCGGGCATTCGTACTGCATTTATTCTTGCCAGTACAACGAACCCAAAGGAATACATCCAGCGTCGTGGTCGAGTTCTCAGGAAAGCACCAAACAAGGCTTACGCTGAAATATATGACTTTATTACCTTGCCTAGACCTTTAGATTCCGTATCGGCATTAACTGAAGATCAGGCAAAACGCGACCTGTCTCTAGTTAAGAACGAACTTGCCAGGGTAAAAGAGTTCGGTCGACTATCAATGAACCCAATGGATGCGGAGTCTCTTATTTGGAAGATCCAAGATGCCTACAACATTACATCAGACGAACAATACGAGGAGGAAGATGCACTATGAGAGAAGACATCAAGACCGATGACAAGGCGGTTGAACGCCTTAAACGTTGGATAATCATGAAGGAAAACCACAATATCAAAACACGGGAAAAGAGCGATTCTGAAATGGTGAAAGCCATAAAGAAGCGTATTGAGGAGGAAGCCAATGCTGCTGAAATCAATTAAGCTTACGAATTTTCGTCAGTTCATTGACGAACAAATTACTTTCGCGGATGGAAGCGATGGCAAGAATGTCACTATCATTCTAGGAGAGAATGGTACGGGTAAAACCACCTTTGCTCAGGCTTTCTTCTGGTGTATGTATGGTGAAACCGAGTTTTCGGACAAGATGATGCTAAATAGGCATGTCGCGAACAGACTTTTGGCTGGACAGACAGCCGTTGTTAGTGTTGTGTTAAAACTCACACATGGCGACAACGCATACACGCTTACCAGGCAACAGACATATACAAAAGAAGCTTCTGGAAATATTAAAGCATCGAACACCGTTTTCGACATTCTCCGCCGTGATCGGTCTGGCAACACTACCACGATTAAGCCAACACTTCGCGAAAGTGAAGTGTATAGCATTTTGCCCAAAGAAATCTCTCGTTACTTTTTCTTTGACGGTGAAAGAATCGAAAGAATGAGCAAGGATATCTCCAGTCACAAGAAGGCAACTGATTTTGCAGACGCCGTAAGAAGCTTGTTAGGCCTCAAGGGGATGGAGAGTGCAATAAAACACCTGAACCCTGGTTCCAAAACAAGTGTAGTCGGAGTTTACGAGGCGAGCTATGATCCTCGTAGTAATGCAACAATAGCTGAACTCACACGTACAATTAATGAGTGCAAGGATACCATTGCTCGCATTGATAGTCGTATCGAAGAGTTGGACAAGCAAATTGAACTTGCAAGAGTTCGTAGAGAGCAGAAAATCGGTGAGCTTAAGCAGTACGAGGATGGTGAAAAACTACAGAAGCAAAAAGAGGAACTCGAGCGCAGTATTGCTGCCGCAAAAAAGTCGAGATCGAACATGATAAAAGTCATTTGTTCTTCATTCTCTGCAAACTCCGGCTCGTTCTTTTCTGCTTGGATGATCCAAAAAGCTATGCTGATACTAAGAGATAAGGATTTTACGGGAAAAGATATTCCTCACATGCACGGAGATACTATCGAATACCTTCTTAAGCAAGGCGTATGTATATGTGGTACACACCTTACTGAAGGCTCAATTCCTTATGAAAAAGTGCATAGCCTGATTGATTTATTGCCTCCTAAATCGCTGAGCTCGAATATTAGCGATTTCAAGAAAGCTTCGACCAGAAGGGTCAGTGCTTTTCAACAGACTGATCTTATAGAATTTGTTGCCGAAAACCTTTCCGTGATCAGTCAGCAAGATGACGACATAACAAATTACACAGAAGATCTTCATGCGATTGAAGGTAAGCTCAGTGGTAGTGATGTTAGAGACAAGGTGCGGAGCATCAACGCTGAAATACAGCAGTGTGAAGTGATAATAGCAAGCTCAAACTTAGAGCGTGATAAAAAGCTCGGTGAACGTGGAGATGCCATCGGTCAAATGGAACGAGCAGACAGTCGCAGAGGTCAACTTGCGCTTCTCGATGAGAAAAACAAGAAAATCGAAATCTACAAAGATTATGCCGAACGTATCTATCGTGAGCTCGTTGAATTCTATAACAGAAGTGAGGCGGAGGTTAGATGCAGGCTTCAAGAAACGATTAACGATATTTTCAAGCAGATCTACGAGGGTGGATTATCGCTTACTATTGATGAGAAATACCATATCTCCGTGTATGCCGAGGATTATGCCGGCAGTGTAGAAACGTCCACTGCGCAGAGCATTTCCGTTATCTTTGCGTTTATCGCCGGCATAATCAAAATGGCTAGAGAGAACCGGAATGCAGAAAGTGAAGAAGAAAAGATTCTTTCTTCTGAGCCATATCCTCTTGTTATGGATGCTCCTCTCTCCGCCTTTGATAAACGAAGGATTAAAACCGTCTGCACGGCGTTGCCTGAGGTTGCAGAGCAAGTAGTGATTTTCATAAAGGATACCGATGGAGATCTTGCTGAAGAGCATATGGGTGAGCGTATTGGTAGCAGGCATCGTTTTGATAAGCTGAACGAATTTGAAACGAAGCTAGTATAAGGAGTGATACTATGTTTGATAAACCATATAGATTGCGTGGCGTTCATGCCAAAAAAGCACGTGAATTAGTTGCTGTTTTTGATGGAGATAGCAAGGCTCAGTTCTTCAAGTATGCTAAGGACATCTACGCGTTTGCTCCGTTAGTAGGTTACCTGTATAACAGACGTGCTGAGTTAGACCATACGAAAAGCGAGGAGACGGGCGACGAACTTGATTATAACATCATGGCTGAGCAGGTTTTGTCTGTTCAAGAGGAGTTGACGCTGAACTACTGTTTAATCATGCTCCTTGATTCATCTTATGAATCAAACGAAGAAGAGCGCTTGGACAAAGCTTTTCGCTATATCGGGAAGAAACCCGAAGATGAAGCTCGCTTTGATGAGTACGTTCGCGGGGGCATTGATGTATTATATGAGAAGCTAATCGAAGGAAAGGGCGAGCCCGATGACTATGTAAAACGGCTATACGACTTTCTGGAAGAGATCCAAGAACGATTCAACAACGACGTTGACGTTGATAATCTAATGGCTCTTTGTGTTAGCTGAACATTGTAATAATATGTTGTTATGGAAAGGGATAACCGAAACGCAGCGCTCAAGAACATAATGTCATTGGCAAAGACAAAAGGCTTTGTCACTTTTGACGATCTTCTTGAAACTGCGGATACGTATTCCCTTTCCATCGGAGACCTGGATTGGCTATCAGAGGCAGTCCATTCGAGGAATGTTATTGTTTATGATGATGCACCTGATAAAGACCACTCAAACCAAGATGACTTCGATGACTATGCCCAAACTGATTATGAGGAAACGTTCAATAAGGTAATTGCACTGAACTCAGCGCTCTCAACGTTTATTGACAGTATAAGGAGTATTACGCCTCCACAAAGAGGAGAGGTGTCTAGACTCAAGTTTCAAGTTTTCGAAGGGAACGAACATGCAAGAACTAGAATGATCGAGATGTATATGCGACTTGCCGTGCGCATTGCATATCAAAGGTCAACAGCGTATGACTATGATATCGACGAAGCGATAGGTGATGCTTTTATTGGATTAGTTACCGCTGTGGATAAGTATGATCCCTTTCATTCAGGTCCATTTGTCTCTTTTGCTTCTATGTGGATTTATCAATCAATCTCTCGAAGACAATCTACACAGAATCCCAATGTTTATTTTCCTCCGCATCAGAAGGATTTGTATTATGCTATATATCCCTATTTGAAGCAGTACGGTTGCATAGGATGCGATGCTGTATCTTTTTGCAACAAAGCAGCGGAGACAATACAAAGAAAGCTAGGATGCTCCGCTGCGCAAATTCGAGACATTCTTTCCTCTGTTCAAAAATGCATCTCATATAATGAGTTTGTAGACAGCAATCCTAATGATTATAGGTTAATTGATACTGATGATCGCATAATAGATTTTATTGAAGCAGACGAGCGATCCCATATGGTGGCTGAAGTTCTGAAGAAGCTTCCTGACCGACAAAGAGAGGTTATTACTGCGCGTTTCGGTTTTGATGATGGAACGGAAAAAACGCTTGAACAGATTGGGCAAAGAATGGGGTTAACACGCGAACGAATACGGCAGATAGAGGATAAAGCAATTAAAAGAATTCAACACCATTTAAGAAAACACCGATAGTTTAGCACCAAGCTTTTATTGGGAAGAAAGGCAAAGCAGATGTTTGCGCACGTGGCAAACTTCAGCTTCGCCTTTTTTCTATATGTACTACTGCTAAGATAATTCCGCCGACTATACATATCTTTCTAGTATTTTCGATTAGTTATTAAGCCTAAAAAACTGACCCCAATACAGTTGTATAATGATGTTAGCGGCTCAACAAGATTGGTCAATCAACATGGTGATTGAGGCTAATCATGTGAAATCAAGCTTAAAAAAGTCAGAAAAGAAGGTGTGCTATTATACAAACGACCCAAACGGGTAAATAAAAATCCAAGGAGGATACTACAATGAGCAAGTGGGACGGCAAGTTTAACGGAACCTATGATACCTCGAGGTATGATGACGGTACTCTTGAGGGAAGGATCAAGAACGCAGGTAATGGCATTTGGGAAACCAGCACTGGCGGGCTCTACAGGGAGAGCGATTCCAGGATCGACGTATGGGGCCGTGGCGATGGCAATGGCAATTACCCCCATTATTACTACAATAGATCCAATGACTATGGCAAGGCGCCTGACGGCAGGCATGACTGATCCCGACCGTATTCTTTCTACCTATCCGGAACTCCAGCGGCTCGAGCGCCGTTGGAGCCATGGATGACTTGCACATAGTTCAATAACGTCTTGTCTTAAGCAGGAGGTTGAAGATCAACTAATGACAGAAGGAAGTGAAAAAATGCTAACTACATCTGAGATGAGGCTAAGGCTTGAGAATGAGTACCATGCAATGTGCGCATTTCCCGTCAACAGCTTGTTCACTTGGAGAATCGCACCCGGTCAGACAGTACCACGAGTGAAGTCTTACATTATCACCTATAACATTAGGACGAAAGTCAGGGACGGAGGGCGTGAGAGATTTCAAGAGAAGACTACTGTCAGGATAGACTACCCTGAGGACATCAATAATGCGCCGATCGTTAATATAATTGAGGGAAAAGTCCCCTTCGTGCCTAATTGGTGGGAGAATGGAAGACTCTGTCCTGGCAATATGTGGGAAAAAGATAAACGATTGTGGATGTTTGTTATAAAGGTTGGAAAGGTTCTAGCAATGGACCCTGCGTACACCAATCCCGATAGTCCCGCAAACCATATTGCTGCTAGTGATTGGAAAGATAAAGAAAGGAAGCACTTAATTAACAAGCTATATCCCTGCGGAAGGACGGATTTTCCGCACCCCGCAGGTTATTAACCAAACAATATAAAATAGGAGGAAAAAACCATGCATGACATCACTATCACCATCCGTCATAATGGCGAGAAGCACACCGTTCCTACTCAGGACACTATCATCCTCGACGACCTTCTTCAGCAGCTTGCCGGTCGCGGCATCCTTGCTTCCGGACAAGGGTGGGTCGTCACCAAGCTGAATGAGAACACTGCGTTGGATCTGGGCTTGTCTCTTGTGGACAACCATGTATCCGATGGTGACACTCTGGAGCTTGCTTCTCCGACCAAAGCCGGCGCATGATCCATACATAGGCAAAGCGGATCAGGGCGGCGGCAAAGAGGTCGCCGCCCACTTCGAAAGGAGATGATTGAATGGAGAATGCTGAAAGGAAAACCGACCGACAGGAAAGGATCCCTGATTTCAGTCAGAAAACCATCCATGAGACAAGGATTGGAGTGATTGGCGCAGGAGCTACCGGCAATGAGGTGCTCAAGAACCTTGCTCTTGTTGGTGTTGGGTATGTTTATTGCACCGATATGGATCATATTGCTTCCAGCAACATCAGCAGAACAGTGCTGTTTACAGAAAAAGATGTCGGTGCGAGGAAAGCTGTCCTTGCAGTCGAGCGTTTCCAGATGATGAACATTGACAATGGGGTCGCAGACTACTTTGACGGCGATATCTGCCACGGCCTCGGCGATGGGGTGTTTAGGCATCTGGACGTGATAATCGGATGTGTAGATAACGATCAGACCAGGCTGTATGTATCAAACATCTGCCAATTGCTCAAGAAGCCGTATATTGATATCGGCATTGGCGGATTCGATTGGAACGTGTTACCCACCTCCGGTCAGGAAGGATGCGCCTGCTTTGCGTGTACGCTCAGTCAGAGAGAGGAGAAGAATGCGCTTTCCCGTGTTCGTAACAGCTGTGACGTGACGAGAAGGAAAGCTGCCGCGGAGAAAAAAATACCTACGATCGTAACTGCGGCCGCTTCGGCGGGTTCTCTCGCGGTCGAGAAAGCAATCAAAATCGCGTTTCATCTGCGCGATCCCGAAAACGAGCTGTATAAGCCGGATTTTGGCGTGATGTCATACTATTCATCTTTGAAAAATAAGATGAGCTGCTTTGATTTCAATGTCCGTAGGGATTGTGAGCATCACGATAGTTACGAGGCTCACGGAGGAGTTATCGAAACTCCGATTTCGGCCCATTGGAAGCTTAAAGACGCTCTTGCATGGGCGAAGGAAAACTACGGCGGAGAGTACGAAATAGCTGTCTACAAGGACTGTGCATGCGCAGACCGCGGATTCGTGACCAAAGCTTACTGCGAACACTGCGGGACCGAGATCGACGTGTATCGTCCGCAGCCTCTTGAGGACAGCGATATGCTCTGTGAGAGCTGCCGCAAAGCAAGACTTGAACCAACGAATCTCTCGAACGCCGTATTGAAGTGCAGCTTCTCATTGCTTGATGAGGAGCGCATTCAGAACATGACCCTTCTGGAACTGGGCATACCGCTTCTTCACATTGTCGAGTTCTCCCCGCTGGATGAAGAACAAGATACTCTCTTTCTCGAGCTTACCGGAGACATTGAAGAAGCAATGCCCCATCTGCCCAGATAAGTAAAATTAAAAGGGAGGAATCCATATGCGCGGAGAGCTTGTTATTACCGAAAGAGAGCTGCAAACCCGTTTTCGCGGAGAGCGTGATCTTGTGACTCTTGCTCCATATCAGGTCGGCGACCGAGTCGTCAGATGCGGCCATTGCCATGCAGTTGTTAAGACCCAGTTCGTTACTGCAGGAGGCTGCCCACTCTGTGGGCATGCGCCGTTCACGTCTTCGCCTGTCATTAACGAACCCTCGGCATACGTTGCCCCGTCGAGAGCTCAGCGAAGCATTAGGGGATTCTTCGGCTGGTTAATCTTGTCGGCGGTCTCCTCCCTTGTTCCTTTCATCTTTCCCGGAGTACGCTCAATCATTACTGAAGCGATGTTCGGGCTGAGCATCGGATGGATCATTGCTTTATTCTGCACGTTGAGCTTGATCTCGTTGCTTATTCTCATGTGCAATGATACTTTCACCGAGATATGGCAGAACTCCGGACCGGGGAGGCTGCTTGCTTTTATTCCCGGTGCGGTGCCATATGCGGCTTTGTGTTCGCTATGGTTAGTTATTATTGTTGTTAAGATAATACTGGTTATCCTCTTGATAGGGTTATGTATTGCAGCAGTGATAGGACTGATTGGCGGCCTCAGCAATTAAAAAACGAAAGGAGTACAGAATAATGATACTTAACATGTCATCTAACCAAGGAATTGTTACAGGAACAAGCCATTGGATGAGCGGCGTAGAAAGGCTGCTGGTTTTTCGTCCTCATGCGTCGAATAAGCTATTCAAGAAAATCGGATGGCTTCGCACCGATTTCCCTGATAATCGTAACGAGCAAGGCGGCATTCTCATAGGGTACTATATTAAGAATGCCGAGGGCATACCCGTTCAGGCTGAGGTTATCGATATTCTTATCGCTAAGACCGAAAGCCGCTTTCCCGGATACATTGAATGGAGCGCAATGGAGGGGATAATGCTTCAAAGACAGTTCTTTGAAATTAAGGAAAAACTCGAAGCATCCAATCCATCGCTAAAGGATGAGGTGGCTATTATTGGCTGGTGGCATACACATCCTAATGGTTTGCCTGTTTTCATGAGTGGGACCGACAAAGAGACACAAAGGGAGAAGTTCTTCAAACCCGAGCATTACAGTGTTGTGATTAATCCACACCGCGGGATCTGGCGCGCATTCGCTGGGAGAGACGCCGTTGAGGTTCCGGCGATAATGCTGCTTGGCAACGAAAGCGATAATATGAGACGTACCTCAAGCAACAAGGCTCAAAAGAAAAAGAAGGGTAATAAGAATAAGAAAAAGGCGAATCATTCTAAGAAGTCGAAAAAGAGGAAATGATAATATGCGTAGGAAAGCCAGAATACTTCCAACTCCCGGATACGTCTATACGGCTCCAATAGAGAGAATAATACCACAGTTAGAGCGCATCATTCCTAGCAGCGACTATAAACCTATGACCATGCACGCAAGAGCTCTGCAGGCCAGCGGAGCTGTAAAGAATGTCGAAGCTGAGTGGTGTCCCGTATGTTTGGGCCGGCACATCAGCGAACGGCTTATATCGGGAAAGCCTGTGTGGCACTGCGACGACTGCGGAAACGAATGGTGAGCAGAAAGAGTACCATAATGATTCCTGCGGCATATCATAGAAGTCTGTTGACCGAAGAAGAACAGGCTGATTATATGACGATAGTTAATGCTCTAATTAGACACAGCAGCAGAGTTCAGATTAAGAGCTCTGCTGCTCATAAGAAGTCGATCAAGCGAATAATAAGCGCGGTTCATTTGGATCATCCGGAGCTTTTTTTCGTAGATTTTTGGAACTCCAAAGTTGTATCGTCTTCTTCATGTCAGGGATCGGCGATCCTATTCAATATGCTCCTTGATAGAAAATCCGCCGATTCGATTACCGAAACGATAAATCAGAGGGTATCTTCAATTCGTGAAAAGGATTCGTCCTCGTTGTCCACGAAAAAACGTTATATGCTTCTTATGAATGAAATAGCTTCGTCTACCGAGTATAAAAATACGGGAAGCGCATTTTGGGATCATACTGTGGCAGGCCCGGTTCTTTACCACACGGCAGTCTGTGAAGCAATCGCTAAACTGTTCCTGTTGCTCTGTCAGAGGCTTGATTTGCCGTGCGCAGTTATTATCGGAACAGTCAACGACGCTCCACACGCTTGGAATATGGTTGAGCTATCAGGAAGGAGATACTATGTCGACGTTACCTGTCACCTGAGGATGATACCTGTCTATAGTAGATACAAGCTGTTCCCGGACAGCGTCTTTAAAACGAGGGAGCAGATGATAAACAGAGGTTATTCATGGATAAAAACATAGACATCATTTTTTGAAGCCACACAAAACTAAGCAGAAAAACGGGAGGGAACAACATGAAAGCACCGAAGAAATGTCCAATATGCGGAAGTTTGTCGTGGAGGTGTGTAAACACATATCACAGTGGTTTCTCTTTGAGCAAAGGGTTCGCGGGTAGCATCCTGTTTGGTCGCCAAAATGGGAAATGGCTAGGTTTGCTTGGAAGAAAAATAAAGGTATACGCTTGCTCAGACTGCCGTTTTGTAATGGAATATAGGCATTAGAGATAAAAGCGCTTTCCTCCTGCTGTTCGCAGCAAGTAAGCCCTATAATAGGTGCTTGTAAGGCTTGAATCTTGATTATCTTTATGTACTGATGATTGAATCTGAAAAAAGTTGCTTGATAGCGTTATCAACCAAGCGGGAGTAAGCTATTCGAAAAGAAGCAAAACTTGCGAACTACGGCTTAAAAAATCGAGGGTTAAAGGTGTGTTATTATACATACAACCCGAGAGGGTAAAACAAATCCAAGGAGGATACTGCAATGAGCAAGTGGGATGGAAAGTTTAATGGGACCTATGACACCTCGAGGTACGATGACGGTACTCTTGAGGGAAGTATCAAGAACGCAAGCAATGGAATTTGGGAAACCAGCACTGGTGGGCTCTACAGGGAGAGCGATTCCAGGATTGACGTATGGGGTCGTGGCGATGGCAATGGCAACTATCCCCATTATTACTACAATAGCTCCGATGACTACGGCAAAGCGCCTGATGGTAGGCATGACTGATTCCGGCCGTATAGCTACAATCCGTATGGAACTCCAGCGGCTCTCGAGCCGCTGGAGCCATGGATGGCTTGCACATAGTAGTTCAGAATCACGCAAAAGAACAATATAAGCGCCACGACGAATAATTGCTTGGTTTATGTGATAGAGTACAAAACGTTTTCAAAACAAGTCTCGGAGGATATTCATGGACATAACTACAAGTAAAAAAGAAAACAGTTCTGCTATTTCAATTACAGGTGAATTCAACAAGGAAAGAGATGAAGAATGTGAAGATGTGATGCACATCGATGAGATTTCAGGAATCAAATTCTTTGGTCTTGCTGATGGGCAAACCGGCAAGAAACATTGTCGGATAGGCGGAAACAAGGTCCTAGACGCAGTGTTTCGCCTTGTGGCCGATATAGGGATCACTCAAATGGCTCAATATGAGTACATGGATGAGCTTCAGTATGAAATAATACATGTCATCAGGGAAACGATTGATAATTTGGCAGCATCAGAATCCGAAGTCAAAGATTCGTATGCTTCCACACTGGTCGTTTTTGCGTACGATGAGCTTACTCATGATTGCGTTTTCATTCACCTTGGAGACGGGAGTATTATTGGTCATAGGACTCGCGGTGACATTCTCATGATTAGTGCTCCAGAAAACGGATTGACAACTGATTATGCATGGCTGACGACATCTCAAGACGCTTTGAATCATTTAAGAATCGGATTTGGTAACGTAAACTGTTTCGACCGGATTGTTTTGATAACAGATGGAGCAAAGGCGATTGCGAGAGGAAAGAACATTGCCGAAAGAACCAAGCAGATTATTAGAACAGGAAGCCAGGAAGATGTCGTGAAGCTTCTATTAGAAACGCCTCATAGAGATGATGCAAGTTGCATTATAGTCGATTTGTGCTAATCAGAATCTAAAGAAATTACAACATTGCGATAACAGTCAATGCAATCCGTGGCATTGACAATACACGGCAAATGATGTATAATATTCGCGGACTCGTAGCAAAGGAGATACTCTCGTTATGATTAGAAATTATACTCAGGATGCAAAAAAACGTTGCTTGGCATTAGTTGATTCAAATGCGGACGATATTTGGGACAGCATTGAAAAATTGCCTTCCGACACATACGCAGACAAATGGAAAAAGAAGATATTGCAGATGGTTAGAGAGTACACTTTTTCTTGCCCGTTTGCATTGATGCGGCTTTTTCTGAATAGAGCAGATAAATCACAGCTGATTGACGCAGCTCACCCTGAATACGGGTTCGTTGCTACTCTTAGGGATGGCACCACGTGCAGAATTGAAGACATTACCATTCAACATGCAGAAAGCCTATCAGCTGAAGAATTAGGTCATTTCGAGAATCTTCTGCTCGAGCAAGCTTCCTTGCAAAGCGACTCAGACAGTTCGGTAGACTCAGCTATCATCAAGAAAGCTCTTGTTCCAGTACAAAGGAAAACAACTCTTCTATCAAGAGACGAGGCGTTTTTGCTTGGGCATATCTTGCAGTTCACACTGCAGGAAATGGAGTGGTTTCTTTTGCGGGTCTTTGATGTCGAAGATGGGTTCGCTTATAATACATCGAATGATTTAATAGAGGCATATGGCTTCTTGTCAAATAAGAGTTGGAAAGCGGTTTCCGTTCTAAAGGATGAATACGAGAAGCGATTCGGATTGTTCCCTAAGAAAAACTGTGAAGAAAAAACTGATGACTGGACCAAAGATGCTGCCGGTTCCCTGCCTGAGATGGAAAAGTATTGGTCGCAACACTGCAATGATAAGAAGGATGAGATGTTCCTTCTTTGGATTGGTGATAAAGCTCCATTCCTTGACAGTCCATCCCAAGCAGCGCTTCGTATTTATAGAAACCTTGCTGTTTATGCGCACAATCTTGCTCTTAGAATTGAAGATACGCCAGAGGTTGATTTAAAGCGCAAGAGAAGAGACGGTCGTTATGAGACAGACTTCCTTCGCAGTATTCGTGAAATAGTGAGCGAAAGAGGTTATGCTGATCAAACATTATCCGCTCTGTTTGAAAAAGGAAACATTTCAATCAAGTGTTGTGAGAAAGTTGCAAAAAGCATTCTGTTTATGAACAAACAGCTGTTTTCAACAGAGACAGATGCATCTCATGCAGTGAGAACTATAAAAGTAAAGCAAGATGGAGAGGCATCGGTTAACGACGGTAAAAGCGCTTCTAGAACCCGCGTCCGGGACCTATTAACCGGAGGCATCGTTAACATTGAGAAAAGTGATATGCTTTATATGCTGTGGTTTACTTCTCTCCTTTGTTGGTTTGATGGAGAGAGGTATCTGGAGCCATATGCTATTTCTAATAGAATTAATGATTTCATTGATGCTGCTGAGATTTGCTTGGACGAAGCAGGTCTACCGGCGTTTTACCCCCCTCATCTTATGGAGCAAAGCATGATGCTATCTATAGTGCATGCATATTTCGATCCTGATGAAAACGAACCGGACGAAGTGTACGAAACTATTTGCAAATCTGTTGTTAAGTCCCGAGCAAGACGATCCAAAAGATGAAAACCAAGGCAAATCATCGGGAAAGGAGGAGAACCAGTGAATCGGGAACCACTGCCAAAAGGATATGTCGTTTCTATGGCTAATAACGGCGAGTACGTTATCAATCAGCTAATAGGCGAAGGTGGGTTTTCGCTGATTTATTCAGCAGACACCGTCGGGGGTACATCGCCCGTTGTAATTAAAGAATTTTTTCCTGCTGAAGGAGCTTTCCGTGACAGCACTGGTAAAGTCGTTTCTGCTATAGGGAACGAAGACAGCTTTAATAGGAATCTTAACCGTTTTGAGCTTGAGGGAAGAATAGGCGGCGATATTTGCGGGCGGAGTTTCCAGACTATTCCTTTCCTAAAAATCTCTGAAGGCTATGCTATGCTGAAAAGAGAAAGCGAAGATATGCGCTCTATCTCTTCGCTTGTTGAGTTGTGGGAAGAATCTGCTCCTATTCCGCAAACAGGAAACTGCGCAGACCGTGATCCTGTTTTCCCGGATATGGTCCGCGTCCGCTATTCACTTAAGATTATCGAAAGCGTGCTCGCGGCACTGACAGCCGTGCATGAAAAGGGTTACCTTCACTTAGATATAAGTAGTAGCAACGTGATATGGGCAGGCAGCGAAGTCGAGACTGGCGAGAATTGCGAGGCTTTCTTGGCTGATTTTGGATGTTCTGTCGAACTAGACTCCGGAGAGTACCACCCTGAGTACCAACTTTCATACAGCCCTGGGTTTGCTGCCCCGGAAGTTCAGAAAGGACATTGTAATCTTACTCCTGCAACAGATTTATATTCTGTTGGTATGCTTCTCTTTTATCTTTGCGTAGGTAAAAGTGCTCTTGAAATCACTCATAATAGAAAACGGCAAATCCAAAGAGAACTGTCTTACCTTGCGATTCCAGAACGGTTTCGCAAAGAGTTACAACAAATACTCTACACTGCAACAGATGATATAAAGATTCGTTATCAAACAGCGATAAGTATGCTTGAAGCTGTTCGTGCGTTTCGGAACACGCTCCCTGCACATCCACTCAATCCTGATAACACCAAAGCATTCACTTTATATTCATTAAAATCAATGCTTGAAGGTAGTATTGAGACGCATTATAGTTGGGCGCACGAATTATGTGATCGACGAGGTATTTCTGTTAGTTTTCCAGATTCTGTTTTTGAGCCTGTTGCTATTATTCCGAACAAGAAATACGACAGTGACTTGGCTTTTTTTACATGCATAATGCCCTCCGCAATCCGACAACTTATAAAACAGAAACTGGATGCAAACAAGGGATTTACCCTAAATAATATATTGTCTTGTAATTATCCAAGAGAATGGAAGCACGAACTATGTAAAAGGATTCTTGCCTATGGTTCCAGCGGGTTTTGCGATATCTGCGCTAGTTTAATGAATGATTCTGCAGTGTTCCATAGGAATAGAGATATCCTCTTCGAAATCATTGCAGACAATAGCGTTTTGCAACGGTTTTACAATAGATGTAATTTTGAAAGCAAAAACCATATTGGACTAGCCATGATAGCGCTTTATGCACTTTTGGGTGATGATTATTTCAAAATGCTGTTTGGGAATGATCCCTCGCAGTGTGCAATATTTTTCAACTGTTAATATACTAACCCAGTATTCACAATAGGAGGATTAATTATGGACGACATTAACGAAATGCTTGGAGCAATGCTTGGAGCAATTAAGCAACTTTCTCAAAGAGTTGATGAATTAGAGAATTCGTCATTACATGACCCTAACGGTAATGATTCTCTCAATATCACCACTTTAGAGGATGCAATGCTACTACTTGATCGTTATAAGGGACCGTCTGGGGCTGGTTTTAGGCAGCAAATAGTAGCAAGTATTATAAGCAATGAAGTTAGAGGGCTTCCTGCGATGTTCCATAATTTTATTGCAGAGCTGTCTCGATGTGGCGAGCACGAACTTATTATTCAACTATGTGACTACTTGCTTACATTTGCCCCATTCGACAGAGATATACTTGCTGATGCAATAGATGCATGCGGAGATTCGTGCAATTGGGATTTAGGAATGATGTATCTGAGAAAAGCACAGATTATTCCTAAAGAAAGATGGAATGATAAACTGTTTTTGTATTCGGGACTTTTCTTGCGAACCAGATTCAATTCGTTTCCCAATAATGACTCGTTTTTCGAGGAAGCAATGACCCTTGCAGATGACTACATTCGTTGTTTGAAGTACGATGAACATGGTTATAATCTGAAGGCGTCGCTATACATAGCCGCACAAAAACGACAGGAGGCAATTGATTTTTTGCTACAGGTCATACGGAATGGTTATTCTGATGACACTATCATGAATGAAAAAACGAGAATAGTCGCAACCCAGTGTTGTATGCAGTTGTTGGACCTTCTTGACGACACTTGCGATTACGATTTGATAATCGAGATATGCGACAAAGGTTTGCGGTATACACATGAACAAGCGTCAGCTAGGATTCCTTCTTTTGCATATCGTCGAGCTCTTGCCTACGATGCTAAGGTTTATGTTGACGGATTTAAAAACAAGGATACTATTTTGGCTGCTCTAGCGGAGATCCAATCTGCTCATACATTAGTTGTGAATGATAGGAGCCTTGCAAATGAAGACAAAATCCTTGAGCAGAAGCATGAAGCGCTTAGGCCTTACGCAGGAGATAAATTTATTCCACTAATTAAACGATCGTTAACAGTTGAAGAATCGTAATTGCTTACGGTGCTCATCATTGCTTACCATTCAGAAGCGATAATAAACCCTTAAGGAATTGAAGTGACGGTATTATCCGTCTTTGTTTAAGATGCCTTCGGCATAAACGGGATAACCATACCTATATGGCATTCCGGAATTGCCAGGGCATCTTTTTTATTCAAATTCAACTGTCAACCATAACAATACATCGTTAGAATTATTATTGCTGTTGATTCAATATGGTAATTGCACTCTAAATAAATAAGAGCCTTAAAAAAATGTCTTCGTTCAGTATGCTATTATCTTATCACAGAAAACAACTGCAACATAAGCAGAGAACAAGGAGGAAGACAAAATGCAGACCCACACCAGATACTCTAATGAGACGCGCGAAAACCTCGACCACTACCTCTCTAAGGCAGGCATTCATATGTACGCTAAGAACGCAGGAAGCAGCGAAGGTGCCGTTTGGGAAACTCCCGAGTATACGGCGACACTGCGGTTGACTGATCTCACTCGTACCAACCCTATTGATTACGCACTGTTCGAGTACTATCCGGGTATCATGGTTCGTGTCTCCAAGAGTGACAAGGACAATATCGATATCCCTTGCTATAAGAACGTTGCGGCTTATTGTGCAGAATTTATTAAGCCGACCTATGGGGCAATGGAAGTGTCGCGCGAGCATCGTGATGTCTATTTCAAGTTTGAGCTTCCTGTTAAGGAGAACGCTCTGAGCGAGAGTACTATCGCTGCACTTGAGCGTCGTGCGGCAGAAGTAATCTCTCAGCACCGTGAAAACCTGATGTTTCTTGCGAACACGCATATTCCTTACAAGAAGTTCCGCAAGTTGATTCAGAATGATAAGAGCATTGTTAATCTCGTTGATGACGATCACACTGACGAAACCGTGAACGCAGATATGTTCCTTGCCTCGCTGGACAGCATTCGCGCTCACTTGGAGAAGCACAGCAACCACAATATCGTTGCAGAAAGCGTCGATGAAGCTGGTAATCCTACTTGGAAGTGCGAAATCTTCACTGGCCGGGATCACTACTTCCTTGATCTGTCCGCCGATCAGCGTTCCGGCATGTTGGTTTTGAGGGCTATGGATGGCCCGAAGAGTATCCCTGTTGACGCAGATGCACGCCGAGAGGTCGCGGCATATTTGGCCGGTACTTCTAGCATTCGCAAGGTTGGTTATCTCTGGAGTGGTAATGATACAGAAGGTATGTGCTGCGTTACGAACGCCAGCATGGTAGATGGGGTCATCGGTGGTGAAACGATCGAACTGATCGAAGGTCTTATGCTGAAATCGCTCTATGATATCCGTTCCAAGGCTTGTGCTCTTGCCTTTGGAGAGGAGGCGGACGAAGACGACGATATTGGTAGTCCGTCCCGCTTCGATATGCTTCGCAAGATGCTTGGCAACGATGACGATGATTGCGATGATAATGACTCTGACGACGATGATACGCCCAAGATGCCTTTTATGGGCGGACATATGCCCAACTTTAGCAGCATGATGGCAGATGTTCTTGCACGAGTCAAGGGTTCTCGCGACGATCAGGCCATCGATGCTCCGAGCGCGATGCCTGACGTCAATGATGAACCTGATGATGGGGACGCTGATGATGAAAGCGATGGAAGCTTCATGGATTCTTTCGAATCCTGTGAGCCGGACTCCTCCTGCGCTGAAGGAGCATAATGCTTTGGGAAAGCCCGTAAAACCCCTAGGGATTATCTGGCCATTGCGATATATGTTTGCCTCTGCACAAAGAGCAGAGGCAAACATAAACAGAAGGATTGCGATTTGAAAGGCGGTGCATTAGTAATGGTACGTAATGTTAATCAGGAGCAGGAGCAGAAACAGAAGGTGTCCGCATATAGGGCACTTCAGGACATGGTCGGCTTGCGCGATGGCAAGGATATCGTCGATGACATAATCGCTTTTCGTAATATGGAAATGCTGGCGCGTGATCGTGGACATATTCTTGAGCGTGGCAATTATCATATGGTTCTTACAGGAAACCCCGGTACGGCAAAAACGGCGTATGCCAGACTGATAGCCGATATCTTTTATGAAGCGGGCATTACCTCGAAACCTGGGTGCGTGGAAGTTAGTCGCGCCGATCTGATAGGAAGATATGTAGGACATACGGAGGAAAAGACTACTGATGTGATCAAAAGTGCATACGGGAAAGTGCTCTTTATCGATGAAGCTTATGCATTGGCGGATGGAGATGAAGAAGGTTCATATGGGAACGAAGCGATTACCATCCTTATCAGAGAGATGGAGAATAACCGCAATAATTTGGTGGTGATAGTCGCCGGTTATAGAGACCGTATGGAAAGCTTCCTTGCATCGAATCCTGGCCTTCGTAGCAGATTCGGATACATCGTGAACTTTCCAGATTATAATCTTGAAGAGCTGATTCAGATTACTCATCTCTTGGCATTTGACAAGGGATTTACCATGGATAATTCTGCAGACATAGAACTGGAGAAGATATATTCTGTTCAGATGCACAATCCCGACTTTGGAAATGGTCGATTCTGCCGGAACATTGTGGATCTTGCGATACACAAGCATGCAAAAAACATACTCTTGCTCGGGAATACCAAGGAAGTAAGTAATGACTATCTTTTTTCCCTCTCAGCTTGTGATATTGTAACGCCAAAGGGGCTACATAAGGCAGAAAACCGCGTCATTGGCTTCCAAGCTCAATCATAATAAATGGTTGAGGCATATACATTTTCGAGAAAAAAGACTCAATTATCTTAAGGGATGATTCTCAATATGTAAGAATCGTTCCTTATGCTTTAGTATTATTAATCTCTCTCGTTAAAAGACGGTCGAATAATGTATGATATTATTGTGTAATAAAGGCCTGCTAGATCTCGAAAGGATGAGTCCATTGTGATTGAAAAAGGACAGTGAATTCATAATGAAGGATGCATCTCTGAGAACAGGAATGATACTCAGGAAAGAAGGTGTTCGTAGTGATTTCCCGCAAAGGATACTTTGATGACTTTTCATCAAACGTTTTCGCAAGATTGTTACTTGCTGTCAACATCACATTCCTCTACTTTGTGTGCACTGGCGGTGCGATATACTTCATGGGCATCTACATTCCTGCGAAGTACAGCACTTTTGTCTTGTTCTTTATGAACGTCGCATCGGCAGTAGCGGATCTGGCATGTATGAAAAAACATATTCGCACGGCTGCAGGTGCTATAGCAAGCTATCTGATTCCTCTTGAGGCTTATACCGTTCTCGTATATGGAAGGATATGGCCTGTAATGACGACAGTTCTTGCGATAGTTTCGGGTGCAGCGCTTGCCATCCTAATTATCTTTGTGGTAATACCGTGGGTTCGGCAGCATCAAAAGCACTCAAGGAAGGCTGCTGCTCACGTTACAGGACGGCTCTTGGCTCTTACGCTCGCGCTGTGCTTCTCGGTTATGATAGGTCGAGTGGTGTATGAAACGTTTGCTCCCCGCAAATCTGCATCCCCTTCCGCAGATTTTTATGCGGAAGCCCGAACCGAAGACGGCTGGCATATCAGGAACAACATTGATACCCTGGTTAAGCTCAGCGACGGCTCGTGGGATTCCATGTCGGCACAGGACAAGCTCAATGTTCTTCAAGTCATAGTTAATATAGACGTCGAGTTTCTTGGTATCCCCTATGCGCTTTCAATTACTGCTTCCGAACTGCCGCTAAGCGAGGCTATGCTTCTTGCTCAGTACACGCATTCCGACCACAAGATACTCATCAACCTTGACTATCTTAAAAAGGCGACTCCCTATGAGTGTGTTGAGAGCGTGTGCCACGAAACTTTTCATTGCTTACAACATTGCGCGGTCGAAGCATATGCGGACATGGATGACAACTATAAAGGCCTTTACTATTTCTATTATTTAGGAACAATGCAAGGTGAGCTCGAAAACTATATAGATGGGAAAGTCGATTTTGAGGAATATGCCTCCCAGTATGTCGAGCGTAGTGCTAGAGCTTATGGAGCATGGTCCGCGCAGGATTATAAGGAAACTATAGAAGAGTACCTCCAGAACGGGTTTTGATTCGTCGATAACGGGGAGTAAGCAGTTTGTGCTTAGAAATAAGAAGAACGTTCAAGCTGTATGTTAGGAGAAATAACATAGATGAGGTTATTTCTGATCTGACAATAGTTGATGGATAAATTAGAGTAAAAAGAATATGCCCCGCAGTGGCGGGGCAAAGTATATCTGCTTATTCGTCACCGCTTGTGACAGTTACGGATTTCGAAGGTGCCATCCTCATAGAGCTTGAGGTGATAGTGATAGTGTCCCTTTCGGTCGTTCTGATCAGTACCATAAAGATCGACATCGGCGGTGCCGTCAGAATGAACAACGACATCCTCTACGCTGTTAGGGTAGACCCCATTATAATAGCGAATCTTACTGCTACCATAGATCATTCCCTTCAGCTGGTCCTCAATTGAACAGTGTTTGCTAGTGTCGGAAAGGTCCCAAATCTTAGACATAGTGCTTAACCTCCTAGATGTATTCTTGAACCCTCTCGGTTCGTTTGTCATTATAGCAGAAACTTAAACCAACTTTTTTAAGGAATAGTATAGTCGCCTAAAACTGTTTTTCTCCAAAGGAATGCTTGTATCTCGCAGCTTTATCTGCCAAGTGTATGTAGATATCAGTATCACCTGTTTAAAAACCCTAGACAATGATCGACAGAATATGGAGCTGTTACTATGCCTAACGAATAGTGATGAGCAATACATCAAATGCCGTACTGGAAAAAGTCCCCGCATTTAATAGAAGACGATATAATTGATGATTATTCAACTTCTTACTGCGATTAAAACATATTTCTGTGGTGCATGTCCCGTATAGTAAAACGGATAGCAGGTGGTCAGCATGAGATGTTGCCCGGAGATAAACGGAACTCGCAGCTCTTCATCCGGACCGAGAATCCTGATTGATTCAACAGTGTAATTGAGCACAGTTCCATCTGCAAGTGTAACAGTGATGGTATCACCGAAGTCTATGTCCTTGAGCACCTGAAAGTGGTTTCGGTTCCTATGCCCATAGATAACGCATACTCCTTCTTCTCCTGGATAGGCTGAGGTTTCGAGCCAGCCTGGTGTCTTATCAAGCGTAGCGTTATCAACTCCAATCGACACGGGGATGTTCGTTCCGAGTATCGAAAGTGTGAACGCCTGACCGTACACCGGAGAGGTGTGCGGCGCGGAAGTCGGCTTCGGTGTAGTTCTGACTACGGGCGGATTGGTAACGACCGGACCGGGAACAGCAGGAGTCAGATCAGGTGAACCGGTTTCCCACGGATCGGACGTCATGACGGGTGTCATATCGGAGCTGCCTGTAACGGTCGGCTCAGTAGTAGTGTTCGTCTCGGTCGGTTCCTCGGTCATGATAGTCTCCGTAGGAGTTGGAGCAGAGTGATCGACGGGTTTATTATCTCTTCCTGCAAGGAAGGCGACGGTGAAGATGAGTGCTATCAGCGCTACTGGAAGGCATCAGATCGACGCCCTCTTCTGTGGTGAGTATTCCCTCGGCGGGGTCTATCGGCTCCTCGTCCATGGCTTTTGCAAGGACGTTCGAGACCGTGTATTCCATATCATCCGGGGACTTGAACCCGAGCGCCATTGTGAGGTTCGCCTGAGGATCGAAGTCGATCGCCAGTACCGCATATCCCTGTCTCACAAGTCCGGCACCGAGGTTCACGGTGGTGGAGGTCTTTCCGACACCACCTTTTTGGTTCGCTATTGCGATTACTTTGGTCATGGTGTGCCCCCATATTAAGTAGTAGGTGTTCTTACCTCGTCGGGCCGTCGTCCTCACGCATATCCTATTTCAGATCTCCGCATGCCTGTGCCGAGCCGTCCAATGCTGTGAAGCGTTCAAGACGGAAGTATCATTATGCTGTTGCCCGAGTTGGCTATTCAGTTGTCAAGGTCCGTGAGGTTGCTGTGAAAAAGCCCCTCAATTACATGTGGCAAAAAAAACGGCCAGTGTTTGGGGGTAAACAGCGATTTTTTGAAAATATATTTTTATGAAGCCTTTTGCTACCCAATCACTCGGTGCATTATTTCCGGCGATGCTCCCGAGAAGAGCTGTTCATTCAGTCCGAAAACGGGGCTGCTGAATCATACAGTTGTAATGAAAATGTGTGAAAATGTGTGAAATCGGCTTTTAATGGAGCGATTTTGGCATAAAAAAAGAGCGGCTTTGAGCCGCTGAAAGAGAGGATGTCGTAGATTTTTTGATCAAAATGTGTGATATATAATCATTCAAAACAGACAAAACGAACCCCGAAAAACTCAATGTTTTTCGGGGTTTTCTGGCACACTTGTCGGGATTCGAACCCGAGACCTTCCGCTTAGGAGGCGGACGCTCTATCCTGCTGAGCTACAAGTGCATATTCGATTTTGGAGCCTCCATAGACCTTCCGCTTAGGAGGCGGACGCTCTATCCTGCTGAGCTACGGAGACATTTACCAATAATTATTTTATCTTATTTTTGAGAAAGAGTCAATCACTTTATGCGGGCGGGATGAAATATATCTTGGAGACGGCGCCGGGTACTGATGTTTTTTCGGACGGCGGTGAAGGAGACGGCAGCCCGGGGTGCAATTTTCTGCTTTTGAGGGAAAAAGCGGGTTCCTCTTGAAAATAGAAAAAGAAATGGTAGAATATTGGACAAAGGACACAAAAGTGTTTAAGGAGGTGCAAAACATGCCGGCGAGGACAAAAATCATTGCGGCGTACCCATCGCTTTCGCCTGCGGAGCGGCAGGCGGCGGACTTTATCCTTTCCGATCCGGATGCGGTTCCGCATCTTTCGATAAAGCAGATTGCGGCGCGGGCGGGGGTCAGTATGCCGACCGTGACGCGGCTTGTACGGCGGGCGGGCTACAGCGGTTTTACGGAGCTGCGAATTGCGCTTGCCGGAAGTTTTACCAAAAACAAACCGGTTGCATCGGGCGATGATGACGGCGAGTTTTTCAGCAAATTGATGCTCGGCCAGATGCGTTCGGTCGAGGCAGCGCTTAAGGCTGCGGATGAGGAAAGAATTTGCGCACTTGCCAAACGGCTTGTGACGAGCACGGGGTGTGTGCTGCTGTGCGGTGCGGGAGCAGCGGCGGGGATTGCCGAAAGTGCGGGCAGCGCACTTGTTGAACTCGGAATCCGTGCGGTTTGCCCGCAAAAACCCGAAACCCGGGCGGCATATTCCGCGCTGCTCGGTGAAGGAGACACTCTGTTCTGCATCCGTTCCGAAGGAAGCAGGGAAAGCGCGCAGCAACTGACGGAATGCATTCGAACGGCAAAAAAGGGTGGTGCGTACACTGTTTTTGTTTGCAATGAGCCTTGCATTTCGGCGGAGAGTGAAGCGGATTGCAGCATTTGCACAACATGCGAAAGCGATATTCGCAGACTTTTGGGCTATGCAACATCGGCATCGCTTGTTGCGTTTACGGAAGCTTTACTCGCGCTCACGGCGCGATATGCGGGAAAAATTCCGGAGAACGCATACCGGGGAAGAATGCAGTGAACAGCTGAAAGGGAATATAAACAAAATGAGAATCATTGAGGATTTGCATACACATACATATTACAGCCACGGCAAAAACGGCCCGCGCGACAATGTGCTTCGGGCGTTGGAGCTCGGACTTGAGGCGGTTGCGGTCAGCGAACATGCGGGCGGCAACATGTATTACGGTGTCCGCGGGAAAAAACTGGAGCGGCTGAACGCGGAGCTTGCGGAACTGCGTCGGGAGTTTGACGGACGTATCCGCGTGCTGCGCGGCTTGGAATGCAACGTAATGAATTTCGGTGAAAGCGATATCCCGAAGGACCGCAGCGAATATGATGTCATTATTCTTGGGTACCACAAGGGAATTCCGCCGGTGAACAGATTTGCGCGGCATATCCTTTTCGAAAGTTTCGGCGGGAAATCGACTCCGCGGCGCAACACCGAATCGCTCATGGCGGCGGCGGAAAAGGGTCATGCAGATATTATTTCGCACCCGAACCTTTATTTGACTCTGGACATTCCGTATCTTGCGGACTGTGCAAGGCAGCTTGGTATTTTGCTGGAAATAAACTCCTCGCATGTAAGCCTGACCCCGGAGGAGATAAAAACGATACACGAACACGGGGCGGGGCTTATCATCGGCAGTGACGCTCATGTCAGCTCCCGTGTCGGTGATTTTGCAAACGGAATCGAATTCGCAAAACAGGCGGGAGTTTTGAATTCGGTTGTTAATATTGAATTATAATGCAGAATGCACGGTGCATCGACCGATGTCCGAAAGTACGGGGGCTCAGGTTCGGAAGAACCGCCTGCAAAGCTCCGAAAGCGCGGCCTCGAGCTGCGCACAGCTGCGCCAGCCGCTTCCGATAGGTGCGTTCGGACGGCTTTTTCCGTGAAAATCGCTTCCGCAGGTTGCAAACAGTCCGAATTCACGGGAAAGGGAAGAGAAAAGCCGCGTTTCACCTTCCGTTGCGGCACCGTAAAAAGCTTCAATACCCCATATTCCCTTGTCGGCAAGGTCGCGGACAAGCTCATGCGGATCGCATTTTTTCATCAGCATCGGGTGGGCAAGTATTGCAGCTCCGCCCGCGCCCGTAACGGCATCGATGACAGCCTGCGGAGAGGGGTGTTTTTGCTTTATATCCGCAAGAGCGTCTCTGTTCAGTATGCGGCGGAAGGCATCGGCTGTGTTTTCGGCGTGGCCTGCTGCGGTGAGCGCGGCAGCATAGTTGGCGCGGGTCGTGGATTCGCTGCGGATAAGATAATCCGAAACATCCATGCCCATTTTGCGCAGCTTGATTTCAAGCAGACGGTTGCGCTCCTCGCGAAGAGCGGTTTGTTCCGCAAGCAGTTTTTGAAAACACGGCGCGTCGATATCCTGCCCGATGCCGAGAATGTGAAGCTTGTCGGCATAGTCCGCTTCGGCCTCAACTCCGGGAAGCATCCGAAGCCCAAGCTGTGCGGCACGGGACAGCGCGGCGGGAACTCCGCGCACACAATCGTGGTCAGTCAGCGCGAGCAGCTCAATTCCGGCGGCTTTTGCAAGCTCAGCAACATGTTCCGGGGATTCGCTTCCGTCGGAACAGCGGGAGTGTGTGTGCAAATCATACATTGTGTTTTCCTCCGTGTACACGGCGAAGCCCGTGCGGGTGATTCGGCCGTGCTTTAGTCTGTCGGAATGCCGACTGCGTTTGAAATAATTATACATGAGACCGCGGAGAAATGCAACGGCGGAACAAAAACAATATATCTGCCGGAGATGATTGTCGGAAAAGCGCGTATATTGTATAATGAAAGGATGCGGGAGTTTACGCATGAAGGGCGGGAAACTCAAAAAATATCGAGGCGAAAACCGATATGATAAACGTGAAAGAAAAGAAAACCGAACGAACCGAAAAAATCGGGAAGGGAAAAACAGCACCGAAAAGAAAGAAAACGGCGACGGTCGAGCGCATTGCGCAGGCGATAGGCTCAAAACGTTTTCTTGCAATTGTGCTGTGCTGCTGTGCCTGGGCGGTGTTCCATGCAGTGAACATGTATGCCGTTTATTCCGATTTGCTTAAGCGCGTTCGGGATGCGCTTCCGATTTATTCCGGAGAGGAAATGCAGCGATTTGCGGAGCTGACTTCCGACCTGATATATACTTTCAGAGTCACGGCGGGAATTTACTGCATACTTGAATGCATTTTGCCGATTGCGGCGGCGGCGGCATTTGCGGCGGTGCATTGCGATGCACGGCGGGGACAGCTTGCGGAGGGTTCGGGAATTCCGCTGCTTCGAATGACGCTTGCGGTGCAGGTTGTCATCGGAATTGCCGCAGCCGTGACGCTGTGCCTGCTTGTCGTCTGTGCGGCGGAACTGGAGCAAGATATAATCGTTTTTCGCAAAACCGTACTTAACATCATTGCAACGCCTCCGCCCGTGTTTACTCCGATGCGCATTGCGGCGATAATAATTACTGCGGGCGGGATAAATGCTGCGCTGTGCACACTTGAATGCTTTTTGTTCCGCATGTTCGGAAATGTTCGAAGTCAGCTTTCTGCGGAGCCGAACGGCGGCAGGGCGGAAATACGGCTGCAGCGGGCGGAATATCTGCTTTTCGGTCTCGGGCTTGCTTCGGCGGCGTGCGCGATTGTTCTGCTTACGGCGATTGTGGCAATGGGGCAGCGGCATCCGTCCGTTTACAAAAGCGGAATCATCAATGCGTTCAATCCGCCGGCATTTGCCGCCGCGGCGTGTGCGCTTTTCACCGGTATGAAGCTGTGCAGAAGCTGTGAACAACATGAAGCTGTGAACAATAAGAAAAAAACTGCTGCGGAAGATGCAGGCAGCTAAAATGGGATACAAATCCGTTTATAACGAAAAAAAGCAGAGCCGCTGCGGCGAACTCTGCTTTTTGTTGTTCTTGCGGGAAGAGTCTCGGAAAGTCGCTTTTGCGAAAACGGTTTGTTTAACCGTCTTTTTCACAAAAACACGAAACACTAACTCAACCGACGGCTGAAGGAACCGTTATTTTTCGTCCTTTGAATCGTCGCACTCGGAGAACACAGCCCTGAGCCTGTCAAGAATATCAATTATATATTCTTTGTTGAGCGTGTAATAGGTTTTTGCGGTGCGCAGATCGCATTCCACAAGGTTTGCCGCAACAAGGCGCGCCATATGATGGGAAATGGTGGTGGGGTGCAGCGCGGTCTTTTCGGAAAGCTCCTGTCCGTAGGCGGGGCTTTCGCGAAGCAGATTGATAATGTCCAAACGGCTCGGCTCGGAAAGGGCTTTGAACAGCATTGCGAGTTCCTCGGGGGAAGAGATAATGTCGCGAACGCTTGAAACAAGGTCATAACCGATGCCCATGAGAACCATGCCGCTGTCCTTTCCGGTATCGTCCTGATACTGCTTGATGAAAGCAGCAATATGGTCATACATGAAGATGGAGCAGTAGGGAGTCATTTCGATATCGTCGGGAAGTCCCATTCCGTAGCAGTCGTTAACCTTTTTGAGGACGCCGCTGCCTTCGGGATAGCGTTTGGAAAATGCGGAGCAGATTGATGCAACGTTTTCGCGTTCACGGCGCATTGCATTGAGGAACCCGTCAACAAGCAGGGATACGCGTTCGGAATAGCTCTTGTATTTGAACAGGAGCTTCATTACGCCGAGTCGGGCCTGCTCATCAAGGCCGGTGTTTTCAAGCCGCTCATAGAAGACATCGGAAGTGATCTCCTCGGTCACGGTTGCGGTGCCGGGGGATTCAAGAACGCTCAGAATGTCAACCATGATGTCTTCATCGGTTTTTGAATAAATATATTCGGTGAAATTCTCCGGATCAATACCGTCGCGAATTGCGGGGAAGACCATCATGTACATAATGCTGTTGCTGCATGCGAAGGGTGTGGGACTGCTGCAAACAGGAGTCAACAGCTGACTAAGCTCGCGTTTACCCACACGAACAAGGTAGTCAAGGCGATCCTGAAGGTCTGCAACCGGAGAGAGGAGCCTTAAAAATTCGTTTGTTTTTGAAGGAAATCTTGTGCACAATCCGTCGAGTTCGATGCGAACGAGACGACCTTCGGCTCTGCGGTGGAAGTATTGAAGAGCTTCAAAGAGGGGATTGATGTTTATCATACGGGAGACCAACCTTTCGTATTTTTGTTTTATACTCTTTTATTCTAATACATTTAAAAAAATATGTCAAGTACAGAATTTCCTGTTGACAAGATATTGTTGGGCATTGTACAATGCATAGGATACCAATCCTATAACTGTGGTTGGAGAAGGAGGATAAACATGAAACTCAAACGTTTGGCGGCACTTGTGCTCGCGGTTATGATGACATTGGCCGCAGCTTCCGCGACGGGGCTTTCGAAGCTTGCGGCGGAAGGAACACAAAAGCCCGAAAAGTCCGTTGTTGATGCGGCGGGCGCAACATGGTACCACGCCGATGCAGGCGAGGAACTGCGTTTTGATGATGACTCAAGCTATTGCTTTGAAAGCGAAAGCTGGATTATGCGTCAGAAGAGCGGGAACACGATTGACGAAGCTGTTTTCGACGGCATCACGCCCGACAATGTTCAGACATTGACCGATGAAAACGGCGAGACCTACACCGTTTCAATGTATTCTCAGGCAACGGTTGTTGCAGCACTCAACCGCATGCTCGGCAAAGAAACGAAAAAACCCGAACGAACCCTTGTTGAAAGGTACAAAATTGATGATGAAGGCATGATTGACGTCATTATCAAACTTTCCGGCGATGCCGTGCTCGAAAACGGCGGCGCGGTTCTCGGTGAAGGACTTACCAAACAGCAGTCCGCCGCACGCGAAAAGCTTGCAGCGGAACACGAAATCATTAAAAAGCGCATTGAGTGCGCCGCTTCGGCAATCTCTTTTGAATATGATTTCACCCTGCTCTGCAACGGCTTTGCGGCAAGCGTACCTTTCAACGAGGTTTCGCGCATTGCGGCGGTTGCGGGCGTTGAAAGCGTTGAATACATGCCCGTGTTCGAAATTCCCACGGAAAGCTATGAAATCGTTCGTCCCGGCGACACAAAGATGACGATTGCGAACGATGTTATTGAATCCCGCTACGCATGGGATCTCGGCATTGACGGCAGCGGCATGGTTATTGCAATTATCGATACAGGCATCGATACCGATAACGAGTGCTTTGCTCCCGGGCTTGAAACAGTCAAACTGACGCAGGAGGACATCAGCCGCATAATCGCCGAAAATCCGGATATGAACATGCTTGCGCTTCGTCCCGGAACGACTGCGGAACAGGTTTATATCAACGATAAGATCCCGTTCGCATTTGACTATGCGGATAAGGACTGCAATGTTAACCACGGCGGACAGGCTTCCGCACACGGCACGCATGTTGCCGGCATCGCAGCGGGGCAGGCGGTCGAAAGCGCGGGTACAAGCTTCGGACTGACCTCACTCGGTGTTGCACCCAAGGCGCAGATCCTGCCGCTCAAGGTGTTCAGCAATCGCGACGCTTCCGCAACTCTCGGCAGCGTTGCAGCCGCAATGGAGGATGCGATCGTTCTCGGTGCGGATGCGATAAACCTCAGCCTCGGTGCTGTCGGCGGTCCCGTGTATTACGAGGACTATACAGAAGTTTTTGATGCGGCACTTGCCAACGGCATCAATGTTGTTGCTTCTGCGGGCAACTCCGCCTCTTCCACTTACCACAGCCTTTGGGAAGCGGATCTCGGCCTTACGGATAATCCCGATATCGGCATGGTCGGCATGCCCGGAAGCTTCAATTCCGTTTTGACGGTTGCAAGTCTTAACAACCCCGAATACTTCGTTGCGATTCAGACTCAGGATGCGCTGCTGTTCGATGATGCATATCCCGAATACGGCGGCTCATGGAAATCCCGCTACGACGACAAGGCGGATTATGAGTACAAAGTTGCAACCCGCATCGGCGGACACAGCTACGAGTACAGCATTTTTCATACCACCATCGACAATGCGGATCTTTCCGATGTTTCCGGCAAGCTTCTGTTTGTTGATTATAACTCCGAACTGACGATCGATGAACATGCGGCGTTTGCACGCGAGGCGGGTGCGGCTGCACTGTTTATCTTTGACTCTTCAAGAGAAACCACCTTTGTTGACACAACGAGAGAGGATTGGACCTATCCCGTTGCGGCATACAAATACGATTCACTGACCAAAGCTCTTGAACCGTCCCACCCGGCGACGATTCATATCAACCCCTATTGGGATATTGACGATCAGGGCGGTTACATGTCCTCATTCTCAAGCTGGGGCACAACCGGCGGACTGACCATCAAGCCCGAGATAACGGCCATCGGCGGCAATGTTTTCTCCGCATATAACGGCAGCGGTGCATACGCACTTTCAAGCGGCACGTCAATGTCCGCTCCGATGACGGCGGGCAGCGCACTGCTTGTTCGTCAGTATCTGATGAACAATTTCGATATTCCTGCGGCGGAACTTCCGGAAATTGTGAACAACCTGCTCATGAGCGCCGCAACTCCGGTGCTCAATCCCGACGGACTTACCTATTCCCCCCGTTATCAGGGCGCGGGATTTGAGAACATCCGTGCAGCAATGACCGCCGGTGCCTATATCACCACCGAATGCGGCAGGGCAAAGCTTGAACTCGGCGACGATCCGCAGAAAACAGGTGTTTATAACCTCAATTTCACCGTTGTGAACATGACCGATGCGGACAAAACCTATACTGTTGATGCTTCCGTTCAGACGGAAAGTGCGGAGACGGGCCGAATCAATGCGGACGGCACCCGCCGTTATCTCATGACCCAGACCCCGCACATGCTGAATTCCGAAATTGCGGGCAACGGCGCGATTACGGTTCCCGCGGGCGGTTCAACCGAAGTTTCCGTAACGATTACGCTCACCGAGGAAGATATCGCTTATATCGAAAAGTACTTCCCGAACGGCATATATGTCGAAGGTTTTGTGACTCTCACCGCAGGTGAGGAGAACGGCGTTGATCTTTCCGCTCCGTTCCTTGCATTTTACGGCGACTGGCTTGCACTGCCCGCAATTGAGCAGAGCAGCTACTATGATTTCACCGAAATTGAAACCGGTGAATGCGATGCAACCCATGTTGTCAACGGCGTATACACCTATGATGCAAATTACGATGAGTATATCGGCCTCGGAACAAGCATGGCTTGGCCGAACAACAGCGTTTACCCCACGGAGGAACTCGGCACGATGCGCTATGTTGCAAACCGCAACGCGATATCTCCCAACGGGGACAGCATCCGCGATGCGATCGATGCGATCGCAATCGGATTGAACCGCAATGTTGAGAATTTTTATTACAGCGTTGCAAATGCAGAAACGGGCGTTGAATACTACCGCAAGGATCTCGGTTTTGTGCCGAAGACGTATTATAATGACAATGCGGGTCAGGCACTTTACGTCGGAGCCTATGATAACGAGGAGTTTGACTGGGATTATACCGACCTTGAAGGCAGTCCCTTGCCCAACAACACAAAACTTACTGTTGCATTTTGTGCGGAACTGGCTTATAATGGCAGGGAGCGCACCGAAAAGTGGGAGATGCCGCTCACGATTGACACCGAAAGCCCAATCAAGAATGTTTCCATGGTCAGCTATGAATGGGAATATGAAGAATGGAGCGATGAGGAAGACGACTATGTCGGCACGGGTGAATACTACCACGTTCCCACTATCGTCATTGACTACAGCGAGAATCAGTACATGGACTGGAATTGCGGCAGGGCTGCATATGTCGGCGGCGCCAGCACAAGCAAGGTTTTCCACAATTCCGTTGAACCCGGTACCGTGAACGGAACGACAAGGCTCGGTCTCGGTCCGGACGATCTGAGCGACATCAACAGTTTCCTCTTCCTTGAATGCATGATAAGCGACTATGCGGGCAACGGCTTGTTTATTCGCATCGAGCGCGATGATCGCCCCGGAATCTACAACTCCGGCGAGCTTTCCGACAGTGTTGTAAATCTCCGCCCCGGCGAGACTTACACCGTCAGCGCACATTCCGATATCTGGGATTTGTTCACGGATTTCGACTTTACATGGAGCGTTGAGGATGAATCAGTCGCATCGGTTGCCCCGAATGATGGTGATGTTTTCTCCGCAACGATAACCGCAAACGAAATCGGCAGCACCACACTGAAGCTTACGAACGGCTTCCTTAGGGAGATGACCTGCACGATTAACGTTGTTGCCGAAAACTACGACATCTCCGCTTCGGCAGGACTCGGCGGAACAATATCGCCCGACGGAACAACCACTGTTGATTCTCTCGGTTCTGCATCGTACACGATTACTCCGAATGAGGGCTGGCATGTTGCGGATATCATTGTTGACGGCGAATCAGTCGGTGCCGCAAATGAATACACCTTCGACTGCGTTATTGCAAACCACACGATCGAGGCTGTGTTCGCAAGCGATAACTACTTTAATGTTTACTTTGTTGACTGGGACGGTACAACGATCAGAGTTCAGACAGTCGGCTACGGCATGGATGCGGAAGCACCTGCCGACCCCGTGCGTGAAGGCTATGATTTCATCGGCTGGAGCGGAAGCTTCACCGGAATCACGGCAAACACCGTCCTTGTTGCACAATATGAACCCGCAAGCGGAATCCTTGTGGGTGATGTTGACGGCGACGGCATTGTGACCGCCGCAGATGCTCTGCTCGTTATGCGTTATTGCAGCGACCTTGCGGAGCTGACCCCCGAACAGCTTGAGGCTGCCGACTTTAACGGCAACGGCGTTGTTGAGCTTATCGACGCGCTGCTTATCCTCCGCGCTGTTATCTGATTTGCTGCTGACGGCCGTTATCATGGCACGAACGGTAACAGCCTTTCAGCAACCCTGCATCGATTTCCGAACAAAAGACTGTCATCATCCTTTCTGTCCTTTGCATCCTGACTCCATTTTTGCAAAGTCGTTCGGAAAATTGGTGCAGGGCATAGAGCCTGCATTGCCGCAACTGTTGACCGGTTGCGGCAATGTTTTTTACCCCTGCATCAATTTAACGGACGCAGAGCCGCCGAAGGAAAACAGTGAATCAAATTTTTAATATAATGTGATTCTCCCTCTTGAATCCGTTTAAAAAATGTGTTAAACTGATATATGTACAAAATTTGAACATATTCGCCGGTGTGATGGAATTGGCAGACGTGACGGACTCAAAATCCGTTGGTAGCAATACCGTGTGGGTTCGAGTCCCACCACCGGCACCAAACACAGAGGCACCCGTTGGGTGCCTCTGTGTTTGGTTAAGTCGAACGGGACTCGAAGCCGGGGAAACAAAACGGTCCTGTGGAGCGTTTTGCCCGGCCGGGGAGCGAAAGCAGTCCGGGCGCGCAGCACGGAGTGCAAGCAAAGGACGATTTGAGCGGAGAGTCCCACCACCGGCACCATGGCGAGTGTTCTTACAGCATTTGAGAAGCTGTGAGGACACTTGTTTTTTGTTTATAGCAATTTTTTCGTTGCTCCAAGGTGGGGAAGTAGACTGTGTTGAATGTTTCTCGCGGCTGCATTTATCTGTCGCGATCGCTATTGCTTTATCTCTTGGCATTGAATTTACATGATCATGAGCGGAAATTATGCTTTTGAACAAAAGCAAACAGAATTGTTGTGATGTTTATATTTGCGATTATGCATTTGCATATAAGCGAGAACGCGGTTTCAAAGCATATAATACGCTCAAATAA
>ENA-OPCE01000036-OPCE01000036.1-human-gut-metagenome-genome-assembly--contig:-NODE-36-length-127418-cov-14.429567_pt1 | contig 127418 bp, 111 predicted proteins | sample MGYA00241247_ERZ501474 | MGnify/ENA primary metagenome ERZ501474 (study PRJEB25962, sample SAMEA2042572) | human gut metagenome | biome: human gut; feature: human-associated habitat; material... | reverse complement strand
CGGCTGTCAATTCGACATAATTTTCTTGTGATACTTTACCGTACATGAGCATTTGCGCACCGTTTCCGGCGGAATTGTGCACCATGACCGGCGAGGTTGTGCATGCTCGCCGCTGCCATGGTGCACGGTGACCGCTTAAGATGGTGCATGGCTGCCGGGATTGTTTACATGACCGCCATGCTTTTTTATCTGCTTGTGCTAACGAATACTTGAGCCATTACTTACTGCTGACGCCGTAGACCTCTCGCATGGATTTCTGGCTGTGCTCGTCGGCTCCACGGATCTCAATGGTGTAGGAATCGTGGACGATTCTGTCCAGAATGGCATCGGCAATGGTTGCCTCTGGGAACTTGCTGTACCAGCCAGCCGGGGCAAACTGGGAACAGAAGATTGTGGAAGCTCGCTTGTGTCGTGCATGGATGATCTCCAGCAGATCCCTGGCCTCCGTTTCTGTCAGAGAGATGAGCATCCACTCGTCCAGAATGAGCAGGTCCGTTTTCTTCCATTGGGCCAGCACCTTCTTGAAGCTGCCTTGGCCTCTGGCTATGGCCAGTTCCTCCAAGAGTTCCGGTAAGCGCACGTATTTCACGGTGAAGCCCTGCTTGCAGGCTTCCATGCCCAGTGCGCAACCAATGTAGGTCTTGCCGCTACCGGTAGCGCCCATAATGATAACATTGTGCCGTTCCCGGATATACTCGCAGGTTCCCAGTGCTTCAATGAGGGGTCTGTCCAGCAGACGGCCCGCAGTGTAATTGATATCAGTCAGAGCCGCATGAGGCTGGTCAAAGGCCGCCTGGTGGATGTTTCGCTTCAGGCGGTTGTTGTGTCGGCTCCAGTATTCCACATCCACGACCATGGCGAAACGCTCGTCAAAGGAAAGGCTGGCAACAGTAGGATCCTCGGTCTGCTGGCGGTAAGCATCCGCCATGGCGCTCATGCGCATCTTTACTAACTTGTCATATGTAGGTTGATTCAGCATACTTTATTTCCTCCCATAATACTCAGCGCCCCGGGTGAAGCCGTACTCGTTGTTTGCAGGCTTCTTCTCTGCGGGGGCAATCTCCAGCTTGTCCTGTCCGGTAACAAGAATGTTCTTAATGCTCTTGTAACTGGGCTGTGGCGTGAACTGCAGGGCTCTGACGCAGGCATTCTCCAATCTGACGACAGAATACTTGTCTGCCAGTTTCAGAAGTCCCATACAGCTTTTATACCCCTGCTGTTGGATCTTGTGGGAGGTAAGGATCCCTTTTACAATGATTGCAGTGGCAGGACCGATGCTTTCTGCCCAGCGGATGAAACGGTCGCCGTCCCACTGCAGATACTTCTGGTGGTCTTCCGGCATATGGGCTTCTACAGTACTGTACTGACCGGGATGACCGTATAACCGGCGGTGAGAAGCGATTCTATTCTGGTTGTAGAACACCTCCACCATATTCTTTGTTAAACGCACATCTACCTTCTGCTTGATATATTCGTAGGGAACAGAGTATTGCATTTTATCTACGGAAATGTGATAATTGTATTGGACAGTGGCGACCTTCCACTGAGCCAGCTCGAATTGGGCAGTCGGCAGTTTGTGCAAAAAGGCTTTTTCCTGGCTTTGAAACACACTGTACCGGCTGCCTTCTCTTTTTGTAAAAGGGGCTTTGTTGTGCTCGTCCAGCTTCTGCCGGATGGCGCGATTCAGTTCCTCCAGAGAGAAAAACTTCCGGTTACGCAAGGAAGCAATGATCCGGGTTGATACAACACCGACAGTGCCTTCTGCACCGCTTTTGTCTTTGGGCTTGCGAACTCTGGCCGGGACCACAGCGGTATTATAATGCTCCGCCAGTTCCCGGTAAGTGCGGTTGATCTGGGGCGTGTACCAGTCGTTTGTATGGTCCACACCGGTCTTGAGATTATCTGGAACCAGCATGACAGCTGAGCCGCCGAAGTGTTGGAACATATTAACGTGGACATGGATCCAGTTCTCCATATCCATCCGCAGGCAGCCCTCGGCATAAGCATACATACTGAAAGGCAGAACACCGACGAACAGGTAAACCGGAATGGCTTCACCGGTATCTCTGTCAACAATGTACAGCTTGTCTCCGGCCCAGTCCACTTCAATTCGGTCACCGGGCTTTCTGGGGATGTGCATGGTTGCACGCTCTTTTTCTGCGTACTGCTGGAAGTGATAGCAGAACTGGGAGTACATGAATGGCTGTTCTCCCAACTGGCGGCACTCCTCGCAGTACTCCATCCAGAGCAGCTTGAGGGTCACGCCACTGCGGGTCAGCTCTTTGGATACCTTCTCGAAGTCCGGCATCCGGCGAAGAGATGCTTGTTCCTGCTTCTCCGGAAACAGAAGCCGCTCCAGGTCTGCGTCCGTCTCTACATCCAGCGGCCAGGTAAGATTGGCTGCGCCGGCCCGCTGCAGGACGGCTGCAACGGTATTTCTGGAGCACTGGCAGCTTTGTGCGATGCTCCGTTGACTGATCCCTTGGCTGTGGAGCTTGAGGATCTGACGATATTGGGTCATATAACGGCCTCCCTATAATAGATTCGTGCAGAAAAAAAGACTGCACGTGCCTCTATTATACGGGTGGCTCTGGCCGCCGGAAAGGGTGGCTCTCGAAAAACGGAACGGTGGCTCTCACCGCCCGGACTGCCTGCTCTCGGCGGCCGGAATATTCAATTAATCATTCTTTAATGAAATCATCTTTAACATAGCTGATGCCTGTATCTCTATAAGCATAGCCGTGCAAAAAGCTCGCACAAAGGCGAGCTTTTTTACCGTTTTTTAAGTTTACGGTTCAACTTATATCGTCCCCATACTGCATCAATCCACCATGCAATTTTCTCGATCATGATATATCTCCTGTTTAGTTTACTGACAAAAGATAACGCGAATCGAAAAACAAAGAAAGCACGAGTTCAATGTTTTTATGATTTTTAGGCAGGAACTCCTAAATAGCACTCTGCGACGGAGTTAAGCTGAGAAGCAATCCCAGCAAAATCGCAATCGAGATCAAGAGTGCTGACGCTGATGATATTACCTGTCATCTTATATGTGCCGATTGGTTGAGTCATTTCGTCTGTCTTAGCATACAGAAGCATCCCAGACACAGTCTTCTCCGGATCGTTCAATTCTGCAGTCTTATTCTTCACGTAGGTAAAGATCTGATACAGATTACCGGAGTGAACGGAATAGGCATCATATTGCACCTGCATGTTATGAGCGTAATACTTTGCATCGATGATCAACACTTTATTGCCATACTCCAACATCACATCGCTTTGCATGATAGGGAGCATCTCGAGCACTCCATCGTCTACGATCCAAGGAATCTGCGATGCGCTTGCTTTTATCTGCGGATACTCTTTTTTGAAGTACTCTAATATGAACTTTTCATACAAACGACACATCCGCTGCTCATCGATAAAGTCCATCAGTTTCACAGAGCCATCAGAATTCGTCTGGAGCAACCCCTTGATTACTAAATAGCAGATCGATATTAGCATCCGATATGTCTGATTATTCCTGTTATATTGCTGGTTCCAATTAATCAGATGAGGATCAAGCGTATCCACCTCACCGAAGAAGACCAACAGTTTCTTGAGCTCTTTCTTTCTAACTTTCGAAATATCCGAACGGATCAAGAGCCCCATTGTAGTCTTGATTATACGGTTCATATAAGAATTAGTAGAGAACTCGTCATAAGTACAGACCATCTGGCGTTTGAGCATAGTGCGAGCTTTGACGGATTCTGTAATCTCAATCCGCCCACGCAAAGCAGATAACTGCTCAGAATGCTCAATGTATTCTCGCCCCAGGCCTTGCTTCAACTGTTTTGATACACCCTTGGCAAGAATGGCCGCACAGAGATCTGCTACATTTTCAAATTTTTCGGTCTCTATGCTCTTGAAGCCTTGCTCATTTAACACCTGAAAGGCATACGAGAGCATATAGAAAATGTTCTTAATCGGTATCAATTAATAGCACTCCTTAGGTGATTAACCCAGCTCTTAACCTTTGTTGGCTCATCAAACCAGTATTCTTTAAGTAGATGAATAAGTTCAAACTCTACGATTTCAGACAGAGCCTGATCGGTAACTTCCTTTAGATTGCAGAAATAACTGTGCCCGATGCAGAAACCCTCACCAAGAGATTCGTCAGCAGCAATAGCCTCATTGAGCGTCTGTACGGTGGCAATTAATCGATCGAATTTCAAGTTTGATAAGCCTTCCTGATAATCCCTAAATCCCTTGGTCTCGAATCCAGGCTTCATCTCATAAAACGCAAAGCGGCGACGAAGTGCGTAGTCCAGCATCGCAAGGCTACGGTCAGCAGTATTCATCATGCCAATGATATACACGTTTTCAGGAACGGAGAACTTCTCATTGGAGTATAGAAGCTGAAGTCCGATGCCGCGCTTGTCGTTTTCAATCAGCATAAACAGCTCACCGAAGATTTTACTCAAATTGCCACGGTTGATTTCATCAATGATAAAGAAGTAATCATTATCGCTGTCAACTTCCGCTTTCTTGCAGAAGTTATAGAACGCGCCAGCTTTACGCTCAAAGCCATTTTCCGTCGGACGATAGCCCATAATGAAATCTTCATAAGAATAGCTCTGATGGAACTGAACCATCATTACACGCTCTTTATCCTTCACGCCCATGATGGAATAGGCAAGTCGTTGAGCAGCATAAGTTTTGCCGACGCCCGGTGCTCCTTGCAGTATCACGTTCTTCTTGTGCTGAACGAGGGAAACAAGCATATCGTAATCGGCTTTACTCATATAGACGTCTTCGAGGAACTGATCAGCATCGTATGCTGGATAGCTTACTTCCTTTTCTTCAACGTCATCATCTACTTCGCTCTCGAACAGGGAATTGAGCTTTTCTACGTATTCGCTGTATTGAGTAATATCCGTCAGTGTCTTCATGACAGCCTGACCTGGATGTTGCCATTCGCCTTTATGTGTCCATTTCACCTTGCGGACATTCCTGAAATCCGACTGGCTCTCGTCATAATAATAGTCAGAGTCAACGACGCCGCGACCTACTACGAGATGCATACCCTTCTTTACGAACACAATGTCTCCCGGCTTCATCTCATTGGCAAATTGCCAAGTAGCATGAGCGGCATTCTTATAAGACAAGCTCGGATCAAAACGCTCCTTCATGGTCTGCTTCATCTGTTCTTTGCTGGAATAGTCCTTCAGATTCCCGATATCCCAACCAATCGCCATGATACCGGCCTCGTAAAACTCATTCCAATAGGCTGCTCCATCGCCAGGCGAATAAATCCAGTAGTGGGTAGTTTCTACATCTTCATCCGCAACCGCCGCACCTTTTTCACTTTCTGCTTTAGCTGCAGCTCGCTGCTCCTCATTCACCTCTTCAGAGTAGCGCCATGCCTCAAAACTCAAGTCCTTGAAGTCTTTAAGGCTGGAGGCTTCACTCTGTAAGTAATTGCGAAGTTTTTCTACGATATCGAAGTACTTACTTGCGGCGATCTTAGCTTCAATTGCCGGGAGTCCCTGTACGACATCTGCTGGTATCTTACCGGATCGATAGATATACCATTCATTCCGGCTATCCAAATTCAGGAAGGAGTTTGGAGCAATCCAGTACAACCCCATCGTAATCTTGCTATTACCATTGCCTTTCTTATTAATGGCAAGATCAAAGAAGCGAGACACATTCTCTCTATTTTCAGGTGTCGGATTGCCAGAGTATACCAATGCAGCTTCAAATAAGCCCCACAGATCCTGGATATCATTCTCGCCACGATCGGGGATAAAGTAGTAAAATGTCGCATTCTGCGGATTTAGCACGGGAATGCTGTCAAACGCCGTTGGAATTGGCTCCTTAACATCAAACAGGGAAGCAATCGCCTGTAAAATAGCAAGACGGTTAGCGTCCGTAAGCTTCTTGTTGAAAAGGCCAAAGAAAGTAAACGGATCAATATCTACTATCTGATTATCTTTTTCGAGGGTAGGAAGATTAATCCCTGTCATCTCATAGATCTTTCGAACATGTTCAATTAACGCAGGGCGATTGTCCTTGTATTGCAATAGCTTTCCGGCCAGCTCCTTGTAAAAGTCGACCCAATCGAATCGTATACCATTATCCATTTGATTATCTCCAATTTTATCATTATCTAGAATGGAAGCGTACTCATGCATAAGCTCGATGTTTTTCTTTCTAATAAACTAAAGAACGGCTTCATATTAGTGTTAATGTTAGCAATCACTATCATCTCCATCGATGTATGAAGGACATCTTGTCGCTGTCAATCGTATCATCAATAAACGCAACACTATGCATCGCACGAGTAATTGCTACATATAGCTTAGCACGACTTTTCGGCTCCAGCTTCGAATTGCAATCCTTTAACCACGCAAGTATAGGTTTAGTTGGGTATATAAGAACCCTTTCAAAAGTCAACCCTTTCGCATCGCCAAAGTTAATAGCTGGTGCATTTTCGCTTACCTTAACGGTCCTCTTATCCCGAAGCTGCATCGGGCGAAATTCGGAAATGTAATCTTCTACATTTCTTGGCGAAACTAGAAATATGCCATCATGCCCCGTGCTTGGTCTCTCGCTACCCTTGACTTGTGGATGCTGGGGATACACCGTATTGGCAAGATTACAGATGAGAGGATTATTTCGATGGGAAATGCTAAGCGTCGTCTCATCTATGGTCACAGATTTACATTTATCTCTGAGGTATCCGGCGATATTTCCATCAACATAGGTTTTATTCATCGCCTCGTCATGGGTGTGATATGTCACTTGACGAGGGTCTCCAACCATCAAAAGATTAATGTTCGCCTCGTGCAATAGTCGAATCAGTTCCAAATCAAAGCCAGCCATATCTTGGACTTCATCAATGAAGAAATTAGGATAAATCCGGCAAATTCTGTCGATTACAAGTCCATTCGTCTTCTCGTTGGCCCTATAGACAAACTTGGCAATTTTATCAGAGTAAATCTTTTGTGATTTGCTCAGATAAAACGGTTTCGTATCCTTCTCACCGTAGTATACTGGGATTCCTCTCATCTTATATCTAAATCCAGACCTTGAATTAACCAGCAATAGTCCACTAATCTTATCTTCATAGATGACGCTCTGATATGGCTTAACGCCATGTTTCAGTAGGAACGAGAACCACGTCATTATAGTCACGTTTGCTGGAATACATCCATGGAGCTCAAAGAACTTATCCCGAATCCCTTGCTCATTGGCATCGGTGAAAGTAGTAATCAGTACCCGACTATCATTTATCTTAAGGGCTTCTTTGACGAGCCAGGTCGTTTTCCCTGAGCCAGCACCTGCAATAATTAGTTTACTACTCATCTTTTACGGCCCTTATAATGTAATCGGGATAATTGATCTTTTGCTTGGAATTAAAGATCGATAAAGCACATTCAGTTTTGTGCTCCTTCATATACTTCCGCAGATCGTCTTCAGTAGCGTACTTCTTCCCAAAGATTGTATTAAACAATTGAAGGCTATTCGCTTTTAATAGCTTTGGCTCAAGGGTGTTGTAGTTAAAATCTGATATGTCAGCATCATTCTTATCTACCGTCTCATCAAAGCAAATGCTTATATTTGGCTTTGCCTTATCTCCCAGGTAATCAGCGTACTTTTTCAGAAGTGCATCAATTTTGCCGTCATTATCTGTAACAACACAAGTAGGAATATTGAGCTTAACTGAGATTTCAAGAAATCTCAGAAACGACAATCCGACCGAAATCACATCAACACCATCGGCTATTGGCAATCGCCCATCATGCAGATCCATGTATGCACGTTGTACGACCAGCTCATCAGAATCCCCTTCAACAAGAATCGCTTTGCGACAGAGTATAAGACGAAGAGTGTCATATCCTGCTATCTTTTGGAAGAATTCGGCAGATGAAAGCTCATTAATTCGCGTCGTCTTTCCATTTTTTAAGAGAATGAGATTTGATAGCCCGAGCTTATTGGCGACAAAGCTACTATGGGTTGATACCAATATCTGCTTTTCTCCATATTTATTGGAGATCATGGAGATCAGCTCATTTAATCTCGAGTAGGAAAGATGACTTTCCGGCTCCTCGAGTAGAATAATTTCGGCGCTATTTGCTTTTTTGTGACTCAACGCCAACTCTGTCTTGATTGTGCATTGAGCCCCTTTCCCAATATGCGTGAAAGGGATTCCCGAAACCTGCGTAATTAAGCTCGATTCCCAGGCGTTTTTGTTGCCCTGATCAGCGCTTAAAGACACGTCTCCTTGAACTATGGTAGACTCTGCGCTAATTTTGGTATTGATATTAGTGATGGCTGGATCGTTTGCAAAGCCCTCTATCATACGCCGATGAGCTTGAGATATTGCGATAACATCTTCCTCGCCCAATAAATCTTTGACAATTCTTGAGATATATACATCTGAGCCATTCTGATATCGATAGTTTGATGAGTCAATCAACACAGACTTTATCGGTATCATGCGCGTAGTTGTTGCATTGCGGTCAAACTTTGTCCATGATGCAAGATAATACTCTGTGGGCAAGCTATGAATCTCTTTGTTCAGAACCAGCTTTTCATATTCTGGTTTATGCTGTTCGGCAAATGCAATTTCAAAACGAAATCCTTCTACTTTGTTTTGTTTATCCGTATTGTCGTTGCCTTCGAACTCAGGATCAATGGAGCTCTCAAAATAAATTTCAATCATCAGGCTAGGAGGCGGAAGCGGTTTATCTGAACTGAGGGAATCCAAATATTCTTTAACAGCTTCATTATTGATAAGATATGGGGATATCTCGTTTCGAATTCCACGTCCACAATACATTCCCGTAAGTGCGAGATGAATCGCTTCTAATATTGTAGATTTGCCCGCCTCATTATCGCCTACCAGTATATTCAGTCCGGGATTCAGTTCTGTTTCAAATTTTCGTAGTCCCTTGAAATTATAGATTTTGATTTTTCTAATAGCCACGCTGATAGCTCCTTACTAAACACACATTCAATCCGAGCGGTGATCGACAATGACACTTTGTGAATAATTTATAAGCTATTGTCAATATCGCTCATGTCATTGGCTTAATACTGCTTTCAATGAGATCAATTTCCTCTTGGGTTAAGCCGTATTTTTCATAAAGCTTTTCATCAGTCCACTCTTCAGAGAAATCAACCACGGGGACAAAGCGGTATGTTTTACTGGTTCCATGCTGACTAATCTTGGCGAGGCTAAGCAAAAACCTAGCAAATTTCGTCCTTAGGTAATTCGATAAATTGATACATTGTGCCTCGTTGAGGTTATCTTCGAGCCCAACACCTAAAAAGGTTTCTGTGCAAACAGAATTAGGCTCGCCTATAAATGTGTTCTGGTTGTCATCATTTAGTTCTGTTCCAACATTATTGGCATATGGCATAAAGACTTTCCAACAGTCAATCCATTCTGTATGGCTCGGAATATCCGCCTTTTCAACAAATCCAATCGCTCTAGCTTTCCCGTAACACTTAACTGGATTAACCATGTCGGTTCCAGTGACTTGGAACTTAGTTGTTTTTATAAAATTACCATCCAAACCATATGGACGACGAGGTGAGATATGATTTGCCATCACATCGGTGCTTCCATTCGGTACCACTTTATCTAGAATACTCAGAGCAGCACTGTTGCGGATAAAAATATCTAAATCCCTTGTTCTCATCGGGCGAATTGATTCGGTTACCTCACCATTTCCATTATGGGTTACCACTTTTACACTCAGAACAGATTCATTATCATACTGACCGTCCCAAAGGAAATAGCAAATACCTCCACGATTATTGGTATTAGGAAATATCTCTTCTGGGTGTAAACAATCATGAAGCTCTTTAATGTGCCTATCGTCTAGCATCGACTTCCTAAAGTCGTCAAGACCTTTTCCACCAGCAAACCATCTCGTAGGCATAATTATTGAAATATATTCAGGGGTTAGTTCTCTTGAGATATCTACAAAATACGGATATATAGGCCTTGAGCTTGCACTGGCTCCGCCATCTGCCTCTTGATAGGGTGGGTTACCTACAACTGCACTAAATCTCACTTTATCTACCTCCTCTAATCCGTCCACATCATCGGAGAGGGAAATGTTCGACATTCTTTCTTTCCGATTTAGGATCTTTCTTATTTTTGCATAGTCAAGTTCGTCACTTAGTGTGCCATCCTCATTTGTCCTCTTTGCCTTTAGTAAGTCATAGCTGTTGAATCTCTCTGCAATAGAATCAACACTGAGCCCGAGCACCTCATACACCTTTCGCGTAAATTCGTAGGCAATCGAGGAAGTCGGAATCGAGATAATTCTATCTTCAATGTTCTCGATAGGAATACCAAGATCTCCACACCTCCTGACTATAGCAACAGCAAATTCGCCCATCTTGCTGGCAATATCCAAAATCCTTGCATCAGTGTCGCCAACCAGCCCCATAAAGCATTCATCTGGGATCAAATCAATCATAGCAGATGCCGTCGCCTCAGGCGTAGTGATTTCCGAATCGGATATTCTACCAAATTTTCTAATTGCTACAGCAGCTCTCCTCATCGGATCAACGGATTCATCGCGAGACAATGTGTTTATGTTCTGAATCTTATAATCCAATTGACGCAGGACGAAAATGTTTATATGGTCCCTAATCAGGGAAAGGATGCTCTTCTCAAGAAACAGATTTTTAGCGATTCTAGCGTCCTCACCATTATCTATACATCTGGTTACGTCGTCCAATGAAGAAACTGGCGACTTTGTAAGGAAGGCAAAGAATAAGATTCTGGAATAATATGTTCGGAACTTGTTTTCGAGGGATTTGATGTCTTCCTCCGGAGGCGTTGTGCCGTCTTCGGTGCCATCAGTCCCATTAGGTTCATCACCCGATTGGCCACGATTACCTTGATCGTCATTATTATCATCAGGATTGTTCAAATCACTTTCTTCACCTTTATGGGCATCCATAGACAAGCCTTGACGGGAACCGAGCTCGGCCTGCTTTTCAATTTCCTCCTTTATGGCATCTAAACCAAGCAGAGACATGTCTACAGGAATCTCTTTAGTTTCATCTAGCACGCCGCGATTGCTTGAATATGCGCTGATTTCGGCAAGAATATCTGTTGCTTGAACTTGCTCTATTCTGTTCTTATTTAGCGTAATAATAGGTGAAATGCGGAGTTCTTCGACCAACCTTTCACGAAGATGCTCATTACCAGAAGCGTCGGTATTGGCATTATATATCTGCGACTTCTGTTCTTGCATAACGAACATTCGATGCGGATCAAAATCCACCAGAAGCGTCTGAGGCTTCATATTAAATTTGATGATATCACCATCCGAGCCTACATACTCTCGGATATACTGGTTCTGCAAACGGAATATTGCCTGATCGTACTCTTGCGGGGAAGCGGTATCTTTCAGGAAAATCATAGTATCCCACTCTTCAACAGTACTCCCCGTGAGCATGCGGTTAACCGTAAGGGTGATAGTCTTCTTGCCTTCTGCGGCACACTGTTTGATTGTTGCCTTCACCGCCTGAACGCTGCGATACTCATTGGGAGAATCGACTCCTGAAATATTAATTATTTCGTAGTCCTTCAGGTTTTTGAACTCATCACGATTGTTTTCAATTAAAGCTTCCAATGCATCGCAGGATGCACAGTAGGGCAAAACACAGACAATATGCTGACACATTTTGCCGTCTTTAATCTTATCGTAATCAAGGAAAGATAAGAGCCCCTCATCGTCTTTACTGCCATCGATGGCTTCAAAGAGCTCAAGGACTTCCTGTTCGTAAACAAATTTCTTATGCAACGAATTTACGGGATCTTTACTAATTGATTGCGGTTTTAATAGGGCGGAAAAAGCGTAGGTCGTACCACCACTCTTTAAGCTCTCGAGAATTGCCAAAGCTGATTTGCTCGGGACAAAAGCGAATCTCACCATCTGCGGGAAACCAAAATATGGATTGTCCCACTCTTTGACATCTTCTGTATCTTTCAGAAGATGCTCTTCGTCCCACTCTTCTTGATCTTTAACAATATCTGAAAATTGGTAGAAAGCAATGATATCTTCTTTCGAAAACTCACTGCCCATTAAGATTCGATACGGCGTTCCGGAAAGGTGCAAAGTTATTTTCACGGAGAGTGATTTCAGCTGTTCTTCAGCGTCTTTGATTTCGACGAAATCATCGTTTGCGTGCTTTTCTTTGACATCCTTTTCATAATTGACGGAACGCAATACTTTTCCATAGCTTTCCGCTCTTGCACCGTAGTGCGTCTCATCAACGATAAGAAGATCTATCTGCTGACCGAAGATGTCCTGATGCTTGTCCTTGATATGCTCGCCCTGCAAATCCTGCAACGTCAAAAAAACGACTGCGCCTTTACCATCAGCAAGCACGGAAGAAACTGCTGATTGGTCACGAACCAAATCATCGCTGGTTATGAAAACATAGTCCTGGTTGAAATTGTCGGCGCTCTGGACCGTTTTCTTCCACTCTTCACGTACATCAGCCTTGGCCGATACAATAAGCACAGTTTTTGCATCTATTGCTTTCGCACAGCAAAGCGAGGTAAAGGATTTACCAAATCGCATAACAGCATACATTAGAAGGTTAGTGCGACCGGCATTTACGGCAGCAACAAATCTATCAATTGTATCCTGCTGATTTGGGCGAGGAGTCCATACGCCGGTAGATGCATAAGTATAGTTTTCCGGAAGATGACTGTTCGCATCATAATATTTATATTTTCCAGTGTTATGCTCAAAGTTTTTGCGAATATCACTTATTGCTTCCACGACATGCTCAACCTGAACGTCTCGGAAAAACTCATTTGAATAGTACGCATCGGGATATTCTTGTGGTTCAAGACGATGTTTAGATAAATCGCTTTCTAAATACTGATGGACAGAATAATCACGGAAAAAGATATCGTCATTGATAGCTGCAGAATCCTCAAATTCTTTCCGAAGGTTAGGGAAAAACTGCATCCATTCGCGAAGGCGCACGAAAACAGGGCGATATGTGTCGCCAACTTTCAGGTAATTTGGAATTGTATTAGTAGTGAAGGCATAGATATGAGGCTTCACTCTTCCAATAATAAGTTCTGCAAGCAGATCTTCGTTTTCGTGCATTATCATAAAGCGTCTCCTTCCGAACGACGCACTAGTGAGGCATACGTCAAGGTTTTCTTTGATCGCCAATCTCTGATTTTACAGTAACAAGGCTCAGGCTGGCTCTCTCCAGCTAGGTCTTCAAGAGTTAGTTGCTGATATTGCTCGGCTATTGCTCCGTAAGGAACCGTAAACTTCATGCCGTCCATTTGCCAGATGTTCCATGAAATAATCGTAGCAACTGTTTTTAGCTCATCAAAGGACGGCTCACGATTTAGCCGAGCTTGCAGATAGTCAATAAAAGTGAACAGCAAGTTTTCTCTAGCAAGCAGAAGACTATCACCCTGGTACTCAAAACCATAAACGCTCTGGAAAGCTCGAATCGCCCAAGTTATCCATTCTGCTTCATTTTGCGTGTTTTCATTTACAACTCTAAGCTTTCGATCAAGCAAGCCGATCCTATTCTTGATATTTATATAATCTCCAGTGACTGTATCATATCGGCTAACAAGATATGGAGCTTCTCCACACGTTATTTCGAGACGCTTCGTATCAACATAGTCTTTCCATCGTCTCCTCGGCTTATCGTCGAATTCTATTGGGGAGCTTGTCACAATCCAAGTTTTGTTCCCAAGCGTATTAAAAACATTATCTCTCTCGAACCATGTCTTATCTATCAAATTGTTCTGTTCGTTACACATCCAAGATGGCGTAAATACTTCCGCCTTATCCTTGGTTCGGCTGGTCTGATCGGCCCTTTCCTTGTAAATTCTAGGCTGGATAATGTCTCTATTTTCTCCAGTTATTAAGTTTATAGTAATCGGGAATTGAGCCTTATATTCGTCACCTAAAGCCTCATAATCTGAAGTTCCCCATATTATATTGCGTCGAGTAGTTCTATCAAAAAGGAGAATACCGAGTAGCGAGTCTCCATATTTAAGAATTCCATTTTCAAAAATATCTATAGAGTCCATATTTCGCAAATTCAATTCTCTCATCTCTCTTTTCACCACTTCTATCAATTATAGTACAAACTATATTAGCCATCGATGAACTCCATGATGTCATCTAACGAACAATCAAGGGCTTTGCAGATTCGCCCAAGTATGTCAGTCGTAACATTATCTCCATGGGCGAGCTTGTTCATGACGTAGTGGCTCACTCCCGCCATCTGCTCCAAATCTTTTTTCTTTAAGTCTCGATCAATGAGTAGCTTCCATAGTTTTTTATAGCTTACATTCATAGTCCTTACCTCTCTAAGCATTACTCAGTAAACTGCTATTGCTTATTATACCACTCTGAGTCTAAATTTTCAATCATATGTTATCGTTCGAGAACTTAACAAATCAAATATTTACCGTGACGACTCCAATGTAACTGCAGGCTACATGGACCAAGAGTCGTCACGGTGTAGTTATTTCAGCAACCTTAGTATTGGTTTCTCAATTTGATTAATCATCTCTACCGGATCGACATCTTCAGTTCCATCATCCTCATCGCCACGTTGATCGTTCCAATCATCCGAAAATTCGGCAATTTGCCGCATCAGCCAGTCATGCTGCTTAGTGCAATACTTCTGCGCAGACGCAACATCCTTGTTTTCAGCAACGAGCATCGCTCCAGCTGTTATGTCGGAGATAAGTTTCAGCTGGCTCATTCCCCCAAGTATATTATCGCCGTTCAACCCTAATCTAATTGATGGATATCCATCTCGCTTCTCGTAGATATCGTGGTCAAACACGCAATCTTGTTTAGACAGACCATATAAGATCAGGCATGCATCATTCAGCTTCTCAAAGGCATTCTTAAAATCCACCTCCGCAAAATGCTCAAAGTATTCAATACAAGCAAATGCGAACTCTACGCTGTTGAATCCAAATGCTTTCCCAGAAAATGCCACATACCCATTCATTAACCACTTTTGTCTCGTGTCATCATCGGACAGAGCCCACGAAGAATACCGGAAAAGGTTAGCTATTTTCTTAAGCACCGCCGGTTCATCAATCGAATTAAATCTACTTTCAGCATTCTCGAGGAAGGACAGCAGATCCGGAACCAGTGTGTAGTAATCAGATGTCATCGCTGGGCACATTCTGATCGCCGAGTAACATAGTTCTATGCCTAAAATAACCGACTCATTATCCTTAGCAAAATGTTCCCGGATTATCTCCTGTGTCAGCTTATGACAATATAACTGGCTCATATGTAAGAAATGAGGATCTGCCTGTTCTTGCGCGCCATCAATTAATGGTCTACACAGGGAAAATTCTCTGAGCGGCATCATCGCTTTATCGAATTCCAACTCATCTAACGCCAATTTCTGGAATAGCTCGGAATAACTCTGCTCCTTATCATAGAAGGTTTTCGCCATTTGGAACATCCACAGATTTACTCCTTGATCTTTGAAGAAGGAGTTTGCAGCCAGCAACACTTGCGCCTCTTTAGAGGTAATATGCTGCATAGTTAACTGCGTCACTTCAAGTAAGGTTTGCTCATGAGTATATTGACGCGCAGGGAACAATCTTTGTTGATTGGGACTGCGGATCATCGCTTGGACTCATTTACGGGGATGATATATTTAGGATCGTAGAATGATCCGCTCCAAAGCCAGCCCCGGTTGGGACTGGCTTTTTCAAGATAATCCAACAATTTTAAGTAGAAAAATAACTATAAATTCTCCGCAGAAAGACTGGCTTTCTCTCGAGAAGAGAGTTATCATGCGATGACTACCCATGGAAGGAGGTAACGCTCTATGAGCATTTCAGCAATGGCGAATACGGCGCAGGCCCTTTCAGAATCTATGACGCCAAAATTCGCAGTATCTTATCTTCGCGTATCAACTCGCGGACAGGCCGAACGTGGTGGTGGACACGACGAAGGTTTTTCAATTCCAGCACAACGTGAAGCAAACAAAAAGAAAGCAGCATCCTTGGGAGCAATGGTCGGGAAAGAATTTGTCGACCGCGGTGCATCGGCTAAATCCGCTGACCGCCCACAACTCCAGGCGATGCTTGAATATGTCAGAGAAAACGCCGATCGTGTGGATTACGTAATCGTACACAAGGTCGATCGTCTCGCACGTAACCGTGACGACGACAGCGACATTATGCGCGTATTACGTGAGTGCGGCGTTCAACTAGTATCGGCCTCAGAGAGCATCGATGAAACGCCATCTGGTATGTTACTACACGGTATCATGAGCTCAATCGCCGAGTTCTACTCCCAAAACCTTGCGACGGAAGTTAAGAAAGGCATGGGCGAAAAAGTAAAAGGTGGTGGAACCGTAGGCAGAGCACCGCTCGGTTACATCAACGTGCGAAGAATTGACGATAAAGGACGCGAAGAACGCACCGTCGAACTTGACCCAGAACGAGCTCCACTCGTTAAACAAGCTTTCGAAGAATACGCGACCGGCGAATGGTCAATTATTAGTCTTGCCGAATATATGGCCGCATTAGGATTAAGTACGAGGCCGACACCAAAGATTCCATCCAAGCCCGTCACGAAAACATCAATCGAAAAAATGCTTAAGAATCCATACTATGCTGGAGTAATCCGATATAACGGCATTGAATATGACGGAGCTCATGAAGCGCTCATCGACCTAGAAACATTCAACAAAGTGCAGAACATTATACAGTCGCATCATAATGGAGAGCGAACAAGAGAGCACCCACACTTTCTGAAAGGGCTAGTTTACTGTTGGAATTGCAAATCCAGAATGGTCGTGACTCACGCAAAAAGTCATACGGGAAATGTATATCCATATTTTATATGCGCAGGAAGGCATCGAACGAAATCTGCAAGGCAGACATGTAAGATGCGCTCTATACTAATTGACGAAGTTGAATATCAACTTGAAAAGATTTTCGATAACTATTCAATAAAGCCCGAAGATCGATTCTTACTAGAAGCACAAATTCAAGATTTCATTAATAAAGAAAATGAGAAATTTAAGACTGAACTGGATGCGCTTCGTCGAGAGAAGGAAAAAATTGAGCATAAGCAGGAAAAACTACTTGAAGCACATTTCAACGATGCAATCCCCCTCAGTTTAATGAAGCGAGAACAGCAATCATTATCAAAACAGCTCTCAGCTATTGAACATGAAATCAGCGTCCGCAGCACTACGTTCGATGATATCCTCAAGAATCTGTCTCTTGCCTTCGATCTAATCGAGGATTGCGGCAGAACTTATCGAAAAGCGAACGATAATATTAAAAAACTCATGTGCCAAGCTATATTCAAGAGAATCTGGATACATGAGGACGGGACAGTAACTACAGATTTTACTGACATATATAAGAATATCGTCGGCCCAATTGAGCATGATTTGATTAATCAGAACACGAAATCAGCGTCTGCCGAAGCAGACGCTGATTCTATCCACAAGTTACTCAAATCCTACTCAAATTTTTTTGGGCAGGGTTTGAATAACGAACTTTTGGTGGAGGCGAGGGGAGTCGAACCCCTGTCCGAAAACCTGTTTACAAGACTTTCTACGAGCGTAGTCGATATTTTGACATTCCCTCTGCCGCACTCCTACCGACAGGATTACGGTTTCAGTAGACTTTTAATCCCGCCCGGGTCAAGTCAAGCCCGGGTTGGTTCCCCACATTAATGATGCCCGTTACCGCCGTCGTGGGCAACGGCGGGCGGACAGTCGCCGGTTAAGCAGCGACGGGTACGAAATTGGATTCGTCGTTTATTTTTTAAGTTTTCCCGATTTTAGCGAAGCTCGGGGCTTCGGCTCGCTTATCCGGCACCCATGATCCCCGTCGAAACCATGTACGCCCCCAAGCGTTGATATTATACCACAAACAAAACCATGCTGCAACTCTGATTATGTGCAGAAGGTGGGTTTGGGTTATAAACGGTACGGCTGCCGAACGGACAATCCGCAAAATCGGCGGAAGACTTCGTCAATAAGCATCGGCATTTCGCCTGTCCATTGCGCGCTTTGCATCGCGTTCGGCAATATCATGCCGCTTATCGTAAAGTTTTTTGCCTTTTGCGACCGCAAGTTCCAATTTCACTTTTCCGTCCTTAAGGTAAAGACGGAGCGGAATCAGGCTGTATCCGTCGGCTTGCGAAAGCGTGAGAAGCTTTAAAATTTCACGCTTATGCAGCAGCAGTTTGCGCTCGCGGAAGGGATCACGATTGAAGATATTGCCCTTTTCGTACGGACTTATGTGCATACCGACAACGAACGCCTCGCCGTTTTTGATTTTGACGTAGGAGTCCTTGATGTTGACCTTGCCCAAACGAATGCTCTTGACTTCTGTTCCGACAAGAGCCATTCCGCATTCATAGGTATCTTCAATGAAGTATTCATGCCGAGCCTTGCGGTTTTCGGCAAGTTGTTTTTCTCCGCGTTTTACGGGCATATTGCTGCTTAACCTCTTATATTGCCAAAAACGCAGCACTCAAAAAATTAAATGCTGCGCAGCAAAATCAAAATTCGGATCGTTGCGCCCGAAACCCGAGCGCATGAACATCAGCCGATAACGAGCAGAACAAGAGCAAGCACACCGAGAACGGAAGCGAAGATAACGGTAAGCCTCTGGAGCTTTGCTTCCCTGCCCGCTTTTGCGTTGCGTGCCTGACCGAGAGCGGTCGTATCGTTGCCGAATGCACTGCCGAGACCGGCACTCTTTGCGTTCTGCGCAAGCACAACGATGACAAGAAGCACGGCGACAATAACCATGAGGATGTTTACAATAATTTCAACAGTCTGCATAACTAATAACCCTTTCAATTTCAACTGCATTTGGCATTATAGCATTAAAAAGCCAAATATGCAAGCATAATTTTCGAATGCTGTCGATTATATAATTCGTTCATCGTTCAATCAGGCTGTGACCCGTCATTTCTTTCGGAACGGGCAGATGCATGATATCGAGAAGCGTCGGCGCAAGATCGCATAATCTTCCGCCGTCACGGAGTTTTTTGCCCTTTGCATCATCCGAAACCCAGATGAGCGGAACGGGATTGGTTGTGTGCGGGGTGAACGGTTCACCTTTTTCATCGAGCATCTGCTCACAATTGCCGTGATCGGCAGTGATGAGACAAGCTCCGCCGTTTTTGATAATATGGTCAACCAGCGTCCCGACACAAACATCGACTGTTTCAACAGCTTTGACGGCAGCCTCGAAAACGCCCGTATGTCCGACCATATCGGTGTTGGCAAAGTTCAGAACCATAAAATCATATTTGCCCGAATCGATGCATTCACACGCACGGCGCGTGACCTCGTACGCACTCATTTCCGGCTTCAGATCATATGTTGCAACATTCGGTGACGGAACAAGAATCCTGTCCTCGCCGTCGAAAACGCGTTCGATCCCTCCGTTGAAAAAGAAAGTAACATGAGCGTATTTCTCCGTTTCCGCAATGCGAAGCTGAGTTTTTCCGAGAGAGGAAAGATACTCACCCATGGTGTTTGAAAGCTGTTCGGGAGGAACGATGAGGCTGACTCTGCCGTTGAATTCTGCGGAATACTGACTCATGCAAACGAATTTGACCGGAAAGTACCCGCGTCTGCGCTCGAACTGCGGAAAATCCCTGTCGATGAAGCAGCGTGTTAGCTGGCGCGCCCTGTCCGGACGGAAATTAAAGAAAATGATGCTGTCGTTCGCATTAATTTTCGCAATCGGTGCATCGTTTTCGGTTATTACACACGGTTTTATGAATTCGTCCGTAACACCGTTTCTGTAGGATGCCTTAACGGCCTCCTCTGCATCCGAAAACATGTCTCCCTCGCCGTAAACAAGCGCGGAGTATGCTTTTTCCGTACGGTCGTAGTTATTGTTCCTGTCCATTGCATAATACCTGCCTTCAACAGTTGCGATTTTCCCGCAGCCGCATTCGGCAAGCTTGTTCTTCAACGCACGAACAAAACCGAGTCCGCTGTCAACCGCCGTATCCCGTCCGTCGGTGAAGCAATGTACAAAAACCTTTTGCATTCCTGCCGCCTTTGCGGCATCCAGAAGCGCAAAAAGATGATCGATATGGCTGTGAACCCCTCCGTCCGAAAGAAGTCCCATAAGATGCAGCGCGGAGGAATGCTCACGACAATTTTCAAACGCCTCGCGAACAGCGGTACAGCTTCCGAGCCTGCCGCTTTCCGCAAGGTCAAAAATCCTTGTCAAATCCTGAAAAACAACTCTTCCCGCACCGATATTGGTGTGCCCGACTTCGGAATTGCCCATCTGTCCCGACGGCAAACCGACATCGCGTCCGGATGCACCTATTTCGGTGTGCGGATATGCATCCCAAATCGTGCGGAGGTGTTTTGTGTTTTGCGGCATGATTGCATTTCCGTAGGAATCCGGGTTGCAGCCAAAGCCGTCCATAATGATGAGTGCAGTGAGTTTTTTCAATCCGTACCTCTTGCCCGCTCCCGAAAGCATGTTCATTCGGGAGCGGGGCTGAAATATTGTTATTCCGCTTCATGCGGTGTAATATCTTTACCGTTCGCAATGCAGTCGGCAGCCGCTTTTACGGTCCGCTTTCTTCTGCATTGCGTGCTTTATCAGTTCAAAACGACCTTTGCAAAATCTTCCGCAACAAGGCTTGCGCCGCCGATAAGACCGCCGTCGATCTGCGGCATTGCCTTAAGCCCTGCGGCGTTCTTTGCGTTCATGCTTCCGCCGTACAAAATGCGGGTGTGCTGCGCAAATTCAAGCCCGTAAAGCTCTGCAATAACTCTGCGAATTGCGCCGATAGTTCGGTTCGCTTCCTCGTTTGTTGCGGTTTTGCCCGTGCCGATAGCCCAAATGGGTTCGTATGCAACGGTGATGCGCGCTGCCTCTTCGGCGGGAATACCGTTATAAAGTGCCTTGACCTGACCTGCAAGGAATGTGTCGGTAATTCCGGCTTCGCGCTGTTCAAGGGTTTCACCCACGCAAACTATGGGCAGAATACCGTTTTCAAGTGCGGCTTTTGTGCGCATGTTAACGGTTTCATCCGTCTCACCGAAATACTGTCTGCGCTCACTGTGACCGATAATTGCGTATTCGACACCTATACATTTCAGCATGTCTGCACTGATTTCGCCCGTAAACGCGCCTTTTGCCGCCCAGTGAATGTTCTGAGAGCCCAGTTTAACGTTGCTGCCTTCAAGAACTTTTGCCGCACAGCAAAGATCGACAAAAGGCGGACAAACGACGATATCGCATTCGGCATTTTCAACAAGGGGCAGCAGGTCGGAAACAAGCTGCTTCGCCTCGTCGCGGTTCTTGTTCATCTTCCAATTGCCGGCGATAAGTTTTTTGCGGCAGGGACGATCAAGAAGTGCGGCAACGCCGGGAAGCGTTTTGCCCTCAAGGAATTCAAGGCTTGCACCGCCGCCCGTGGACATATGTGTCATTTTGTCGCCGAGACCGAATTTGTTAATTGCGGAAGCGGAGTCACCGCCGCCGATTATCGTTGTGCCTTCGCACTCGGCGCATGCTCTTGCAACCGCTTCGGTTCCCTTTGAGAATGCATCCATTTCAAACACACCCATGGGGCCGTTCCAAACAACAGTCTTTGCTTCACGAATGATTTCGCCGTAAAGTTTTGCGGTCTTTTCGCCGATATCCATGCCCATCCAACCATCGGGAATTGCATCAAAAGCAACCGTCATATGCTCTGCATCGGGTGCAAAATCCTTTGCAACAACGCAGTCAACGGGAAGCTGCATACGCACGCCCTTGGCCTTTGCTTCCCCAAGCAGTTCGCGCGCCGTTTCAACGCTTTCCTCATCAAGATAGGATGTGCCGATATTAAGTCCCATAGCCTTGAAGAATGTATAACTCATTGCGCCGCCGATAAGCAGAGTGTCGCATTTGTCGAGCAGATTTCTGATAACGCCGATCTTGTCGCCGACCTTTTTGCCGCCGAGAATCGAAACAAAGGGACGCGCCGGATTTGCAAGCGCACCGCCCATTACGGAAAGCTCCTTTTCAATCAGGAAACCGCAAACGGCGGGCAGATAATGCGCAACGCCCTCGGTTGAAGCATGTGCTCTGTGAACCGTTCCGAAAGCATCGGACACAAAAACATCCGCAAGGGATGCAAGTGCCTTTGCAAATTCGGGATCGTTCTTCTCTTCCTCTTTGCTGAAGCGAAGGTTTTCAAGCAGGAGAACTTCGCCCTCGCCGAGTTGCTCAGCCTTTGTTTTCGCATCCTCGCCCACTGAATCGGATGCGAATGCAACTTTAACATTCGGAAGAAGCTCCGCAAGACGCTTTGCAACAGGTGCAAGTGACATTTCGGGAACAACTTTTCCCTTCGGCCTGCCCAGATGCGAGCAAAGGATAGTTTTTGCACCGTTTTCAACAAGATATTTAATCGTCGGCAGTGCGCCGAGAATCCTGCTTTCATCGCTGATATTAAGGTTTTCATCAAGGGGAACGTTGAAATCAACGCGAACGAGTACGCGCTTGCCCTTTACGGGAACATCGGTGACGGACAGTTTAGCCATTTTCAGCCTCCTGAGTGATTATTGTTGTTTCTTCGTGCGGAACAAAAGCCCCGCACGGACCGATTATGTGTTATTCCGTTTCAAATTATAACACTCAATTAAAAAAACTTCAACCGCAAAACATGCGGAAAAAGCATCTTGGAAGGCGAAATCGGGTTCAACACCGTGAATATGCCGTGAGTGCGGCTGATTTTTCGACAAAATATGAACTTATTTTTCTGACTTTGAAATTAATTCGTATGCAAGCCAAAACAAAGCTGCCGCGGGAAAACCCTGCGGCAGCTTTAACGCTTGTTTCAAAGATAAATCTGTGAACACAGCTTTATGTTTGTCACATTCGGCAAACATCAGGCTTTAACCGCAAAATCTGTTGACAGAATGCAGTTGAGCCACGGAAAGGTAAATACGTTCGAAGTATTTTTTATTCGTTGTCGTTTGAAGCAACGAACTTGCCGAGAAGAGATGCAAGAGAAGTCGTTGCGGACTCAACGGGAGGAAGCTCGTAATCGGGTTCCTCACGGCGGCGGCGTTCTGCACGACGCTCATCGCGCTCACGGCGACGCTCTTCGCGTGCTGCTGCCTGCTCGCGGCGGGTCTGCTCTTCCTGCTGACGCTTTTCGTTGCGTTCTGCATTGCGCTCTGCGCGCTCACGCTCACGCTGTTCGCGCTCTTCGGCCATGATGCGCTCTGCTTCCTCGGGATTCTCTTCGATAAGAGCTTCCCTGCGGCTGAGGCTGATGCGACGCTTTGAAGTGTCAACTTCGACTACCTTGCAGCGCACACGGTCACCGACCGCGAGTTCATCCTCGACCTTTGCAACGCGCTTGATGCCAACCTGGGAAATGTGGATGAGACCGTCGATCGTGGGTTCAAGCGATACGAATGCGCCGAACGGAACAATACGAACGACCTTGCCCTCGACGAATGAACCGACGGGGTATCTTTCGTCTGCGGTTGCCCAGGGCTTGGGCTGAAGCTCTTTGTAGCCGAGGGAAATCTTTTTGTTTTCCTTGTCGACTTCGCGGATGACAACTTCGATCTTCTGATTTACGGTGAAGAGCTCAGCGGGGGACTTGATTCTGCCCCAAGCGCACTGCGTAACATGCAGCAGGCCGTCAACGCCGCCGATGTCAACAAACACACCGAAATCAACGATCCTGCGGACCGTGCCCATGACCTTCATGCCGGGAGTGAGGCTGTCCCAAACTGCTTCCTTTGCGGCTTCTGCTTCGGCAAGGAGAACTGCCTTTGCGGAGCCGATGATGCGCCTGCGCTTTGCGTCAACCTCAAGCACTTTAATCTTCATGGGTTTGCCGACAAATTCTTTAAGGTCGGCAACGTATTTGGTGGAAACCTGAGAAGCGGGAACGAATGCGCTTGCACCGTTGGTGAGGTAAACGATGACGCCGCCCTTGATTGCTTCTTTGCAGGTACCTTCAAGAACCTTTCCTTCGGATTCGGCGCTGGCGGTGAATTCTTCCCACGCCTTCTGGCTCTCGACGTTTTTACGGGAGAGCAGTACATTGCCTTCGCCGTCATTTACTTTGAGAACTTCAACTTCGATGGGATCGCCCACTTTGTACTGGGATGCGGGGTCCAGATCGGGATCGTTGGAGAACTCGGAGCGAGGAATATATCCGTCGGACTTGTATCCGATGCTGACGCTGATTTCGCCGTCAACAATCTGAATGACGGTGCCCGTCAGAACCTGACCGCCGTGAATTCGGACGATGGTCTTGTTGATCGCCTCTTCGTCAAATACGGCATTTTCCTCGATGTTTGCTGCGTTTGCAGCTGCGTTTTCGGTTGCGGCTTCGCAATTTACATTAGCCTTATCCTGTTCGCTCATTGTGTTGATAACCTCCCTGATAATCGAATCCGGTGTCGATGCACCGGCAACTACGCCTACCATTATATCATTATTTTTAAATATATCAAGAGAAATTTCGCATTCTTTTGCGGCATTGAGGGTATTTCTGCAATTTTTTTCACAAATTTTTCTGAGTTTTTGGGTATTGGAGCTGTGTTTGTCACCTAAAACAAGCATAACATCGCATTTCTTGCTTAATTCCTCTGCCTCCCGCTGCCGTTCGAATGTTGTGCTGCATATGCTGTTGAACACGCGAATGCGGGGATATTCTCGTTCGATAACGCGCTGCATTGCAGCAAATGTTTCGGAATCAAACGTTGTTTGAACCACAAGGCAGCCGCTCCTGCCTTCAAGCTTTCGAAGCTCCTCCTCACCGCGGATAAAAATCGCCGAATTACCGCAATGCCCGTTTATACCTATGGTTTCCGGATGTTCCGGATTGCCTACAATAAAAACCTGCTCACCGCGCTCGTACGCAGCCGAAACAATTCTGTGAATATTCGAAACAAAGGGGCATGTTGCATCTATGAAATTAATGCCTCTTGTTTCAAGCTCTTCATAAATCTTTTTCGGCACTCCGTGGGAGCGAATGATAACGTAATCCCCGCGCTGCGCTTCATCAAGCGACTCTATCGGCGCAATGCCGGCCTCGCGCAGCCGGTTCACAACATCCCGATTGTGTATCAGTTCGCCAAAGGTAAAAACCTTTGCCGCACTGCCGGATTCGGCAACCTTGGCCGCAGTCTGCTCCGTCAGTTCCACCGCACGGCGCACTCCAAAGCAAAACCCTGCACTTTTTGCAAGAATGATTTTCAATTTCGGTAATCTCCGATTTCTTTTTTATTTCGGCTTTCAGTCCCTTGCGGTGCGTTTTTTGCCCTCTGTTTCGCTCCGCATGAGCAGACTCAGTTTTTCCATTTCGTTCTGCATCCTGTTCGTTATTGCATCATTCAGCATTCGCCTGTCGCAATGCTCGGCGATCTCTCCCGGAAGAATGACATCGCCGACATACATAAGCGACCGTCCCGACCTGCTTTTTTTCGGATTGATATATATAGGAACGATCGGTGCGCCGGATTTTGCGGCAATAAACGCCGTGCCCTTTTCAAATTCATCCATGCCGTCCGTTGCCGAACGCCTGCCCTCCGGGAATATTCCGAATGCTTTGCCGTCACGCAGGAGCTTCAGCGACTGCCGAATGGATTTCATGTCCGCTGTTTTTCGATTTACCGGAAAAACGAAGAGTGACTTAAAAAAAACTCGCCCCACAGGGTTGTCGAAAAGCTCTTTTTTTGCCATGAAATGAATGATTCGCGGTGAACTGACTACCAAAAGCAGCGGATCGTACAACGCTCTGTGATTCGCAATAAAAATAACGCCGCCCTTAATCCTCAGGTTTTTCTTATTGCCGAATACTTTCGGTCTGTAAATCAGCCAGAGCAGCCATTTAAAAAATATGTATGCGATTATATAAAGCATTCTCAACCTCCGAAAAAAAGCTGCTCAGCATTATCCGATATGCGCCAGCACTGCCGCAACCGCACTTTCAACATTCATTTCGCTTGTGTCGATAACGACTGCATCATCCGCCGGGCGGAGCGGCGCAGCCTCCCGCGTTGAATCCCTCTCATCCCTGCGTTTTATTTCACAAAGAATGTCGTCAAAGTTCCTGCCGTTCAGCTTTCCCGCCGCCTCGTATTCCGTATAGCGGCGCGCTGCGCGAACTTCCGGCTCGGCAGTAACAAAAAACTTATGCGTTGCATCGGGCAGAACATAGGAACATATATCGCGCCCGTCCATAACGACATTGCGAACCCTTGCAAGCGCACGCTGCAATTCCACAAGCTTTTTGCGAACCTCCGGAATCGTGCTTATAACCGAGGCATAATGTGAAACTTCCTCCGTGCGGATGAGCCCGGAAACATCTTCCCCATCCAGAAGAACATGCTGAACGCCGTCAATGTATTCAATGGAAACATTTGTGCCGTCGAGCATCGGAACCACGTGCCGCACGTCGGCAGGGTCAATCCCCATGCGCATTGCCTTGAGTCCGATAGCTCTGTACATTGCGCCCGTGTCAACATAAGTTATTGAAAGTCTTTTTGAGATTTCTTTTGCAATTGTGCTCTTCCCCGCGCCCGCGGGCCCGTCTATCGCAATGCTGATGTTTCCCGTATTTCCCGAATTTGCAAATTCACTTCGTTCCGCAGTCATATATTTTTCTCCGTTTTCAGTGTTTTTAAAGCAATGTTTTGCGTTGGATATGTTTAAAGAGCTTCCGCCGCCGCTCTGCCCGCCGCACAGCCGGTTGACCATGCGATCTGAAGATTGAATCCGCCCGTACAGGCATCAACATCGATGACTTCCCCTGCAAAATACAACCCGGGCACAATTCGCGACTCCATTGTTGACGGATTAATCTCTTTAATCAGCACACCGCCGCGCGTGATTATCGCTTCTTCAACGGGACGTGCCGCGCGCACCGTCAGCGGCAGGCATTTGAGGGTTCGAACAATTGCCCCCCGCTGTTCACGAGTCAGGTTATCCACCGTGATTTCGGCATCAACACCCGCAACATGCAAAACCGCATCGATAAGCCTTTGCGGAAGCAGATCGCACATTGCATTCTGCACCTGTTTATGCTTGTATTTTTCAAAATCCCGCAGAATGCGGAGATCAAGCTGCTCTGCTGTCAATCCGGGCTTAAGGTCAATTTCAAGCAATGCACCGTTGGGCGAATCCGCAAGATAGCTGCTTGCGCTGAGCACAAGCGGGCCCGAAACACCGAAATGAGTGAACAGCATCTCCCCGAGTTCTTCATAAACGGGCTTGCGCTTTTTTTGTTTCTTCTCGATTTTTGCCGTATTCTCCGCCGCAGAGCAGGCATATCCGCCTTTCTCGGCATTTCCGGATTCATTTGCGGAATATTTCCCGGGAAATGGCTCGCCGGATTTTGTTTTTTTACCCTTTTCGGGTGCATATGCGCGCAGAACAACATTTTTGAGCGAAAGCCCCATCAAATCGCCCGCCCATGCCTCGTTCGCAACAAGCGGTATGAGCGACGGCTTCGGTGCGGCAACGGTGTGACCGAGACTCTCTGCAAAGCTGTAGCCGTCCCCGGTTGAACCCGTTGAAGGATAGCTTGCACCGCCCGTTGCAATGATTACTTTATCGTAATATTTTTTCTGCCCGTTTTCAAAGCAGAGTCGAAACCCTCCGTCATCCGTCTTTGAAACGCTTGATACCCGTGAATTAAGCACAATGTTCGCTCCGCATCTCACCGCATTGGTCTGCAATGCGCGAATAACATCGCTTGACTTATCGCTTTCGGGAAAATACCTTCCGCCGCGTTCAAGTTTCGTGCGAACGCCGCAGGAGTTTATCAGTTCAATTATGTCATCGTTAAAAAATCCGTCAAATGCGCTGTAAAGGAACCTGCCGTTATGCGGCACGTTTTTCATAAATGCATCGATATCGGCAGAATTGGTGATGTTGCACCTGCCCTTTCCCGTAAGAAAGAGTTTTTTGCCCGTTTTTTCGTTTCTGTCGATAATATCGACTCTTGCGCCGCCTTTTGCCGCAAATGCGCCCGCAATAAGCCCTGCCGCGCCCGCTCCGATAACTCCGATTTTCATAATCCGCCCTCTTTATCCCGCATATTAAACCATGGGTTCGCTTTTAAACCTGCAAAAAATTGCCGTTTAATAAGTTCTTTCCGCAAATGCCGCGATCTGCTCAAGCCGTTCGTAATCTGTTATATCGTACTTCAGCGGGGTCACGGCGATGAATCCGTCACGAACGAATTTTTCGTCCGTCGTGTCATGCTCGGCGCAGCTTGTCAGCTTGTTGCTCGGAGTTTTGTAGCCGATGCTTCCGTTTTCGTCCTTTATTTCGATATAGGCAATCGGATATATCTGCTCTGCAAGATACCCGACCCGTATTCCGCGATATTCATTCGCAGGCAGATAGGGATAGTTCACATTCAAAAGCCTGTGGCTTTCCGTTAAGCAGCCAATGAACAGGTCAATATTGCTGCAAAAGTGAACCGCCGCATCATCAAAATAGTCCGTTCCGAGCGTATCTCTTGAAACCGCAACGGCGCGGTAACCGAGCATTGCCGCCTCCTCCGCAGCGGAAACGGTGCCGGAATACAGCACATCCGTGCCGAGGTTCGGAGCCTGATTGATTCCGGAAATCACAATATCCGGCTCAGCGGAAAGGTTGCCGAGTGCAACGCGCACACAATCCGCGGGTGTGCCGTCAACCCAAAATGCGGTTACGGGTTTCAATTCCCGTTCGGAGTTTTTCGCATCATCGTCAAATACCGTAACCTTTTCCGCATGCAGCAGTCTTCTCAAAGTCAACCCGTGCCCGACCGCACTCTGATTTTCCTTCGGTGCGCAAACGAACACATCATGCTCTTTGCGCAATTCCCGAACCAGCGCGGCAATGCCGGGCGCGTTATATCCGTCATCATTAACAACAAGAATATTCATACTTTTTATCTTTCGCACATGTTGTCAGCTGAAGACGCATTATTTCTTCATTATATCTCTTAAGATATCGCGCAAATCCGGATCAACCGGCAAAGAGAATGTTTCCTCGCCGCTCTCCTCATCCTGATGAATCGTGAGCGGCGTCCCTTCACCGATATCGTACAGCTCGCCTTCATCATCCGCCTCCTCCGGGATATCCCTGCCTTCAATAGAATAAATGCTTCGCATCAGCGATGCCGCGCTGCTGTATTCTTCCGGAAATTCCGACTCGACCGATTTTGTGTGTTTGCCGTTCTCGTTCTTCATCGATTTTTCTGATTCTTCCGATGTTTTGATTTGCTCATCACAGTCATCCGCAGGATCTGCCGTTTCGGGTTTGTCTTCCGCTTCACCTTCCGCACCTGTGTGACTCTCCGGCTCTCCGTTTTCCGTTACGGAGCAGACGGCCTGCTCTTTCGGTTCATCCGTTGTTTCGGGATTTGAATCTTCCGTTTCTTTAGGCAGTTCCGTGTTTTCCTGTCCGCAAACATCCGCATCCGGCGCTTCCGAATCCGACACCGCTTTCGCATTATCGCAGGAGCAGCATGTTTTTTCGCGGCCGCACGGAGGCATCGCTTCCGCACCGCCGGTGCCCCTTATGCTCTCTGTGCCTTGCTTCGCTTCGTTCAAATCCATTTCGTTCGAATCCGCTGCGTCCGGATTTGTTTCGCTCAGTGAAGTTTCATCGACATCATCCGCGCATTCACCGCTGTTCTCGGGCTCTGCCGCGGCGGGTGCGTATTTTTCCGCATATCGTGCTTCAACCGCCGTTTCGAAATTCAATTCGGCAAGGGATTCCATTATCTGAGCATATTTCCGTGCCTGTTCAAGCGCAAGCCTTGCCTTTTCGCTCAGTGAAAAGTTCAGCTCGTCCACCTGCGCCTGTTTTTCATCAACCGCAGCCTGTGCTTCGTCCATCATCGTTTCGGCATCGGCTTTTGCGCCTGCGATCAACTCCGTTGCCTCGTCAAGGGCGGTGTCCGTAACATGCTGTGCATCCTTCTGTGCGGCATCGCGAATGCCGGCGGCATCCCGTTTTGCATCCGCAATCAGCTGAGCCGCTTCTTTTTTTGCGCTTTCAAGTGCCGCCTGCGCTTTGTTCAGGATATCCGTTCTGCGCTGCTTCGCTTCGGCATCGATTCTGTCCGCATTTGCATTTGCTTCCTTCAATATGCGTTCACGCGTGTTGTGTGCTTCGGTAAGAGCGTTCACAATTGCTTCCTGACGCAGCCTGAAATCGTCCAAGCGGCGTTTGGCGTTGCTCAAATCGAGCTGTGCGCCGTTCAATTCGTTTCTGAACCTGTCGCGTTCGCCGACGGTTTTTGCAAGCTCGCTTTTAACGTTTTCAATTTCAACACCCGCCGCCGCAAGCTGTGCGCGCAGCGCATCGTTTTCCTGCGCAAGTTGGGTGAGCTGCTGCTCCATCGCCTTTGTTTTTTTGCTCATCATTGTGTAACCCTCCGTTATTATTTCTGTCTCCGTTCGCTTCCGAACGGAGAAAACAGCGCAACTCAGCTGAAAAGTCTTTGGAATCCTTTCAAATGAATGAAGTCTGCCCGTTTGAATCCTGCGGCGGAGCATAGCCCATGTGCGAATACCCCGCCGGAAGCAATACCCGCCCGCGCGGCGTACGCGCAATGAAACCGAGCCTCAGCAGATACGGTTCGTAAACATCCTCAATCGTGGAAGCATCTTCGCCGGTTGCCGCCGCAATTGTATCCAATCCGACAGGTCTTCCGCCGAATTTCACAATCATTGCCGTCAGCATGTTTCTGTCAACGGCGTCAAGCCCGAGTTCGTCTATCGCAAGCATATCAAGTCCGTTTTTTGCCGTTTCAAGGTCAATAATACCGTTTGCGCGAACCTGTGCAAAGTCGCGGACACGCCGCAAAAGCCTGTTTGCGATTCGCGGAGTTCCTCTTGAACGCGATGCAATTTCAAGTGCGCCGTCCTCCGTTATTTCAATATCGAGTATGCCCGCGCTGCGAACAACGATTTCTTTCAAATCCTCAGGCGTGTAAAGCTCAAGCTGTTCCTTTATTCCGAATCTGTCGCGAAGCGGCGCGGTCAAAAGCCCCATTCGCGTTGTTGCACCCACAAGGGTGAATTTCGGCAGTTCAAGCCGCAGCGACCTGGCGGACGGTCCCTTGCCGATAATTATGTCGTATGCAAAATCCTCCATTGCGGGGTAAAGAATCTCCTCAACGTTCGCATTCAATCGGTGAATCTCGTCAATAAAAAGCACGTCGCCTTCGGCAAGGTTTGAAAGCAATGCCGCAAGATCCCCCGCATGAGTTATTGCGGGGCCGCTCGTGATGCGCAGATTGCCGCCCATCTCGTTTGCGATTATTGCCGCAAGCGTCGTTTTTCCAAGACCCGGCGGGCCGTAAAGCAGGGTGTGATCCAACGCCTCTCCGCGCAGTTTTGCGGCATGGATATAAACTCCGATATGTTCCTTAACGTTGCCCTGCCCGATGTATTCCGCAAGAAAACGCGGGCGCAGACTGAATTCGCAGTTTTCATCCTCCGCAAGCATTGATGAAGTTATGAGCCTGTCGTCATCCATTTAAATCCCGTCACTCCGTTAAATCCGACTTCCGCAAAAGCATCCGTCAAATCTTTTTGTGTTCCGCAGCGGACCCGCTTTTTCGGTGAATCTTCCGCTTCGGCGTGAAAAATTTATTTAGTCGTTGCACGCAATGCCTGCATTATCATATCCTCAACGCGATCGCAATCCGGGACGGATGCCACAGCCCTGCCCGCACTTGCACCGTCATAACCGAGCGCAACCAATGCTGCAACCGCTTCGGCACGCATTCCGTTATCCTGCGCCGTGTTTGCGGCACCCCCTGCGGAAGCAGCCGCCGTTTCCGCCGCATCGACCTTTTCTTTCAGTTCAAGAATCACACGCGCCGCCGTTTTTTTGCCCATGCCTGCAACTCCGTCAAAAGCAGCCGTGTTATCAGTCAGCACCGCAAGCGCAACATCCGACGGAGTCAGCACCGACAGCACCGCAAGTGCAACCTTCGGACCGATTCGCGAAACGCTTATGAGCTTTCGGAACATTGCCCGTTCCTCTGCATCAAAAAAACCGTACAGCGCGACGCTGTCCTGAGAAAGATGAAAATGCACAAACAGCTTTGCGGTTTTGCCCTCGCACAGTCTTTTCAGCGTCATTTTGCTGCAAACAAGCTCATACCCGACACCCGCCGCCTCGATAACGACTCTGTCGGCATAAATTTCTTCTACATTTCCCTTTATATGTGCGTACATATTTTGCTCCCTGCAAAAAACGTCAGTTATTTGATGCGGAATTGTTCAACCATCGGTCCGAGCGCGTTCGCATGGCAGAGTGCCGCGCCGAGCGCATCGGCGGCATCATCGGGCTTCGGTATCTTTTGCAGTTTTAAAAGAAGCTTGACCATTGTCTGCATTTGCAGCTTGTCCGCATGACCGTCCCCGGTGACGCTTTGCTTAATCTGCATCGGGGTATATTCATAGAGCGGGAGTCCCGCCTGCTGGGCGACCGTTATTGCAACGCCCCTTGCCGCCGCAACCTGCAATGCCGTTGTTGTGTTGCGATAGAAAAAAAGCTCCTCAAACGCAACATGATCGGGGCGATAACGTTCAAGCAGGAGTTTTGTGCCCGCATAGAGCCGCTCCAACCTCTCGGGAAAGGTCATTTTCGGAGTTGTTTCAACAACCCCGTAATCAATAACGCGAATCTTGCCGCGTTCGGCTTCAACCGCACCGTAACCGAGTATCGCATACCCGGGATCAATGCCCAAAATAATCATTAACCGTCACCCGAAATATCTGTTGTTCCCGAGGAAACCGTTTATATAAGCCCTCTTTCCGCACAGTACTGCCTTTCCATTATAATAATACCACTTTTCCGCAAAAACCACAATACCCGCATGTGCGGAAATACGCACGGGTGAAACAAATCCGCTGTTTACTTCCCTTTCTTTCGGGAGTATAATTATTTCTGCCGAAACAGGCATGGGGTTTATGTCCCGTTTCCGAAACGGATTTTCTGTTTCCGACAGATATTATTCAACATTGAGGTGTTTCCGCAATGGATAAAGATATTCTTAAAACTGCCGTCGTACTTCGGCATCGGCTTCACCGCTGCGCGGAGCTTTCCGGGCAGGAAAAACAAACAAAAGCAACGCTCATTGATTTTCTCCGCACGCACACTTCGCTTGAGCTGCATGATATGGGTGCATGGTTCTATGCCGTGTACAAGGCTCCTTTAAATGTCCGAACGGAGTCCGCCCCGACACGCCGAATTGCATTCCGTGCGGATTTTGACGCGCTTCCGATCGAGGATGACCCCGCGCTCCCCTATGCTTCCGAAAACCGCGGCGTTGCGCATAAATGCGGACACGACGGCCACAGCGCCGCGCTTTGCGCACTTGCGGCGGAAATTGACCGCCATGGCTGCCGCAGCGATATTCTCTTTCTTTTTCAACATGCGGAGGAAACAGGCTGCGGTGCTCCCGTCTGCCAAAAGATGATAACGGATGAAAAACCGGACATTATCTTCGGCTGGCACAATATGCCGGGATTCCCCGCAGGCTCGGTCGCGGTACACGACGGCACGGCGGCATTTGCCTCACGCGGGCTTGTGCTGAGCTTTTTCGGAAAAAGCTCACACGCTTCTCAACCCGAAAACGGGCATAATCCCGCCCGTGCAATATCAAAGCTGATAATTGATATTCCCGAACTGACCGCAAGGGAGGATCATCGCGGCGTTGTTATGGCAACGGTCGTTTGCGTGCGCATAGGCGAGGAAGCTTTCGGCACGAATGCGGGCTTCGGGCAGCTCATGCTGACAATACGCGCCGAATTTGAATCCGAGCTGGATGCGCTGGATGCCGAGATCTGCGCACGAGCCCGCGCATATGCACGGCAGGATGGCATAACAAATGTTGAAGTTCAATATCGCGACTCCTTTCCCGAAACGCGCAACACACCCGATGCCGTTGCCGCCGTCCGCAAAGCGCGGCTTGAATGCGGACTTCCGGAAGCACACTGGGATGAGCCGTTCAGAAGTTCCGAAGATTTCGGCTGCTACACAAAGCTCACAAGCGGCGCATTGTTCTATATCGGATGCGGCACCCGTCATGCAAAGCTCCATACCCGCGAATATGATTTTAACGATGAAATAATCGAGCCCGCCGTTGACATGATGTTCCGATTGGCTCAGGACGCATAAAACACCACGGGTTTAAAACCGTTCGGGATTCAATTATAAAAAACAAACAACCGGCGGCTCCGCAGTTTGGATACCGCCGGTTGTTTTTGATTATCAGGTCAATACGGTTATTCGGCAGTTAAGCCGCCGCATATTCCCCGGTTTTATTCGTCTATCTGACGGATTACGTCAATGACCGTGTTGTCGCGATACATTGCAACGCCGACGATTCGTTCCTTGTAGCGAATCGGTTCCGGAACACCGACAAGCTCCTCCGCCTTTTTTTGCAGGGCATGAATATCAAACACATGAAGGCCGAATTTTTCAAGTTTTTCCTTCAAATCCGGGCGATTCGGGTTCACTGCAATGCCCCTGTCCGTAACGAGGACATCAATAACGCTGCCCGGAGTGACGACCGTGCCGACATGTTCAACAACCGTCGGAATTCTGCCGCGCACAAGGGGTGCAACAATAACAGCAAGGCTCGCGCTCTCCGCCGTGTCGGGATGCCCTCCGATCGCCCCGCGAATCACGCCGTCGGAACCTGTGAGAACATTCACGTTGAAATCAGTGTCAATTTCAAGCGCGGAAAGAATAACAAAATCCAGCTGTTCCGCTGCCGTTGCAACCAGATGGCTTGCATAATACGTTGCGCTTATCTGATGATGAAAATGGTTGTTCTTCAGCGATTTTGCCGCGTCAAGGTCAAACGACTGAACATCAAGAATGCGATCTATCAGCCCTTCTTCATGCATTGCCGTGATCTGCCCCGTGATTCCGCCGAGAGCGAAACGACAGTGAATGCCCTTGTCCAACATTTTTTGGCGGATGAATCGCGCCGTTGCAAGCGATGCACCGCCGGAACCCATCTGCATTGAAAAGCCATCGTAAAGATAACCCGCCGCTTCAACAACATTTGCAGCCGTTTTTGCGATCAGCAGCTCCTTGGGATCCTTTGTGTACCGCGTTGCGCCGCTCATGATGCCCTTAGGATCGCCGATATCGTCAACACGAACAACGTAATCAACATCGTGTTCCGGAATTGCCCACGGTGCATTGGGATAGGAAACGATGTTGTTTGTTATGATAATAACCTTATCCGCAAACTCCGCATCCGTTCTTGCATAACCCAACGACCCGCATGAAATGCCGTCGTCATCATCCCTGCTGTACCCGTTTGCGTTGCCGTAGGGATCGCACGAGGGCGCACCCAAAAAAGCAACATCAATGTGCAGCTCACCGGAACGGATTGCGGATGCCCTTCCGCCATGGGAACGGAAAACAACCGGAAAATCCATCAACCCGCGTGAAATCTGCTCCGCAAGTTCTCCGCGCAGACCGGAAGTTTCAATGTGGGTGATAAGTCCGGAGCGGATGTGTTCAATCAGCGGCGCATGAACAGCCGAAAGCGACGACGCCGCAAGCGTCAGGTTTTTGAACCCCATCTCCGCAAGTTTATCAAGAACATTGTTAATGATATGGTCACCGTTGCGGAAATGGTGATGAAAACTTATCGTCATCCCGTCGCGAAGTCCGGATTTTTTTATTGCCTCCTCAAGGGAAGGAACTATCTTGTTGCAATCACTGCAGCGCTGCTGAAAAGTTTCGGTATTTTTGCTGCGTGCGCCGTTGAAACTTCCGTTGTTCGCAATTTCGTTTATATGCGGAATTTTATTGATATCAAAGTTCATTTCTGTCAATCCTCCACTTCATCGATTCTGCGTCCCGCCTCATACAGGTCAAGCAGCCGCTGAGCGCGAATGACAACGGGTTTGTCTATCATCTTACCCTTAAGGCTTGCAACGCCGCTGCCGCGTGCGTTCGCCTCCGCAATCGCATCCATTATTGCGCGCGCCTTGTTAAGATCCTTTTCGCTCGGCATAAAGACCTTGTGCAGCGGCTCAATCTGGCGCGGGTTGATAATGGATTTGCCGTCAAATCCCAGTTTTTTGATTATCGTTGCTTCCGCAACGAAGCCTTCTTCGTTGTTCACATCGGAATAAACCGTGTCCAGCGCGGCAATGCCCGCTGCCCTTGCCGCATTGAGTATCATGCTGCGGGCAAAAAGCAGCTCTATGCCGTCCGAACGGGTGGTTTTAAGGTCGGTAACATAATCCTCCGCGCCGAGGGCGATTCCGATAAGGCGATCGCTCGCTTTTGCAATCGACGCCGCATTCAGCACGCCGTTTGCAGACTCAATAGCCGCCATCATGCCTGTTGTACCGACGGGAATGCCCGCTTCCTTTTCAATGCGCTCAATCTCGCGTTCGCAGTTGATAACATCCTGTGCGCTGTCCGTCTTCGGCAGGCGAACGACCTGCACACCGGCGCGGACGACGGCCTCAAGGTCCGCAACCCCGAGTCCGCTTGAAAGGTCATTGATGCGGACAACCGTTTCCTTGCTTCCGAAGTCCAATGTTTTCAACGCGTTGTAAACAAGCAGCCTTGCCGCATCCTTTTCGGTGTAGGCAACGGAATCCTCAAGGTCAAACATGATGCTGTCCGCACCGTAAATATTCGCATCACGTATCATGCCGGGGTTGTTGCCCGGAATGAACATCATGCTTCTTCTTAAACGATCTTTAATGTACATTTTCTTATATCCGCTTTTGCGGCGGCTTTATTCCGCATCAAAATATTAAATGTTTCGATACTCTGTTCCGCAAAAGCATCCTTCCTCCCAAGGATAAATCCGTTTAAACTTCCCAGCGGTAATCGCTGCGCTGAGCCGCACGGTAAATTGCGGCAACGGTGCGGGCGCGAACGGTGCAATCCAACGCACCTTTATCCACTGCCTCCACTTTTGCATTTTGAACATCGTATTCCTGAAGCGTGTCAAGAATAACTTTGCGTATCTGTTTGCCGAATTGCTGCATAACGCTGCTCGTGAGCTCAAGCTCGATTCCGCCCTCTGTGCGCGGCTCAAGCATTATCATTATGTCACTGGATTCCATCGTTCCGGCGGTGCTGTTAGTTTTAAGTTCCATTGTTTGTGATTGCCTCCCTGCGAATTCATTTTCGACAGTTTTCAAATCTTTTTTCATCGCGGGGCGGGCTGGTATTTTCGGCCTGCCCCGATTCATATCCGAATTCTGTTTGTTAAAACTTTCTCAGGCTGCTCAGGCAAGAGTCCTTTCAAGGTTTTCTCGGATGGCAGCAATAAACTTCGCGCTCGTGACGGCCTTCACGGAAGCGGGGTCATCCACAAGCCCGACAAGGTCCTTTGTCATGATTCCGCTGTTAAGCGTTTCAACGCAGGCTGCTTCAAGCTTGTCCGCGAAAGTTTGCAGCTCCGTAATGCCGTCAAGCTGTCCGCGTTTTCTGAGCGCACCCGTCCATGCATAAATGGTTGCCATTGGGTTTGTTGAAGTTTCTTCGCCCTTAAGGTGACGGTAATAGTGCTTTGTGACTGTTCCGTGCGCTGCTTCGTATTCGGTTGTGCCGTCCGGAGAAACAAGAACGGAAGTCATCATTGCAAGCGAACCGAATGCGGTCGATACCATGTCGCTCATAACATCGCCGTCATAGTTTTTGCACGCCCAGATGAATCCGCCTTCGCTGCGGATAACGCGGGCAACGGCATCATCAATCAGCGTGTAGAAATATGTCAGTCCGAGTTTTTCAAATTCGGCACGATAATTGTTCTCGAATTCTTCTTCAAACACGCGTTTGAACTCGCCGTCGTAAATCTTTGCGATCGTGTCCTTTGTTGAGAACCACAAATCCTGTTTTGTGTCAATTGCATATTTAAAGCAAGCCTTTGCAAACGAGCGAATGCTCTTTTCCTTGTTGTGCGCACCCTGCCACACCGCCGGACCGTCAACCTTTTGCACGGTGAGCGTTTTGGTGTCTCCGCTTTCGCCGACAAAAGTCATTGTGCAGGTGCCGGGTTCGGTCGTATACATGTCAACGCTTTTATAAACATCACCGTAGGCATGACGGGCAATGGTAATGGGTTTTTTCCAGTTTTTGACAACGGGATGAATGGAATCGATGAGTATCGGTGCGCGGAAAACCGTTCCGTCAAGAATTGAACGAATTGTTCCGTTCGGGCTTTTCCACATTTCGGTAAGCTGCGGATACTCCTTCATGCGCTGTGCGTTCGGGGTTATTGTTGCGCATTTGACTGCAACGCCGTATTTGCGGGTTGCGTTCGCAGCGTCAACGGTCACTTTGTCCTGAGTTTCGTTGCGGTGCAGCAGGCCAAGATCGTAATACTCCGTTTTAAGGTCAATAAAGGGCAGAATCAGCTCGTCTTTTATCATGCCCCAAAGCACACGCGTCATTTCGTCCCCGTCCATTTCGACTATCGGGGTTGTCATCTTAATCTTTTCCATCGGTATTTCCTTCCATGTTCAAATTTGTATTAATATTGTTGGGAAGCGGTGCGTTTCCGGCATCGTTCACGGAAACGCCCGCCGGTTGCTTTCGGTTCTTATCCCGCTCTTTGCTTATTCCGCTCTTGCCGCATAATAGTTCATCAGGCATCCGTCAAGGATAATCTCCTTTTCATCCGGAGTAAGCCCCCTGAGGTGAAGCATGATATCGCACACATCACCGTTCTGCCTTATGACTTTTGCGGGAATGTTTTCTGTGCCGTTTTCAACCGCTGCGCGGATGCCGGGCACGAAAACGCAGTCGCCGGGTTCATAGTTGAATTCAGTTCCGTCATCAATGGTAAACGGCAAAATGCCCCAGTTGATGCAGTTGCTGCGGTAGCGTTTCGTTGCGTATTCATAGCAGATATTTGCGAAACCTCCCAAAACCTTTTGACAAGAAGCCGCCTGTTCGCGTGCGGAACCGTCACCGGGTTTGTTCGCAAACACGCATGAGCCGAACTGAGTATTGTTCGCAAGCTCTGCACCGTTGCCGACACGGTTCAGCGTTTCGACGATTTCCGCCGGCACTGCACCGCTGCGGCGTTCGCCTTCAAGTTTTGCAATTTCTTTCGCTCTGCCGACATATGCCGGTTCACGTCTTGACAAGGTAAATTCCGCAAGGCGCAGAGGGTTGCTGCGATAGGAGGACGTTTCGCCGGAGGGAATCAGCTCATCCGTTGTTGTTACCGGATCATGAATAACGGCAGCAAGCTTTACAAGCAGGTTCTCGGTCAGTGCATACATTTTGGGCCAGTCCGTAATGTTGGGACCCATCACAAGCTCAACCGACGGATCCGCTTTGCCGAAGCCGTAATAAATCCTTCTGTCGTATGCCGAAGAATCGAATTCATATTCCGGTGCGGTGCATTCGTATTCAATATCCGTCGCCGCAGTAATCTTTCCTCCGTTCAGCGCGGTTGCGGCAATGGAACGTGCATCCATCAGGCAAACGCCCGCAAACTGACCCTCGCCGGGTTTTGAACCTTCCCTGTTGGGGAAGTTGCGCGTTGTGTGACGCAGTGAAAGGCCGTTGTTGGCGGGAACATCACCCGCACCGAAACACGGGCCGCAGAAGCTGGGCTTGATTATTGCACCGGCGGAAAGCAAGTCGCCCGTCGCGCCGTGTTTTGTGAGTGCAAGCGAAACGGGAATGCTTGTCGGGTAAACATCCAACGCAAATTCACCGTTCCCCGTGCTTCCGCCGCGCAGAATATCCGCAGCTTCGGCGATATTGTCAAACAGACCGCCGGAACAGCCGGCAATAACGCCCTGATCGGCCCAAACGCCGCCGTCGTGAATCTTGTCAACAAGCTTCACATTCGCCTTCGGGAAGCGTTTTTGCGCATCCTGCTCGACTTTTTTAAGGAGTTCTTCCGCATTCTGCAGGAATTCATGAATTGTGTATGCATTGGAAGGATGGAACGGCAGGGCGATCATCGCCTCCTGCTTGCTTAGGTCAATCGTAATCATTCTATCGTAATAAGCGATCGCACCCGGATGCAGCTTTTTGTAAGCCTCGGGACGTTTATGAGCTGTATAGAATTTTTGAGTTTCTTCATCCGTTTCCCAAATTGAGGAAAGGCAGGTTGTTTCCGTTGTCATAACATCGATGCCGTTTCTGAAATCGATGGGAAGGTTGGCAATGCCGGGGCCGACGAATTCAAGCACACGGTTGTTTACGAAACCGCTTTCAAACGTTGCTTTAACAAGAGAGAGCGCAACATCATGCGGTCCGATGCCGCGGCGGGGTTTTCCCGTCAGGTACACAAGCACAACCTCGGGCATGGGCGCATCCCAAGTGTTTTTAAGAAGCTGCTTTGCAAGCTCCGGTCCGCCCTCGCCGACGGCCATGGTTCCCAATGCACCGTAGCGTGTGTGCGAATCGGAACCGAGAATCATGTTTCCGCAGGCCGCCATCTGCTCGCGTGCGTAAGAGTGAATTACGGACTGGTTTGCGGGAACGTAAATTCCGCCGTATTTTTTTGCAGCGGAAAGTCCGAACACGTGGTCATCCTCGTTTATCGTGCCGCCGACGGCGCACAGGCTGTTGTGGCAATTGGTAAGCGCATAGGGCATCGGGAATTGCTTCATTCCGGAAGCACGCGCCTGCTGGATAATGCCGACATATGTGATATCATGCGACACAAGCGCGTCAAATGTGATTTTGAGCTTCTCGGGGTCGCCCGAAGTGTTGTGCGCCTGCAAGATTTTGTATGCCATGGTCTCGCGGCGTGCCTCTGCCGGAGGCACCGGAACGCTCTCACAGGGAACGCCGTTCACAAGGTACATGCCGTGCTGAATAAGTTCGATCACTGAAAAACCTCCTGTTTCCGATTCTGTCGGATTTTGAATGTTGTATGCCGAATTTGTTCGGCGGTTGAAATGAGCTGAAAAGTTTCCGAAAACAGCCGTATAAACAAAATGATTCCGCTTCAGCCGGTCGTAATCGGGAAGACGGAATCGAGACGCAGTGCAAAGGTAACACCCTTTTTGTGAATGCTGAATCAAAATCCTTTTGCAGAACTCGTTCATCCGGGATTTTTCATCCCGAATTTTTGCAAAAATCAAACCGTTCAGCTCACACCCGGTTGTTCCCAAAACAAAACGCGACTGTGCATAATCCATTCAGCCTCCGGTGACGGCAGAAGCTCAGGCCTTCTTTGGGTAATCTGACTTATTTCGAATGTTTTTATCTCTATATTTCATGCATTATCGATATCAAAATATCGATATACTCTGTTTAATAAAAAACAAAAACAATCCGAACTTCACAGTGACCGACTCGCCGGGATTTGCACCCGATTCCCCCTTTGCGTAACGCAGGAAGAAAGCCTGTTCTATTCAGTTGCAGCTGCGACGGCAGCATTCCGCTGCACGGGATGCAGGGACGGAATACAGCTTTCGCTCAAACTTATTATATCATTTTTTTGACGCATGTCAAGTTTTTTATTCGTTTTTTGTCAAATAATTTCATTATTTCGATCGTTATACTATCGATAATTCGACTATCGAATAATTTCGAGCAGAGCAAATTTGCATTCGTTCAAGTATTTTTGTTTCAAAAAGCAAATATAATTAATCAGCCGAGCGGAATTGCTTCCGCACAGACGAAACGCCGCCCGCAAAATTTTCTCGGAGGAATTGAAACAACAATGAAATCAACATGCTGTCATACCGCGCGATTTTCTGCGCTTATACTCGTTCTGCTGACGATTGCAGCCTTGTTCTGCGGCTGTTCCGATGCACCGGACTGCGTCACGACTCCGCCGCCGGCCTCATGCAGCCCCGTGCCGACTGCCGTGCCGACTCCCGTCTGTTCCGCACCCGCAACCGCCTACGCCGCACCTGATGGCAAAAAAGTCAATAAAACTCTTTATTATCTGACCGATGAAGGCTATCTCCTTCCGGTTGTTGCATCCGTGCCGCAGCAAGCGGGCATTGCAAAAGCCTGCCTTGCAAAAATGACTGCTTCGGACGAAAACCGCGCCGCACTTTCCAAAAACGGCCTTAAAGCCGTGATACCGCAGGGGGCGGAGATTCAGATAAGCATTCAGAACGGCGAAGCGCGCGTGAACCTTGTGAATCTGCCCGTCATGCCCGATTACGACAGTGAACAGCAGCTTTTTGCCGCCGTTGTAAACACGCTCACTGAGTTCGATTCGATTGAAACCGTTTCAATCTTTCTGAACGGCTGCAACGACATCACCGCAAACGGCAGTCTTCCGCCGCAAAAGCACGGCAAATATGCCCTAAACGTTGAAAACGCCGAAATTGCGACCTCCGGTTCGGCTAAACCGCTGACACTGTATTTCCCGAATGAATCCGGAAGCCTGATGATTCCCATAACACGTTACGCGGAGGGCAGCACGGATTTATACTCCTGTATACAGCAGCTTGCAGCGGGAACGGAGCTGCGCGGGCTTCGCAGCTGTTTTCCGGAAAACACGCTTGTTCTCGGAGCGGTTATCGAAAACGGCATTTTGACCGTGAATCTTTCATCCGATTTTGAAACAGTTGCAAACGATGCGGGGCTGCTCAATCTTGCGACCCAGTCCGTGTTGTTGACTGCTCTGCCCTACGGCAGCATCAACGAAGTGCATTTTGCCGTGAACGGAATTCCGCTCAAAGTCGATTAACGGAACCCGCGCAGCCGAATCGATTCCGTTTTTAAAAGCAAAAAACAATGACTTATCACCCCTCTTTTAAAGACTGCCGCAGCGAGCACCTGCTTTTGCGGCAGTTTTTTTGCTGCGCAATACCGACCTTTCGGGCACATGCATTGCGCGTCCGAAATCGGCGCACGTTTTTTTCGCAGTGAATTCAACTTTTCAACAATTCTGCATGCACACTAATCCGTACTGTTCAAATTCGGTGAAATTTGTCACAAAATGTTAACAAATAGATATTGAATCCGTCTTAGAAGCATGATATTATGCCGATAACGGAAATCGTGCAGCATTTTGTCCGGCCTTTTATTGCCTGAATCATGCCGCCCGTTCTCTGCTAATAATGATAAAGGAATTTTTGCTTCGGCATTTATGATTATGAAATATTTAAAGAAAATTATCGGCACTCTGCTGTTTGCAGCAACAGTTTTCCTCACTGCGTGCGGCCCGTCCGGAAGCGGCAGCGGGAGCATCGTTGACATCGGCGGCTCTTCCGCTCCGAAGCCGAATGTTTCAGGCACACCCGCTTCGGCGGAGACGCCCGCTCCGAGTATGCCCGCAACAGACGTTCCTGCAACGGATGCAGCCTCGCAGGCTCCGACCGCAACCCCGGCCTTAACTTCGGAACCGAGTTCAACGGCAGCACCTTCTCCCACAGATGCTGTAACGCCGCAGCCTTCTTCGCAGCCCAACACCGGCGGCGCAAAATATATTTATTTGACATTCGACGACGGTCCATGCGAGAACACCTACCGTGTTCTGGATATTTTGGACAGATACAACGTCAAGGCAACATTCTTCACCGTCGGATATTTTGTTGACCGTCGTCCCGAAATCGTGCGCGAAACCGTCGGCCGCGGGCATTTTGTTGCATGCCATTCCTACACGCATGATTTTCCGACCTGTTACGCCTCTGCCGATGCGTTCATGAAGGAAATCGACAAATGGGCAGCGGCATATGAAAAAGCAGTCGGTTCACCGCAAACGAACATCCGCGTTCGCTTCCCGGGCGGAAGCACAACGGGGCTCTGTCCCAAGGACATTAAGGCGGAAATCAAAGCCCGTCTTGCAGAAAAAGGTTACGCATGGTTCGATTGGAATGCCGGCAACAACGACCGTTGGCCGCAGGGCAATGTCAATCACCTGCCCACAAAGCAGTACCTTCTTGAATCCTACCGCAAGAGCATGGATTGGCACGAAAAGGAAAACAGTCCGCATGTTGTGTTCCTTTGCCACGACACCTGCGGCGACACCGTGGATGTTCTTCCGGAAATGATCGAGGATCTCATCGCCCGCGGATACACCTTCCGCACGATCGATATGTATCCCGAAAAATAAAAATTCAATCAATGCTTCCAATAAAAAAACCGCTCATTGCGAGCGGTTTTTTTCAGTTTAAGAGTTTAAGCTTTCGGCGGAATGCACGAACATTCCGCCGCGATATTTACCTTGAGCCTTTGTCGTACGGAATGCCTTCCGCTTTCGGTGCAAGCGACTTTTTAGAAGTGAAAGCAAGCACGATGAGGGAAATTATGTACGGAAGCATGTTGTAAACAGGCTTCGGAATATTGAGCGCAGTCAGGAAGTCGAACCCGCTGTATACGTTTGCAAGTGCGCGGAAGAACCCGAACAGCAGTGCCGCAATTGCAATGCGCAAAGGTTTCCACTGACCGAAAATCATGACCGCAAGCGCGAGGAAGCCGAAACCTGCAACGCCGACTTCAAAATTGCACATGCTGACGCCCGCCGTAACATAGGCAATGCCGCCCAATCCTCCCACGGCTCCGGAAATGAGAACGCCGCTGTAACGCATTTTTTTAACGTTTATGCCGACGGAATCTGCCGCCTGCGGATGTTCGCCGCATGCCATCAATCTGAGTCCGAAGCGTGTTTTGTAAAGCACGACCCAGCCGACGGCAAGCGCAGCAAATGCAAGTATCATAAACCAGTTGAATTCCGTTCCTTCAACAAGTGCAAGAGCTTTTTTGTTTTCAACAAAAGCGATTCGCGCCGAGTTGTCCGCACCGGATGTTGTCGCAATGTTGTATGCCTTTGCAATAACGGTTGCAAGCGCAAGACCGAGCATGTTCATTGCAGTGCCGACAAGAGTCTGATCCGCCTTGAAATTAATGCTTGCCACGGCAAGAAGCAGCGAGTATATCATGCCTGCCGCAATTGAAGCCGCAACCGTCAGCAGCAGTATCACAATCCCGGGCAATTGCGGTGAAAGGTTGTGAAGCACCATCACGCCGCCCAATGCGCCGATCACCATTATGCCCTCAAGCCCGATGTTGATAATGCCCGAGCGTTCCGAAAAGCAGCCGCCGAGTGCGACAAGCAGCAAAACGGACGAAAAAACAAGCGTGTATTGAATCAAAAGCATCATCAGTTTTGTTCCTCCTTTGTTTCTGTTTCCAACGCTGCCGGTTCGGCCTTGGCCGTTTGTTTTTTGTTTTTTCCGTCAATGCGCGCATTCATGCGAAGCTTAAAGAACAGCACAAAGCCGCAGAGATAGATTATCAGCGATGAAATCAGGTCGGAAATCTGTGTCGGATAGAGGCGCGTATCGAGAGAACTGCCTCCGTCCGTGATATGCTGAATAAAATAGGAAGAAAAAATCGCACCTATCGGATTCAGTCCGCCGAGAAACGCCGCCGCAATGCCGTTGAAGCCCATTGCGGGAACGGAGCTTTGGTTGATGTCCCACTCCATAAAACCCGAAAGAAACATCATTGCCGCCGCAATGCCCGCAAGCGCACCCGCAATGAACATCGTCAGGATGATATTGCGTTTTTCACGCATTCCGCAGTACTTTGCCGCATTGCGGTTCAGTCCCGTTGCCTTTATCTCATAACCGAATTTTGTTTTTTCAAGAACGACCCAAATGATGATTGCAATTATTACCGCCATCGGTATCGCGATCGTCGCACTTTCGCTGCCGAAGACCTTGTTCAGTCCGAGACTCGGGAGCAGAGCGGAACTGTTGCGGCTCACAAGCGTGAAGGTGTCCTTGTATCCGACAGGGCAAAAATCCTTAAGCACCGAATTCACCGCATAAAGGCTTATCCAATTCAGCATTATGCAGGAAATGACCTCGTTAACGTTGCAATATGCCTTAAGCGCACCCGAAATGCAGCCGAGCAGCGCACCTGCGGCAGCCGCCGCAAGCAGGCATACATACCACGGCAATTCAAGCCCGAGCGCGCAATACAGTGCGGCACCCGCGCCGAGAACATACTGTCCCGCCGCGCCGATGTTGAAAAGCCCCGTTTTGTATGCAAAAAGAATGGAGAGACTGCACATAATCAGCGGTGCCGTTTTAACGAGCGTGTTTGCAAACTGCTTCATCCGCAATGCACTGCTTCGCCTTGCAAGGAAGTTTTTCAGCACCGCGCCGATCGCCTTTGACGCACCTGAAGGCTCAATTGCAAGCAGAACGATATAGCCCACAACAAGACCGATAACGATGCACAGCAATGCGGCAAGGAAGGATTGAACCCCCGGCTTTTTAAGCAGCCGGCGGAAAAAGCTCTCGCCCTGCACCTGCTGCGGTGCGGAATGCTTTCCGACTTTATTCGTGTTTTGTTCCATACTCTGCCCCCCTCTTTGCGCCTGCCATATAAAGTCCGAGTTCTTCCACGGTGGTTTTTTTCGGATCGAGTTCACCGACAATTTCGCCCTCGTACATAACAAGTATCCTGTCGGAAAGGTTCATAACCTCGTCAAGTTCAAGCGAAATCAGCAGCACCGCCGCGCCGTTGTCCCGCTGTTCAACAAGGCGTTTGTGAATGAATTCAATTGCGCCGACATCAAGCCCGCGCGTCGGCTGAACCGCAACAAGCAGCTTGGGCTTTTTGTCAAGCTCACGGGCAACGATAGCCTTCTGCTGGTTGCCGCCGGACATGCTGCGCACAACAGTCACCGACCCCTGACCCGAGCGGACGTCGTATTGCCGAATCAGCTCATCGGAGTATTCGCGAATCGCGCCGCGCTTTAAAAAACCTGCGGGTGAAACAAACTGCGGCTCAAAATACCTCTGCAAAATCATGTTGTATTCAAGCGAATAATCCAACACAAGCCCGTGTTTATGCCGATCCTCCGGAATATGGCTCATGCCCAATCGGGAACGTTTGCGGATCGGTGCGGCGGTTATATCTTTTCCGCACATCTGCACCTTGCCTGCGCTCAGCGGTTCAAGACCCGTAATCCCGTAAACAAGCTCCGTCTGACCGTTGCCGTCTATGCCCGCAATGCAGACGATCTCGCCGGCACGAACATTGAAGCTGACGTTTTTGACCGCAAGATGTTTATGCAGCTTGGATTCAACGCAGACGCCTTCGGCGGAAAGGACAATTTCTTTCGGTTTTGCCTCATCTTTGTGAACCACAAAATCCACATCGCGCCCGACCATCATGCGGGAGAGTTCCTCTTTTGTTGTATTCTTAACATCGACGGTGCCGATGCATCTGCCCTTTCGCAGCACTGTACACCTGTCCGCAACCGCCATGATTTCGTTCAGCTTGTGTGAAATAAACAGAATGCTCTTGCCTTCCGCCGCAAGGCTTCGCATGATTTCCATCAGCTCATCGATCTCCTGCGGAGTCAAAACCGCTGTCGGTTCATCAAAAATAAGTATTTCGTTGTTCCGATACAGCATCTTGAGTATTTCCGTGCGCTGCTGCATTCCGACAGTGATATCCGAAATGAGTGCATCCGGTTCGATTCGCAGCCCGTATTTTTCGCTCAGCTCAACAACGCGCCTGCGCGCCTCCGTTTTTTTCAGGAAACCGGCAGAGTTCGTGGGCTCAACGCCGAGGATGATGTTATCCAGCACGCTGAAAATTTCAACAAGCTTAAAATGCTGGTGCACCATGCCGATTCCGAGTGCGTTTGCATCATTCGGATCGTTGATTTCAACAGTTTTTCCGTCCTTGCGAATTTCGCCCTCTTCCGGATGATACAGTCCGAAAAGCACACTCATAAGAGTGCTTTTGCCCGCACCGTTTTCACCCAAAAGAGCATGAATCTCGCCCTTTTTGAGCTGCAATGTGATATTGTCGTTTGCAACGATTCCCGGAAACCGCTTTGTGATGCCGATCATTTCAACGGCATATTCGCAAGCATTTGTTCCTTCAGCGTGCATTTTTTTCTCCGCAGGCAGTCCCGCGCCGCTTTGTTCTGTCAATCCGCTGTACCCCCTTCGACTTTTTGAACCGAGTGTTCTCAAAGTCTTATAAATATTATCTATTTTATCACAATTTCGCCCATTTTTCAACACATTGCGGCTTATTGTTTTTAATATTTCACCGATTAATTTTATTGCATTTTTTCTTCCGCGCCTCAAAAAAAGCAAAAGCCGCCGCGGAACATCATGCATCCCGCAGCAGCCTTATCGAACTTTCAGTCTATCATTTAATCAGACGGTTTTCGGGTGCCGCCCGCATTACGAAATTATTGATTAAAAAGGGCAAGGCGCATTATCTGCAATGCATCCGCAACGGTAATATTGCCGTCCGCATCAATATCCGCAGCGGGCAGCGCAGCTTCCGGCAGCATATAAACATTCAGCGCATGGCGCATGACCGTCAATGCATCGCCGACAGTAACCCTTCCGTCAAAATCAACATCGCCGGGAGTGCAGGGCAGTTCACCGCCCACGGTTGCCGTGATGGCAATATCATCAAGAATAACACCGCTCTGATCGGTGCAATTGCAATGCATGAACGCAATGCTCAACTCCTCCTCGCCAACGTAGTCGCTCAGGTCGCAGGTGTATTTGCGCCAATTACAGCTGTCGAGAGTGATTGAATCGAGCGTGCCGAGAATTTCATAATCGTAGTATCCGTAATAGTTTTCGTAAATCGAAATCACGCAGACATCAATATGTTCCGCATAAAAATCCTCGTCGAATGCGCTGAGCCAGAAGCTGAGCTGAACGTTTTCCGCATCGGCGGGAATATCGAAATACGGTATGCAGACCCAGTTATCGGGCGTGAGCGGACCGGAAGAGCTGTATGAAAGCGAATAAAGTGCGCCGGGCGCATTGTGACCGCAGGACGTGTCCCAATGCCAATAGTTGCCGTCACCGTCCATGTCGTCGTTCCACCATTCGTCACTCGGAAGCTGTGAAAAATCCTCTTCAAAAATCGTGAATTCCTCTCCCGGCTGCGGTTCGGCCGTCGGTGCCGCCGTCTGCACGGGTTCGCCGATTACAGCAACGTTGTCAAGATAACCGCAGTCCGCGCCGGAATTGTTCGATGCATCCTTGTTATATGCCCACTCCACGGTATAAGTTCCCGCCTCATCCGGAGTCCATGTGAAGGTTTCCCAGCCGAGCGGAGTGTTTTCCTCAACGCTGTGAATATAATCGATATATTCGCCGTCAACGATGAATACAAGATAATCCCACATTGCAAGCGCACCGGTCGTAGGTTCACCGTCAACATTCCAGTCAAAGGAAAGGCTCTGCCCTTCCGCAATCGTGACCTGTGCCGAAACCGCGCTGCTTGAATTGGGTGCGCCCGCGTTGCCGCTCTTTGCCGCCGTCCGCCCGTCAATTTCAACAACCTGCCACGGATACGCCGAGCCGTTTGCAAACGCAATGCCGCTGCCCGGTGCATTCAGCGCAGCATCAAGCGCGCTGTCAAGCGGAACATTCCTGTTCGCACCCTCCGCAAGCACGGCAGTGCAGAATAAAAGCAATGCCGCAATGCCAATTGTGAGCCATGTCTTTCTTTTCATCATGTGTATCCTTCCGTATAGGTTATTTCCGATATTTGCTTTTTCGATATATCGGTTGGTTCATTATACCATTAATAAGCACACTTTGCAATGCAGATTGAGTTGAAATGCAAAATCAATGTGAAAAATGAAAAACGCAAACCGAATCTGCCGATGCTTCCGCGGTTTGCGCCGGTTGCATATTCAAATTTGTTTTCTGCGGCCTCCGTCCGTCGGCAGTGCCGCCGTTTCGTTTGCCGTCGGTTCAAAAGCCCATCGCCGTTCGCATTGCAAGCAATGAATCCGCCGCAGTAACGTTTCCGTCGCCGTCAGCATCCGCCGCCGCGAGTGCCGCGCCGCTGAGGTGGGCAACGCCGAGCGCGTGACGCATGATCATGAGTGCATCGCTTGAAGTGACCCTGCCGTCGCCGTCAACATCCCCCGGAATGCCCGACTGCGCTGCGAGAACAACGGAAAAAACTGCCGTGCAGCCTTCAATGTTCACCGTTACCGTCTGTTCGCCCGCACTGCCGCTGTTGAACCCGGTGCAGAATTCATCGGAAAGCGGCATATAGCAATCGCCCCAAACATTCGACCGCAGCCGCACGGCTATGCCCATGGAGCTTATCGATGTTCCGAGCGGGAACTGCATCGAACTCGGAAGCATCAGGCTGCATTCCGTATATCTTTCGCTGAAGCCCGCACAAAAGAGCTGAACCCAATGCTTTCCGTATACGCTGTTCGGCTCATGCTTCATGCCGACACCGATATGCTTATAGCTTGCGGAAAGGATGTTATTGCGGTGACCTTCACTGTTCATCCACGAGTTCATAACGGCAGCCGGTGAATTCTGCCCCGCTGCAATGTTTTCTCCCGCCGACTGATAATTGCCTATGCCGACTTCGTCAAGCACGGTGAAGCAGCTTTCGCCGTTCGGCCTTGTGTGCGAAAAAAGCGTCACGATCTCCCGCGCACGAATCTCCGCACCACTCTGAAGCGTTGAAAAAGTCGTCAGCGGCGACAGTCCTCTTGCAGAACGTTCGCTGTTCACAAGGCGCAAAACTTCCCACTCGTCCGCGGAAACGATCGACGGAATCACCCGCTCCGCTCCGTTCGCAGATTCAACCGTAATGCCCGATGCAGCGGTTTCGTTCGAGCCCGCCGCAAATGCCGCCGCAGAATTCAGCACCGCAAATGCGCAAAGCACGAATGCAAGCAATTGTTTCAAATACCTTTTTTTCATTTTTTACTTCCCCTTTCGGCTGTTCTTCGGCCGCCCGATTTCGCCGAAACGATTCTATCACCGGAAGAGAGTGCTGTCAATCGGAAATGCGCAATGTGAAATGAGCAATTAACAATGAGCAATTAGTAATTAGCAATGAGTAATTAAAGTTATGCCTGCTTCCCCTGTTCAGCCGGGAAAGATAATTGCTAATTCCTCATTCCTCATTGTTTAAACTCTCTTGCTGCACACAAAAACCTCTGGTATAATACCCTTACCCGGTTATTCGGTTGAACCGGGCAAACCGACATCGGACATTGGAGGAAAAAACCACAATGGAACATAAAAAAATTAAGATTTACCGTATTCGCGGCACTGCGCTGCTTTCGGCTGTTTTGGCGGTGCTTTTCATAATCACGGGCTGCACGGGCGGCAAGCCCGGGACGGTGACGGCTGCGCCGACCGGCACGCCGAATCCTGCCGAAATGCCGACGGCAACCCCGGATCCGCGTCCGCATTTTGCGGAAGTCAAGCTGCCGTTTGAGCCGACACTGAATTATTTTGCCGCGCCCGAAGCTGTGCTTGAGGTTTTGACGGAGAATGAACTTCAGGGTTATCCTGCGGTCGTTGCGGCATACATGAACTATGAAACGGGCGTCGATCTGCCCGGGTCAAAAGACGATTATCCCAATCTGCTCCGCCTTATCGACATGTATTTTCCCGTTTTCTTTGCCGATATTTACGATACAACGGTTAAATTTTCCGAAAATGCAAACGGGTGCAGGCTTGAATGGAGTTACTTTTCCTCCTCCCGCGAGGAACACAACACTCTGTTTCATCGGTTTGAAAACAGGGTTGCCGAACTGCTGAAACCTTCCGAAGGCGCAAAAAGCCGAATCATGCAGGCTGTTGCAGTTTATCAAAAACTGACCACCGAAACGGAATATGATTTCAACGAGGAAACCGTCGGCGGCGAATCGGTGCCCGTCATGCGGCATTGCTACGATGCCGTCACGGAAGGCCTCGGCGTTTGCTGGTGTTTCGGACGCTCATACTGTTTCCTGCTTTGTCAGCTTGGGTTTGAGGCATTGACTGTGCACGGCATTGCGAAGGATCTCGGGCTGCACGAATGGACTTTGTTCAAATATAATGATGAATGGTATTATGCCGACCCGACATGGGACATAGGCGGCTCATCCCTGCTGTATTATGGTTTTACCGCCGACAGACGCGAACTGAACGGTTATATGAAAAATGCGGTTTACTATATGGAGGGCGAAAATCACCTTGCGGCGGATAAATTCGATGTTTCCGCGCTTACCTTCTCCGCTTTTTTCACGGGCGTTTGCTACGGAGATTCCTATGAACTCGATTACGAGGGCAACGCCGTTGTTTTCCACGTTGATAACGGCACCGAGGGTGAGGAACTCATCCGCTTCGAGCTGCCTGCGGACAAGGATTAAAAAGCATGAAGCAGACGGACGAAGCTGTTTTTAAGAAAAAGCTGCTCGAACTTGCTTCCCGCGCAAACGGCAGCGGACGCTGTACGTTCACGCCCTTTTTGGGGCTTGCGGAACAGAACATTCTGCGTTGCTCCGAAAAAGAGCTTTCAGGCGTTATTCGTACCGAATTCGGCGGCGCGGACGGCTGCGAACGCATAATGGTTCGTTTCGGCGACCCGGAGGACTGCGGCTACGCGTGTCCGTTTCCGATTCGCTGCATACGCGCCATACCTCGTTCAAAAAAATTTGCCGAGCAGCTCACGCACCGCGATATTCTCGGTTCGCTTATGGCTTTGGGAATCGACAGGAACCGAACGGGCGACATTGCCGTTCGCGAAAACGAGATTTATATTTTCTGCACGGAGCAAATCGCGCCCTATATTGCCGAAAATTTCGTTTCCGCACGGCGAACGGATCTCAGCTGCGATATTCTGCCCCTGCCGGACACTATGGAAGAGAACGGTTCGCCCGCGCCGCTGCTGCCGCCTGGATTGCTTTTCACCCTTCGCACCGTGCAATGCAATGTTGCAAGCGAAAGGCTTGATGCCGTTGCAGCGCAGGTTTTCCGCCTGTCGCGCGGGGGTGAACTTCCGGAGCTGCTGCGAAGCGGAAAAGTGTTTATAAACGGAAGAACGGTTTTCGATGCAGGCCGTGTGCTGAAATCCGGAGACATTGTTTCCGTCAGAGGGTGCGGAAGGTTCGTTTACCGCGGCATTGAACGCGAAACAAAAAAATCCCGTTTTTTTGTTAAAACGGAGATTTACAGCTGACAGCGTCGTGCTGCGGTTGTGTATATCCATGCCGAAAATTTGTATAATCCCTGCCGGATGTGCCGAATGCTTGCATAGCGGCGGGGTTTATGTTATAATTCCGCTATAATTCGGGAAATGTGTCCGAAATGCGGGCATGTTTGTCAAAAAAAGCGAACGTGTCAACGGAGCCTGCCCGCTGCGGGAAAAATCGCTGCACTCAGTTTGTGGGCTGTAAAACGATATTTCTGCCTTTGGAACAGGCTGCCGTTTGATTTCGCAGGAGGGTGTTTTGCGCACGGGCTGCGTTTGAAATTCTGTTTTCCGACGGAAGCTTTCCGAACAGTTCGTGTGCAGGAATGTCCGCCGATGCATAATTCGGCGGAAGTTTTAGTTAAAATGGAAAATTTATTACCTTTATGTGTTTGTGCGCTGAGCCTCGCATTGCTCGCTGTTTTGGGCTGTGCCGAAAAGCGCAGGAACGAAGCAAACCGAAAGAAGCTCCGTGTTGCCGTAAACGTTAACGGAATTCGCGGCAAATCAACAGCAACAAGGCTTATCACCGCGATCCTTGCCGAAGCGGGTTATCGCGTTGTCGGCAAAACCACCGGCACCGCCGCAAGAATGATATTCTGGGATGCGGAAGATGAGCAGGAGGTTGTTCGTCGTCCCCACGGAATATCCATTTCAGAACAAATACAGGTCATCAACAGTGCTGTCAAACGCGGTGCCGATGCCCTTGTTTGCGAATGCATGGCTGTTCGCCCCGATTATCAGCGCGTATATCAGCATCAGATAATCAACGCCGGGCTGACGGTCATCACGAACGTGCTTGAGGATCACCTGGATGAAATGGGTCCCACAACCGACCAGATCGCGTGGGCGTTTGCAGATACTATTCCTTACAACGGCGCAGTCGTAATTCCCGACTGCGAGTATACCGAATATTTCAAGAGCGTTGCCGAAGAACGCGGCACACGCGTTTTTGTCGCAGACGATTCACTTATTTCAGAAGAGTATCTTAAACAGTTTGATTACAGGTTATTTCCGCACAACTGCTCGGTTGCGCTTGCCGCCGCCGATGCTCTCGGCATTGATCGCGAAACTGCTCTTTCCGCAATGCTGAAAGCCCATGCGGATCCCGGTGCGCTGCGGTTCTACGATATCAGCCTGCCGAAAGGTGATTGCTGCATTGTGAACGCTTTTGCGGCAAACGAACCTTCCTCCTCGCTGGACATCTGGAACATCGTTTGCAGCGAACGTCCGGAACAATCCGCAAATCCCATCATACTTATGAACTGCCGACCGGACAGAGTTGACAGAACAAAGCAGTTTGTTCGCGATTTTTTCCCGAAGATTCCGAATGCTGTCATCATTGCCGCCGGTGAAAGCACGGGCAATATCACAAAGGCCGAGGCTCACGGACGCTTTCCGAATGCCGACAGGTACATCAATCTCGAAAAGCAATCCCCGGAAAAGGTGCTTGAAACGCTCAAGCCCCTGCTCCCGGGAAGAATCGTGATGTGTGTCGGAAACATCCACGGCTCCGGTGAACCGATTCTGCATGCTTTGCTCGAATACGGAAGACTTCCGCTTCCCGAGCCGATTTTCCGCGATCGCAGAAAGAGCCGGCATTGATTCCGCTTTTGGGCATTTCCCCCGAAAAGCAGAGAAAAAAAGTATAGCCCGAATGCGGCAAAAAACTTAAGAGGTTAAAATGACTGTAACAAATTTCTATCTGGCAATAATCATCGGAACCCTTATCAGCCTTTTGGTTGACGAACTGTTCGGAATTCAGTGCGGCGGACTTATCGTGCCCGGCTATCTTGCAATGGTAATCGACGATATTCCCTGCATCCTGCTCGTTTTTGCAATCAGCTTCATCGTTTACGTCATCGTGAATTATGTTCTTCCGAAATTCATGATTCTGTTCGGAAAGCGCAAATTTGCAGTGACGCTGCTTCTCGGAATTTTTCTGAAGCTTGTTGTTGAGCTGCTCTTCCCCGTTTTCCCGTTTGCAACGGTTGCATTCCGCGGCGTCGGCGCAATCACCCCAAGCTTGCTTGCAAACACATATTCAAGGCAGAGCATTCTTTACACGATCCCCGCAACGCTTGCAGCAACACTCGTAACTTACGGACTTGTGACGCTGCTCAGCACCGTTCTTGCCGGCTGATTTAGGCACGGCATTGAAATCGCAGAAATATTTCAAGGTTTTAACGGCAATGACTGAAAAAAACAAAACTCAGGAAATCATCACGGAAGCCTCCTCACAAGGGCTTACGGTTAAACAGCGGGTGCAGATCGGCAACCGACGCAGTGTCAAACGGCGCAGGAACTTTGTTCTGCCGCTGGTCTGTTTCGCGGTGCTTTTCGCGCTGATGTTCTGCATCGGCAGCATCGAATCAAACTCCGCCGCTTCGGCAAAATCCCCCGAAGGCACGCCTAACAGCGGGCTTCAGCTCACCTTCCTCGGAGATATCATGATGGGAAGGTACATCGGGCAAATGTGCGATGACAATGGCTACGACAGGCTCTTCAGCGGCATTTCCGGCATTTGGAGCAACTCCGACCATGTTTTTGCAAACTTTGAAAGCCCTGTCCGCACGGGCGACACAAGCGGCTATCAAAAACGGCTTGACGGTATTCCGCTTATCGCAAGCGAGACCGCCGTGCTCAGTATGCAGGCGGCGGGCATCGATGTTGTCGGATTTTCAAACAACCACTGTTTCGACTACGGCAAGGCAGGGTACGACAATTCCCGTGCGTTTTTCGACAGCATCGGTCTGACCCATGCAGGTGCAACTCCGGATGACACGCAGCCCGATGTTCCTCCGTACACAGTCATAACGGCCGAAAACGGCAAAAAGATCGGTTTCATCGCCATCACCTCGGTTTACAGCCCCGAAACCGCGCACGGCGGAGTGCTGACAACAAACCATTTCATGTTCTATCGCTATATCACCGCTTCCGCACAGGCAAACGACCTCACGGTTGTTTATCTGCACAGCGGCAATGAATACACCGCCATACTGGATGACAAGCAGCAGGATGTTGCGCACAGCATCATTGACGCGGGCGCCGACATGGTCATTGGCTCTCATCCGCATAATGTTCAGCCTGTCGAACTGTACGGCAACGGCATTATCTTTTACAGCCTCGGCAACTTTATCATGGATCAGGGCAACACATTCACCCGCGACGGCATCATTGTTCAATACAACGAATCCGAAGACGGGCGCAGGTATTTTGAAACCATACCCATCCGCATCGATGACGGCTGCCCGCGTGTAACGACAAAAGGCTTCTATACGCGCCGCATCAACCGTATACTTACCAAGCTGCTCGAATCCGAAAGCTTTACGGAAACCGCTGACGGGCATATTATTATTGAACTTCCGCCGAAAGTAAACTTCTGAACGGATACTTCCGGCACCGATACAAACTGTTAAGGAGAAATTATGAAAGGTAAAAGCTGTAAAAATAACAGAACACGCGGAAGCAGACCTGCTGCAAGGATACTTGCTGCCGCATTGGCATTAATCTTTATCGTTCAGTTCGTCGGCTGCAATTCCTGCAGCAAACCGGGCAGCGATGATATCGACCTGCCCAACGTTTCCCTTGAACCTGTTCCTGCAACGAAGGGGCCGGGCACATCCTCTTCACCCTCTGTTGTCAGCCGAAACGGTTATTCCGTCAGCACCTCAAACATCTATGCAACCATGGTCGCGGCTCAGGTGCTTGATGCGGGCGGAAACGCTGTTGACGCTGCTGTTGCGGCTGCATACACGCTCGCCGTTGTTGAGTCCTACGGCTCGGGCATCGGCGGAGGCGGCGGAATGCTCATTTACGACCCCAAAACCGATAAATATCAGTTTTTGAATTATCTTCCCGAAGCTGCCCAATCCGGTGCAAATTACCGTGATATTGCTGTTCCGGGCTTTGTTTCCGGCATGGAAACGGCAAACGAACTTTACGGTTCGTTCAGCATGGCGTCGCTTATGAACTACGCAATTTACTATGCGGAGAACGGATTCACCGTTGACGATGCGCTCATGTTCCGAATTAAAAACGCAAGAGCGACTTTTTCCGATCCCAACACGCCTTTTGCGGCGGTGCAAAACGCAGGCGACACCGTCGCCCTTCCCGAGCTTGCGCAGGTTCTTCGCCGCATATCCACCGAGGGCAGCTCCGCATTCTACACCGGCAGCGTTGCCCAAAGTGTTGCGAATGCAGCCGGAATGACGCTTGAGGACCTTTCGGCATATGAAACCCTGCTCACCGATCCGCTCATCGGCGAATTCAACGGATATGACGTCATCTCCGCTCCTGCTCCCTTCGGCGGCATGACGCTGATTCAAATGCTTAAAATGGGCGAGATTCTTGAAATTCCCGACCCCGACACCGATCCTTCCGGCTACCTCAAAAAGCTTACCCAGCTTACGCTCATCTGCGACAAAGAAAGGATCTCAAAAGTTACCGACACGCGCTTCAAGCGCAAAACTTTTGATTACCAAAAGGCAATCTCGGACGAATACATCTATAACATGCTTAACATGGATTATACCGATCACGAACGCGATACGGACGGGCAGGACACAACGCATATCTCCGTTATCGACAAAAACGGCATGACCGTTGCCTGCACGAACACGCTGACCCAGTTTTTCGGCTCAAGGCTCTATGTGAACGGATTTTTCCTCAACAATGCAAACCGCAATTTCAGCGGCGGCGTAAATAAATACGCACCCGGAAAGCGCACGCGCACATACATGTCTCCGACCATTCTCCGCAAGGGGAGTGTTGCCGAGAATAATGAGGAAATCATTGCTATCGGCAGTCCCGGCGGCAGCATGATTCCTGCCGTTCTTGTCCCTGTGCTTTTCGATATGACGATGTTCGGCGAATCCATGCAGGCGGCTGTAGATAAGCTCCGTGTTGTTGTTAAAAGCGCGAACTCCCTGCTTGTTGAAGTCGGTGAGGCGGAAGCTCCGCCCATGGTCGATCCGACAGGACAGGGTTACTACATCACCCGAATGGATCTCAATGCCTATTTCGGCAGTGTCAATGTTGCCTGCTACAGCTCCGCGAACGGCGGGTTCAGTGCAGGGGCTGATTCAAGACGAAACGGCAAAGGGTCGGCTCGCAATGATCTAAACTGACGAACCCTTTCAATTTCTCTGCCCTTTCGTCTTCGCGAAACGGCAAAGGGTCGGCTCGCAACGATCTTAATTAATTAGGAATTAGTAGTTAGAAATTAGAAATTATGGAAATTTAACACCGACTCGCAAAAAATTGCGGGTCGGTGTTTTTTAATCAAATCAGCTGCATTCATTTAATCAGCTGCATTCACTTAATTAACTGCATTCACTTAAACTTTTATTCGAACCGTGCTCGGTCCTGTGCGTATTCAATTCAGATTCCCGCGCAGGAAAGCAGCAATTCCGCGCAAAACCTCATCCCTTTCGGTCTCGTTATGCATTTCATGCCTGCCTCCGTGGTAAATCTGAAGGAAAACTTTAGTCTTTCCGCTTTTTATAAGGTTATTGCATACCCGGCGCGGCCCTCTGCCGAAATTCCCGACAGGATCGGCGTCACCGGCAAGAACGTAAATCGGAACATCCGGAACGGCATCGCTCCATGTTTTTCGACTGACCTCGTCCAAACCATCAAACAAATCGCGATATGCTGCGCAGCGGAAACTGAACCCGCAGAGCGGATCGGCAATATAAGCATCCACAACCGCTTCATCCTTTGAAAGCCAGTCAAAAGCCGTGCGCCTGTTTTTCACGCTCATGACATACGGACCGAAAACAAGCCTGTTCAGGCGCGGGCTGAGCTGCTGCGCGCCCCGTCGGCGAACCTCCGCCCGTGCGGCAAGTTTTGCAAACGGCAAAAGCGGATTTTTCCCCGCTGTTGCGGAAAAGATAAAGGCATCAAACTCAGTTCCGTACCTTGACGCGCAGGCACGCGCAATGAAACTGCCCATGGAGTGTCCGTACAGTATCTGCTTTGCCTCCGGATATTCAGCCTTAAGGCGTCTGTGAACCGTCATAACATCATCAACAAGCGCATTCCATCCGTTTTCGGCTGCAAAAAAGCCCTTTTTATCCGCCTGTTGAATTGAATCGCCGTGCCCTGCATGGTCATTCCCGCAAAAAACATAGCCGAGCGAAACGAAATACTCCGCAATCGGCTGAAAACGGCGAACATACTCGCTCATTCCGTGAACAAGCTGAATCACACCGCGCACACTCTGCCCCGCGGCAGGCCGCCATGTGTGAACCGCAATATTGCATTCACCCGTTGCAGACGGAAAAAATTCAGTCGAAAACCCGTTTTCTTGTTCCTTTGAATTCACATTCCCCATTTTTATTTGCCTTTCAGCCGAAAACATAAATCAGCGGAACGATTATCAGCGAAAGCAAAAAAAGCGCCGCCAGAATTATGCATATTATCCTTACCATTCGTTTTGATTTATTTGTGTTATTTCTCATAGTTATCCTCTTAGTACATATTGTTAAAAATTATAAACGACACGGAAGCAAGGCCGATCGCCGCCGCCGCAAGCAAAATCCGCAAAACTTTTTGAATGCGGCTCCCGTTTGAAGATGCCGCAAGAAAGCTTTCCGCCGCAAGCAAAGCCCATGCGGCATAAAGCAGTATCTCGTGCACCGAAAAACAGTCTTTTCGGACAGCCTTGATAATGACGCATGCAATGCAGCTCACCGCCATAATCACGGCCGTAACAAGGCTCAGCGTTTTCCGCCGTTCATCGGAGCGTGTATTTGCGGAAGACCGGGTATCTCCGCATGTTTGGTTTCTTTTTTTCATAAATTCAAATCTTTTCAGCTTAAAACCCTACAGCGCAATTTTACCGTTAAAATAGGACAGAATCAAAAAAACTGCGCTCCCTGCAAGCAGCAGAATGAGCAGAACGAGCAGCAGTGCGGCAATATCAATGCTTTTTTTGCGGACAAACTTTTCCCCGCGGTATACGCTGCGCTTTTTGTTATGCGCACGTTTCATCGGCTTAACATGCTTAATATACATCGCGTCGTTCCCTCCTTTTCGCCGTTTCATCTTTTTCAACAATTATTTTAACACATGCCGCACCGCTTTTCAATGCCTCGGCGGAAACATAACCTGCACTATGGGATCATTTTGACGGCTTGACGAATGCGCCGAAATGCATTATAGTATAGCTGTGGCAATGTACCTGCCCTTTCTTTGCGCCGGCATCGGTGCATTGCTTCAATTTCAAAGAAGGAATTAGTTGTTTTGGATAAATCAAACTCAAACATTTTCAGAAAGATGCTGCTTGCGCTTGCAGCGGGCGTACTCTCGGTTCTCGGCGGAGCATTCATGCCGCCTCTGCTGATACCCGCCGCAGCCGCGATCGGCTTTATCGGCAATGCATACGGCACACTGTATTGCGGAATCGCTCTTGCTGTATCCCTGGGCGGGATTGCGGCGCTTTTGTCATCCAATGTATTGACAATGCTCTGTATTGCGGGCTTTGTGCTGCTGAGCTCCGTGACTCTCGGCATCGGGCTGCGCAAACGCCTACCCTATCGCCTGCTTGCGGTTCTTGTCGCGTTTTTTGCGCTTGCCGCGCTCTATCTCGACACCGCTCTGCCTTCACTGCTTGCAGGCAAGGAACCCTTTGCCGGCATTGTCGAGCTTTTTTATCAGCTTGAAGACGCATACAAACAAGCCGGTCTCGATATTTCATCGCTTCAGCTTTCAACAGAAGTTCTGCCGGAAGTTTTCTACGGTGTCCTCATTGCTCTTGCCGAAGGTGTAGGATTCCTTACAGTTGTTCTTGCAAAATGGTTCAGCACGAAAGCAAAAGCCGATGTTCGTCCGATGGCTCCCTTTGTCCGATGGCAGTTGCCTTCAAGCCTGCGCATCGGAATGCCGATGATCGCTGCTGCGATTATTCTGATGTTCATTCTGAATTACGGCGGTGCCGAAACCGTCATGAACACTGCTTTCGGCCTGTTTATGCCGCTCTTTGCGGCAACGGGCATTGCATCCTTCATCTATATCTTTTCGCGGAACCGCCCAAATCAGTCCGTCAGTCCGTTTGCTGTCGTGCTGATGATTTTTGTCATCTGCTTTTCGCCGTTTCTGCTTGCCGGTTTCGGACTTGTTGAGCTTTACACCGGGTTCAGGCTCAAGATGATGCGGGTGGATGATAAAATTCGCGCGGCGTTCGAAAAAGCGGAGCGGGAAGGCAGCAGTGTCGTTTCCGTTGATTTTGACGACGGTCAGGGGCCGCGAATCATTGCAGTGCGAAAAAAACGTGAAGATGACCCGGCAAATGACGATTTCGCATTCGGTGAGCCCAATCCGCCCAAAGATTCCGGAAGCTCCGATAAGTCCGATAATGATGATATGTCGAAACACGGCAATTCCGATTCCGACAAGAATGCTTCGAGCGATTCAGATTCGAACGAAACAAAGCAATAAAGCATTCCCATGACTTTTATTGCATACATAAGTTTATTGTTGTAAACCGTCGTTGTTTTTAAAAGAACAACATAAATATATTATTAGGAGAAAAACTATGAAAATTATGCTCAAACAGGATGTTCACGGCACAGGCAAAGCCGGAGACATTGTTACCGTCAGCGATGGCTACGCAAGCAATTTCCTGATTCCGCGAGGTTTGGCCGTTCCCGCCGATGCGGGCACAATCAACGCCGCAAACATCCGCAAACAGGCCGCCAAGCATCGCGTTGAAGTTCAGCGCAAAAACGCACAGGCTCTTGCAGCGGACATGAGCAAGCTTTCTGTAAAAGTCTACTGCAAAGCCGGCGAAAACGGAAGGCTTTTCGGTGCGGTCACGGGCAAAGAAATTGCCGCTGCATTGAAAGAGCAGTTTGATATCACCGTTGACAAGAAAAAAATCCGCATTGACGAGCCTATTAAGGCCGTCGGCATTTACACCGTTTGTGCGCACATGTTCGAGCAGACCGATGCAAACTTCAAGGTTGAGGTTCTCGGCATTGCCGAATAAAACGTCATAACCTTCGTATAAGCGGAATCCGTATTCCGCCGTTCGGCATGAATCGAATCAAAGTCAATGCCGATATTTCAATGCATTGATTCAACAGGGAACTTTTATGGACGAAACAAACCGCACCGTGCCGCACAGCACGGATGCCGAAAAATCCGTTCTGGGCAGCATTCTTTTGTCCTCCCTTGCGGCTGAAAAAGCACTTGAAGTGCTCAACGCGGAGGACTTTTTTTCCGTTGCCCACAGGGACATTTTTTCCGCCATGCAAGCCCTTTACAACTCCGGCAAGCTCATCGACAACGTCACCCTTGTTGATATGCTTGAGCGGCAGGGCAAGCTGGATTCCGCCGGCGGCATGGGCTATATTGCCGAGCTTGCAATTTACACGCCCAGTGCCGCAAACATTGAGCATTATATCAGTATTGTTGAAGGGCATTCAATGCGCCGCCGCCTCATCAGCGTCGGTTCCGGCATTGCGCAGGACGCAGCGGGCAGCGAGAAGGAAACCGCTGCCATTCTGGACGATGCCGAACGCCGAATTTACGACATTGCAATGCGAAAAACGGCGGACACAATGGAGCCAATAAGCTCCGTCTATTCCCGCGTATACACCCAAATCGGGGAATACATGCAGAACCGCGGCCGACGCACAGGCATTGCAACGGGGCTTATTGACCTTGACGAACTGACAAGCGGACTCCAGCGCAGCGACCTTATTATTATTGCCGGCCGCCCCGCAACGGGCAAATCCGCATTCGCTCTCAATATCGCCGCCCATGCAGCCATACGCGAAGGCGCAACCGTTGCGGTATTCAGCCTTGAAATGAGCAAGGAGCAGGTTGTCATGCGTATCATGGCCTCCGAATCCGGCGTCAACATGCAAAAACTCCGCACGGGCGAACTCGGCGCAACCGAAATACTCAAAATTGCAGACAGATTCAACACCGTCGGCGAGGCAAAGATTCTGATTGACGACACCCCCGGCGTGACTGTTGCGGAAGTGCGTTCAAAATGCCGCCGCATTCAGGCAATTCACGGGCTTGACGTTGTTATAATCGACTACCTTCAGCTTATGCAGTCCGCAAAAAGCCAGGATTCGCGCGTGCTTGAAATCTCGGCAATGACGCGTGCACTCAAGATACTTGCAAGGGAGCTTAACGTTGCCGTTGTTGTGCTTTCCCAGCTTTCCCGCGAACCCGACAAGCGAAAAGATCACACTCCGCTCATGAGCGACCTGCGCGAAAGCGGTTCAATCGAACAGGATGCGGACGTTATCATGATGCTTTATCGACCCGCCGCCTATCCGGATACGCAGGAAGCCATGGATGGGGACAACACATCCTATATCAACGTTGCAAAACACAGAAACGGCGCAACGGCATCCATAAAAGTCATGTGGGTTCCCGAGCTCACAAAATATGCAAATTACGCGCCCGATCCGGATTAATCATCCTTTCGGCATTTGACTTTCGGCATTTGACCGCCGGCGACCGTTTTTGCGCCTCAAGCCAAACAACCCGCTCGGCGAACGCTCTGCTTCAATGATTCAATGCTTCAATGATTCTTTGGTGCGGAGCGTTTTTTGTTGCATTTCGGGCACGAAATTGCTATAATATTGCCATGGAAAAAACAAATGTTTCACAGCCTTCGGAGCAATATGCCTCCTTCGGCCTCGGCAGGCGCAATGTTTTCATGTGGCTTGCCTCGCTGTTTATGCTGCTTTCCGGCGCATTGCGGATCGTTTATTACAGCTCCCCCGTTGAGGACGCGGAGGGCGTCGATTCGACCGCTTTCGTGCTGTTTTTTGTCGTTCTGCCGGTCGTGTTCTGCCTTTGGTATGCTGCTGCGCTCATTTCAAAAGGCTCAGAGCGGCTTTTCACAACCTGCACTCCCGTATTTTTCGGCACGGCATTTTTGATTTACCGCGCCTGCATCCTGTTCAAATCCGGTGCTTTCGGCTTCAACAGCGGGATTCTGCTTGCGGCCAACATCGTTTTTTGCTGTATGCTTTATTTCATTTACCGCTTTGCGGTCAACACGGGCGCAAAACGCGCAAAATCAGTTGCCGCACGCCGATACATTGCGCTCATTGCTTTTGCGGCAGCGGCTGCGATCGTTTTTTGGCAAAGCGGGCTTTTGAACATCTTCAGGCAGCCCGAAGGCGGAATAACGTCCCTCCTCGGCGGTATCTCCCTGTTTTGCGCCGCATTGGCTGTTATCCTTGTTTTTATCGGTGCAAAGCTTAACTCTGACAACATGCCCCTCCCTGCCTGCGGCGATCGTTCGGACGGACGCAGGCTCCGCAGCCTTGACCCCATCAGCGGCGTCGGAGTTTACATCATGTCCCGCCGCAACGGCGCAAACAATCTTTTCAGGGACGGTTTCGAATGCTCCGCGGCGGAAAAATACATTCGCGAAAAACGCGAAGAAGGGCTTGACAAATTCGGCTATACGCACCTGCTGCTTGCCGCATACGTCCGCACCGTATCCCAACGCCCCGCAATCAACCGCTTCATCGCGGGGCACAGGATCTACACACGCGACGGAAAGATCATCGTCTGCATGGCAATAAAAAAGGATATGGCAACCGATGCCTCCGAAACCATCATAAAAGTTGAATTCCACCCGGAAGACAGCGTTTACGATGTTTACGAAAAGTTCAACGCCGCCGTTGAGGAAGCAAAGGCTTCCGAAGAGCTGAACAGCAGTTTCGACAAGCTTGCGGGTCTTCTGAACTTTATCCCCGGGCTGCTTATGGAATTCACCCTTTGGCTCATCCGCGTTTTTGACTATTTCGGAAAGCTCCCGCGCATATTGCTCAAACTCAGCCCGTTCCACGGCTCAATGTTTGTAACAAGCATGGGTTCGCTCGGCATTCCGCCAATTTATCATCATTTGTATGATTTCGGCAATTTACCGATTTTTCTCGCTTTCGGTGCAAAGCGAAGGGAAAATTTCATGCTTCCCGACGGCACGGTTCAGCAAAAGAAATATATCGATTTCACCGTCACGACCGATGAGCGAATTTGCGACGGCTTCTATTTCGCCTCATCCATAAAGTTCATGAAACGCTGCCTTGCCAACCCCGAGCGGTTGGACGAAAAGCCCGAATCCGTCGTTCGGGATGTTGACTGACGCCAAACACACAATAAACGGAGGTTAAAATGCCCGAAAACAAAAAGAATTCCCCTTCAACCGAACCCGTGCGCAGCAATGCTGCCGCTGCCGTGTGCGCGTTTGCGGTGCTTGCCGCATTCGCCGCCGTGCTTATCATTCCGCAGAGCCGCGAGGTCTTCAAATCCCTCTCCTCCGCCCACCCGTACATCATGGGCTTCATCAAATTCGGTCTGCTTGCAACAGTCGGTGAAGTGCTTGCCCTCCGTCTGCGCAAAAAAGCATGGGTTCTGCCCGTCTATACCGTTTGGCGCGTCATCATCTGGGGGCTTATCGGTGTTGCGATAACGTTCATGATGAAAACCTATTCTTTCGGCGTTGCAGGCCTTGTTGAATCCGGATATCTGCCCGGCGCAAAAGCGGAGTTTTGGAACAAACTGCTCTGCGCATTCTACACCGCCGCCGTGATGAACCTGACATTCGGCCCAACGTTCATGGCGTTTCACAAATGCACCGACCGATACCTTGAACTGCGTGCCGAAGGCACAAAAAAGCCCGGACTCCGCCGAGTCATCGAAACGGTGGATTGGCACAAATTCGTTTCCTTCACGCTGTTCAAAACGATTCCGCTGTTTTGGATTCCCGCACACACTCTGACCTTCATGCTCCCTCCGGAGTATCAGGTCATTGCCGCCGCAACTCTTTCCATCGCTCTCGGAATCATTTTGAGCCTCAAATCCTGACAGACTGAATTCAGCCGCCGCAAACGCTGCCCGTTTGCGGCGATTTTTTTATTCGTTTCAGCGTTTGATAAAAATATATTTATTTTTCCGATGAACAAAACCGCGATTTTTGCCCTAATATTAATGAGGGGGAAAATAAGCTTAATTTTAAACCCCTCAGCTAAGCTGAATTTTGAAACCCTCGGCAAGCTGATTGCTGCAATGTTTCATTTGCCGGTAAAGGACAAGCGAAGCAGGACGATAATATATTGTTAAATTCGATGAAATTTGAACAACCAAACGACAGGTTTCATCGTTGTATAAATAAAGGAGGTGTACAAGCCGACAGGATCGCATATACGAACAGTACATTGTAATACGCCCCGGGAAACCACCCCCGGCGGCTTGGTGCTGTTTTGCGCCTGAAGCAGAAGAGTTCCTCCGCCATGACTCACTTTGTTAAAGAAAGATTTAGGAGGTCAAAAAATGAAACGAATCCTTACCATCCTTCTCGCCGCGCTGTTTGTGCTTGCTTCCCTGCCTGTCGGACTGAATGCGGAGCGTTCTTCGTCCCCGAAATTTCTTCCCTCAGATTATGAGCAGCTCAATGCCTTTCTGCAAAACGAAACAGGCATGCCCGGCGTCAGCAATGCCGATGTGATTTTCGACGTCGGCGATATAGCTCAGTACCACGGCTGGATTTACAGCCCGTATTATGTTGTTCCCTTTGCAAAGTATTCGCCCGTTCAGCAAACTCCCGGTGAACCTCTCCTTGAAGAGTTTTCCTTCGAATACGACTACTGGTATGGGGTTGAGTTTGCTGATCCCGTTACCGGCGAAATTATCTGTGCAGACATTATCGAAACCATCAAACCAGATGCATACGGCGAGCTGAACCTGAGCGGCACTTCCGTAAGGCGCGTCTGCTCTCCCGATGCAGGGCAGACCCATATTTCCGGTGTTATTGTTGACAACTGCGAAAGGCTCACCGATGTGAACTTCAACGCCCAGTCCGAATGCACCTATTTTTCCGCTGTAAACTGCCCCGTGCTTGCCGGAATCTGCATTATGGACTGCCCCCTTCGGGAAATTGCTTTCAGCCCCAAGGGAATGCAGCAGGTTACAACGGCACGTGTTGAAGGTGAAGGCAGTATGGGTTTCTCATATAGCTCCAGTCCTACGAATTCTGAAGTCTCGTATTCCCTCTATGCTGAGAACAACGGCGAATTCCGCGGATGGTATGTTAACGGTAGGCTTGTTTCAACAGAGAGCATGCTCCTTATCACCGGCAACGAGGGCATCGACATTGTTGCATGCTACACCGACGACTACTCCCCCGTTCTTCTCGGCGATGTTGACGGCGACGGCAGCGTTACACTTGCGGACGCAATTCAGGTTGCCCGCTGTGCAATCGGCGTAAGCACCCTTTCCGCAGAACTCCCCAATGCGGAAACCGCCGCTGATTTCGACAGCAACGGCAGAATCGATATGACCGACGCAATTCTTATCGCAAGGGTTGCCATCGGCGTTGCATAAAGCTTTTTCACAGCCATTCTCTTTACTTCTCACATATAGCAAACGCACCCCGAAATTCGGGGTGCGTTTGCGCTTTTGCGATATAAATAATCGATATCAGTTCATTTTGAGCGTTTTATACAGGTGAAGGTATTCCCCTGCACTTCTGCTCCAGCCGAAATCCGCCGCCATTGCGCGGGCGGTGAGCCTTTGCCAAGCGGCTTTGTCTCCGCAATAAAGCTCGATTGCGGCACGGGAAGCATTATACAGCTCGTCCGCAGAATAGTTTCTGAAGGAAAAGCCCGTGCCCTCGTCCGTGAAGCGGTTATAGGGAATGACAGTGTCCGCAAGGCCTCCCGTTTCGCGCACAACGGGAATTGCACCGTAGCGCATTGCAAGCAGCTGTGACAGCCCGCAGGGTTCGAATGCAGAGGGCATCAGGAAGATGTCCGCCCCGGCATAGATTTGCCGCGCAAGCGAATCGTTCATCTCGGCACGGAAGGCAACCGAAGAAGGATTAATTGCGGCAAGGTCGGCGAACATGCGCTCGTATTCCGCATCACCCATGCCGAGGATCACAAGCTGCGCACCAAGATCCAGCAAACCCGGAATCACGGCGCGGAAAAGGTCGAGCCCCTTTTGGTTTGTCAGACGCGAAATCACCGCCGCAACAGGCCGCTCCTCCGACTGTTCAAGTCCCAAAGCCGTTTGGAGTGCGGATTTACATTTTTGTTTGCCCTGCGGCTGATTTTTTGAGAAACGGCTGCAAAGAGCTTTATCCGTCCACGGATTGTACAGCTTTTTGTCAATGCCGTTCAGAATTCCCGCAATGTGTTTATGCCGCAGCAGCCCATCCAGAGTTTCGCCGCAGCGTGGAGTGCAGATCTCCTTTGCATAAGTCGGGCTTACGGTCGTGACCGCGTCGGAATAGATGATTCCCGCTTTCATGCAGTTGATATTGCAATAGTACTCGATTTGTGCCAGTGCATTCTGCCCGAGGCTCAGCAAATCATTCACAAGCATCGGGTTCATCAACCCCTGATAGCGGAGGTTGTGAATCGTGAACACCGTTTTAACGCGGGAGAATTCCGGCAATGCGGAATATTGCTCCCGAAGCAGCAGCGGGATCATGCCCGTTTGCCAATCGTTCAGGTGAATGATATCCGGCACAATATCCAGCTTTTGCATTATTTCAAGTGCCGCTTTCGAAAACCAGCAGTAACGCTCCGCCTCGAAATCGCCGCTTGAATAAACATAATTCTGCTTAAAATAAAACTCGTTGTCCGCAAAGTAGAAATCGATACCTTCACGGTGGATTTTCTCAACGCCGACATATTGCTTCCGCCAGCCGAGCTGAATCGAAAAGTCCGTAATATGCTGCATTTCTTTGCGGAATTGCTGCGGAATCATGCTGTATTTCGGAATCAGAACGGAAACCTCCGCCCCGAGCTTTTTCAGCGCGGCAGGCAGTGCGCCCACAACATCCGCCAATCCGCCCGTTTTTATGAACGGGACACATTCACTTGCGACAAGAAAAATTTTCAAACCCAATTCCTTTCCGTTTGCAATGTTTTTTGTTTCCGTTACCGCCGATTATTTGTATACCGCACGTTTTTTCCATGTTGACGGCACAAAAAGCAGCAGCAGCGGCCAAAGTTCGAGCCTGCCCGCAAGCATGTCAAAAGTCAGCACCAACTTTGAAAAATTGCTGAGCGGAGTAAAACTCGCCGTCGGTCCGAATGCGTGGAATCCGGGTCCGATATTGAAAATGCAGGCAAAAACCGCCGATAATGAGGATTCAAAATCAAAACCGTTTGCCGAAACAAGTATTATGGAAACGATAATTATTCCGATTATAACCGAAAAATAAACCGTGACCGAACGAACGACAGGCTCCGAAACAACTTTTCCGTCCAGTTTCAGCGAACGGACATATTTCGGGTGAGCAAAGCGGCGAAGCTCATTGAACGCGTTTTTAACCAAAATTGCAACGCGGGAAGTCTTGATTCCGCCGGCCGTTGAACCCGTGCAGCCGCCGCAAACCATCAACAGCAGCATAATGCATTTTGAAATTGTCGGCCATTTGTCGAAATTAACACTGGCGAAGCCCGTTGTGCTGTACACCGAAGCGGCATTGAACGCCGTATGGTGCAGTGATTCGCCGAACGAACCGAATTGCCCGATGTTTGCAACCGTCATCGTCAGCACGGCGGCAAAGAATATGCCGAGGAACCAGCGCAGCTCCTCATTATGTGTCACGTCGCCGATTCTGCGCATTAAAATATAATAATAAAGGTTGAAGTTGACCGCAAACAGCAGCATGAACACGGTCGTGACCGTTTGAAGGTACGGCGAAAGCCCGATGAAGCCGGCGTCATAAACCATGAAGCCGCCCGTGCCCGCGGTTGAAAGCGCAGTTGTGAATGCCTCATAAACGTTCATTCCCCCGAACAGAAGCATCACAGCCATCAGCACCATTAATGCGAAATAAATTGAATACAGAATGAGCGCGGTGTCCTTTGCCTTTGCAACCAGTTTGCCGACGCTCGGCCCGGGAACTTCCGCGCGCATCAGGTACATTGAGCGTTCCTTTGAAAGCGGCAAAACAGCCATTACAAAAACAAGAACACCCATACCTCCGATGAATATGATGAAGCACCGCCAAAAGCCTATGCCGTGCGGGATTGCGGATATGCCGCCCGAAAGCACGGTTGCACCCGTTGTTGTGAAACCGGAGGCCGTTTCAAAAACTGCATCCATGTAATTTGTAAAAATCCCGCCGAACATGAACGGCAGTGCGCCGAGCAGGGACATCACTACCCATGCAAGCGCAACAACAACGAAGCCCTCCTTTGCAAAAAAGGTCGTGTCCTTTGGTTTCACAAGCAGCATACCGCCGCCGACAGCCGCCGTTATTGCTGCGGAAGCAAGAATTGCCAAAAGATCCGTGCCGCCGCTGCATACCGAAACCACGGCAGGCAGGAGCATCAGTGCCGCCATTATCAGCAAAATCTTGCCGAGCATATTTAAAACAAGGCGAAAATTCATTTTTATTACTCCACGTTGTAATCACGCTTATTTCCGTAAACCGGTCAGTCACGCTGCAAAGAATCTCCGTCTTTTTACTGAAGGTTCTCCGTCAATACATCCGTCAGATCGTTAAACAGTATATGCTTTGTAACAACAATTACCTGATCCCCTGCTTTTATGCAGTCATCGCCGCCCGGGATTATTGTTTTTTCGCCGCGGACAATGCAGGCAATGAGCAAATCCTTGTGAAGGCTGCGCTTCAGTTCCTTGAGCGGCCGCCCGTACATCGGATGATTGCCCTTTGCGGAAAACTCAATCGCCTCGATCTTGCCGCCCACCATTTGATGAACGGTTTCCACATTGCTGCCCTCGGGGCTGCAGTCCATTGCACGGACGAACGTCAAAATCTGGTTCGCCGTTATCGTTTTGGGCGAAATTATGCAATCGAGCTCGTTTTCCGGAACGATGCTGCAAAGTCCTTCGTTGTTCACCTTTGCAATGACGCGTCCTGCGCCCTGCCACTTTGCAAAAAGTCCGCTTATGATGTTGTTCTCGTCCATACCTGTGAGCGATACAAAAGCATCAACGCTGTTTATGCCCTCCTGAATCAAAAGATCGTGGTCGGTCGAATCGCCGCAGATTATCAACGCACTGTCCAAGTCCTCGCTGAGCTGTTCAGCGCGCCGCGCATTGCTTTCGATTATTTTCACCTGCACGCCGACTTTCGACAGCGCAAGCGAAAGGTAGTATGCAATCCTGCTTCCGCCGCAGACCATAACCGTTTTCACTTTACGCTTTTTATCGGGATAAACAGTGCGGAAAAACCGCGCCATCTCCTCATGAGACGCCGTGATATGCAGCCTGTCGCCCTGTTTAAGCTCGAATTCGCCGTTCGGAATAATTACCTCGGCTCCGCGCTGGACGGCGCAAATAAGAATTTTTATCTGGTATTTTTTATAAATCTGCATGAGCGAGAGGCCGATAAGCGGATTTCCCTCACCGATGCGGAACTCGACAAGCTCCACGCGCCCGCGTGCAAAAAGCTCAACATTGAGCGCACTCGGAATACGCAAAAGCCTTGCAATTTCATCCGCTGCGGCAAGCTCCGGGTTAATCGCCATTGAAAGCCCCAATTCGTCCTTTAAAAAGTCCAGCTGAACGGTGTATTCCGGGTCGCGAACGCGGGCGATCGTGTGCTTTGCGCCCAGTTTATGTGCAATAAGGCAGCAAAGCATGTTGATTTCGTCATGCGCCGTTGCTGCAATCAAAATATCGGCCGACCCCGCACCTGCTTCGCTCTGAACCTTATAATCCGCACCGTTGCCTTCAACGCAAAAAACATCCATTTCGTCGGATATGCGTGCAAGCACATCCGGATCGTCATCAATTATAACAACATCGTGCTTTTCATTTGTCAGTTTTTTCCCGATTTGGTGCCCGACTTTGCCTCCGCCGACAATGATAATCTTCATATTGCCCTCTCTTTTTTGCTAAAACCTTTTCGATGCAAAAATTAAAATCTATATTTTTTCTGTGTGTTCCGCATGAATCCCGTCATCAAAAACTCATGCGGAACCAAATCCGTGAAAATATGCAGTCTGCATTTCGCTGCACGTGAGCTTACTTAAAAACTCCGCCGTTCTGATTGAACATTTCATCCGCCTTTGCCTCATATTCCGCATATTGTGCCTCGGACAGCTTAAAATTGTATTGCAGGCACTGCTTTGCGTACTGCGGGCGGGCAGCAAGCATACTGCGCAGTTTTGAAATTTCGTTTTCCCAATGGCTGCGAGATTCGGGGCGTCCCCAGCGGGCAATCTGCCTGTCCATTTCAGGTTGAATCGTGTCCACCATGGAATCAAAAAGCGGCAGCAGTCTGTCGTTGTTCAAATAGTACTTCGTAACATATATATAACGCGTTATGAAGTAGTCGCTCCATTCTTCATTGGAACGCAGTCCGCAGTAAAGATCCATTTGGCTCAATGAACCGTCCGCACTCGGAACACCGACAACGTTGAAGTAATGCCCGAGAACATCGCCGCGCTCGGAACTGAGAGCGAAATCGGAATCATAGAATATCGCACGCCAGCGCACCTTATAGTCCGTTGTGCGCCAATACTTCTGGTTGAACATATCCGCATCGGGGAAGTATTCCCTTGCAATCAGATAATCAGCAATGGACTCGGCATCCACCCATTTTGTAAATTCCGCATACCGTTCCGCCGTCAAAGGTACAACAACGTTTGCGCCGCTTGCATTCTGTTGAACAACGTAGCTTCTGACGCGGAGAAAATCCGCATTGCTGCCCGCAAGCTCAACGGTGTTGCGCTTTATGATGTTTACAGTGTCCTCATCAACGCCGTAATGCGCAGCAAGGTAATCCTTGTTCATGTTCTCCTTAAGGTCATACAACCCCCAGTAACGGCCGTTGATATAAACCGCGCAGAAAGTTGCCGCGGACGAATCGATGTTCATATCGAGAACGGCGGTGCTTGTGAAAGAATCGCGAATGCGGGTATTCAGGCAGTCCTGACCCGCATTGCGAAGCACGAGCGAACCGAAAGTCTTGATATAATCGTTTCCGAAGAAAGGATAGGTAACGGTCTTTCTTCCGTAGCCGGAGCGAAACATGAGCGCAAGGGACTTTTGCGGATAACGCCGGGTTGACGCACCGGAAACGCGAATGCCGGCGGAGGTTTCAACTCCGAGGCTTCCGTCTTTTTCAAAATACTGTATATGCCCCTCCCGTTCAACAACCGGAACGAACGGACTGCTGACAGCATAAACATCGTCAAAATCTTTTTGGTTCATTGCAAGCGTCACTACCGGCACGCTGTGCGGCGTTTCAAAAAGATAAGTTGCAGTTGCAACATCACTCGGCATCATGCCCGAAACAAAGGTTGCAGCGCGAATAACCGTATTTGAAGAAATCGTTATTGCACCTGTATACTCCGTGCTCTGCTCGGTCGGCTTGCTGCCGTCGGTTGTGTACCTTATCACACCGTCTGCATTCTGCGTTTTTATCTCAAGCGAAAAAGGCTCGCTGTGATAAAGTTCGGTATTTGAAAAAACGGCGTTCGCCGCATAGGAAAGGTAGCAAACATCGGGGTTTGCGCTGCCCTTGGTCGCCTGCGTAAAAAAAACGCGGTCACCGCTCCCGCCGCCGGTCTGCCTGCCGCTTGTAACGCCCAGTCGGGTTGCACCCGTTTCAAAATAGTCTATGACAGTTCCGTCGGCAGATGTCAAAATCAGCCCGTCGCCGCTGCCCGATACGCTGAACGGCGCAACCGTCGGTGCGGCATCGGAAATGCTGCCGGAGCAGCTGAGCACCGCATAACCCTTTGCGGGAACCGTAATGAACGAAAGCTCAAACTTTTGCAGTTCACGCTTGCTGTCGCTGATATGCCAGCCTGTGAGCGTTACGCTTTCATCGCCGCCGTTATAGAATTCGACCCAGTCCATCTCCCCGCTGCGCGGTGTTGTTACCGCGCAAACTTCGTTGATGTAAACGGAGGAGGGGTTGAACCCCCCCACTCCCATGGGTTCCGCAAAACCTGCCGCCGTGTTTGCTGCCGCAGGTGTCGGACGCGCATAATACAGAACCTCGCCGTTTTCCCCTCTGCCGATTGAAACATTCTCGCTCAATTCGGAAGGAAGCAGCAGGCTGTCGGAACGCATTCCGTTGTAGTTTGAAAGGAATATGCCTTCATCCGTGTCGGAAATGCTGAACGAGGCGTGCATTTCTCCGTCCGTCCTGTCCTTGCCGGAAAGGAAAACGATCAAATACTCACCGCCGCCGAGAGTGATATCGGGCAATGCCCACTTGTCGCGCTCTGCGCTGTTGTCTGAAAGATAGTAGCCGAGGAGCGAAACAGGCTCGCTTCCGCTGTTGTAAAGCTCAACCCACTCGCTGCGGTCACCGTCGCCGTCTGTAATATCGAATTTGTTTTTCGGCAGGAATTCGTTGATTCTCAGCACGTCGCTTGAATCCATATCCGTCCATGCGATCTCAGCAAATGTGGAATCACTGTTTTCGGCACATTTTGTTGCCGTGCCTGTGTATTCAACGCCCTTTGCCGTGCGTACTGCCGCAACCGCGCCGGGCATATTCATATCAAAGGTGAATGTATCGATTATATTCCCGCCGGAACCCGCAATATAAACGGTGTTTTCCTCGGTGTTAAGCTTGAAGTTGGCATTGAAGAGCAGTTTTCCCTCTTCACCGTCCGCCGTTGCAGAGCCTGCATACGCGGAACCGCAAAGGTTTACAGCCGCAAGCGCACCGGGTTCAAGCGTCTGCTGCGGGAACCGCCACTTGTTGACCTTGTCCGCATTGTCGGAAAGGTAGAAGTCATGAAGCTGAATCGTCTTTGAGGAATTGTTGCGAACCTCAACAAAGCCGTTCTCGCCGCGCAGAACTTCATTTACGATGAGTGATTTCGGAGCTTCGATGTTTTGCGCTCCGTCAAGTGTTTTGGAAATTGCAGTGCTGTTTTCCGCTCCGGGTGTCGGAACTTTTGCGTAGCCGAAATGACCCGCGGAATCCATGGCATAAGAAATATTCGCCGGAAGTTCGAGAATATCAACCTTATGGACAACCTCTCCCGCAGTGTTGTAAAGCGTCACGGTCTCTCCCGCCGCCGCAAGATCGCCGCCTGCAACAAGTTTTCCTGTTGTTGAAACTCCGCGATCCTTAAAGTAAACAAGCAGATAGCCTTTGCCCGCGATCGTTGTGCCTGAAGGGAAGATGAACCTTCCGCCCTCCTCATTGCCGACTCCGAGGGCATAGTTTGAAATATCCATTGCCGCATCCATCGGATTGCACAGCTCAATCCAATCCGGATTTCCAAGCTCCGGATCGGTGATTCCGTTCGTGTTTGTCGTTACCGCTTCGGTAATCGTAATATCCTTCCTTCCGCCGAGGAACTTTTCGCCTCTCAGCAAAAAGAACGCAGCCACTCCCGCCGCAATGATGACCGCAAGCAGGATAATGACAGGCAGCGCGCTGCTTTTTTTATTTGTTTTTCTTTCCATTTTTCCATCCTTTCCGATTTTTGTTCCGCTCACGGCGTCATGCTGATTACAGAAATCACCATGCTGATTACAGAAATCACCATGCTGATTGCAGAAATCAACGCGCCGATTGGAGGAATCTGTGAAATTTACCGGATTTGGAGTTATTATACACCAATTGCAGCTTGTTGGAAAGTACCGAAATTAAATTTTTTGTAAACATTTTGTGAACAGGCTGTTTCAAGACGCATCTAACCGCACGGCACCGCGGCGGCACACGGAATCCGAAAGATATTTCCCGGGAAATGCCTGCCCAAACTCGTTTTTTACCGCAAATTTCGAATATTATTCTCTTTTTTTAAGTATATCTAATATAATGCTCGTTTTTTCCACAATATCTGGTGCTTTTTTTAAAAAAACGGTACAAATCGGAAAAAATTATCCACAATGAAGCCTTGCGAAATCTTTGCAAATTTGTTATTATATTAGTCCACCCTATGAAAGCAATGCTTCATTTGTCACGCTTTGTATTAATGCTTTTGCTGCACCGTGCGTACTGCGTTCCGCATTAATGCGTTCCGCGTCGAAATGCCGAAACCAAGCAGGCGATGATCGGTATCAGGCTTAAATACGGGTAATATTCATTGTGCAAAAGCACCCGGGCACTGTTTTGACGATGCTCCGGTGTTTTCGCAACGGTTGGGAGGCAATCTTTGTTATCGGCATCTGTTATATGGTCAAAGGCTCTTGCCGCGCTTAAGAGCGAAATGACGGACGCGAGTTACAACACGTGGATAGCGACGCTGGTTCCCCTCAGGATCGAGGGAGACACAACGCTTGTTCTCCAAACGGAGGATGAGCTTTATCGAAGCACTCTTGAGCGGTTCTACACGCCCATGGTTGAAAAAAGCATCCGTGAATCCTGCGGCTGCGAGCTGCATGTGCGCTTCACGACCCGCGAAACGCCCCTCGATGACGATGTTGCCGAGGCTTCTCCCGATTTTGTAAAGCCCGTAACGGTCCGCAACGATTGCCCAACCTTGATTCCCAAATACACCTTTGACACTTTTGTGACCGGTGAATCCAACCGTTTCTCCTATGCGGCTGCGCTTGCCGTTGCGGAAAACCCTTCAAAGGCTTATAACCCGCTCTATATCTACGGCGGCGTGGGGCTTGGGAAAACGCATCTTATGCACGCAATCGGGCACTTTATTCACGGCGAACATCCGGATTACAAAATTCTTTACATTTCAAGTGAGAATTTCACCAACGATGTTGTTCAGTCCATTGCACGCAAGGAGCGCACGAGCCTTCGCGAGAAATACCGCTATCTTGATGTGCTTCTTATCGATGATATTCAGTTCATCGCGGGCAAAGATGCAACCGAAATGGAATTTTTCAACGTATTCAATGACCTTCGCGATGCGGACAAGCAGATCATCATAACCTCCGACAAACCGCCCAAGGATATTCCCATCCTTGAAGAGCGTTTGAGGACGCGCTTCGGCTGGGGACTTATCACCGATATTCAGCCCCCGGATTTTGAAACACGGCTTGCAATCCTTCGCCGCAAGGTAACTCAGGAAAATCTTGACGTCAGCGATGAAGTTCTCGGCCTTGTTGCGGAACGGGTTTATTCCAACATCCGCGACCTTGAAGGCAGTCTGAACCGCGTGCTTGCTTATGCAAAATTCATCAACAAGCCCATTACCGCTTCTCTTGCCGAAAACGTCCTTAAGGATTACGTTTCCGGCAGCAAGCAGCGCACCGTAACGCCGGAACTTATCCGCCGCGTTGTCTGCGATTTTTATTCGGTAAGTCCTGCCGAGATGGAAGCCGGTCGGCGTGAACGCCGCATTGCTTATCCGCGGCAGATCGCAATGTATCTTACAAGGATTCTCACCGAATCGTCTTTCCCCGAAATCGGTGCGTTCTACGGCGGGCGTCATTACTCAACCGTTATGTATGCCTGTGAACAGATCGAAAAAAGCATCGAGACCGATGCAAAACTCAAAAAGACCGTTGACGATTTAACAGAAAAAATCATGAACGGCTGATATTCTTCAATTACAAATTATTCGTATTAGCGGCAGCTTTTCGACTTTTGTTTCGAAAAGCTGTTTTTTGATCCGTCCGCTTCCAGTCAATATCCGTTTGTTTTTTGAATTCCTGCTCCGTTCAATTGAAAAAAAGCTCCCCCGCACTCATGATTCGTTTCCGTTTCATGATTCCCCTTCAGCATTCAGGGGGTGCGGAGGAAGCTCGTTCTTATTGTTTTGAACTCAACTGCCGGCGGCGGGCATCTTTTGCCGCTATGCAATTATGCCGGGCAGAATCATCCCGCCTTTGTCAATCGCATTGAACTGCAATTATTCCATGTCGTTGAGTTTCTTATAGTAGTCGTACTTATCCTTTGCTTCCTGCTCTGCGCGTGCAAACAGCGTTGCTGCCTCTTCGGGGAACTGCTGCTTGAGAGCCGCATAGCGGTTTTCGCCGAGGATGAATTCCTTGTAGTCGCCGGTTGCGGGCTTGCTGTCAAGGGTGAAGGGATTCTTGCCCTGTGCTGCGAGGTCGGGGTTATACCTGTACAGGGGCCAATAGCCGGCCTCAACAGCCCTCTTCGCTTCGTCCTGAACCTTGCTCATGCCTGCCTTGATGCCGTGGTTGATGCAGGGTGCGTAAGCAATGATGAGGGACGGTCCCTTGTAAGCTTCCGCTTCAACCATTGCCTTGAGCAGCTGAGCGGGGTTTGCGCCCATGCAGACCTTTGCAACGTAAACGTAGCCGTAGCTCATTGCCATCATGCCGAGATCTTTCTTCTTGGTGCGCTTACCTGCAGCGGCAAACTTTGCAACGGAGCCGGTCGGAGTTGCCTTGGAGGACTGTCCGCCGGTGTTGGAGTAAACTTCGGTGTCCATAACGAGAACGTTGACGTCTTCATCCATTGCAAGAACGTGATCGAGTCCGCCGTAACCGATATCGTATGCCCAGCCGTCGCCGCCGAAGATCCACTGGCTCTTCTTAACGAGCAGGTCGCGGAGGTCATAGATCTCCTTGCAGATCTCGTCGCACTCACAACCGCAGTTCATGCATTCTTCAGCCATCTTGACAACAGCGGGAGCTGCCTTGCGGCTGCCCTCTGCATCGTCCTTGTTTTCAAGCCATGCATTGCAGATTGCCTTGACTTCATCGCCGCAGCCTTCAGCAAGCTGCCTGATGAGATCCGCAAGCCTCTCGCGGCGGTGGGTGGTTGCAAGGTTCATACCGAAGCCGAACTCTGCATTATCTTCAAAGAGGGAGTTTGCCCATGCGGGGCCGTGACCCTGCTTGTTTACGGTGTAGGGGCAGGTGGGAGCGGAACCGCCGTAAATGGAGGAACAGCCGGTTGCGTTTGCAACGATCATCCTGTCGCCGAAGAGCTGGGTAACAAGCTTTACATAGGGAGTCTCGCCGCAGCCTGCGCATGCGCCGGAGAATTCGAACATGGGCTGGAGGAACTGGCTGCCCTTGACGGTTGCCTTGTTGACGGGCAGGTCGAGGGTGGGCAGATCCATTGCAAAGTTCCAGTTATCGTTTTCAACTTTTTCGACTTCTGCAAGAGGAGCCATCTTGAGAGCCTTTGTCTTTGCGGGGCAAACATTGACGCAGCTGCCGCAGCCGGTGCAGTCATAGGGGCTGACCTGAATTCGGAAGAGCTTGCCGTCGCCGACGCCGTTCGCCTTCTTGGCAACGAAGGTTTCGGGTGCTTCGGTCTCTTCGGTCATAACGAAGGGACGGATGCTTGCATGCGGACATACAAGGGCGCACTGGTTGCACTGGATGCAGTTTTCGGGAATCCACACGGGAACTTCAACTGCGATGCCGCGCTTTTCGTACTTGGTGGTGCCGGTGGGAACATAGCCGTCGGCAGCGAGCTTGCTGACGGGCAGCTTGTCGCCCTGCTGAGCAAGGATGGGCTTGATGAAATCAACGAAATACGGATCGTCGCTGACATGCATTGCGGTTGCGCCGCTTGTTGCGGTTGCCCATGCTTCGGGGTAGTTGATTTCGGTGATGCCGGTAACGCCGATGTCGATTGCGGCATAGTTCTTCTGAACAACGTCCTCACCCTTCTTTGCGTAGCTCTTCTTTGCAGCTGCCTTCATGTAATCGATCGCCTCGTCTGCGGGGATGATTTCGGCAAGCTTGAAGAATGCGCTCTGCATGATGGTGTTAATGCGGTTGCCCATGCCGACTTCGCGGGCGAGCTTAACAGCATCCATGTTGTAGAAACGAATATGCTTCTTTGCAATGGTCTGCTTCATTGAAGCGGGGAGTTCGCGTTCCATATCCTCAACGGTCCACGGGGAGTTGAGCAGGAATACGCCGCCGTCCTTGATGCCTTCAAGAACATCGTAACGGGTGACGTAGCTTGCGTTATGGCATGCAACAAAGTCCGCACTGTCGATAAGGTAGGGGCTCTGGATGGGAGTCTTGCCGAAGCGCAGGTGGCTGATGGTCAGACCGCCGGACTTCTTAGAGTCGTATGCAAAGTAGCCCTGTGCGAACATGTTGGTGTGGTCGCCGATGATCTTGATGCTGTTCTTGTTTGCACCGACGGTACCATCGGAACCAAGGCCGAAGAACTTGCAGCAGATCGTGCCCTCGGGAGCGGCGTTCACAAAGTCGCCCTCGGGGAGGGAAGTATTCATAACATCGTCGATGATGCCGACGGTGAAATGGTTCTTGGGTTCGTCGAGCTTAAGGTTGTCGTAAACCTGCTTGACCATGGTGGGGGTGAATTCCTTGCTGCCGAGGCCGTATCTGCCGCCGTAGCACTTGATGTCAAGCCCTGCCTCCGCAATCGCGTCAACGATGTCGAGGTAGAGAGGTTCGCCGAGGGAGCCGGGTTCCTTGGTTCTGTCAAGAACAGCGATCTTCTTGCAGGTTGCGGGGATAGCCGCAAGGAACTTGTCCGCTGCGAAGGGACGATACAGGCGAACCTTGATAAGGCCGAGCTTCTCGCCCTTTGCGTTGAGGTAGTTGATAGCTTCTTCCGCAACATCCGCGCCGCTGCCCATGATAACGAGAACGCGCTCTGCATCGGGTGCGCCGACGTAATCGAACAGGTGGTATCTCCTGCCGGTCAGATCGCCGACTTTTTCCATGTAGTATTCAACGATCTCGGGAACCTTTGCATAGTGGATGTTTGCAGCTTCACGGCCCTGGAAATAGATGTCGGGATTCTGCGCGGTACCGGACTGATGGGGATGCTCGGGGTTGAGTGCACGCTCACGGAAACGCTTAACGGCATCGTAATCGAGCAGCTTTGCCATATCCTCGTATTCGATTTGTTCGATCTTCTGAATCTCATGAGAGGTGCGGAAGCCGTCGAAGAAATGAACGAACGGCAGGCTCGCCTTGATTGCGGAAAGATGGGTCACGAGTGCAAGATCCATAACTTCCTGTACGGAAGCGGAAGCGAGCATTGCAAAACCCGTCTGACGTGCGCCCATAACGTCACTGTGATCGCCGAAAATGGAAAGCGAATGAGCTGCGAGTGCGCGTGCCGTAACATGGAAAACGCCGGGAAGCATTTCGCCGGAGATTTTGTACATGTTGGGGATCATCAGAAGAAGACCCTGAGAAGCGGTGAATGTGGTTGTCAGTGCGCCTGCCGCAAGGGAACCGTGAACTGCGCCTGCTGCGCCGCCCTCGGACTGCATTTCCGCAATGCGGACCTTTTGACCGAAAAGATTCTTCCTGCCCTGTGCGCCCCATTCATCGGCAACTTCTGCCATGGGAGAGGACGGAGTGATGGGGTAAATAGCCGCAACATCGGAAAATGCGTATGCGACATGCGCCGCAGCGGTATTGCCATCGATAGTGACGGTCTTTGCCATAGAGATTTTATCCTCCTTGAGAATTTATTAGCCCTGCGAACCGCCGCCGCACGCAAAATGCAGCCCTGCATTTAAACACGCAAAAAATGCGGACAGAACGAAGGTTTAATGTCCAAGTCTTATTATAGCTTGCATTATAGGTTAAAACAAGGCAAAAATGCACGTTTTTTAAAGTATATTTAAATTGGGAGCAATGGTTCAAGGAAAGGACGTTATGTTGTTTTTTGCAAGTCAATGATTTTGTACGTGCTTATAAAATATATTTAATTGATGTATTGACTTAAGTATACCAGTTTGTTATACTGAAATTGTATTAATTTAACATTTGGAGGATTTAACATGAAAACATTTTTCACCCGCATTCTCAGCACCGCTCTTTGCTTTATTCTTGCATTTGCGGTGATTCAACCCGCATTTGCGGAAGGTACGGACGACTTCGTTGATTATGACGCTCCGTATATCGCTTTTTTACAGCAGACAAATCCCGACGGCGTCACAAACGAAGAGGAGATCGAAGCCGCCAAACAGCGCGCATTCGATGCCTTTGACGGAATTATCCTTGGTCCCACCAATGACGGCTGGTCCCACATTTCTCCGATTTTTACCGGAGGTTATTACGTTGAGACCGCGCGCTTTTGGTACCAGTATCAGTGCCTTCCCGGCAATACAAAAATCGGACTTATCACCATTCGCCCGGATCTTTACGGCCCGTTCCATGTTTCCGGTACGCCCATTCAGCAAATCTCGATTGATGCAGACTGCCGCACGCATATCTCCTCCGTTATCGCTGACGACTGCACAAGCCTTACATCGCTTTTCTTCATGAATCAGGCGTATTGCACGGAAGTTTCCGCGCTGAACTGCCCCAGTCTTGTCGCAATCAGACTGACAAATTGCGGTTTGCGGAAAATTTCCGTTAAAAAGCGCGGTTTTTCCAAGCCTTTGACGCTGCTTTCGTTCGGCAGCGGCACGGTCGGAATGCATAATCGGCGCAACGACCTCGACACGAAAGAAATTATTGTGCTCGCCACCCCTGCGGAAGGCGAAAACTTCCTCGGATGGTATGAGGACGGCTCCCTTGTATCCACCGACTCGGAATACAGACGAACCGGCGGCGGCAAACTCTATGCATGTTTTGCGGGCGATGCGGACGGCAACGGACAAATCAACACCGTTGATGCAACGCTCATCATGCGCGCCGCTCTCGGCTATACAAGCGTGAATAATTTCTCAATGATGGATGTTGATGCGGACGGAAATATTGCCGTTGCGGATGCGCTCGCCGTTTTGAGAGTCTCCCTCGGGCTTTGATGAGTTTTCAGCATAGAATAAGTATCGTGTCGAATCGACTGAGTATCATGTCGGCAATCGACTAAGTATCGTGTCGGTAATCGACTAAGTATCGTGTCGGCAATCGACATTGCGAACCTGCACTGCGTTTATTCCGCGGTGCAGGTTTTTCAGTGTCTGCGCTTTCCGATGCAAAACTTTAAATTCAACAAAACGGACATTCAGCAAAAAACGACCGCCGGGCAAGCCGACGGTCGTATTGCTGTTTTGATGTTAGATTTGTTGAGTCTTGAGCCGAAACGCCCTCGCTGCGGAATTATTTCTTATCGATATCCGTTACCCAGCCGTGGGTGTCTTCAATCCTGCCCCACTGCAAACCGGTGAGAGTGTTGTAAAGCTTCATGGTCAGTTCGCCGATGCCGTTGTTTACGGACTTGTCGCCGATCATGATATGCTTGTCGCGATATGCAAGTTCTCCGACGGGGGAGACAACTGCCGCGGTGCCGGTGCCGAATGCTTCGGTCAGCTTGCCGTTTTCGCCCGCTGCGATAAGCTCATCAACGGAAATGGGACGCTCTTCAACTTCGATGCCCATTTCGCGGGCAAGAGTCATGACGCTGCGGCGGGTGATGCCGGGCAGGATGGTGTCATGCAGGGGAGCGGTGACAAGTTTGCCGTCAATAAGGAACATCATGTTCATTGCGCCGACTTCCTGAACGTACTTGAGATGCTCGCCGTCCAGCCACAGAACCTGGCTGTAGCCTTCCTTTTCGGCCTCTGCACCTGCAAGGATGGAGCAGGCATAGTTGCCGCCGGTCTTTGCAGAGCCGGTACCGCCGCGGACTGCGCGAACGTATTTGTCTTCAACGCGGATGCGGATGGGTGCAAGGCCTGCCTTGTAGTATGCACCGCTGGGAGAGCAGATGATGTAGTAGAGGTAGCTGTGTGCAGCATGCACGCCGAGAGCTTCGTCAACCGCGATCATCGTGGGACGCAGATAGAGGCTTGTACCCGCGCTGTGGGGTACCCAGTCACGTTCAACCTGAACGAGCTGGCGCATTGCCTCATAGTTGAAATCGATGTCGATTTCGGGCATGCAGAGACGCCTTGCGGAATTGTTAAGACGCTGAGCATTGTCCTTTGCACGGAACATCAGGATTCTGCCGTCGTCGGCACGATATGCCTTAAGGCCTTCGAAAATCTCCTGTGCATAGTGAAGAACGGAGCAGGAAGGATCGAGAGAAAGTCTCTGATAGGGAACGATGCGTGCATCATGCCATTCGCCGTTGTCATAGTTCATCATGAACATATGGTCGGTGAAACGTTTGCCGAACCCGAGGGAAGCTTCTTCCTCAAGGGTGGGTTTTGTTTTAAGCTCGGTTGCTTTTGTGATCTTGATATCCATTTTTGTTCCTCCTGTTTTAAAAAGAGAATTTAATGATGTTTTATTTCATGCGGCGCCGCGCAAACCTTGCGAAAAAAAGCGCCGTTTGGAATCTTGTTTTGACGCGCTCAATGCATCACTTTTCGGCAAGGGGCAGGTACTCCTCACCGAGCATGCGCGGAGCGGAACGACCGTCCGTCCGTTCGATGATATCCGCAATGAACGCATCCGCTTTTTTTGTTTCAACAAGGCAATTGAATTTTATGTTTTCAAGAAATTCAATATTCCTGACGGTTGAATTTTTGCGGACAAACCCCTCTATCCCGCCGAAACGCGTATAATCCGTTACGAACTCTATTTCGGCGCAGGGCGTCATTGTAACGCTGCCGGCGGCTGAAAGCGCATCCGCAGCGGATCGGCTGTATGCGCGCACAAGTCCGCCGCTGCCGAGAAGGATTCCTCCGAAATAGCGCGTCACAATGATGAGTGCGTTTTCGGTTTCGCTTCGGATAAGCGTGTCCATAATCGGCATTCCGGCGGTTCCGCCCGGCTCGCCGTCGTCCGAAAAACGGCGCAGCGGCGAAGCTCCGCGCAGGTTATACGCCCAGCAGTTATGCGTTGCATCATAATGCTTTTGGCGTATCCGTTCAAGAATCTCAAGTGCCTCCTCCTCGGTTTCAACCGGAAAAGCTCTTCCGATGAAACGCGATTTGTTAACAACAAACTCCGTTTCGGATGCCGCAGCAGGGGTTTTGAATGCTTTCAATGCCATATCGGGTTGCTTTTGCGGAGTGCGCAGTCAACATCAAAGCGCACTCCGCTGAAAGAATGTTTATTTTTATAAATCAGTTGCAGTGCAGCGACCGATAAAAGCGTTGCCAATCCGTTTAATCAGTCCTTGTGAATCAGTCTTACGAAAGTTTTTTTGCCTTTTTTAAGGATGATTCCGTCCGCAAGTTCGGCACTGTCCAAAACCGCCTTTGTGTCCGTAACCTTTCGGTCGTTAACACTGATGCCGCCCTCGCGAACGGATCTTATTGCGGCAGAGTTGGATTTTTCAATACCTGCAAGCACAAGCAGACGCGTGATGCTCATGCCGCTTTCTTCAACGTCCGCATCGGAAAGCGCGACTGTGGGCATATGGGTAAGGTCGCCCTTGCCGCCGAACAGCGCAAGCGCAGCTTCCTCGGCTCTTTTGGCTTCGTCCTCGCCGTGCACCTGGCTTGTTACGGTGTAAGCAAGCACGCGCTTTGCCTCGTTGATATTTGCGCCTTCCGCACAAAGCGCTTCGATTTCGTCCATCGGCAGGAAGGTCAGCAGACTCAGGCAGGTTTTAACATCCGCATCGTTAACATTGCGGAAGTACTGGTAAAAATCGTACACACTTGTGCGCTCTTTGGAAAGCCATACGGCACCCTTTTCGGTTTTGCCCATCTTTTTGCCGTCCGCCGTAGTCAAAAGGCGGGTCGTAAGAGCGTATGCACGCTTGCGTTCCTTGCGGCGGATAAGATCCGCACCGCCGAGGATATTGCTCCACTGATCATCGCCGCCCATTTCAAGCTCACAGCCGTATTTGCGGTTCAGGCAGAGGAAGTCATAGCTCTGCATAAGCATGTAGCTGAATTCGAAGAAGGTCAGCCCGCGCTCGAAACGCTGTTTGTAGCATTCCGCACGAAGCATTTCGTTCACGGAAAAATGCACGGCGATATCGCGCATGAAATCCATGAAGTTGAGGTTTCGGAGCCAGTCCGCATTGTTCACGATAACAGCACCGTTTTCTCCGTCGAAGCGAACCAACCGCTCCATTTGTTTTTTGATGCCGGCAACATTGTTGTCAAGCTCTTCAACGCTGAGCAGTTTGCGCAGCTCCGTCTTTCCGGACGGATCGGCAATCATTGCCGTGCCTCCGCCGAGAAGCACGATGGGATGATGCCCGCATTTCTGCATATGCGCCATAACGCACATTGCAACATAGTGACCGACGGTGAGACTTTCCGCCGTGGGATCAAAGCCGATGTAAAACGTCAGCTTTTCTTTGCCGAGAAGTTCGCGAAGCTCCTCCGGGTGTGAGCACTGTTTAAGGAATCCGCGCTCATTCAGAACGTCGTATGCATTGCGCCCGGGGCCTGCAACCCCGTTTGTTTTTTCGGCGCATTTGTTCTCTGTATTCTCTGTATTTTCTGTATTTTCTGAAATCATGCCGTTTGCGGCAATTTCGTTGTTCTCCATTTTATATAAATTATCCTTTCGGTGGATTTGGTGGTTTTTGAACCGAATTTTATTTCTGTTCTTCCGCCATTTCCTTAAGAAGGTCGCCCAACCGCTTTATGCCCTCGCGAATGCGCTCCTCGGGCTCTGCGGAGAAGTTCAGGCGGAAGGTGTTCTGACCTTTGCCCGGGGTTGTGAAGAAAGGCGCACCGGGAACGAACGCAACTTTACGCTCGACCGCACGCTTGAAGATTTCGTTTGCATCCCAGCCCTCGGGAAGGGTGCACCAGATGAACAGACCGCCGACGGGCTGCTCAAAGTGAACCCATTCGGGGAAATGCTCAGCCATCGCATCGGTCATAATGCGGGCTGAGCGGGAATAAACGCCCGATATATGCTCTATATGTTTCGGCATAAAGCCGCGATTGATGTATTCGGCAACGATTGCCTGATTAAGGTTCGGCGAGTGAGTATCGCTGCCCTGTTTTGCTATCGTCATTTTGCGGATGAGATCCTTGTTGCCGAAGCAGAGCGCAACGCGCAGACCGGGGGAAATCGTTTTTGAAAAACTGGTCAGAACGATAACATTATCGCTCATGTCAAAGCTTTTGATTGTGGGCAGCTTTTCGCCGGAAAAACGGAGCGCGGCATAGGGGTCATCCTCGATTACGAGCATGTCAAACTCGGCAGCAAGCTCCGCAATGCGCCTGCGCACTTCAACGCCGGAAACCCAGCTTGTGGGGTTCTGGAAGGTGGGAATTGTGTAAAACATCACGGGCTTGTGTTCACGAACGACCGCCTCAAGCTCATCGATGTGAATTCCGTCCGGATGAAGAGGAACGGTGACAAGCTTCGCCTGTGCAACATGGAAAGTTTGCAGCGCACCGAGAAAACTCGGCTCTTCAACAAGCACAACATCACCGGGATTTATGACTGTTTTGCAAATAAGATCAAGCCCCTGCATCGAACCGGTCAGCGCAAGAACATTGTCAAGCTCGCCGTGCAGCCCGCTGTCGGGAAGAATGCTGTCGAGATATGCGCGGCGCAGCGGCAGATAGCCTTCGGTCGCACCGTACTGAAGCAGAGTGTCGGATTTATCTCTGAGCAGCTCATCGGTAATTGTGCGGATCTCTTCCTTCGGGAAGCACTCTTTCGCGGGATTGCCGCCGCCGAAAGAGATGATGTTCGGATCACCCAGAAGCTTGAAAAGCTCCCTGATCGCGCTGCCTGAAACGCCCTGCATACGGTTTGCTGTCTGCATAATATAATCCTCCTTGAAAATCCGTGCGGAAAAATCAAATTCGGTTTCTGCGGGAGTTCTCTGCGCCGTGTCCGCTGCCGCAGCGCTCCGTTTTGAAACCCGTGAAACGCACCTTTGTGCAAAAATATATTCGAAACCGCCCGCATTCGCCGTCCACAAGACCCTGTGCGCACGTTTTCCATGGTTACATTGTAGCCTGTTGCAGCCGCGGTTGCAAATATATTTAGGATGTTTTTGTCAAAACAAGCTGCTTTTTTACGCATTAAAAAGCCTTTGCGGTCAAATATAAAATATAGCCGCATAATGCACACATGCAGGGCGTTTTTCAGTCACGGCCGAGTCAAACATCTTCCCCGTCGATCATTCGATTCAGGAACTCTTTTTGCAGCATTGCATAGTGCTTTACGCTGCGCCACTGCCGCCGTGCGCGTACTCTAACATATTCGGCGGACTTCGCTTCGCCCTCGAATCGCATTCCGAGACGCTGCATAACTCGTTCCGAGGCAGTGTTCATGCTGTCGCACCTTGCGCTTATGCGGTGCAGATTAAGGTTCATGAAGCCGAATTGAAGCATTCCCTTCGCTGCTTCGGAGGCATATCCCTTGCCCCAAAATGCTTTGTTAATCGTGTAGCCGAGTTCCGCCTGCTGCCCGTCATCGCCCAAAAACAAGCCCATACTGCCGATAAGCCGGCCCGTCGCCTTGATGCAAACGGCAAAATCAAAAATGCGCCGCGGTTCCGTTATCTGCTGTGCAAGGCGGGATTGAACGAAATTCCGAACTTCCTCACGGCTTGCGGGACCCCAGTCCATGTAAATTGTATTCTCCGCATCGCCCGCATAGGCATATACCGCGTCAACGTCATCGGCGTTGAATTCGCGCAGCAGCAGACGTTCGGTTTCAAAAATTATAAAGTCAAAAGATATTTCAAAATTCATATTACCTTCATTGCTTTTTAATGCACAGTACCCCCGTTATCAATGCACGCATTCAATATTTCCGAACAGGCTGTGCCGGTTTGGGCTGCGTTTCGGTCAAACGTCATTTTTAATATAAGAACCCGCTCCCAACACATGAAACATGCGGAGCGGGTTTTCATATACTTTATCCGACTGCCGGCCTTCAACCCGGATGTTTTACTTCACTCCGAACAGGCTGCGCAGCTGCATTGTATAATTCGTGTCGAAGCTGCCGCAGATAAGGGTTGCGGAGGGAGTGATTTTGCCTTCCGCCGCACCCGCATCAAAGGTGCATCCGGCAAGGAGAATCGTACCGTCGTTGATGAAAGTCAATGCAAGGGTCTGACTTTCGGTTTTGATGTAGATAACGCTGTCCGAACCCTTCTCGACCATCGTCGTTGTCAATGCGGCTTCATTGGTTTTTCTTTCCGGTGCCGCACCGATCACGTTCAGGAACTTGTCCCAATTGCAGGCCGAAAAACTGATTTTAACGCCCTTAATGAAATCGATTATTTTGTTGTAAAGCTCCTGCTGCTCCGCAGGGATATTTGCAGCATCAAACTCCAGAGGGTTGCCGTTGGGATTTGAATAGCTTGTTTTAACCGTAATGCCGGTGATCGGGGTCGTTCCCGCCTGAATTCCGACAAAGAGCTCGTTAAGGGATTTCATATCATCGTTCATCTGAGGAGTTTTTGTTGAAGGCGCAGGAACGGGCGTGTTGGAGGGAGCGGTTCTGTTTTCGCCGCTGCCGCCGTTGTTGTTGCCGCTGCCGTTGTTCTTGTTGTTGTTATTCTTTTTGCCGCTGCAGCCCGCAAAGGCGAACAGCATCACGACTGCCAGCGCGAACGCGGCGATTCTTGCGATTTTGGAATATTTTTTCATGTTTTTTCCTTTCACTCTTTCGGGCCGCAGCATTCCGCGCATTCGGAAAGCATGTTCCTGAATTTCGACTGAAATGCGGCAGAAGTCCGCAGCTTGTATTTTTCCGGGAAGCTCAGCCCTTCGGCTTTGCTTTCCGTCGGTTTAATAATAGCACATATGCCCGCCGAACCGCAAGCCCCAAATTGCTAATTTTTACGAATTCTTTGCGGCAAATTGTGTACAGATATTTAAAATCATGCTTTCGCCGTTCAATAGTCCCGTTTCTTCATCAGTTCTTTTCGAATGTAGCGGAAAACTTTTTTCTCTCCGTCGTCACGAAGCATCACAAGCAGTTTTTCAAGCAAAGCCGCCGTTTCCGGGTGCATTACGTTTTTTGCGTTCCCGCGCATAAAATAATCGTACGGGTCGCTCGAAGTGTACGCTTTCCCCTTATAGGTTTTGCACGCCCCCACTCTGTCACAGAACATTTCAACAACATACCGAAGCGGCATTTTAACCGGAGACATGCGCTTTGTTATCGGGCTGTAATCCGTCCAGTACTCAAAATGGTGCTTGTTGCGCCCCTTATGGTGTATCCACGCAAATGAGCAGCCGTATTCTGCGCGTTCAAGTTCGTTCGGGCTGCGTGTCCCGTCATAATGCCTTGCGCTCGGAATAAATTCCGAGGGCGAAAATTTTGACAAGTCATGTTTGATTCCCTGCCACGGTATGCCTGCCAAAACGCAATGGCGGAACACCGCACGGCGATGCCGCAAAACCGTGCGGAGATGCTTGAAAGGATGTGATTGCGATTTCATTTTTACCCCTCTTTTCGCAATTTTTTATTCACTTATTATCACTGTTTTCGTTTTCGGATTTTTCGGTTCTGCCCGCTTTGTCCGCAGCTGCCGTTTCGCCCGTTTCGGTTTTTGTCTCTTTGGTTCTCAGCCTTCCGGAGCCGGACGAAGCATTATTTTTTTTCTTTTTAAAGCTGCGGCGAACATGCCCGCGCAGATCGTATTTCACGCCGGGCACGGTGTCGATGATCGGAACCCCCCGCTGCCTTGCGCGTTCGTTTGTCCAGTCCGCAAGCAGACGATAAAGCACAGCCGTGACAGGAACGGCAAAAATAAGGCCTGCAATGCCGAACAAACCGCTGCCGAGAATGACCGCTCCGAGAACCCACGCGCTTGACAGTCCAACCGCATCGCCGACCACGCGGGGATAAACAAGGTTGTTGTCGATTTGTTGTATTATGATAATCATTATCACAAAATACAGCACAAGTTCAGGCTTTCCGGGTGATGTCATAAGGATTATGAACGCACTCGGAATCGTGCTGAGCCACGGGCCGAGTATCGGAATCATTGCGAATACAGCAATAAACACGCTTATCATCTCCGGAAACGGCATGTTCATGATCCGCATTCCGATATAGCACAATATGCCGATTATCGTGCAGCTTGTTATCTGTCCGGCAAAATAACCGCGAAAAGTCAGGTTTGCATACGAAAAAACTTCAAGAATCCCGCTTGAATGTTTTTCATTGAAAACGCTCCTTACGAACCGCCGTGAATGTGCAAGCAGGCGGTTTTTATCAAGTATTGCGTATATGCTGAACGCAAGCGCAAGCAGAATGTCCGCAACCGTGCTTACCGCATTGAAAGTGTAACCCAAAAGCTTCGGAGCAAGATTGGTTGTGAACACTTCCACATTGTCCAGTATCTTGTTTGAAATTTCAACCGCATGCGCCGTAACTTCGTCGCTGAGATTCAATCCCTCCCAAAATTCGGTCGCCCATTTTGCCGCACTGTTGTAATATGTTTCAAAATTGTCAAACAGGATTTTCACGCTGTCCGCCGCCTTCGGAATAACAATAATAAGCACGGCGGTGAGAATGCCGAACACGATAAGATAGCTCAGCACAACCGTGAGCGGAACAACGTATTTTTTGCCGGCAGCATGAGCCTTTTTGAACAGAGTTCCCTGAAGTATCGTTGCGGGAATATTGATTATGTATGCAACCATCAGTCCGCACAATATCGGCATCAAAACCGATGTTGTTCGGGAAATTACAGCTCTCACCGACGAAAAATGCTCAAGCATTTCATAAAAAGCAATGCCGACGAGAACTACAAAAAGCATCCCTCTGCCGTTTCTCCAAAGTGCGCGCAGTTTACTCAAAACCTTTCCCCCCTTTTACAATTACGGGTATTATTCTTTCATTGTGATTGTTCATCCGCAGTTGTTCCGATTTATTCGGAATCGTTTCCGTCGCTTTCGTTTTTTTCGGATTCGGCAAGCCTTTGCTCTTTCACGCAGGACTTAAGATAGGATATGGTCGTTTTCAATGCCTGTTCATTCATTCCGCCGCGCATAACAACAACATCCGCCTTGTCGATATACCTGTCGATGTATTTTTCACGCATCGGCTTCACCGTTGCTTTGTACTGCTCCGAAATACTTTCAAGAGAACGCCCGCGCTCGTTCATATCCCGTGCGATACGCCGCAGAAGGCAAATATCGCTGTCCACTTTTATGAACAGTTTCAGATTCATTGCATCACATATTCTGTCATCATAAAAAACATGGATTCCTTCGATTATCAGCACCTCCGGCGGATACATCAGCTCTTCGCTGTCGTCCCGTCTGTGTTCTACATAGTTGTAACCCTTCCGCGTCACGGGTTTTCCGTCAAGCAGCAGGCGGATATCCGCAAGCATTTCATCGAAATCAAATATTTTTGGAGAATCGTAGTTCACTTTTGTACGTTCTTCAAACGGCTTCCCGCCCTGGTCAAAATAATAGCAATCAAGCCGCATGATTTCGCACGAGCAGCTTAAACCGTCCCGTATTCTTTCGGCAAAAGTTGATTTGCCGCTGCCGCTGCCGCCGCATATTCCAACAATTATCATTTGCATCCTCCGATTCATTAATTCCGTATCTCGCATTTTCTTTCGGCGTTCCGAAGCTTTCGGCATTCAGCCTTCCCGCACCGCATGGGCAAAGCATCCCTCCGACAGGAATTCGCGGGGGAGTCGAAACCGAATCGTTGCCGCACGCCCGGCGTTTGAGCCCGCAAGAGCCTGGGTAACGCGTCCTCCGCTGATTTTTTCGCCGAAAGCATTGAACACGTCCACGGGTTTTCCGAGTTCCGGCAGCGGATTTTCATCATGGCGCGCCGTAATTTCCGCATCAAGCGCACCTTTTGCCCCGTCAGCAAGCCGAATTGCCCGCATTTCGCAGCAGCTCAGGCAGCCGCCGCAGCCTATGCATTTTTCGTAAATAATCCTGTGACCCGCAAATGCTTCGTCGGCATTGTTTTTTCCCTGTTCAATTGCGCCGAAGCTGCATGCCGAATCGCAGTCCCCGCAGTCAAGGCAGGCCACACGGTCGATTATTGCGACTCTGCCGAGCAGAAATCGCTTTTCGGACGGAAGAACCTGTGTTTCGGCTCCCGCGAAAAATGTTCTGTTGTCAATTTCTCCGCGCATATGTTCCCCCCCGTTTGTTCAACTGTCTTTTCGTTTGCGGAACCTGTTTTCGAAAACGTTTTTTCTATTCGTTTCCCCTGTTTTTTTCAAGAACGGGTTTATCGATACGCTTTAGGCGGTAAAATGCACCCTCATAGCCGTAAAGCGGAATTTCGCAGTACAGCTCATCCACCGTATGCCCGGCATCACCCAAGGTTTTTTTCCGCCTCCGCCCTGTTTTTCCGCCTTTAACCCGAACGGTCACCGCGCCGCGCATATGTGTTGAAAACACGCATTCGAACCCAATTCTGTGCGTACTGCTCTTTGCTGTCCCAAGCTCCGCGACCAATGCGCCGATATTCAGCCTGTATGCCGAATGCTCCCTCGGCAAAAAGTTAAAAACAGCAGCGACAGTATCGCTTCCGTTGGTCCGCGCAAATGCAATGACGGAATTTTCGCAATCATCCGTGCTCAGCCAGCGGAAACCCTGCCAGCCTTCATCCTCGCGATGCAGTGCAGGCGTGCCGCGGTAAAACCAATTCAGTGCGCATGAAAATTCCTGCATTGCCGCATGAGCGGGATAGTCCAAAAGAAACCAGTCCAACGGCTTTTTAAAATCCCACTCTATAAACTGCCCGAACTCATTCCCCATAAAATTGAGTTTCTTGCCCGGATGCGCGAGTTGATATGCAAAAAGAAGCCGCAGCTGTTCAAACTTCTGTTCGTAACTGCCCTTCATGCGGTTTATCAGGGATAATTTGCCGTGAACAACCTCATCATGCGAAAACGGCAGCACATGCTTTTCGGAAAACGCATATACCATCGGGAAAGTCAGCTTTTCGTGCATGGTTCGTTTCTCCGCCGCATCCGCACTGAAATACTTCAGAGTATCATTCATGAACCCCATGTTCCATTTAAAATCGAAGCCCAACCCTCCGAACGCAACCGGTTCGGTAAGTTTCGGAAAAGCCGAACTTTCCTCCGCAATCATAAGCGTGTTCGGGCACTCTCTGTGCACGGCAGCGTTCAGCTTTTTAATGAACTCTATAGCTTCAAGGTTTTCTCTGCCGCCGAAACGGTTCGGGAGCCATTCATCCCTGCAAAAATCATGGTAGAGCATACAGCTCACAGCATCGACCCTCAGACCGTCAAAATGGAATTCGCGCAGCCAATACAAAGCGTTCGAAATCAGGAAGCTCACAACCTCGCTTCGCCCGTAATCAAACAGCAGCGTCCCCCATTGCGGCATCTCGGCGCGGAGCGGTTCTGCAGGTTCGAACAATGTTCCTCCGTCAAATCTGCGCAATCCGCTCTCATCCTTTGTGAAATGCGCCGGAACCCAGTCCATTATAACCCCAATGCCGCATTTGTGCGCATAATCCACAAGCTCCGCAAGCTGTTCGGGCGCACCGTAACGCGCCGTGACCGCATAATAGCCCGTGACCTGATAACCCCAGCTGTCATCCAGCGGGTGTTCGGCAAGCGGCAAAAGCTCAATATGCGTATAACCCATTCTTACGCAGTAATCGACGAGTTCGCGTCCCAATTCAGAGTAGTTCATGCCCTGTTTCCACGAGCCGGCGTGAACCTCGTATATGTTTATCGGTTCGGTGAAAAGATTCCTCTGCGCACGGAGTTTAAGATATTCGCCGTCGGTCCACACATTCCGGGGAATGCCGTGAAGCACGCTTGCCGTTCCCGGCCGAAGTTCCGAACGGAATGCGAACGGGTCGGATTTAAGCACCGTTTGCCCGTCCCTGCCGGTAATTGCAAACTTGTATCTGTCGCCCTTTCCTGCCTCCGCAATACGGCAGCTCCAACAGCCCGTTTCTCCGAATTTTTCCATCGGATTTGCGCCCTGTTTCCAATTGTTGAAATCGCCCACAACGGATATTCGAACCGCATTCGGTGCAAAAACGTAGAATTCCCAATATCGGATGCCTCCGGTGTTCCGCTCGTGCGCACCCAACGCGCGATAAGCATATGCATTTTCGCCGTGATTAAAAAGATAGACTGCCGTTTCGTCCATTTCAGCTCCTAACTTACAGGGTTCAGCCTTCGCCGCGCCCTGCATTTCCGTTCAGCTATTTTCCGACACAGAACCGTTCAAAAATGCGATCAAGAAGCTCCTCCGAAACTTCTCTGCCGCTTATTTCGCCGAGGCAGTGCAGTGCATTCCCGACCGATTCCGCAACAAGCTCGGTCTGCGGAAGAAGCATTTCGGCCGCATTCCCGCCTTTGGAAAAGAGTTCCGCCGCCTCACAAAGTTCCGCACAAGCCGCACTCAGGCACTCGATATGCCTTTCATTCGTCACAATGGCACGCCCTTCGGAAAGTCCGACCGCCTCCGCAATTCGGTGTTTCAGCTCATCCAGTCCGAAACCCGTGCGGCAGCTGATTCGGCTTATGCTCCCGCCGTTTTCGGGCGCAATATTTTTCAGCTGTTCAGCCGCCGTCCCACAATCCGACAGATCACATTTGTTTATTACAAAAATTATATTTCGGCAATTCATGCCGAAAACTTTTTGAACGAGTCTCTCATCCTCCTGCGTTATGCCCGCCGAACCGTCAAACAGCAGCAGCACACATTCTGCGGAAGCGGCTTCGTGCAGAGCGCGTTCAATTCCGATTTTTTCAACCGCATCGCTGGTTTCGTGAATGCCCGCCGTATCGGCAATGCGAACAGGCAAACCGAGCAAATCGATTTTCTCTTCCAAAACATCGCGTGTTGTGCCCGCAATGTTTGTAACGATTGCACGTTCCGCATTCATCAGTGCATTTAGGAGGCTGGATTTTCCGACATTCGGCCTTCCGAGAATGGCAAGCTTTGCCCCCTCGCGTATAATTTTATTGCAATTCCCGTTGTCAATCAAGTCCCTTATGCGGGAAATTGCCGAATTCAGCACCTCCGGCGCAGCCGAAAGCACCTCATCCTCCATTTCCTCCGGGTAGTCCATTGCTGCCGCAAGTTCGCTTGCAAAATCAAGCAGCTTTTCTTCAATTGCGCCGATTCTCCTGCTCAATCCGCCCTCGAGCTGCTCCAACGCCGCACTCGCTCCGCGCCGCGTTTCTGCATTTATCAAATCCATCACCGCATCCGCCTGAACAAGATCCATCTTTCCGTTCAAAAAGGCACGTTTTGTGAATTCACCCGCTTCCGCAAGCCGCATCCCCCGCCGTGTCAGTGCGCGCGATACAGCCGAAACGACGGAATAGGAGCCGTGCAGATTAAGCTCAAACATATCTTCACCCGTGTAGGAATACGGTGCACGGAAATAAACCGCCATAGCTTCGTCAAGCACGGCCAAGGCACCCGTGTCGTTTTCCTTCCGTTCTTCGCCCTGTCCGCCGTCGGGTTCAATTCTGTCGGTTATTTTGCCGTAATTCAGCTGCCGATGTTCGATTCTGCCCGAAAAAATCTCCCTGAGAACGGGCAAGACACCGCTTCCGCTTGCCCGAATTACAGCAATCGCACCGCCCACCGGGGTGGACAGTGCGAAAATATTATCATTGCATGTGTTAATTTTTTTCATGCCTTCAATGCTGCCAAAACGAGTTTACCGTGTTTATGCCTTGTCGCGGGGACGCTGCGGTCTTCTGCCGCGCTTCGGCGCAACAACAACCCTGCGATTCGGCTCTTCGCCCTCGCTGTGGGTGGTAACATAGGGGTTGTTCTGCAAAGCGGAATGCAGAATCCTGCGCTCATAGGGATTCATGGCTTCAAGGGTTCTCGGCCTGCCCGTTGATTTAACCTGCGCCGCAACGCGCCTTGCAAGACGGATAAGGGTTTCTTCACGCTTTTCACGGTAGTCCTCGGTGTTGATGGTAACGCGTGTATAGCCGTCCACCTTGCGATTGCGGTTAATAGCAAGCCCTGTCAGGTACTGAATTGCATCCAAAGTCTCGCCGCGGTGACCGATAAGAACGCCCATTGTGTCGCTGTCAATACGCAGCCTTATCGCATCCTCTTCCCTTGCCGCAAGCACCTTTCCGCCGATGCCCATTTTTTCGATAAGTTCCGTCACAAATTGAGCCGCAGGTTCACCCTCGGCAGCCTCCTCGGTGTAATTCACGGGAGGTTCTTTCACGGCTTCGGGCGCGGGTTCTTCCTCGCGGTTCTGCCTTTGCGGACGGCTGCGATTGCCGCGGCTGTCACGGTTTGCACGATTGTTTCTTTCGTATTTTTCGTTCCTTTCGGGTTTGGCGGCGAACTCGTCCTCCGCCCTGTTCACTGTTTCGGGAACATCGTACTTTGCATTTTCATCATACGCTTCCGCTGCGGCGGTTCCCGTTCCGACCGGCATATCCGTTTCCGGAATTTCGGGTTCGATAATCTCTTTGCGTGTTTCTTCCACGCCCTCTGCAATTGCTGTCACGGTTTCTCTGTCTTCTCTGCGGCGGTTGTCGCGATTCTCGCGGTTGTCACGTCCGCTGCGGTTATCGCGGTTTCCGCGCCTTTCGGTGCGTTCGCGGCGTTCGCGGGCAAGTTCCGCCGTGAAATCGGGAACAACGACTTCCTCGGCGGGTTTTTCCGTCAACTCAACGATTGCAGGTTTTGCACCGATGCCGAGAAGACCTTTTGTTCCGTGTTGAATAACATTTATTGTGACCTCGTCGATTGACAGGCCGAGCTGCTGAAGACCGCTGAAGATGGCTGCATCAACGGATTTTCCCGTTGCTTGGATTGAACGCATGTGTTTTACCTTGAAGCATCTGCGCACTCGGTGCTGTACGCACGGTGTGCCGCAATGCTGCCGCGCCTGTTTGTGCGGCATATCCTTTCGTTATTTGTGTTTTAATTTGTTTTCACACGGGCGGACGGGAAAGACGCCGTCATAATATGCTGCTCTGCCCGATAAAATCCGAAGTTTGCTGCGGCGTTTCGCTGCTTTCGTGCAATTCGGACGGAGTTCGGCAACCTGCGAAAGTCCGAAAAGAACGATGCGGTACGCAGTTCCGCCGCCGGAACCGCGCACCGATTAAGTGAATTTTATTTTGCTTTTGAAGGTTTTGCGGAAGAAACTTCATCCGCATTTTCCTTTTTGCTCATGATAAGGTTCGTGAGCTGGGACGTGATAATCTGAAGCACGCTGCTGAGAACCCAATAGAGCGAGAATGCCGAGGTGGAGCTCAAGCATACAAAGAAGCTCATTATCGGGAACAGCCACAGCATGAAATTCATGCTTTGCTGCTGCTGAGCGGCACCGGGGTTCAGCTTCTTGGACTGGCGCATTGAGAGCCACGCCGAAAGCAGCTGGAAGCCGGTTGCAAGCACGGGCAGGATGAACCATCCGTTATTGTTTCCGTGCTGATATTTTTTCATCAGGTTATCGTATTTTTCAACGGCGGTGTCCGTCGGCAGCAGATCCATGCTGCTCGAGCCGAATTCGCCGGTTGCAAGTCCGGCCTCAACAAGGGTTTCCCAAATCACTTTGCCTTCAATCTTATTGCCGGCCGCATCGGTGTACCCGGTGTGGAAAAGCTTAAGATTGCCTATGTTGTTTGCTTTTGTGCACACACAGGTCGAAGAATTGCCGTAAGTTTTAACGGTTTTCGCAGGCGTGACGACAGGCGCAAAGCCGCTGTCCGGCTGCCAGATGTTCGTAATCCAGAGGAAGCTGTAGCTGTCGAAAGTCTCCTGCGCTTTTTCCTCGTTAACGATCGTTTCGTATGTGAGCCGAACGGTCTGTTCATAGCCCCAAAAGCGGAATGCTGCAAGGAAGCAGAAGAAAAGCGGAAGCGTCAGCAGCAGAGGAAGACAGCTTGAAAGCATACCGATGCCGTTTTCCCGCATGAGTTTGTTCTGCTCCATGCTGAGTTTTTGCGGATTGTCGGCATATTTCTTTTTCAGTTTTTCGATTTCGGGCTGAATCTTTGCCTGTTTGCGCTGATTTTTGCGATTGTTGATATCGGGAAGGATCTGAATTATGCGCAAAGCAAGCGTAACGATAAATATCGTAAGAAAATAATTGTTGCCAAGCACGCTGTAGAGCCAACGAAGCAAATCAAAAAACCACTCGGTAAGGAAGAAATCGTTAATCATTTTCTGTTATTTTATCCTTTCTGTCCGTCAGTCTGCGGCACTTATTTTTCCGATACCGTACGTTTTGCGTACAGGTCTCCCCTTTTTCGGCCGCACCGCCCGATTCCGTTTCGTTCGCCGCCGCCTTCCGGCAACGAAAAAAACGCATAAGATTAAGCTTTTTTTCGGATGTCTTATTCGGAACGGGATCGTATCCGCCCTTTGAAAACGGGTTGCAGCGCATTATGCGCCAAACCGCAAGGAATAACCCCTTGAACGCTCCGTGTATTCTCAAAGCATCGATTGCATACTGAGAGCAGCTCGGCGTATAACGACAGCACGGACCGCTGCGCGGCGAAACAAACAGCTGATAGCTTTTTATAAGCTGAATAAACAGCCGTGCGGGCAAACTCAGCCGTTCGCGTTCGGAATCATTTTCGCGCCCCCATGAGTTCATGTCGGGTTCCCGCCGCAATTTTCGTTATCGCTTTCCTTCGTTTCCGCCTCCGCATCGCTTGCCCGCTGTTTTTCCTTCTCCTGCGGTGGGTTCGTATTTAAGTACCCCGCCCGTTTGAGAGAATATCTCATTGAGCTGCGAATGTCCGGAAGCTTTTCGTCAACTATCGGCTGTCTCGCAATAAAAATAAGCCTGCATCCCGGCTTTATGCAGGGAATAAGCGGGGTCACAGCCTCACGCATACGGCGTTTTGTTTTATTACGAACAACAGCGTTGCCGATTTTTTTACTCACGGAAAAACCGATTTTGACTTCGCCCTGTCTGCCCCTGGCATAAATCAAAACCACGCTCCGCCCCCCGACCGATTTCCCGATGCGATAGGTTCTGCGGAACTCCTTATTTCGTTTGAGAGAATAGCAACGCTTCACTTTCAGTTTTCAGATTATCACGCATATGCCGACCGATTCGTTTTTGCCGAGGAAGCACTGAATACACATCAAAATACAGATTTTAGCAAAAACTCTTAAAAATCAGCGTTTGTTCAGTTAGTCTGTCGTTTTTTCAGGCAATACCGCACATCAAAACATATATTAAAACCGTATGCTGCGCAGCGCAATCCGGTGCCGCCGCGCGACATATTTTATATTGTTATTGTTCGGGTGCCGAGTACTTTTCCGTTTGTTCCGTTAAAACTCAAAGACCGTTCAAAACAGCGTTTCCGCAGCAATTCAATGGCTTTGTGAAAATCACGCGCAAGCAAAGCTCCTCAACACAAAACCAACCGAAAACACACCGAACGCCTGCCGCCTCATCGGAGCACAGTTGTTCAAAATGTTAATGAACTTACGAAATGATACCGCCTCGGGTGCGGCACAGCCGCACACCGAGTCCGCTCCGCCGTACGGGCGAACATATCAAGCGGGATCTTCGCCGGAAAAAGCTCTTGTAAAAAGCCTTTGTGAGCAGTGTTCGCAGCAGGCTGCCCGGTTAAATCCGCCGCAGGCTGCAAACCGTTTTTCCTCGTTTGAGGTCTCAAAAAAGCGAGCCTGCCGAAAAGCAAGTCCCGCATTCGCGCATGTTTCGCTTAAAATCGGAAGTTCAATCCCCCGCATTGGGCAAAAACACGGCGCAAATCATAGAAAAGGCTTATGCAGACAGTTTCTTCCTGCCCTTGCTGCGCCTGCGTGCGAGCACGTTGCGGCCGTTGGCGGTGCTCATGCGCTTGCGGAAACCGTGAACCTTTTTCCTCTGCCTAACTTTGGGCTGAAAAGTCATCTTCATAGTATACAGTACCTCTTTCTTGCTTATTTACAAGGGAATATCGCAATCTGTCCGACCCATGCTCAAAGGAGCATTTTCGGCGAAAAAAATTTCGCTCGGCAGATTTCCGAAGAAAACCCCATAGTGTCACAATTAGTTATTATAGCCGCAATGCCCCCGTTTTGTCAAGCCCGAATTCGCACATCCGAGCCTGTTTTTATTTTATTTTTGCAATATATTATCATCTTTTTATTTGTCTCATCATGCAGCATTCCTCAACCCGTTCCGTTCGGCCGCGTTTGCTTCCCGCCTTGCTTAAACTCCCGATTTTGTTCCGCACAGCCGCACTGCGTTCGCTTTCATACGCACAGGCGGCTGCATTTTGTTTTGATAATATAATTTTTCAAAGGTTTTTTTCTCTTTTCATTCCCGTTTCGATATGCTATAATTTAAATGTCAGAAAATGCGCGGGTTTCTTCGTCGGCTTGACGATCGGCCTGCGCGAAACAAACACAAAGGAGATTTACCATGCCTGTTAATCTTAAAGGGCGTTCCCTGCTTACCCTCAAGGATTTCACTCCCGATGAAATCCGTTATCTTCTCAACCTTGCCGCCGACCTTAAGGCAAAAAAGCGTGCCGGTATCCCCGGTGATCTGCTTGCAGGCAAGAACATCGTTCTTCTTTTCGAAAAAACTTCCACCCGCACCCGCTGCGCATTCGAGGTTGCCGCGCTTGACGAAGGCGCACATGTAACCTTCCTTTCCAACAGCCAGATGGGCAAAAAGGAATCCCTTGAGGACACCGCAAAGGTTCTCGGCCGTTTCTATGACGGCATTGAATTCCGCGGCTTCAAGCAGGAGACCGTTGAGCTGCTCGCAAAGCATGCGGGCGTTCCCGTATGGAACGGCCTCACCGACCTGTATCATCCCACTCAGGTTCTTGCAGACTGCCTCACCATCATGGAAAACATCGCCAAGCCCCTCAACAAGGTCAAGCTCGTTTATGTCGGTGATGCACGCAACAACATGGGCAACTCCCTCATGATCATCTCCGCAAAACTCGGTATGCACTTTGTCGGCATCGCTCCCAAGGCTCTCTTCCCCGAGGATCATCTTGTTGAAGAAATGCGCGAGCTTGCAAAGACCACCGGCGCAAAGATCGAATTCTCCGAAGATATCGCTGCTGTTGACGGTGCGGACGCTATCTACACCGACGTTTGGGTTTCCATGGGCGAAGAGGCTCAGTTCGAAGAGCGCATCAAGCTCCTCACCCCCTACCGCGTAACCATGGACATGATGAACATGACCCATAACCCCGACTGCATCTTCCTCCACTGCCTGCCCAGCTTCCACGATCTTGAAACCTCCGTCGGCAGAGAGATTTACGAAAAGTACGGCGTTGCAGAACAGGAAGTTACCGACGAAGTCTTCCGCGCTCCCTGCTCCAAGGTATTCGACGAAGCCGAAAACCGCATGCACACCATCAAGGCCGTTATGGTCGCAACCGCAGGCAGATAAGCTTTGCCCTGCCGTTCGGCAATTCGGATTCCGCGCCTGATTTTGTTTTGCGCTTCAGCTGAATCCGATTGAATAACAAAACACGCTGCATCCTTTTTCGGGTGCAGCGTTTTTGTGTCTGCTGTGTTTGCGCCGTTATATTGACGTGCGGTTCAGCTCAGCAGTCAAGGTAAAAGATAATGTCGCTCTTGCCTTCCTGCGCCGTGCCGCGATAGACTTCCGTGTCAAATCCGCCGATGCGGAACCCGCATTTCAGGTAAAAAAGACATGCACCGAGATTATTGTCCTGTGCAATGACGTAAATCCCGCGATACCCCTTTTCCCGTGCAAGCTCTTTCGCGCGTTCGATAAGCTTCATTCCAATGCCGCGGCCCCGTGCCGCCGCGCTGACCTTCAGGTCACAGAGGTACATATACTTAAAGAAGCCTTCCTGCATTATCGCAAGTCCGATACAGTTTTCCGCATCGGCACCGCCTGCTGCGCCGCGAATGCTCTCATCATCGCATTCGCCGTCATACGCGCCGATAAAAGTGGAGTTTTCACTCATTTGTTCGAAATCATAATTTTCGTCAGGAAAGCGCATTTCAGAAGCGTTCTTCGGTGCAAAAAGCTCCGTTTCCCAACTCCATTTTCCGTCCGAATATTTCGGAATCAGCCGCCCGAACAGTTTAAACGGCTCATTCGGAAGATTTATGTCCTTCGAATGCTGCGCGTCAATCAATCTTGTTACTGTCATTCAGTTCTCGTCTCCTGTGCTTATCTCCGTCCCGCCCCACTCAACAACGGTAAAACCACGGCGTTCGGGTGCGGTCAGCGCCTGCTCTGCAATGTCAACAAATGCATCGGATTTCTGCCACGCCATGAAAACACGAATCACGGTATCGGGCGCAGGCTCAACTTCAAGCTTTGCAGCCTGTGTGTAGCAATCGGCTTGGAATGAAATCACATTGTACGGATTCTGTTCCATAAGCGGCAGCCAGAAGACGATGAATTCGTTTGCCTCACGTCGATTGAGGCCCAATTTTTCAAGCGCAGTTTCAAGAAACGCAGCCGTATCGCCGCCCTTTACGCAGAAGCCCTTTGAAAAATCAAACCGCGCATTCGTTTCCCCCTCCCAATAGAGGTAATTGTATTCCGTGCCGTTTTCATCGGTCAGCACTCCGTTCGGGGAAGCTTTCACGCGCCACCCGTTTTTGTATTTCGGATATGTGCATGTCAGCGCACCGTCAAGCTCAAGATTCACATAAACATCCGTTTCCGTTTCGGGATAGAGGTAAACAACGGGCTTGTAGGCAACATACGGATCTGGTACCCAATCGCTCGGCTCAACGGACAGAACATCCGCTTCGTGACGCTCGGCTTCACTGTCCGCACAGTAGTTTTCCACCTTGCATAAAACATGATCGCCGACGCAGTATTCGTCCGAAAGCCTGCCGTTAAGCTTCAGTTCATAGGGCGCGGGGATAACGGGGCTTGCAAAAAAACAATCCGCATATATTCTTATAATTATAACGTGGCCGGTCGAATCCTTTTCGATTTTTTCGGCCGTTGATTTGTCCAGCCATTCCCCATCAAAGTCTCTGTCCCTCAAATCGTCCGCATTTTTCCAGCTTATTGCTTTTATCTGCGCGGGATAAGTTTCGCTTATGCCGCCCTTATACGTCACCTGCACAACCGTCCCGACATTAAATCCGATCCGTTCAAGATTGCCTGTGCCGAATTGAATTTTATCGCTGCTTGCGGCTTCCGCCGTGCCCGCAGCGGGACGAACCGTAACAACGCTTCCGTTAATCTCCGTAATTTCCGCATCAAAAACATGCTCAATGCCCGCTGCTTCCTCTGCCCAAAGCTCATCAAGCGTTTTTTTAAGATCCTTTCCGAAATAAACCTTTGTTTTTTCGTATGTTCCGCCGGCGTAAAACTTTTTCCATTTAACAATGCGGTATGTCATCGCCGCATATTCCCGCGTTCCGCCGTCGTCGAGTGCCGCCTTCGGGATCGGTACAGCCAAAACAGTGACAGCGATCACAGCAAATATGATTATGAATACCCAAACCCTTTTTGTCTTCATTCCTAATTCCTACTTCCTAATTTCTAATTCCTAATTCTCTTCCTGAAGTTATAATAGCATATACAATTCGGAACGTCAATCAAATGATTCGAAAATACCCCATTGAAGACTGTTTCCAAAATTTAAGCACCGAACCCTGCGATTCGGTGCTTCTGTTCTATTCATTGGTCTGCTCCGGAAGCAGACACAGTTCCCCGCTGTCAACTTCAAACCGTTCTATGTCCACTCCGGTATAGTAATGCCGCAAAATTTCATCGAAACTGCTGCCGTTTTTTGCCATTACATTTGCGCCGCACTGGCTCATGCCGACGCCGTGCCCAAAGCCGAAGCAGGTGATTTTAACATTCGACTGCGTGATTGAAAACTTAACATTGGTGCTGCGGAGTTTGAGTGCGTTCCTGAGCTGCTGCCCGGTAACAACGGTGCCGCCCAAACGAATCAGCTGAATCCGCCCGCTCTCCGTGCGCTGCCAAACGTCAACATCCTTTGCGGGGTCGGACATTTGCGCATCGGGAAAAGCCGAATTCACTTTGCTGATAAACTCAGCCGTCGTGTAGCATTTTTCCGAAGTAAACTCCGGCGAATCCTCTTCCCCGCCGCTCTCAACCGAAACAAGATAGGGCAGAGCAACAGCGAATACAGCCTCACAGTTTTCCGTTCGCCCGCCGGAGGAGGAATGGTACAATGCAGTCACCAGTTCCCCGCCGCTTGTCAGAACAAGCCCTTCCGTTTCGTGCACGGCGGCTTCAATGCGTGCATAATAGTTTTCAAACGAGCTGCCCCAGCGTTCCCGCAGCTGTTCCGTGGTCAGAAAAGCTTGGCAGCAGGCATAGTCCGTGCAGATGGTATGTCCGCTTTTGCAGCGAAGCTCACCCGTCAGGTGCTTCATTGCAAAGGTTCGGGCCGCAACAGCCTGCGCTTTCAATGCTTCCTTTTCATACGTTGCGGGCATCTCCGCCGCAGTGACATGAATGATGTAGTCCTCCGTATCCATCGGAACGACCTCCTCACCGTTCCAAACTCCGATTCCGTTTGCCGAAGGTATCGTTTCATACTTTTCGCCTGCGAGAAGATTCAGACCGCTCACAATGTCGGGCATCAGATCAAGGCCCGCATTCACGCTGCCTGCCGTGCGCGGTGCCGGGACTCGTCCCCCGACGGACACGGCGGAAAGAACTGCGGTCGATAAGCCGACAATTCCCGCCGCAAGCAGCATTCCGATCGTTTTCTTCATGTTCATGTCACATTGTTATGCGGTTCTTTACAAGATTATTACATTTAAATTCGCGCAAACCTATTGAATACCGAGGCCTCTGCGTTGTATAATATAGCTGTGAAAGGGTATGTGAAGCTTTTCATGCGCGGCAGCTGATTTTTAAAGCAAACGACCCTTTACGCCATTCATTACACGAAAGAGAGGAAGAAATATGCTGCTGAACACAATGCTTCTGCTGTCCGGCGGAGATTTTTTCAGCCGTTGGCTTGAAGGCTGGAACCTCGGCGGGCTGATACTCGTGCTTATCGGCGCGGCTTTGATAATCATCGAAATGCTGATCCCGGGATTCGGCATTGCAGGCATATCGGGCGCGGCAGCCGTGATTGCAGGGCTTATCATAGGTTCGAACGACCCAATATCCGCGCTGTTCTCGGTTGCAATACTTGTTGTAATTCTCAGCATCGCCGCGGTCATAATATTCAAAGTTGTTTTCGGCAAACGGAAAAACGGCAAAAACTCCCGCATCGTGCTTAACGAAAGCATTGCAGCGGAAGCGACCGACCGCGTGACCGCCGAATCAGCCGAGCTCATCGGCAAACAGGGGATTGCGCTCACTGCGCTGCGGCCGAGCGGTGCTGCACTTATCAACGGAAAACGTTACGATGTGCTTGCCGACGGTGAATTCATTGCAAAAGATGAACCGATCGTTGTTTGTGCCGTTGAAGGTCTGCGCATCAGCGTTCGACGCCCGAACGAAGCGGAATGATTCATCGTCCTTGACTCCGGAGCGGAGTTCTATCCACCCTCAATGAAAAAGAAACCTATTGACGACAAAAAAGAGAACAAGCGGCCGTTTTTCTATTCTCAGTTTTATGACGCATCGGATATTGAAGCGGCAAGCAAAAATGCATACAACACCGAAATGAGCAGCAAAGAGCTGAACAGGCGGCGCAAGCGGGACTGGATCTTTCTTCTTATCGGCGTACCTGCATTCATTGCACTGCTGTATCTTATCGCCTTAGCTTTGCGCTGAGCCGGAAAGGGCTGCCGCCGATGCCGCAAACGGTATCGCATCGCAGCCATATATTCCGGAACAGTATTTGAACAATATTTATTTGAAAGGAAAATACAAAAATGAACGCACTGAACCTTATTCAATTCGAAAGCTCTTTGGTTTTCGCCGATGCCCCCGCAGCCGGCATGTCTGTCGGCGCAATCATCGGCATCATAATCGGCGCAGTCATCCTGCTGATATTCTTCTTCTCCTTCTTCCCCGTCGGGCTTGCTATTTCGGCAGGAGCATCGGGGGTTCATGTCGGGCTTTTTCAGCTTGTCGGTATGCGTATCCGCAAAGTAAACCCGCATCGCATTGTTGAACCGCTCATCAAAGCAACGAAGGCAGGTCTTGATTTAAATCTGAACAAGATGGAAGCGCATTACCTTGCGGGCGGCAATGTTGACCGCGTTGTGAATGCGCTCATCGCCTCCCAGCGTGCGGGCATCGCACTTGATTTTGAAAAGGCATGCGCAATTGACCTTGCGGGCAGGGATGTTCTGACCGCAGTTCAAATGAGCGTCAGTCCCAAAGTTATCGAAACACCCGTTATCGCCGCAATTGCAAAGGACGGCATTGAGCTCCGCGCAAAGGCAAAAGTCACCGTTCGCGTCAATATCGACCGTCTTGTCGGCGGTGCAGGCGAAGAAACGATCATTGCCCGCGTCGGCGAAGGCATTGTTACCACCATCGGTTCTTCCGTCAGCCACAAGGATGTTCTTGAAAACCCCGACTCCATCTCTCAGACCGTTTTGAACAAGGGTTTGGACAGCGGCACGGCATTTGAAATACTCTCCATCGATATTGCGGATGTTGATGTCGGCGTGAACGTCGGCGCAAAGCTTCAGATCGACCAGGCTGAAGCCGATAAGCGCATTGCACAGGCAAAAGCAGAGGAACGCCGCGCAATGGCGGTTGCACAGGAGCAGGAGAACAAGGCGGAGGTTGCAGGTATGCGCGCCCGCGTTATCGAGGCCGAAGCCCAGGTTCCCCTTGCAATGGCTGAAGCGTTCCGCAGCGGCAATCTCGGCATCATGGATTACTATAAAATGAAGAATCTTGCCGCCGACACCGAAATGCGCGAATCCATCGGAAAAACCACCGCAGGTTCCGCCGATGTTAAATAAACAGTCAAAATGCACCCGTTTCCGCGGCTGTCATGCAGTTGCGGAAACGGTCGGCAATCGATTTAACGAAATTTAATTAACGGAATCAAACAAACAGAATCCAAACGTATCGAAAGGAGGCAGCCATGCAGCTGTTGATATTCATTGCGGCAATCGGCTTCTTTGTTCTCAGAATTCTTGCGTCAAGCAAGAAAAAGCAGCCCGAAACCGCCGAAAACGGTGCTGCGAATCGGTTTGCCGAAAACGAATCGGACGAATTCGCCTTCGGAACGGGTTTTGCGCAGGGGAAACCGAAGCCTGCCGCACAGAACCGAACCGAGGGCAGAGCATACAGTGCATCCGACTCCTATTGCGGCACGGCAAACTGCACCGGCGGCAGCATTCACGAAGGTGCTCATGAAGGCGAAGTTCGCGCTCCGCGCTCCCCGTCCGGAACCGGCGGCGGAAACATGCGCAGCAATGCATCCTCCGGCAAAAAAACCGCAGCAAGCCAAACGGCAAAGAAAACTGCGGCACGGCAGCCCGCCGCCGCAGTCCGACCCGATGACGATCCCGCATATGAGCAAAAACAACCGGTTGAAAGCACAAAAAAAGTGCAGAGCGGAGCGGACAGGCTGCTTAAAGCCATCTCGGCTCAGCCCGCAGTTACCCAGGGCATTATCTGGAATGAGATTCTTTCCGCACCCGCCGCGGCAAGAGATTCGGATTGATACAGCAGACTTTTAACCGGACGGCAAAGGCTTTTTATTGAACTTCAAGCAGGAACAAAACCGCTTCCCTTTTCGGAGGCGGTTTTGTTCTTGGAGTAAAATCACTATATTTTTGGAGTAAATCTATATGTTTGATAAGGAGAAAATGACGTTTTGAACAGGAGCAACAGTCAGCATTGGTTCAAACTCTTTCGCAGTTTTAAATAAATTCAACCGTATAGTCCGCAAAGCAGCCGAGAAAGTTTCCGATAAGTTTTTTTGCATTCGATTCAACGGTGTCAAAAAAACCTTTTTTCTGAACCTCCTCAAGTCCTTCCGATTCAATTTCCGAAATCAGCGTTTGATATTGCTCAAAATCGATCGGATTCAGCATACTGTTCTGTTCATTGCATACAACGCTGTCCCAAATCAGCTGATTGCTCATGATTTTCGCCTGAGGCAAAGCGACATAGATCTTCATGCTTTCATTATCCACTCGAACGGCAATGTCCTCAAGCGAATAGCCCGCTTTAACTATGCCCGTGCAGGTCAATTCAACATGGTTCGTTGAACCCGGAATGGGAATCTTGTCCACAAAATAGCGGGTAAAATCCTTCCCCCGGGTCACGGTGTAATCTCCTTCGCATGTTGCAAGCTCACCGATTTCAAGAATCTTCGCCTCAACTTCATCCACAGTGATGATGGATTTTTCAACTTCACCCGGAAGCTTCAGATCGATGCCGCTGCTGCTTGCGGGAACAACTTCCGCTTTTCCGCCGTTCGAACGATTTCCGAAAAAGTATCCGAATCCGAACACAATTGCCGTCACCAGCAACACGGCAAAAATCCCACCCAAAACCTTTAAAAATTTCTTCATGTCCGCATCCTCCTCTTACAGCCACGCCGTGATGAATACAATAAGGTAAAGTGCCGCGATAACGCCGACAATACCCAAAAGAATTTTTCCGATGATCTTCATTCTTCTTCGCCTCCATTCATTTCCGAAATCTTCCGCATTGCCTCGGTTGGCTTCAACCGGCAGACGAGTCCGACCTTGTACGCAAGCTCTCTGTTCTCCGCCGCTTTTTCAACAAGAAGCGAGGCAATAACCCTTTGTTTAACAGTCATTTTAAATCTCCTTTCGGCTGTTGTTTTTTTGTATGACTGAATTATAATGCAGTTCATCCTTCGGAAAAAGGGCAAAAACTGCGGAATAACCCTGTTGTTTTCCCTAAAAAATGCAAAAAACGCCGATTAAATGCATAAATCGACGTTTTCAGGTTTAATCCGCAGCTGCGCAGCCCGTGCTATCTTTCCGCTTCGCAATAGTTTCTCTGAAGTTTGATTTCTCCGTCGGCAACCATTTGCTCAAACCAGAATTGAAGCGTTTCAACCGTTACGGATATTTTTTCCAATTCGGCCTGAATACCCATAAAATCAATCATTTCGTCTTCCGAAATTTGTCCGTCCGCCGTTATCTCAATCAGCCGTTCCTGCTTTTTCTGCATTGCGTTGAGCGATGCAAGCATTTCAAGCGCAATTCGAGACAGGTCCTTGACCTTTATCTCCGGAACATATTGCTGCCCGATGGGACACTCGTGCGCACAGTAATAATTGCACAGATTCGGGTTTCTGTACCCGCGGGACATTTCAAGCACTTCGTCCGAACGCGGCACAAATCCCCCGTTTTCAATTCGTTCAATGCGATCCGCCGAAATCCAGCCCAGCACTTCGCTCGCCTTTTCCCGCGAATAGCCCATGTTTTCACGGCAAATTTGATATTGAGTTTTATTATCCTTGTTCGATGTTCTCCCCATTTTTTCGTTCCTCCCGTTTTTTTCATTCTGCGGATGCTCCTGCGAAACAACTTTGCAAAACAGCGGAGGCTGCAAAATCTTAACCCAAAACCGTGCCTGCCCGTTCCCCGTGCCGCATATTCGCTCCGCACACCGAAAAAAATCGTTGCTGCAATTCGGCAATATTATTTTACAATAAATATATCCGAGTTTCAAGTCGAAATGCGGCGGAAAATCTGCCTTTTTCACGACAGAAGAATTGTGGCGGACGATAAGCATTATTCATACCGGACTCAACTTTGTTTAAAAAAACGGTTGACATGTTTAAATTTGAATGCTAAAATATATGTACATTCATATTTCTCATGCATATCTCTGCATATGCAAAATCAGATTTAATGCAGCAAACAGGAGGTCTTGTACATGTTGAATAAAGCATTTATAGAACTTTTCGGAGATGTTAACAGCTTTTCTCCCGGAACCGGTATGATAATGGCGGACAGGCAGATCAAGCGTGCATTGGAGCGTGACGAAATTTCAATTGATGAAATCGGAAACGCGAAAGCTGTCGCACGTTTAAGAAACGGTAAGTGGTTCATTTTGTTCGGCGGTTGGGACTACGATGAAAATCATACCGCAATGCTCGGTGCGGCTTTAGGCGATGTTGCGGGTTCCATATATGAATGGCACAACATAAAACGTAAAATCGGGAAAGACGAATTGATTCAAGCGAATTCTTTTTTCACTGATGATACCGTTATGACCTGCGCCGTTGCGGCGGGACTGAGCGAAGGTTTACGCCGATTACCCAAAGACTGGCTGAATTTCCCGAATTCCGAGTCTGCACTTTTTTATGCCGTTCAGGAAAAAATGCAGCAATTCGGAAGACTGTATCCCCATGCAGACTACGGCGGACATTTTCGCCGATGGATTTCTTCTGAGAATCCGCATCCTTACGGCAGCTGGGGCAACGGTTCCGCAATGCGTGCCTCCTATGCCGGATGGGCAGCAAATTCATTGGAAGAAGCCGAAAAACTCGGTGAAATTTCTGCAAAAGTGACGCATGATCACCCTGAAGGCATCAAGGGTGCAGTTGTCGTTGCCGGATGCATATACAAATTGCGCTCCGGAGCGTCCAAAGCAGATGTTCGTGAGTACGCAGGCAAGTACTATGACTTGAATTTTACGCTTGACGAAATACGTCCCGATTATTCCTTCGATGTTTCCTGCATGGGTTCTGTTCCGCAGGCACTAAATGCATTTTTTGAGGGAAACAACTTTGTTGACGTCATTTCGAATGCCATTTCAATCGGAGGTGACAGCGACACAATTGCTGCAATTGCCGGCGGAATTGCCGAAGCAATATACCCGATTCCGCAGTCGCTCCGCAGCGAACTCATCGACAAGCTTGATGATAAGCTCCGCAGAACCATTGCTGATGCCGTTGATTTTTTCATTCTTAAAAATTATTCTGAGTAATGTGTTGTTTGTCAGAACCGCCCGTAAACCGTAAAGTTTTCGCAAAAGATTTAAACGCAGAAAATTTGTTTTGAATTCTGTTCTTTTCGTGATATACTTTACGCAGCAAAAACAGTTTGCCCAACACTCTTGTCCAAGTTGCGGGCAATCTCATAAATAAGCTTGCGAACGGGCAAAGCTGAATGCATATGCTGCTCGGCGCATACCGTCAGACTTATAACAATGAACCCGGAGGTTATTTACAATATGTACGAACCCAAACCCATCGACACAAGCGATGTTGTCCTTCCTGCGGAGCTGCTTGCTCTTACGGAAAAAATTGCCGAAAACGTTCATGAAGTGTGGGCCGCAGGCCGAATTGCCGAAGGTTGGACTTACGGTGAAAAGAAGGACAACGATTTAAAAACAACACCCCTGCTCGTTCCTTATGACGAGCTTGCGGAAAGCGAGAAGGAATATGACAGGAACACCGCGCTTGAAACCTTGAAGCTGATTGTCAAAATGGGATACAGAATTGAATTGCGTGACCCGAATCAATGACATTTACGCACATTAAATTTCTTTTCCCGAATTTCTGTGCCGAATGCCTTTTTCTGCACGGATTTTCGCTGTGATTGCGGTCGCTGTGTTTTCTGCCGTTCCGAGCGGCGGAAGGATTGAAACGGCGATACGCAGTCACAATTTGATATGCTTCAGCCAATAAATAAAATGCAGAGGAGAACTCACTTGAAAGTTTTATTCCGGGACAAACTTAAATCTTATTTTTCAATGGCTGTTTTAGGTTTGCTTGCAGGATTCTCCGTTGTGTTTTTCATTGAAGTGCCTGACAACGGTTTCTGGTCGTTTTATTATTGGAGTTCGAGCACCTTCGGCTTCTGGATGTTTTCGACTTCGTTGATTGTTTTATTCAGCGAGAACAGAAAATGTGCGGCAATCAATGCGGGAATTTACATATTCCTGATGTTCCTTATTACGACCGTACACCAATCGTTCCGACTTTACCGCAGCGGAGCGATGCAGCAGGAGTCATTATCCCAACTGCTACCGAATCATATCGGAGGCTGGCTGCTATACAGCGTTCCGCCCGCTTTTGTATGTGCCGTGTTGGGAATAATCCTATGGTCCGGCAGAAAAAACACGATATGGGGAAAACTGCTCCGTACAATGCCGGCGGTATTTTTGTTTGCGGAAACGGGCATTCTTTTTTACAGTGTTTTTGTTTATCACACAAGATTTTTTTCGGCATTAAGCGATCTTGTCTGCTTTCTTGCGTATTCGGTTATTTTTTTTAAACAGGCAGGAATCGACAGGCAATAATCTTTCGATTAAGCTTGCACAATTGTTTTTCGGAAGCTGCACAAACCTCAAAACGGCAAACAGGGCAGCTCCCGAAGGATTGTCCTGTTTGCCGTTTTCATTATTGCTTTGCAGAAAAGCCCTTGATATGTATATTTTCTGTTTTCCGTATTGCACATATTTATTCGGCGTGGTACAATAATTGAGGTATGCACAGCTAATGGCGCGGCTGCTCACTGCACCCGTATGTATCATGTTGTGTAAAATTAAAAAATCAGAGGAGAACTCACAATGAAAAAAATTACGGCGATTATCCTTGCTGCACTGATGCTGCTCAGCTTTGCGGCATGCGGCGGAAACAAGAAAGAACCTACTCCCGCGCCCACCACAGAAGTTCCCGCGATGCCCACCGCGGAACCTACAGCGGAACCCACTGCGGAGCCCACGGAAGAACCCACTGCGGAACCTGCCGACAGTTACAATTACAACCAAGCCACCCGCGAATTCACAACCGACTTCATCAAGCTGACCGCACCCGAAGGCTACATGCTTATGGACATCGGCGGAATCGTTGCTTTTGCCAGCAGCGTGGATGAAAATTCACAGAATGCAGTCATTTACATGAACGCACCCATCGGCGATGACGCCGCAATCAATTTCAGTCAGTCTGTTGAAGAAATTGAAGCTTATTTCAAAGAAGCTTTCGGCGGAACCGTTTCCGACGACAAATGTTATAAACTGACCGTCGGTGATCACCCGGTTATTTACTACAAAACAACCGTTGATGTTGAAGATGTTCGTGCATACGTCATTGCATGCTACATCTACTCCGGCGATATGCTGACAATGTTCACCGCACAGCTGTATGATGCCGAATCTTTCGAGGCTTGGAACTCTGCCATCAATGAAATGACAATCAGCGGCGAACAGCTCGGTTCGGCCGTAACTGCCGAATAATCACAACAGCAGAATTTTACAAATTTCATAAAAAAGACCGCCGAATCTCTCGGCGGTCAATTTTTGTTCGTTTTTTAACTTTTCAGATAAAGCCGATTAAAGCCGAACAGATTTTTGTTTCAATCCGCATTGCTTTTCCGCTCCGATGCGTGCATTTTTCAAAGTCCGATTCGGCGCATAAACCCGTCATACGTTTCCACGCGGTCGATATCGGTTTCTGCAACGGATTTCATGCTGTGCAGTTTGTTTGGAATCAGCCGCAAATTCGACACCGCACGCACGATCCACGCCAGCGGCAGCAGCCAATGCCGGCCCTGAAGGAAGGTATAGCGCGATTCGATTTGCCCCGCAGGCGGAAAAAGCATATTGCGTATCAATTTGCCCTTTGCAGTCTTCTTCGATTCCGAATTGCGCAGCTCTATCACTGCATGGTCACGGGAATGGCCGAACAGATCCGAATCCAGAGTATAGCAGAGAAGCTTTTTGATCGCCGCTTCGTCCGGCGGCGGAAGCGAGCAGCCGCATTCCGTGCCGAACCATGCGCTGCATGCATTCATCAGCGTATGAAAAAACCCGGTCAGCTGCAAAGCTGCCATCTCCCGCTCAATGTTTTCCATATTCAGCCGTGCGCTCTCATTCTTCATATACAGGGCAATATCCAAATACATTCGCAGCCCCGCTCCGCCGCCGTACAGATGCTTTGCAAGATGGCACACCGTATAAATAAAATGAAAATCCGAAGCAGGTCTGTACCGCAGCCCGTCATCCGGTTCCGCATACCGCCATGCGGCATCGAAATATGCTTTTAAATCGGCTCTGTTATCCAGATTGCCGTCCATTAAATTCGTGTGGATTTCATAATATTCCGCACCTTTAATGTAGGAATAAGTCGGCTCCCAGTTTTGTTTCACCGAATAACCCAGCGAAAGCATCAGCTCGTGTACCTTTTGCCTGTCTTCACAATGGATCAGCATGTCAATATCCCCAAACGTGCGCAGCTCCGGAACGGGATAAAGCTTTCGGAGATAATAGCCTTTAACGGGCATATGTGCAATACCCCGAACCGTAAATTCTTTTGATAAAGTTTCAAAGTCCACGCGGCGGTTCAGGTTGCCGACAATCGCACCGTACAAAAAACCGTCCAGTCGGCGGCAAACTTCCGAATCAGTCGAGAGCCTCCAACGCTTGTTTTCATACGCCAACACAGGCAGCATGTTCTGCTGTGCCGCCGCCCGCTGCAATTCCGCCATGTTCCACGGTTCTTCCGTTTTCGGCGCAGTATCCTGCACAAAACTGCGCAGCAACGCCGTGAATTGTTTTTCAATCATTTGCCGATACCCCCAACATTTACCTGATGCCATAAATCCGAAATCTGCGGATTTTCTCAAAGCTTTTTGAAGCGTTCAATTATTTCATCCGCGATTTCACCCGGCGTTCTTCCGACGGTGTTTATGTGCTCGGCACGCATATCCCCGCATTGCGCATCAAGGCATGTTTGGATATTGTTCATGCACCAGCACTCCTCATCCTCTCCGCGCTTAATTATCCTGTCGTGAATTGTCTGCCGATCGCCGTCAAGAATAACATACCCGACCGAAATGCCGCCGTCCGTCAGCCGCTGAATAATTTCCGTATACGAAACATCAAGCACAAGCGTCATCGGCACAATAATGTCTCCATCGTATTTGCTGCTTATATCCTTCAACAGTTTGCAGTTCAGCTCCCTCCAAAGCGGGTACCCCTCAAAAATAATGCTGTGTTTGCATTCCTCGGGATAATTGTCCCTGACAGCATTTCCGACCTCCTCCGCATCAAATATGTGCGCTTTCGGCAGCTTCGCCCTGAGCTGCTCCGCAACAGTCGATTTTCCGACGCCGTATGCACCGTTTATCCAGTAAATCATTGCTTTCCTCTTTCCTTAATGCTACATGTATGTTCTGACATGCAATAATGCAGTTTGCTTAATTCAGTCCCGCAGCAGCGGCTTCCCGTGACAAGAGGACCACCGTCTCGATATGTGTATCATTGTCCAAACTCAAGCTCATATCATCTGCAATGATAGGAAGCTTGAATTTGATGGACTTGAGCCACTGCCCGTTGGACTGCCGTTCCTCATAGATTTGGACTTCGGATAGCAGCGATTCCATAAGCTGCCGCGTTTCCTGATCGTCCATGACGGAATAGAGCTTATCAAAGTAAATCAGCACCTTGTAGATGTTGTCGCCCGTCAGCTTTTCCGCCTCAATCGCCATCTTCTTGGCTCTGGCAGCAACGAGCTGGTTTTCTGTATCCTCGATCTTATCATACATCTTGTAGAGCCGGTCATCAAGGTCTGCTTTGCGTTTAATGTAGTGCTTATCGTCCGGGTCTAGGGAATCAATCTCATCCATCAGCCGAGCCTTTACGGAGTAGCTCTGGCGAAGCTGCTTTTCATGCGCCGCAATCTCCTGCTCAATGGCAGAGGTATCCACCTTCATGCTGATCTTTTCCTGCATCATGGCGGCGAACTTCGGATTGCTTACCAGCTTTACGATAACCTCAGCAACGGCGCTGTTCATCAGTTCTTCATTGATCTGCTTCTTGAAGTCGCATTTATGCCCGCGCGTCATCGCACGGTGCTTACAGCCATAGTAATAAAAATCCTTGTATTTTGAGCCGTCCGCCTTGTGTTTGATGCTTTTGTTTCCGTACATTCCCACACCGCAGACCGGACATTTTACAATACCGGACAGCAGATGAATTTTGGTGTCCTTGCCCCTGTTGACGTGTTCGTATTTCTCCGCTTGTGCCAGCAGCTTGACCTGCGCCTCGTGCCATAGTTCTTCGGAGACAATTCCCTCATGCAGTCCGTCAACCAGCAGATAGTCATCCTGTTCCACAAGCCGGTAATCATTTCTTGTGCCATGCACCTTCTCCGTTCGACGTCTGCCATAGGCAATTTTCCCGCAGTAAACCGGATTTTTCAGAATCCTGCGGATCAACGCAGAATCAAACAGGGGATTTTTCCCGTTTTGCCTTTGGATTTTGTGAATCCCGTGGGTCGCAAGATATTTTGCAAGACCGTTTGCACCGGTATCCGTATGCACATACTGGTCAAAAATCACGCGGATTGCCGCTGCTTCTTCCTCATTGATGAAAAGCTGTCCCTTTTCCAGCTTGTAGCCATAAGGCGCAAAGCCGCCGTTCCATTTCCCTTCACGGGCTTTCTGGATTCTGCCCTCCATCGTCTGCACACGGATGTTTTCACGCTCAATTTCAGCCACAGCCGAAAGAACGGAAATCATCAGCTTTCCCGCATCCTTGGAGGAATCGATCCCATCCTCCACACAAATCAGATTGACACCGAAATCCTGCATCACCTGCAAGGTGGACAGCACATCCGCCGCATTTCTGCCGAAGCGCGAGAGCTTGAACACCAGTACATAGGACACGCCGTCTTTACCGGACTTGATATCCTCCATCATGCGGTTAAATTCCATGCGCCCTTCAATAGACTTACCGGATTTACCGGCATCCTCGTATTCGCCCACAATCTCATAGTCATTGAACTCGGCATAGGCTTTCATTCTGGATTTCTGTGCATCCAGAGAGTATCCGTCAATCTGCATGGCGGTAGACACGCGAGTATAGATATAGACTTTTATCTTTTCTTTTTTCATCGCATCTTCTCCACCCCAGCTTACTTTTTATCTGTTTTCTGCTCCAACAACTTGATGGAATCCAGATAATCGCGCTCAACTTCGCTGAGGGTACGGGCTTTGTATTTTCTGTATTCGCCGGTTGCCTTGTCGATAGCCTGCTTATGGCTGACGCTTCCGTTGCCAACCAGCAGCTGCTCTCCGCTCATGGTCAGAATCCGATCAAGATGCTCCGACCAGTCCTGCATGGTCATTGCCTGCTCCCGCTCCGCCTGTCGTTCCGCAAAATCCAGATATCCGGACACAAGCTGCCCCATAGCACGAAGCTCTTTCTCGTTCAGATAGTTCTTGGCAACTACCGCCTCTTTCAGCGTTGGCTGACCGCCCGCAAAGGTGGTCAAGCCCATAAATTCTTTCTCCGCATCGGCGCGTGTGTAGATGACCTCCGCCGCGGTTTGCCCATGAATGGCATAATGAATTTTATTTTGGACTTTCTTGAAAAACTGAACGGAGATTTCCGCCTTGGGATCATAGTCAATACTGGTCGCGTAGATTTCAAGCACCTGACGGTAAAACACCTTCTCGGAAGCGCGGATATCACGGATACGCTCCAGCAGCTCCTTGAAGTATCCGCCGCCGCCCAGATTTTTCAGGCGCTCATCGTCCAGCGCAAAACCCTTTCGCATATACTCCTTCAAAATTCCCGTTGCCCAGATGCGGAACTGCACACCGCGCTGAGACTTCACACGGTAGCCGACAGAAATGATGACATCGAGATTATAGTAATCCACCTGATAAGTCTTACCGTCAGCGGCAGTTGTTGCAAAATTTGCAACAACTGCTTCTCGCTTCAATTCGCCCTCAGCGAAAATGTTCTTGATATGTCTGGAAATAGTAGATTTGTCACGCTGAAACAGCTCCGCCATCTGGTCAATGGACAGCCAAACCGTATCGCCATCGAAGGTCGTTTCAATCTTTGTCAAGCCATCCTCTGTGGTATAAATCATCATTTCAGAATTATTCTGCTCATTCTCCCAGCGTTCCATGGTCACTTCACCTCGTTTTCTGCCATTGCAGGAGCTTTTGCTCCTGCAATGGGAGTTTGGACACTTATTTCATGATAATTATATCATGCCGCTTTCGCTGATTCAATATCGTTTTCGTGAATACTCTTATCAGCATCACCTTTTTCAGACACGGCTCCCTCTATGACGAGATCAGGCAGCGCGTCAAGATTCAGAACCACAGCATACTTTTCAATCAAATTTGCCAGCAAAGCGGCGAAACCGCTCCATTCATCTACCATATAACACACTAGACTTTCCAAAGGAAAATCGTGTGCCAAGTGGAACGCTGTTCCCCTATGGAACCCCATGCCAACAGGCTGCTGCTCGCACCTATTGGATGACCCGGAGCCAAAAGGAGAGCGCCGCCCTCCTTTGGAAACCTTCTGATATTTTCTTCACGGAATATCAGTCAAACAACGAAAATCTGTTTTCCTATATTCGCTTGAAAATAAAAAATGGCGCGGTCAAGGTATGAACCATATCAAATTTAGAAATAAGAGCTGCTATGCGTTTCTGCTCATCTAAGCTCGGCAATATCAATTTCCGTTCTTTCATGCTCCCCATGGAAACATGAATCATGGTAGATTTTGTCGTTGACTTCGCAATTTTTGCCAAATCGTACTGCAAGTAATAATAAAGATATTCCTTATTTATCGCTTTTTCGTCAAATAGTATTTTCCATATATGGTAATGGAATATACACTTTTCTCCGTCCCAAATTTTAGGACCGAGAGTAGCTGCCCATGAATAAAGCAGATCACCTTTATTGCAATACTTGGCTTCTTCCAATTCCAAATCTGAGTAATACCATGAATCATTAGTATAAAAATTTCCCACTCGCAAAACGGGGTATTTGCCTTCGCTCAATAGTTCTTCCTGCTTATATGCACGACCATTGAGGAAAGTTAGCTTATCTCCCATTTTATAGTCAACAACTTCACCGCGAGGATGTTCTATTAAGTCATCCCTGTAATATTCATACTGTTTCTTCCTCGCTGTAAGCTCCGCTGTAAGCTCCGCTGTAAGCTCCGTGAAATTGTCCAGAATACGGACAATTTCACTCTGTACAGGCAGAGGGGGAACTGGAACACGAATTACCCTAAAATCTCCGCCTGTCAATTTTGGGATGTTTCCGTGTACAAGTGCAGAAACGTTTACCGTTTGGATGAAATGGAACAAATATCGAAGTAATGTTCCTTCTTTTTCTGCAATGATATGGGCGTGATTGTTCACCCAAATCTTTCCCTCTGCCCAATTTACAATAGGATTACCGGATGGGGTTACAACACTACCATCTTCTCCAACCAGCACAAAGATACCATCAAAAATATAGTCTGAAACATAATCTTGAATGCCGTTTGCGCCATAATAAGGGTACTCCCCAGATTCTCTGGAGGCTTTTGTAACCGGCCTTCTCATATTATCCAAGATCTGGCAGCATGCTTCAAGAGGCTTATACTCAACTCCATTGGGACAAAGCGTATGTATCAATTCATTCAGTTTGTTCATCCGGTTCACCCCCAATGCTAAATCCTATTGCTTCTAATGCTGTTCTGATTTCGGTGCTGTTTCTGATTTCTTCTTCATTTTTCTTGACGTTATCCATTATACCGACGACCAATCTCCGCAACGGTTCGTATTCTCTTAACGCGGTTTCCTCGTCGGAATTTCCATGAGCAATATCGCTCAATCTGCGGAAAAGTGCATATCCATTATCAGAATATATCACTGGAACTATGGAACACTTTCTGTCTACTGCTGCAATCACCTGATCAAAAGGCTTTATTTTTCCACTGGGCTTTCTGATTTCGACGCCTGCGCTGTCACCAACTTCAATGGTGATTTGCTCCAAAATTGATCTTAAGTAAATAACCGCCCCGGCGCCAAGATGCTCCCGATATGCAATCTCCGCTTTGCCTAACCACTCGGAATACTTATCCTCTGTTTCAAATGGTAGTTTGAGGTTATCGGGCAGCTTGAAATTCTGCTTGATTAGGTGAATATTGGGCATGGGCGCATAAATGTCATCCGCGCCTACCAAGAACCATGCTTGTACACAGTGATTACAATTCTGGCATTTTGGATTGCTTTCACTGAAATCCATACACTGTAATTGACAATCAATGCTGATCATTTGCTTATTGATAATCAAACAATGCAATTCTTGAGGAGAAACAAAAGTGACACTGTCTTCACACGCCGTTGAGTAAAATGGAAGAAGGATCGTGCCAATCTGTATTTCGAGGAAATTACCTGCAGAAATCAAATGCACTTCTTCTGTTTCTTCCTCGGGGGAAATCGTGTATTTTTCCCAGTCGATGAAGGATTCGATTTCCCCGGTATTTTTGCTTTTATCAGATAATCTACTGCTGAGCCTCATAAATTATCCCTCTAATTCTGCAATGATCTTTGCAATTTCATCCCTCAACACTTGTTCTCTTGCAACGATTTCTTCAAGCTCCGCATTGAGCTTCGCAATGTCGATCACTTCTCTAGTGTCTTCCTGCTCTACATAAGAGCTTACCGAAAGATTGTAGTCCTGACCTTTGATTTCATCATACGGCACACAACGGGCAAAATGAGCAACATCATTACGAGATGCAAATTCATCTACGATATGATTGAAAACAGTCTCCAAAGTCATATTCAGGTTTTCGTCACTCTCGGCTTTTTTCCTGATATTGCAGAAGAGCTCCGAAGGAAGGATAAAGAAGCCTTTGGTTTTTACAAGATCTTCGCGGGCCTGTTCCGCTTCTTCGTCGGATAAAAGTGCATAGTCAAAGCCTTCGTTTCCGGCTTCAATTTCACCCTCGTTGATATAGTTGGTCAAGTTTTCGGAAATGTAGCGATAAAACATCATGCCAAGCACATAGGACTTGAAATCCCATCCATCTACGCTACCGCGCAATTCGTCGGCAATCGCCCATATTGCACGATGGAGTTCATCGCGCTCTTGTTCTTTTCTGAGATCAGCCATTGTTTTTTCCTCCGTTTATGCTTTTGATAGCCTTCTGATACTTGGCAGGGTCTTTCAAATATGCTTTTGCAGCTTCATTAAAGAAGTCGGCAAGCGAGCTGTCATTTTGCATTAGTGTTAGTTTCAAATCTTTGTGAAGCGCTGCGGGGAGACGTACCTGAACTTGCTTGTCTCGTTCGCCAATTACATCTGTTTTTTTAGGCACTCGCTTCACCTCCAAATGATATCAAGATATTTTGATATAATGATATCATATATGAAGAAAAAAGTCAATAATTTCAAAGGAAAACTCTTGCTTTACCAGCGAATTTTTGCGCGAACAACAGATCATTTTATATATAAATTAATGACATTTTTTCCTTGCCGCTCTGCCATTTCCGCGAACTGTGCCGCGCCGCCCCAGGAGTGGGTAACGTAGGTCACAACATAGTCTGACTGACGGAGCATCCATTTGTTACGCCAGACAATCGAAAAACGCGGTGGTACTTCCTCGATGCCTTCTGGCAGCATGGTGTCAGAGTAGTCTTCCGGATCATCGTCACTGTGTTTTACGGGCAAACGCTCCAGAACTACGGCGTAATGGATGTGAGCGTATTCCTGTGCCATCCCTCGCAGGACGGAGCGAACCATCCGATCATAAGCTCCTTTGTTGCCAACGTAAAACGCATCCACCGAATGATTCTCTATCAGATCGGTCAGAACTTCTCGCAGCTTCGGCTTTACCTCTGCCGGACAGTCGTGATGCCCGAAAAACGTACAAGCGCTCAATTTTTCTCCTCCATCGCATATTGACCAGTATCACGGACAATATTTTTCCTCATTGTAGCATACCATATAGATAATCTGCAACCAATACTGGTCAATCAGGTATGTGAGGTGAGGAAATGGAACAGAAAATACGGCGTGACCGCAATATGGGCGACAATCTAAGAAGGCTGAGAGCTGAAAGCGGCTTATCTCAGGAAAAGCTGTGTGCAGAGCTTCAGCGCCGTAGCTGTGACATCGGACGCACGACATACGCAAAATACGAGGCCGGAGAACTGAATATCCGCGCCAGCGTTTTGATTGAACTGAAAAAGATTTATAAGTGCAGTTACGACGACTTTTTCGTTGGACTGGATATAGCTGAACAATAAAAAATGTGCCCACCGATTTTTGATGATCGGTGGGCACTGCTATATTTACTGTTAATCTATCAGCCTATGTTCCGGTGTTCCCTTTAAGTATGCCTGTAAATCCTCGCCAAGTACAAGTTGTGCATATTCCAGCGGCTTGTTGTAGATCAGCTAGTCCAGTTCTGACCGCTGATACATATTATCGGCAACTTCGTTTTCCACGGCGATGGTGTCGATGGAAATCATCGTGCCGTCAGAGTATTTCATCTCAACACGGGCGGTATCCATGTTATATTCGCAGGAAATCAGTTTGCTCAAAGCATGTTCCTCCATTCATTCTTTATAACCTGCTTAACTATCCGATGTTTGTTGCTTTTCTATGCAGAAATAGTGCACAGAAAATTTATTCCTTGCTCAACCCGTTTCTTAACCTGCAATAACTTTGTAAACTCATATCGCCCTGCGGGACCATGTGTTCCATCACTTAACACATGAAACAGCTCTAAAATGTTGTTGATATCGGCATCCGCAAAATCTATTACTGACTGATCAAGCGATTTATCACGCATCATATACTTTATTTTTTCTTTGCGTGTCGCATTACCTCGCTCAGTCTTCTCACACTGCGGATTGTATATAAAGACATCCTTATCGGGAGCTTTCAGTTCAATGAATTCCGTAAAGATTTCCCTTGTACTAGTACAAAAATGCCGTGCTGCATCTGGATTTGCCGGGTTAAGTGAATAAACAGCGCCCTTCCACCTGTTATCTAAATCTTCTGATACGATACGTAGTTTATTTCCAATTTCTATGTTTTCAGTATCTTCTTCCGGGTGTTGATTATTTTCTAAGGCATTTGCTGTAATAATGCTGTTCGCTTGCTCCTGTTCAACTAAATCCAGTATGTAACTCTGCTCAGGCGTGACCTCATAGCCCTCTCGATAAATCGAATTGACTGCTGCATAATGTGTCTGCATAGTCCTTACCGTCATACTATATGAACTATGAGAGGACGAATTAAGCTTATTTAATTCGCGGCTAATAATTTGCTTATTTCTTCTAACATTGGAGTTGTACTCGCGCACAAAGCGATTGTAACTATCTACGGCCTTTTTGACATCTGAGTTGTACTTACGAACAGCATTATTATAGTTGTTTATTGCCCTTCGTTGCTGTTGTTCAATCTGCCGTAGCTTTGATTTAAGCTGAGACGTGTTTATATGCTTTGCCATTAGAAAACCCCTTTCATATAGGTCAGAAACAACATTAGTTTGTTATGCCGAAATGCCGTAGTGCATCCATGATCGCTTTTTCCTTTTCCGGTGGGCACTGGGGTACATGAGCATCCTCGGATTTCGGCTTATTGTAGCTGTCACCAACATCCAGCCCGCATTTGCGTTTGATCTGCGAGATATACAACGAAGACACCTTCAATCCTGTCTGTTCCAATACATATTCCTTGATCTGCGGGTATGTCGCCTGCCCGCGCTTGTCCCGCACCAGTTCTTCCACATCCACATCAATGTTGATATGTGTAACAGGGTTTCTCAGAACTAAGAGACATACCGTCTCCACATGTGTCGTCACTATGATAGAAACACATTGACTTTGCCTCGTCGGTTGTATGGGAACACAAACCGGCGCTTTGTTTTGCTGCCTTGCTATTCTTTCTCGGCGGCTTAAAATTGGTGCCATCCAAACTGCTTTTGAATCCGGTCTTATAGATAAATGTCAGCATGGACGGGTCTTTGTTACCATCTTCATCATACCCGCCGACGATCACTTTTTCAACTATGCTTTCAAAAACATAACGGTCAAAAGTATCAAGCACTTCATTTTCTTCCAGCGTCCTACGAAACTCTGCAATCCGCTTTTTCATAGTGCTGTCTGTTTCAGCGGATTCCTGCAAGCTCTCGCGCTGTTTTTGGAGCTGTTCGATCTGGCTGCTTAAATCAAAATACTTCTGCTCGTATGTATCTTTGTCAATGATTTCTTCCAGCCGCATATCAACCAGCTTGGCCCGCTTTGCATCCAATGCAGCAATATCTTTCTCTACTTTGGCTAACTGCTTACTTGCATTACTATCCGAAAGGGTTTCTTCTGTTCGGGCAATAAATTCATCTAACACATCCTTGTTATTTTGGCACAGAAGCCGGTAGGATTCAATAAATGCCTGTTCAATGGTTTCCTCGGCAATTCCTTTACTGTCAGGACAAAACTTCTTGCCCTTTTTGGTGGCAGTCACACATTGCCAGATAACCTTGTTATACTGTGAACCGCTATGCCAACTTCGCCTTGTAAGTGTACCACCGCAGAAGCCACATTCCAGCATACAGCTAAAGGCATATTTCCGGCTGAATTTTTCACGCTTGCCATCCGTACCTAAACGGCGCGGCTTTGCGCGGCGCTTCAAAATCTCTTGTGCCTTTTCAAACATTTCATCTGATATTATGGCCTCATGGTGATCCCGGATGTAGAACTGATCTTCTTCACCGAAATTATCCAAACGGCGCTTAGAAATAGGGTCAAGCGTAAAAGTTTTCCCCATCAAAATGTCGCCTTTGTATTTTTCATTTTTGATTATGCCGATAACTGTTGTTTCGGCCCATCGGGTGCTGCCGCGTTTGGTCTTATACCCTAAGTTTTCAAGCTCCTTTGCAATTACGGAACCACCGGCCCCCTCGATATAGCGCCGGAAGATATACCGTACTATTTCTGCTTCTTCCTCATTGACCGAAATGCTCTTATCCTCTGGATGGTAGTCATACCCTAAGCAACCTTGGAATCCAACCAATTCGCCGCGCTGCATCTTCATTTTCAAACCCTTTTTGACATTTGCAGAAATGTTTTCAACTTCCTGCTGTGCCACAGAGCTTAAAATAACGAGAAGCAACTCACCGTCCATTGTCAAAGTATTTATGTTTTCTTCTTCAAAGAAAACGGCAATCCCTTTTTCTTTCAGCATACGAACATACTTCAACGTGTCCAGTGTATTTCTTGCAAAACGGGAAATAGATTTAGTGATTATCATATCAACATCACCATTCATGCAGTCGTTAATTAACCGCTGAAAATCTTCCCGCTTTGTTACCTGTGTACCTGTAATTGCTTCATCGGCATAGATACCAGCTAAGTCCCATTCGGATTTGCTTTTAATCAAATCGGTATAATGCTGAACTTGTGATTTGTAACTGTTGAGCTGATCTTCACTATCGGTACTCACTCGACAATAAGCAGCAACACGCAGGCGCTTTGCCAAATTTGTCCTTGCTCTGGACGAAAGTACATTACGCGCCTTAATGATTTCCACGTCTTTCATGGCGGCCCTCCTTTTTGTGTTCCTATTATAGTGTTATTATAACACATAGAGGACAGCAATTCAAGACAATAGATCGGAAACAATTTTGTAGTCTTTCATCAGACGACTTTTGATAAGGGAATATTCTCTATCAGAAATCAGCTTCTTTTCCAAAAGCTGTTTGAGAAAAGCAAGCTGCATACTATATCGAAGCAGATTGTCCTTTTTCAAAGATAATTCCCCCTTTCCATATCTAAAAAAATGGACAGAACGGACGGCTGATGGCATCAGCTCCACAGGAATTTCACCTCGGCCCATGTTTGTGGGTGCGCCGCGCAATGCTTTGAGGGCGTTCAACGCGGGAGTATCGTTAGCGTATGCGCCGCTGCTTATGAGCTGCCAACTCTCGGTGTAGATGGTTCTCGCTCACTCATGGAACATGAGGTCATGGCGCATCCACCGACGCGGAACATACAGAATGTGTCCGTTGCCCTATACTGCGCCGGTGGCCTCCCATCGGGCTTTCTTTTTCAAGGTACTGCCAGCTGCCCGCAGCAGAGGGAAGAAACAGGGAAAGGGTTAAGCTGTTTCAGCCTCCGGGGGCCGGTTCGTCACGGTATCGTGACGATGGAAGAAATGAGCTTGATTTCCAGACGGCGCTTCATGTACTCGTCTACGCACACATGAGGCTGGCCGTATTCGTCGTAAAGCGTCCGGGTACATAACTTGTTGATGTAGCCCTCGTAGTACCGCAATACTCGTTCCACGGCCTCGGCATCACCGGCGCGGGCGGCCTCGATCACCGAAAGGGGCAAAAGCTCAATGCCTTTGTAGTTGGGATTTTTCATCCGCGTCTAACCTCCCTCCGGCATCAACGCCATCAATTTTGTTCGCAGCTCTTTCAGCGTTTTTGTCCTGTGCCGCTGGACGGCACTTCTGGACATTCCCATGAGTGCGCCGATCTCGCCGTCTGCCAGTTCCAGAACACAGTGCAAAATCAAAATGCTCTGCGCCTGCTGGGGCAGTTCGGCAAATGCGGCGGCCACAAGCTCGTTGTCGATATGTAAATCATAGCCATGCGACGAAAACACAAAATCGTCGCTGGGGTAATGATCTACGGTGTAGAGCTTGTCCAATTCTGCCTGCGGTAGAACGCTGAACGACGTTTCACGGTCGCGCTGGCGTTTCATATCCCGGTGGTAGTTTCGGGCCTCATTTCGCAGTACGGTTTTGCAGAAAGCATCAAACCGGCACTGTTCGCCATAGTCGCGGGGGATAGCTTCCATCTTCTCACCCCCTTTCCTTGGGGGATGTGGTGGTTCTGTCCCTTTCCGCCAACATGACACCAGACAGGCCCTTTGCTACCCGCTAAACGTCTCCTTTTCGAAATGTTTTGAAAAAATTTTTTCGGGTTTGGCCGTGCTGCAAAAAGCGACAAAAAGCGCCCAGCAAGTCGCAACGGACCTGCAGGGCGCAGAAATGTTTTATAAAGAAGATTGCTTACATGGTATAGTTCATATCCAAAGCCGGACGACTCCGACGGAGGGGCTACGCTTTTTTTAGCTGGTGCAGATCATGGATACTGCGAAATAAAAAGAAGGACACGGCAAATTAACCTCCCATCGGCTACCGTGTCCCTGCAAGTCGTCATTGGTTTGTGCAAGCGCAAAGAAACGGCGGCTCTGAAAATCAAAGCCGCCGTTTCAAATGGG